>ENA-OSEO01000163-OSEO01000163.1-sediment-metagenome-genome-assembly--contig:-NODE-163-length-184976-cov-6.007442_pt1 | contig 184976 bp, 175 predicted proteins | sample MGYA00237883_ERZ534232 | MGnify/ENA metagenome assembly ERZ534232
GGGAGCGCGAGATTAGTCAGGGCTATATCAAAGGCGATGATGGAGTTCCTGATCCATCGGTCATGTACCTTGATTCCATCATTGCGGGAGTGGGGTATAGCCAGTTCAACAAATACGTCACCGGCAGAGGGACTGTCTTTAAGGTTCATTATGATGAAACCCTAAACAAATTGATGGCGTCCGGATGCATGGAAACGAAATGCATGACGTGCCACCCGGAAGGGTTTTTAGGAAAGGGTGATCTGGTTGAGCCAATGATTCCTCAGACCAGCGCGGCGGCGATCGATCAGAATGCGCAGGCGGAAGCTTCAACGAACTGTCCCCATTTGGACACCCTAAAGCCTCAATGTTGGATCAATGCGTCGCCAAAAATAAATGATGTGGAAGGGGGGAGGCCATGATAGATCCTTTTGGCGCATTGAGCGATCAAGCGGTCATCAACTACTCCATTATATTTGGATCAATTTTTGTCATAGCTTTCCTCATTGAATATTTGAGAGAAAGGAGACAAAAACCTAAACACATGACATGGATGCAGTGGTTCAACCAATGCGATCCAATACCCCCTCGCGTCGCTCAAAGGAGAGCGAGAAGAGCAAAATTTTTACCGATAGTCGCTCTACCAATCATGGTTTTGGGAACGATAGGAATGGCGGAACAAGAAGGATGGGGAATGGTGGCTCTCCTGTATTTTGTCTATTTTCCTTTGGGAATTTTAGCGGCCGTAATTATAGGGGTTCTCATAAAGAGGTCCAATCGGACTCGTTTACCGACCACACCGCCACAGTGACATGCAAATAATAATAGTCTATTTGTGGCTCAGAAGCCCCCGGGCAGGCCGCCATCGAATAGGCATAAATGGTTGACATAGAGGGTTATTCCTTTACACCATACCCAGCATAAACCCATTACAAACAGCATAAATCAACTTAACCTAATTAACAGTAACATAAACTCTCAATCATAACCTTAGCCAAAATAACTCTATAAATCTCTCAATATCTCATCCACAAACAAAAACCAGAAAACACACCGCCCCAAGGCCTCTTCAGGCCTTGGAGCAATCTATTTCACACTCCAAACCTAAAAAATCATACTCTCAAATCGTATAAAAACGATCACTAATATAATATAATCTATCAACCACCAATCCAAAGAATCATTCAACCGCACCCGGGCGAGGGCGCGCAAGCCCGAGCAAAGATCAATTCGATACGCGACAGCGTATCACCAAGATATCAACAAGGCCTTCCAGGCCGCCACCTCTAATCCAATATCCTCCAACTAAAACCGATAACTTTTAATACTTAAAAGTATACCTTCATCACGGAAAGTAACTTTCCAGTGAAACCATAACGGGCAAAGTCCAGAGTGAGGCCAATCCTATTTCATCACTACGACTGCCCGAAGACAGGAAAAACAGCACTCCATAAAAACGAAGTGACCAGGGGGCCATTCAAGGCCCCACTCCAATTCTTCTTAATCATGAATCCTCGAAGCTCTGAAAAACCTGCGAGGATTTCCTCTAAAAAGCTTCAGCTTTTCTGAACACCGATGACAGACTACATCGTCTGTCTCGACGCGTTTTTTACAAAACGCGCAACGGCTCCCTTCCAGAAGGTGAGACGGAACATAGATGAACTTCATCGTAGACCGCCTCTTTGAGCGGTCGAAAGGACGGGATTATGATCCCGCCACACCTTCGCGGCCCGTACTATCAGGACGATGTATCGCCGAACTTCCCTGCGGTGATGCAAATAACGCTCACTATCAGCCGCAAGATTCGCAAGGCGCATATGCCGAACCAGGTCATAGACGAACTCGCTTTCCACGAGGTTCCTGCACCGTCTCTTGACGTGCGCCCTGCCTACAGAATCGGAAATGCAGCAGTGCATGACCGCCAGATCCTCGATCTGCTCCAGCGCTTTCGTTTCGCGATACGCCCGAGTATCGAACCGAAAGGCGCCGACCGCTTCATCAAAATCATGCGTATTAAACGCCGACTCATTGAAGCCTTCCACCCAAAATCCCGAAGAAGCGGATTTCAACGGTATAAGAAAAAGAGCCCCATGCTCGTTTCGCAGATACCATGCGATGAATTCCTGCGCTTCATTGCGCTCATCCTCATCATAGCCGAGCCATGGATCGTTCAATCTCTCAACTTTCAAGCCGGCGCTCACCGGCAAATCATCAAAATCAATATATGCGTTTATCGCATTCATTTGTTTCACCTCCGAAGATTCCTTATCAATTCAGGAATCTTCGGCAGAAACTCCTTTTGAGACTGATCAATCACATTTTTTAGGCGACCACGCGAGTGGGAAAGGTTTAGGAACAGGCTCGCGAATGAGCGAACCGTCCATAAACCTTTAGCCGTGAAGGAAAATGCATGAGTCCTTTTCATCAGGTAAGGGCTCAACTTTTTCTATTGCATTGCCGATAGGCAAACCCAATGATATAAAATTCAAATCTCATCAAAGGATCTATTTCATGGGCAAACATTCTCGCATACCGACTTTTATCATCATCATCGCCCTTATAATTTTCATCACGATGGTAATATCGTCTCTAAACAGAAAGCCAAGAAATTCTCAAGCCGCCAACCCCCAAGTGGCCGCGTCTTCAGATTCAAAGTGTGGGTACGGCCATGAAGTCTACAACCAAGATAAAACATTTTGGAATGCGCGGCGATCCCAACCCATAACCGGGACATTCGACTACTCAGTCTGGAACAGGTGGGGGGGAAAAACATCTATAAATATCATGATCGTTGGCATAATTAACGAAAACGGAGAACTCGTCGGCAAGACCAAGCAGGTATTCGGCCCAGATATTCCAGGGGAATGCAGAGAGGGCGCAAAAAGAGGAACAGCTAAATTCGAGCTTTACACTCCCACAAAGACAGGAACATACAAACTGATTGCGATCTCAGGACCAGCTTACTCTCTTGCGGATCTTCAAGATAAATACGTGACCGGAAGAGAAAAAGTGCCGACCCAAATAATAGGAACCGTGAATGTGGTGAATTGAAGGAATACAATGATCCCAAAGCCATGGCACAAACTCGGAATAAGCAAGCAGCATTATTTGAAGGCTCGGCCCTGGAAAGCCGCGGGGATGGCGCGCGAAAAATATGAGCAGGTGATCATGGCGGTCCCGCAGGACGCAATCGATGAGCTCCGAAGAGAAAAGGAAGCTGATGTCCTTTTGGAAGAACTGTTCGGCGGAAAAAACTTAATTGCCGACGAGCCTGAAGACGGTTGATCCAATTATTTCAATCATCCTGACTCCAGAAAGCGCTCCACCCGTTATGAAATCCCATTGCCCTTCGTAACCGTTTCTAAGTCCCGCCAGAATGATTCCCTGAAAGAATATCGAGAAAAAGATCATATAAATGAATGAGAAGATCGCTCCCTTTACGGTAACGTCGCTTCTGGCCCACACTCCTTGGACATTAACAAAACGACGACGACGGTACCCATCCATCGCGTCACTGATCGCTCTAAACGCGAAAAAGCTGAAGGTCAGGCCGATGAAAAAATCAATGAGTGATCCATACTGCCAAAAGAAGGGCTTAACGAGAACAAGTCCAAGAGTTATGGTTGGGAAAAAGTATGGGGCAAGCGTTATCGCGATGTCGCCGAAGTCGTCTCCAAAACCGCTGGAGTGGGCGACAAGGCCGCCCCTTCTGCTTGTCACAACGAACCGCTCAACTCTGCGAAAAAACAGTAAGGAGACGACAGCATGGGCAAGTTCATGGTCAAAGGTTTCCAGCCCATACCATTTCCGCCTCACAAATTTGTGAAAAGGAAGATACGCTGCAAATCCTACCAACACCGCAAAGTTGGAAGAGAGAGAACGGAAGAAGTACGCTAGCTCGCCTGCGTAATGCGCCGCGTAGCCAGGAAGAAAAATCAGCAGAAAACATCCCAGAAATATGTTCAAATCCGAATTTATAGTTTACCCCTCCCAATTTCCATTATTTGCCTGCAAGCGCTCAGAATTCGCGAACCTACCTGTAACTCATTTTTCGAAATAGGTGAAGCATGTTTTCGAGGAGGTTCCCGCTTTTGTGGCGGTCTCCATGCTCCGCATCCAAAACATGCTCTCGCTCATAAGTAAATTTGATTCCAAAATTTTTCAAAGCTCGAAAAAGAGGAGATAGACCGAGACGCACATTGCAGGCCAAATGAATGCTGATAAATTTTGCCGCTTGCAATCGTAAGAACAATTCTATTAATATGTGCCAAATCCCTGATAATAGAATTTTAGCGGCCATCTTACGCTTCTCAAGCTGCCGATGAGACTGAAGAATACCGATCCTATTCTTGAGTTTGGCCTGACTCAGGTATCATGCACGTATGTGTGAATGTCTTTTTATCGAGCCGATATAGAGTCTTATGGACCAAAAAGAGGTCGGTAGACCATAAAATTGCACAACCAGGGCATACACACCATGGACAAGGGCCGCTGCATACTAAAGATGGATGGATTCGAAGTACCAAGAGTCTTTTAGCTCAAACCCTATATTCCAAACATATTGACGTGCAATTCTCATGAATACAGATAATCCGACAGAAGAAAATCACCACGCGCGCTCAAGCTTCGTTCGGGAGCTTGTGCAGCGTTCCAGCGACCCCGCTGTCGCATCCTCCATATTCACCAGGAAGCCCCCAAAGAGGATTGTACAGTTTTGGGACGATCTGGACCGACTGCCTGGAGATGTGGGCGAGTGCATCGAAACATGGAGGAAGACAGAGGAGCAGGGCGTTGAGAGACTACTTTTCGACAAGGGCCAGGCAAGAGATTTTATTCGGCTAAGACTCGGCGCACGGCACAAACGGGCCTACGACAAATGCTATCACCCGGCAATGCAGTCAGACTACTTTCGACTCTGTTATATCCTCGTGGAGGGTGGTTGCTACATAGACGCTGACGATGTTTACGACGGTTCTCAAATCCAACATCTCTTCAGCGATGGTCGGTTAAAAATTCAACCTCTATGCTATGACATGGCGACGAATATGATGGTACCACCATCGCTTTTTACTAAAACAGGAGCAAACGCCGCGAGCTGGATTTTCTACTTTAACAACAATCCGCTAATTGCTGGCAGCGGACACCCTCTGATAGACCGCGCACTCGCTCAGGCCACGCTATCCCTTGAGAAAGATGTGACGAACGGCTTGCCAGAAATCCAATCGACGACTGGCCCCGGGAATCTTACCAAATCGATATTTGACGCTGTAAATGAGAGCGGCGAGATCGAACAGACCCTTCTTGTGCTGTGCGATTGGGAAAAAACTGCCAAAAGTAGATGGGGGCTCAGCTATAGGACCGATCCTAGGAACTGGAGGCTTTCGAACTGCCGAGGTTATCAAGAATGATATGCCAGGAACATGTCGAAGGGGATGAATGAATCTCGCCTCTCCCTGGAACGCACCTTCGAAATTCTTGTTTCGTATCGCAATGAAATGTCGGAGGTTGCTACCGAAGAAAAGATCTCAAGCTTTCGGGCTCTCGAAGACAAAGGAGCGGCCGAGGATAGAACGCATTTACGTCATCAATCTGAATCGCCAACCAGCTCGTTGGGCTGAGATGCAACAGGAGCTAAGACACGTGTTGGATTGGTCTGGAGTTGAACTTTGGAATCTTACTGAGCGGTATGCCGCCGTCGATGCTAATCACTTCATGCAGGAACCACTAAAAGATGCCGACATCGATCCAATTTACACACTCGGAGACCAGCTCTTCGTAGAGCCCCAACCGCTAGCTCTCCCCACCCGGCTAGAGCTCAATTCTCCTATCCAAATGAGTAGACCAGAGATTGCAGTCGCTCGCTCACACATCGACGTCTGGCGACAGGTCGCGGCGAGTAATCATGAGTACGTACTCGTTCTTGAGGACGATGTGTGGTTTCGATCCGGCTTTGCCCCACATCTGGACCAGGCGTGGGGCGAAATCGAGGCCGAAGGCGACACGAAAAGCAATTTCGACATTCTCTATTTGTCCTACGAGGAGGTGAAGCACGGCACCCCGAAGACCTTTCTTTCAAGTAATGTGTTCCGCCCAGTACGCGGGCTCTGGCATATGTCCGGATACGTTATTTCGCGCGAAGGCGCTGAGAAGCTCCTTCGACTCCTTCCTTGTCGAGGACCCGTAGATCTATGGATAAATCACCAGTTCGGAGTTCTGGATGTACGCGCGACAAGACGGTCTATCATTAGCCAGCGACGCGATGTTAGCTCCACTAACTCCTATTCAATACTTCCCGCTCTCACGAAAATTGGCGCTATCACCAGTGAGAGTGCATCCTTGTTTCACGTTCGCCCAAGTGAGCGGCCTGTGTTTGCATTTGGGCCCGGAGGTTCTGGCCTTTCATCACTTGCAATGGCCCTGTCCATGCTCGGATACAGATGCTGCAGTGATCTCCAATCGCTCCCAGGTCCTGAACTTGAGATGCTCCTTGCAGGAAGTGGTGATCGAGTTTTTGACGCATATGTGAACATCAGGTTTTTGGCCGGGAAAGCCCGGGCTCTCAGAGAGCGCTATCCTCAAGCTAAATTCATTATCACCACTAGCAAGACTGGAATTGCAGATGACAACGAATTAAAAATTCTAGATGATCTCAATGGAGCTGATATCGCCGTTCTCCCTTTAGAGGCATCCAATAAATGGCAGGTCGTTTGCGAACACGTCAGATGCGCACCGCCCGCTTGTTCCTTCCCTGAGTTAGCTGACCTTGGACAAAGACAGCTCCTCTTCGGAACCATTGAGGCGGACGCAGTCCTGAGCTGCGAGACTCCTAAACGTGATAAGTCGCCATGGGTTGTTGAGCCACATCGGTGGTGGCAAGGCATTCATTCCGTCCCGATAGAAGGGGGATCATCGATCGCGGCAACTCCCATCAGAGTCAGTGACAGTTTAAGATTTCTCGACACAAAACGTTGGCTTCCGCGAGGCGATACCTTCACGGACAACCTGGCGTTGTTTCGTCCCTCAAACATTGAGTTCCGTTCTGGGCTAGGGGCTGCGCTCAGTATCAGAAGGGAATCCCTAGGTGTTCGAGAATATAGCGCTGCATCGTTAACCAGTCGTGACCGATACTTATTCGGAAGATTTGAGGCAATCATTAAGGCGTCGAACGTACCCGGTGTGGTTACCGGGTTTTTTCTCCATCGCGATTCACCAAGGCAGGAAATTGATATCGAAATTGCGGGAAATCGAACAGATCGCCTCTTGGTCAATGTCTTTTACAATCCTGGCGGCGAGGGCGCGAAGTTTGACTATGGATATAGAGGTGCAGCAAGCTATATCAACCTTGGTTTTGACGCTTCAGAATCCGACCATCGGTTCACAATAGAATGGGGGCCGTGCGAGATTCGCTGGTTTGTTGACAATCGCCTAGTTCATAGGCGCGTTGACTGGGAACCCACGCCGATTCCCCACCTTCCAATGGCCCTCCATGTAAACGCTTGGCCATCTCGCTCCAAAGAACTTGCTGGTCGGCTGACTAGCCGGCGACTTCCAACAACCACTTTTATAAGATCGATTGCGCTGGAAGCGAATCGACACCAGAGGTCGCCAGCATTATGAATATTCTCTCCTATAACCCCGGCCATGATGGCGCGATCGCTTATCTGAGGGGCGGACATTTGGTGGCTTCGATTGAGGCAGAGAAGCATTCGAATTATCGACACTCACCGCTGTCCGTTCATGATTTGTTTGACGTTCTCGGCGAACTCGAAGAAATGCCCGACGTACTTTGTAAAGGTGGGTGGTGGCCTAGCGAAGTTCACCTGTCCGAGCAACCCCCTCTTGCGGGATACTGTGGCGTGTTGAAAAGCGACGTTGTGATTGGCCAACGGCGCTTGCTGGGAAAGACAGTTGAATACTTCTCGTCTTCCCACGAACGTTCGCATCTTCTTTGCGCTTTCGGCATGTCGACTCTGCCCAAGGGCACGCCATGCTATGCGTTAGTTTGGGAAGGATTCATCGGTTCATTCTACGAGATTGACTCCGAGCTGAACATAACAATGCTCGCCGATGTCATGCATGAACCCGGCCATCGTTATTCTCTGCTCTACGGATTGGCTGATCCGACCTTTGCGAAGAGTAGCGCAGACTTCACTCGCTTCACTGACGCCGGGAAGCTGATGGCCTTGGCCTCATACTCTAAACGAAGCAAGCCTTCGGCTGAAGAGGAGAAGCTAATCGCATTTCTACTGCAAGATTGCCTGCACCTCAAGCCCAGTGCGTGTGAGAAGCTCAGACATTTCCGTTACTACAACGTGGGGCTAGACGATCCAGAGTTCCGCAACTTCGCAGATATTTTCAGCGACAAAATCTTTGATATTTTCCATCAGTTCGCTAAGTCGAATATGAAGAAAGGCTTTCCGTTACTCATCGCAGGTGGATGCGGCCTGAATTGCGACTGGAATACCAAGTGGAAGGAATCGGGCCTTTTTTCCGAAGTCTTCGTGCCGCCTGTTGCAAACGATTCAGGTTCTGCGATCGGGACAGCGATCGACGCCCAGTTCCACTATACTGGGAACCCAAAAATCGATTGGAACGTCTATTCAGGCCTTGGCTTCGTCACGACCGGGTCTTTCGATATGGCGCGGTATGATCTCTACGAGGCTGATGATGAAATGATTGCCGACATGTTGGCCAATGACCTCATTTTGGCGTGGGTGAGCGGCAAATATGAAATCGGTCCGCGGGCCTTGGGCAACCGTTCAATTCTTGCCGCACCATTCCGAGAAAGCACCAGAACACGGTTGAATGAGATCAAGCAGCGCGAGCAATTCCGTCCGATTGCTCCTGTTTGCTTGGAAGAAGAGGCTGCGCGGTGGTTTGGCTGCGACTACGCGAGTCCTCATATGCTTTATACGTATAGTGCAAGAACGGATGCGCTGGCGGCTGTTACTCACGTGAATAAGACTGCCCGCATTCAGACGGTGTCATCTGCGATTAACCGAAGCTTGTACAACTTGCTCATCGCATTCAAGGCGCGTACTGGTTACGGTGTTTTGTGCAATACCTCGCTGAACTTCAATGGTAAAGGATTTATAAACAAGATAGATGATCTTTCATCATATGTCATAAAGCATAATTTGGATGGCTTTGTGCTTGAAGGGCGAAGCTATATTTTGAAGTCGTCGAGGAGTTATCAGGCATACTTAAGCATGTCAAAACCTATAGCTGACGCAAATGTGACGCTCCCTCGCGCAATGAGAGAAGTCTAACCATTGGATAGAGCGACCAGCGGCCTCATGATGGGATGGATGGTGGTAACCGCCGCCGCTCATCCTCGGCGCTCAACAATTAGTATCCAATCCACCAGTATGGACCAGCCGTCAATCGTCAACAATACCGGAAAAATAGTTCACTTTTCTCAAGGTAATCTTTCGACTTCAAACGGCCAGAAGCGAAAACGCCGCTCATTTTTCTATGTTATTGCCAAATCAGGGAAAGAGTGGGTCCCTTTTACTTTATCAAAATCACCCCCAATAATTTTCATCCTCATTTTTAGCGCCCCATTAATCAGTTCATGCACCCTTATTCATAAGCGCCGAGCTCTTCCACAAACCGATTTCCGTCTGGAAGATCATCCAAGTTGTATTCCCTAATCATATGGCATGGATAATATCCATTTTCATCCGGCTTCTCACCATACCGGTTTCCCTTATGCGGCGCTTTCCGAAATCCACGCCAGACCTCAAGCTTTCCCGTATCGAGATTAACGATATAACCCCATTCGCAGAACAGAGAGTCTTTTATGAAGTCACTGTTATCGATCATAAATCTCAGGCTGCAGTCGATATAAGGCTTCAACGTGCCTTGGGCGTTTCGCAGCAGGCAATACCATTCTTTTAATGTTCTTTCTGAAACCGCAGTATCAGCCCACCGCTTACATTCTTCAATTTGCTCTCTGGATGGCTCTTTGCCATTCTGAACGAGAATAATACGCTCAGCCGCCATCTTGAGCCAGTAGTGTCCGGTTAAGAGGTTAAAAAAAGTCCGAAGACTCACTTGATCTGTTATAATGGCTTTGCCTATAAGTCATTAAACAAAAAGGAGAATTCGGACTATGGCTCATTGTAACACACTTTTTCATCAGATGCTCAAACTTATTCCGAGACATGTTTTTGACAAGCTTGAAAACGATCATTCCACGGGCAGAAGAGCTCGTTCATTCACCCGCTGGAGCCAGTTCGTGAACCTCATATTCATGCAGGTAACCTCGCGGGCCAGTCTGCGTGACGGCGTGGACAGCCTGAGGGCCAAGCAGCGCAATCTTTACCATCTCGGTTCCCAGCCGGTGGCCCGGTCCACGTTCTCCGACGCCAACAACCGGCGTCCGGCGTCTTTTTACCGGGAACTCTTCAATACCCTGTATCAACGGCTTGCGCCGTCGGCTCCCAAACATTCCTTCAAGTTCAAGAACAAGCTCTATTCGCTGGACGCCACGGTGATAAAGCTTTCTCTGTCGCTGTTTCCCTGGGCCTCATTTCGCCGGAGAAAAGGGGCGATAAAACTGCACACCCTCCTGGATCATTCCGGCTACCTGCCCGCTTTTGTGGCCGTCTCCGAGGGCAAGACCCATGAAACCAGGATTGCGCGCTCACTCAGCCTTCCCGCAGGCTCCATCGTCGCCATTGACCGGGGTTACCTGGATTATTCCTGGCTCGACAACCTCAACAGAGGCGGCGTTTTCTTTGTCACCCGGCTCAAGAGCAACAGCGCCTATCGAGTTGTTGAACGCCGGCCGGTGAATAAAAAGCAAAGCCTCACTTCCGATCAGACCATAACGCTTAACAACGGCAAATATCCCACGAGCTTACGCAGAATTGGCTATCGAGACCCTGAAACCAAAAAGCATTATGTATTTCTGACCAACAACTTCATGCTCTCGGCCAAGACCATTGCCGACATCTATAGGCAACGCTGGCAAATAGAAACGTTCTTTCGCTGGATAAAACAGAACCTGAAGATCACCTCCTTCGTCGGCAACAGCGAAAACGCCGTGATGACTCAAATCTACGTCGCTCTTATAGCCTACTTGTTGCTTTGTTATTTCAAATACTTATCGCATATTACGCAGAGCCTGGGAGCGCTATTGCGGCTGCTTCAACTCAACCTGTTTCGAAGACTCACACTGCAGGAGTTGATAAATCCGCAACCGAAACCCAGTAACTTAACCAATGATTCTAAGCAGTTATCGCTGGCTCTAGCTTAACCGGACACTACTGATCTTGAGCACCTCCAGTGAAACCGTCCTTATTTCTTCGAGAAGAGCTACTCCAAGTCCATCCGGATAACTATCAAAGTGGTTGTAGGTCAATTTATCTTGGCTGTTCAGCCTGAATCCAATAATTCCTCGCGTTCCGGTTTTGATCACCTCAAATATTTATATCCAATCATTCAATGTGTTCGTGCGGTTCCTGAAAGTCAGCAGAGGCACGGAACAGCTCACACCTTTTTCCCATCGATCGAAAGCATAAAGGGCATCGTTCCAGTCCTTTGGCGTCGTCCAATCAATTAAGTGATCAGCAGGAAGCGCGAGCCAAGGAACATAAATGAAGGAGTTCGCACTCGCCATCTTGACCTTGTCGAGCGCGATATCCTGGCCGAACAACCGCAAACTGTAATTTGATGCGTACAGGAGCATGACGCCGGTGCCGAGGCACGGATCACATACTTTCTTTGCCTTGTCTGCTTCCGCCATGGTCATCTCGACCATCGCTTGTACAACGTGTCCCGGTGTTGGGAAGTAGCCGTTACGGCTTCCGCTTCGTGCCATGCCGGCGATTTCGCAGCTCGCCCACGCCATGTAGTCACACGGAAACTTCATGAGCAGCCCCAGGTTGAATGTGGTGTACCAGTGCCAGCTCGTGCCATCGTCAACGCGCGAAGGAAATTCTTTCTGTATTGGCGCTGCGAAGCCCCACAGCAGCCACTCTACGAAACTGTTCCACGCCTCGTGCGCCCCAACGCCTCTGGCTTGCAAGCGCCTGATGCAGTCAGTCAGATTCATTTTTGCTTCGGCGTTCGGCTGGAAGTGGAATCGGATTTTTGGGATCTGGTCTGGAAGAGGCCTGCCATTCTGCAGGGTGCGGAACCAGTATGCCCAGCGGCCGTCGAACGCGTCGCTGAGCGCCAGTAGATATGGGAGCAGCCAGCCTTTTTTGAGCGGGTGAAAAAACAGGGAACCTTCTTTTGTTCGGGAATCTCTTTTGATTGTGATTGGACCTCACCTCATGGACGGGGTGAGGTTTTTTATTTCTTTGAAAGCTCTTTTTCGATCATGGCTTCGTACGCCAGAATCTTCTTCTTGTCGCTGCGATCGTACGTATCAAGCTTCTTCTTACGACTGATCCGCGCATTTATCACCTCGATTTCGCGCCGCAAATAGGTGACCAAATATTTGTTCGGCTTTGAAGCATCGTATGGCTCCCAGTGCTCAACCACACTCCACACATGGTTATCGACGGTGTACCTGTCAGCAAAATAGCCACCCCAAATCGCAACGTCGCTAAGCGTTTCAACACTGCCAATATGCAGATTCACGTAAAGAGAGTTGTCTTCAATTGGCCAGCCAAGATCGAGCAGCAATTTCCTGCCTCTTCTCTCGCACTCCTTCAAATAATAGAAGCGCCAGGTCTCGCCGTCTCCCCACTCCGGCGGTGGATGACCGCCACTAGCGCGCAGGGCATCTTTCAGCATTTCGGCAGTAAAGCGGGAGAGGAGTTCCATGACTTCGTTGTCTTCTTCGGTTTTGCGCTGACGCTCATTGATGGCATCTGCTTCAAAGTCCGCGAGCATTGTTTGCGTCATTTTCTTTATTGCAGGCCTGCTTTTTGGGCGGCCTCGTTCATCAAATCGTACACTTCGCACACCTTCTCGATGAAGCTCTCCCGCTGTTTCTGTTTTGGCGGCCAGTAATCCCTTCTCAGCAGGTCAGTAAAGACGAGTTTGAACGCGAGGCCAAACCGCGCGCTCGCCGCATAATTGCTTTTTGATGCTACCGGCCTGGGCTTTGGCTCTGATTCTTGTTTGTCGCCAGGCTTTGCCTGGTTGACCTTCTCCAAGAACACGTCAATGAGTTTACTGGCTTCTTCCATCGTACACTCTTCGAATGGCTTCTCAGGGGTATAGTTCGTCTCCTTTGCGAGCATCTTCAAATAGTCGATTTGGCGCTCAGTCGCGAGCCGCGCTTCTTCTTTCTTGTTTTTTCCAATCTGTATTTTAACAACCATTTTTGCCCTCTGTGAAGGCGCTCAAGCGACGCCCTCTCCGCCTCCGGAATAGGAGAGGGGGTAATCTCGTCTCTTTATACCTCTGTGTATTTACACATTTACACAAAAACGTATTTGAACACCAGTAGGTTTTATTCACACTTTTCAGGATTAGAGATCACATACCTATTGAAAAGGCTGATTTCAGGCGAGCGCCAAACCATTACCCTAAAAAATCAAGAAATTTTAGGAAAGATTCACACGGGGACGGCTTTAAAGACACTACTTAGACGTAAACACAAATCAAAGGAGGGAATCGGTCATGCTTCAGTGGAAGAACATCGTGATGCTCGTAATCGTGGCACTGCTTTTTATGTACACGCCAGCGCTCATCCATACCGCTGCCGGAGTAATTTCCGGGTTCTGGGCTGCGGTTCAGGAGGCTTGGCAGAGCGGAATCAGACCTCACCGCTTCTCAGGTTCAGGAAACCCGGTGGAGGCGATCGCTAAACTGGCAGTCCTCGGCATCATTGTAGTCGGCATCACCAAGCTACTCAGAAGAAGATAAGGAGGAAATCATGAAAGAGCTAATAAATATTATGCAATTAATAGATTTTATTTTACTAATAGTACTAACGTGTCTCATTTGTGAATTTATTAACCCTATAGACATAGCCATGACGAAATGGTTCTTCGAAGCTTCCAAACAAACGGAACTCGAACCATACAAAACAATGCTGCTTGCGATCTCAGATTGGTTCCATCTGGGGCAAAGCCTTATTGACGGAAGTATTATAGTAACAGCAAATATTCGTGGTCTAATCAAGCCTATTTCTATAGCAATTTACTTAATAATTATATTGGTCACGAACCTATTTATGTTCATCGGCCCTAAATTAATGCGTAAAAAAAATAAATAATACTATATACGAAACCAGCCTTGATTATGACGAAGCAGTCTGACATACTGAGCCCCAAGGAGGTCGCCAAGTACCTCAAAAAGAGCCAGAGCTGGGTATACCAGCATTGGGAGGATCTTGGCGGAAGGAAGCTCGGGGGCTCTTTATTCTTTCCAGATAAGGAGACCATCTATGAGCTGCTATTTGGTACCGAGCAAAGGATGGAGATACGACTTCGTCCAACAAAAAAAGAGGTACAGCAAAGGATACTACAAGACCAAGAGGGAAGCGCAACGCGCAGAAAACCAAAGAAAGGAGGCAATAAGGAAAGGACTGCCGGACCCGGAAAGACTCCAACCTGCGCAGGAGGAGACAACAGGCATGGGCTTCTTGGATCTGGTTAACAGGCGACTAGATCACCTACAGGCTTACACTTCATTCCGGTACTACCGCGACACAAAATACCTCGCGGCGCAATGGATAAAAGCGTGGGGCAAACTCAATTGCGATGACATTAATACAGAGATGATTCAGGACTACGTCCTGAAGCGTTCCAAAGTGTCAAAGTATACAGGCAACAAAGAATTAAGGCTTCTACGAGCGCTATTCAACTTCGGTGTCAAAAAGAAATATATTACTGACAACCCTACAATAGCCATTGAGTTCTTCCCAAAAGAAAAAAAAGTGAGATACGTCCCATCAAAGGAAGACGTCGCTAAAGTGTTGCTGGCCGCCGAGCCAGAGGTGCAAGACTACCTGTATTGCATCAAGGAAACACTTGCCAGGAGCATCGAAATTAATCGTCTGACCTGGGATGACGTAAACTTCGACGGGCGTTTTGTGATTCTGTACACCAGAAAGAAAAAAGGCGGATCGCTAACGCCTCGAAAGGTACCCATGACAAACAAGCTCTTCGAAGTATTGTCACGCAGACATGCTCGGCGAGATTTGCGCAAGCCATGGGTGTTTTGGCACAGTTGGACAAATCAGAAAACAGGAAAAGAGCTTTATGGACCTTACGGAGATAGAAGAAGGATTATGCGGACGCTGTGCAAAAAGGTTGGCGTGAAATATTTTCGGTTTCATGCGCTTCGTCATTTCAGCGCTTCCGTCCTTGATAACGCTAATGTGGGTATCGGGAGTATCCAGCGCATTCTTGGTCACGAGAACAGGCTTACCACCGAGATTTATCTTCACAGTATGGGTGATTCTGATCGGATGGCAATGGATGTTTTAGATGCGGAAACCAATGTTCTCGAAAAAAGTCCCACACAAAGTCCCACACAAGCAGGTTTTGCGAAAAAAAGAAAGGGTTAGGACGATAGCCTAACCCCTTGAAATCATTGTGGCTGGGGGACAGGGATTCGAACCCCGGTATGCAGATCCAGAGTCTGCCGTCCTGCCGCTGGACGATCCCCCAAAAGAATATCCTCGTCTTATACGAAAAATCGGGACGAAAATCAACCCCTCTAACCGCAACTTTTTGCGGGGTTACGCTTCCGATTCCATTTTTCGATTGGTTATGTACTGCAGCCCTTTATTCAGCCGCTTCAGCGTTTCATCTTTCCCCAGTACTTCCATAACCTCGAATATGCCGGGGCTCACGCTCGTTCCGGTCAGCGCCACGCGCATGGGCTGCGCGATCTTTCCCAGTTTTATGTCAAACGCGCTCATCACTTCCAGGAATAACGGCTCCATGGCCTTTTCGTTCCATTCATCGAGCGACTGCAGCCGTCTGATAATATCGATCAGAAACGGTTCGGCCACGGGGCGCAGAAATTTCTTGGCCGCGTCGGGATCGAATTCAGGTTCCTTGAAGTAGAACAGGGACGCCTCGGCCATTTCCACCAGAGTCTTGCTGCGTGGTTGCAGCGTTTTAACCGCGCCGTTCAGCGTGGGAAAAGCGTCCGGGTCCACCGAGCGGCTTTGCAGGAAAGGCTTTACGCGGTCCGCGATTTCTTCTGCCGGGCTGTCCTTGATCCACAGGGAGTTGAGCCAGTCGAGCTTTTCGGGATTGAAGACGCCTGCGGATTTGCCCACGTTGTCCAGAGAAAATTTTTCCAGCAGATCGGTCAGGCTGAACACTTCCTCGTCGCCGAACGACCAGCCCAGACGGACCAGGTAGTTGTTGAGCGCCTGCGGCAGGTAGCCCATTTCGCGATAGGCCAGCACCGACGTCGCCCCATGCCGCTTGCTCAACCTGGTTTTGTCCGCGCCCAGGATCATGGGCACGTGAGCGAATTGGGGCAGCGGATAATCCAGGGCCTGAAAGATCAATATCTGGCGGGGCGTGTTGTTCACGTGATCGTCGCCGCGGATCACGTGGGTCACGTTCATGGTGACGTCGTCGACCACCACCGCCATGTGATAGGTGGGCGTTCCGTCGCTGCGCAGCAGCACCAGGTCGTCCAGTTCCCTGTTATCAAAGGAGATGGGGCCTTTTATCAGATCCCGGTAGGCGGTTTCGCCGATCAGGGGGGCTTTCAGTCTGACCACCGCCTTTTCGGCCGGCCCGAGCCCTTTCTCCCGGCAGGTTCCGTCGTACTTGGGTTTCTGACCGGTCTTCATAGCCTCCTGGCGCTTGGCTTCAAGCTCTTCGGGCGAGCAATGACACCAATAGGCCTTGCCTTGGTCCAGGAGTCTCTGGACGTGTTCCCGATAAATCTCCATCCGTTGGGATTGAAAGAAGGGGCCCCGGTCCCAGTCCAGCCCCAGCCATCCCATGCTGTCCAGAATGGAATCCGTGTACTCCTGTTTTGACCGTTCGCGATCGGTGTCTTCGATGCGCAAAATGAAAACGCCCTTGTTCTGCCGCGCGAAAAGCCAGTTGAACAGAGCGGTGCGAGCGCCGCCGATATGCAAATGTCCCGTGGGCGAAGGGGCAAATCGTGTCACAATGGTATCCACAAACAAATCCTTTCTTCTTCACGCTCTTGAAATGGGGGCTTCCGGTCGCCGTGAACCGGGCCCCTCTAAAAGGTAAACAGGTCTTGCGAGCGCTCGCGAGACCTGTTGTAAAGAACAAAGCTGAAATACTGTTTGGTGTCAAGAGCAATACGGGGCGGCTAGCTAATAATCATCCCCGCATAGCCTACGACCTGTTCGTAATCGCCGCTGGTTTCTCCGGACGTGGAGTAAGCAACCAGTCTGGCCGACCGGGCGCCCAACTCCAGAGCCGCCTCCAGAACCACGGTGACCGGCATCACTCCGCACATGCTGATTCCCCGCCCCAGAACCGTGGTCATAAGCCCTTTGGGATCGAGTTCCAGGATTCGCTCTATGGCGAAGCGGTCTTTTTTCTGCGCTTCGGAGTGGGGCTCATAATGGGTCATGTCGGTGCTGGCCACCATAAGGACATCCTGGCCGTAATCGCGGATTCCGTCGGCTATCGCTTTTCCCAGCTCCTTGCACTCGTCGTAGGAGGAGGCGGAAAGCACGATGGGAACCAGCTGAAAGTCGGGCCGCAACACCTGAAGAAACGGCGCCTGGACTTCCAGGGAGTGCTCGTAACGGTGGGCCGAGGCGTCGTCGCGCAGGGTGAGGGAATGTTTCATGACAGCCTGGGCCAGAGGCTCGTTGATTTCTATCCTGCCCAGGGGCATGTTCCAGGAGCCGGAAGACATAATGGCGTGTGTGGCGCCCATGCCGCGGTGATTGGGGCCGATGATGATCACATCGCGTGGAATTTTCACCTGGGAATAGACCTGGCCCGCGACCTGGCCGGAATAGACGTATCCCGCGTGAGGAACCATAATAGCGACCGCGCGTTCCTGTTTGGACATATCCGTCATGAACGCCCGTACCTGTTGTTCCAGACGCTCGGCGCCGCCGGGGTAAAATGTGTCGGCCACAACGGGTTTTCGTATCATGTAAGCCTCCACGCAATTGCGCATCGTTATGATATGCAGGTATATTATAAATGATATAGCACAGGCCGCGAAATCAAATCAAGAAAGGCAGGATCGGGCGTGGTCCGCGATAAAACAATGCAGTATGAAAGGAGGGCGGTTTCGCGCGCTTGCAAAGCTGAGGATTCTGTTTTATACAAAGCGCTCTCTTCATTGGTATGCGGAATAGGGTTGTTGTCCTTGACAACAGGTTATTATCATATATAGTGACTATTTTTGTTAGCTTTAGGGCCGCTCATCGAAAAGAGCATTGTGAATATCCGTATTCATGATATTGACGTCGACGGACTCGACGTCGAATTCAACGAGGATGAAAGTTGGGGCGAATTCCTGCCTCCGCACGGGCCCGTATTCGCGGCGTTGCGAATCGAACGCTCCCACGAGTATATCCGGGTCAGAGGAACGGTCAGCGTCGTAGTCAAACAGGAGTGCTCGCGCTGTCTGGAGGAATTCAACTGGCCGGTTGAAGCCGCGATTGAAAGTATCCTTATACCGCGGTCGGCTCTTGGCGATGAAGAGTCCAGGGAATTGACGGGCGAGGACCTCGATCTGAGGACTTACGAGGGCGAAGAATTCAGCGTTGATGAAATCGTCGCCGAGCAGATTGTGCTGTCGTTACCGGTGAAGCCGTTGTGCGCCGAGGGCTGCAAGGGACTTTGCCCAAGCTGCGGCGTAAATAAAAACAGGGAAACCTGCGCGTGCGAGAGTCCCCGTGACGATCATCCCTTCGCCGCGCTCAAGAATTTGAAACTGAAATAAGAGAAGGAACCAGTGCCATGGCCGTGCCAAAGAGAAGAACATCCAAGTGTAAACGTGACAAACGCAGAACGCACGACAAGATCGCTTCCCCCAACGTGACGGAATGTCCGCAGTGCGGGGAAGCCAAACTTCCCCATCGCATTTGTCCGAGTTGCGGTGTGTACAAGGGAAAAGAAATATTGGAAGTCGAATAGACTTTCATCAAGCCAACCATTTCACGTGTGGTCTTTGAGCCAACCAAAAAAGTTTTATGGACACGAAAGAAATCACCATTGCAGTTGACGCTATGGGCGGCGACAACGCTCCCGGGGCCATTGTCCGGGGAGCCGTGGAAGCTCATCGGGAATTGGGCGCCAATGTAATACTGGTAGGCGCCGAAGCGGAGATCAGAAAAGAATTGATCGAACTGGACGCCGCCGATATGACCGTTGTAGACGCGTCGCAAGCCGTGACCATGGACGACGCCCCGACCGTGGTGCTGAGAAAAAAACCCGACTCTTCCATTATGAAAGCGTTCAAGCTGGCCAAGGAAAAGATCGCTCATGGCGTGGTCAGCGCGGGAAATTCCGGCGCGACAATGGCCAGCGCGGTGCTTACGCTCGGAAAATTTCCGGGCGTCGACCGTCCCGCCATCGCGGGAACCTTGCCCAGCGTTCATGGGTCGACTCTGGTGATCGACATCGGCGCGAACGTGAACTGCAAGCCTCATCAACTCCTTCAGTTTGCCCTCATGGGCGATGTGTACCTGCGTCATATCGTAGGATTGCGAAATCCCCGGGTCGGTCTGCTCAGTATCGGTGAAGAAGATTCAAAGGGAAACGAGCTGATAAAGATGGTCCACGGCAGATTGCGCGAATCCTCGATGAATTTCATAGGGAACGTCGAAGGCAGGGATGTGTTTTCCGGCGTGGTCGATCTGGTGGTCTGCGACGGTTTTGTGGGAAACGTGCTGCTGAAAGTGAGCGAAGGACTCGGCGGCGTGGTTTTTTCCATCCTGGAGCAGGAAGTCGTCAAGGACAAGGCGGCGCAAGAAGGTCTTAACCTGATGCGGGAAGCGTTTCAGAGCGCCAGGCGGCGAGTCGATTACGAAGAAGTCGGCGGAGCGCCTCTCCTGGGAATCAACGGCGTGGGTATTATATGCCACGGGTCTTCGGGGCCCAAGGCCATAAAAAACGCCGTCCGGGTCGCTCAGGAGATGGTGATAAATCGTGTTGAACATTTCATGGGTCAGGAATTCAACGAACACGCCGAGCTGAAAAAAAGCGTCGCGTAACCGCTTCCTGTTGATACCATACAAATTTGCCAAGAGCGCTTAAGGAGAGGTTTGAATGGATTATATGCTGACCGAAGAGCAGCTCATGATCAAGGATCTGGCCCGCCAGATAGCCGAGGATAAGATTAAGCCGGCGCGGGCCGAACTCGACGAGAACGAAGAGTTTCCTCACGAGATCATGAAAGATCTGGCTCAGTCCGATCTTTTCGGATTGGTTATTCCCGAAGAATACGGCGGCATGGGCATGGGTTGTTTTGAGAACGTTCTCGCTGTCGAAGAGCTGAGCAGGGTATGCTGCGGCGTGGCCACATCATTCGCCGCCAGCTCGCTGGGCGCCTATCCCATTCTGCTCTACAGCAGCGATGAGCAGAAGAAGAAATATTTGCCGGACATCGCTTCCGGCGCCAAAATGGCCGCTTTCGGGCTCACCGAGTCCAACGCGGGCAGCGACGCCAGCGGCATTCAGACCACCGCGGTTCTTGACGGCGACCATTACGTGTTGAACGGCACGAAGCAGTGGATCACCAACGGCGGGGAGGCGGATACCTACAGTATCATCGCCATGACCGACCGGAGCAAGGGCCCCCGCGGCGCCAGCGCTTTTATCGTGGAAAAGGGCGATCCCGGTTTTGGCTTCGGTAAAAAAGAGAAGAAGATGGGAATCCGGGCCTCGACGACCCGCGAACTCGTTTTCAACGATTGCCGGATACCCAAAGACCGTTTGATCGGCCGCGAAGGCATTGGCTTCATAGTCACCATGAAAACCTTCGATCAGTCCCGGCCCGGCGTCGGCGCGCAGGCCGTGGGAGTGGCCCAGGGAGCCTTGGACGCGGCGGTGGAATTCGCCAAAACCCGCATACAGTTCGGGTCTCCGATCATTTCTTTCCAGGCGGTGCAGCACATTCTGGCCGATATGGCCACGGGCGTGGAAGCGGCCCGCGCGCTGGTGTACAGCGTGGCCCGCATGGTCGACGCCAAGCCCAAGGAGGTTTCCAAGGAAGCCGCCATGGCCAAGGTGTTCGCCACGGATATGGCCATGAAGGTGACCACGGACGCGGTTCAGGTTTTCGGTGGAAGCGGCTACATGCGTGATTATCCCGTGGAGAAGATGATGCGCGACGCCAAGATCCTGCAGATTTACGAAGGCACCAACCAGATTCAGCGCAACATTATCGGCCAGATGCTCAACAAAGAGTATACGCGCAAGAAAAAGGCGTAATCGTTATGAATGTCGTTGTGCTGCTCAAGCAGGTGCCCGACACCAAGGACGTCAAGATCGATCCGGAAACCAACACCCTCAAGCGCGAGGGTGTGGAAAGCATAATCAATCCCTTTGACATGTACGCCCTGGAGGCGGGTCTGCGCATCAAGGACCAGACGGGCGCCAAGGTGACCCTCATGTCCATGGGGCCGCCGCAGGCGGCGGAAGCGCTGCGGGAAGCGCTGGCGTACGGCGCCGACGAAGCGATTCTTTTGAGCCACCGGGCCTTCGCGGGTTCGGACACCCTGGCCACATCGCTGACCCTCGCCGCGGGCGTCAGGAAACTGGGCGGGGTGAGTCTGATACTGTGCGGCAAGCAGGCCATCGACGGCGACACCGCGCAGGTCGGTCCCGGTGTGGCCCGCCATCTGGGTTTGCCCCACACGGCGTTTGTGCGCAAAATCGAAAAAGTCGCCGAGACGAGTCTCATCGTTCAGAGGATGATGGATGACGGTTACGACCGGCTGGAAATAGAACTCCCCGCGCTATTGACGGTGGTCAAGGAAATAAACGAGCCCCGCGTGCCTTCACTCAAGGGTAAGATGCGGGCCAAGAAAATCGAAATTCAAACCTGGGGACCGGAAGAGCTTGGCCTGAATGATGAAGAGCTGGGGCTCAAGGGATCGGCCACATGGGTAACGCAAATTTTCGCCCCCAAGCCCCGGGGAAAGCAAATGACGCTGGAAGGTGATGTCAAGGAGCAGGTCGAGAAGCTGCTCGATTTCCTGATCCAGGATAAGATTATCAACATCCAGTGAAACGCTCGCCGCTACGAGTCTGCTGGTCAAAAGAGATTCCGGATTTCTTCAGAATCCTCTGGACTTCCGAATTATTTTAAACGCGGAGTATCGACTCTATGAGTATTACGATAGATAAGGACAAGTGTACAGCCTGCGGTTCATGCGAGGAGGCGTGCCCTTTTGGCGTCATAAAGATCGAGGATGATGTCGCCGTGGTCGGCGAAGGCTGCACCCTCTGCGGAGCGTGCGAAGAGGTTTGCGCGTTTGACGCCATTACCATCTACCGTCCGGAAGACGAGAAGGCCGCGGCGCCCGATGAATACAAGGGAGTCTGGGTCCTGGCCGAATACCGGGCGGGTCAGCTGGCCGGCGTAACCTATGAACTGCTTGGAAAGGGACGGGGCCTGGCCGACGCCCTGGGCGTGGAGCTAGCCGTGGTCCTGCTGGGCGCCAAGACGGCCGATCATGCCGACAGTCTCATCAAGAGCGGCGCGGATACGGTGTATCTGGCCGATGACGACGGTTTGCTCAATTTCAATGAAGAAACCTACAGCGCCATCACCGTTGATCTGGTTAGAACATACAAACCGGAAATCGTGCTCTCCGGCGCCACGGCCATCGGCCGCTCCTGGGCGCCCCGCGTGGCGGCCGAGCTGAAAACCGGTCTGACCGCCGACTGCACCGGGCTGGAGATCGATCCGGAAAGCCGCAACCTTCTGCAAACCCGTCCGGCGTTCGGCGGGAACATCATGGCCACCATTGTCTGCCCGTATCGCCGGCCCCAGATGGCCACCGTGCGTCCGCGGGTCATGAAGCAGTCCGAACCCGACGCGGGCCGGAACGGCAGGATCGTCAAGGTGGAGGTCACGCCCGAACTGCTCGAGAGCAAGATCAAGATCCTGGAGATGGTCCAGGAAACCGGGGACGGGGTGAACCTGGGCGACGCCGAAGTCATTGTGTCCGGAGGACGCGGGATGCAGGCCGGCAAAAACTTTTCGATGCTGCGCGAACTGGCCGAGCTCCTGGGTGGCGTGATCGGCGCCAGCAGGGGGGCCGTGGATTCGGATTGGATTCCTTACGCCCATCAGGTCGGCCAGACAGGCAAAACCGTGGCCCCGAAGCTGTACATAGCCTGCGGCATTTCAGGAGCGGTGCAGCATCTGGTGGGTATGCAGACGTCGGACGTGATCGTGGCCATTAACAAGGATCCCGAAGCGCCTATTTTCAAGGTCGCGGATTACGCCATCGTGGGGGACGTTTTCGAAGTGGCCCCGCAGTTGATCGCGAGTATCAAGCAGCGGTTAGGCCGCTGAATCGTTCGTGACGCGGTAATCCAATTTTTCCAAGGAGGATCAGCGTGGAGAAGAAAGTCTATTTTATTACCGGCGGCTCTCGCGGTATCGGGCGGGAGATAGCCTACCGGCTGGCCGCGCCGAATACCGCGGTGGTGTTCAATTACTACGATCCCACCGAAGATGAAGCGAACAAAACCATTGAAGGGATCAAGGAACGGGGAGCCGAAGCGAAAAGTTACTATTTCGACGTCTCCTCAAGCGAGGAAACCAATCAAAACGTCGACGCCATACTGGAAGAGTATGGCTATATAGATGGGCTGGTCAACAACGCCGGCATCACCATGGACGCCATGTTCATGCGGATGAAGGACGATCAGTGGAACAAAGTCCTCTCCGTCAACCTTACCGGCACGTATAACTGCTGCAAGGCGGTCTGCCGCGCCATGATGAAGCGGCGGAGCGGCGGCATTGTCAATGTCTCATCGCTGGTGGGACAGATCGGCAATGTGGGCCAGGCCAATTATTCCGCCTCCAAGGCGGGAGTTATGGCGCTTACCAAAACGCTTTCCAAGGAAATGGGGCCGCGCGGCATTACGGTCAACGCCGTGGCGCCCGGCTACATCGACACCGAAATGACCAGGGATCTGCCCGACAACGTGAAGGAAATGTTTTTAAAGTCCATTCCCCTGGGCAGGGTTGGAAAGCCGGAAGAGGTTGCGGACCTGGTGGCGTTTCTGCTATCAGATCAGGCGTCGTATATCAGCGGACAGATTATACACATAAACGGCGGCTCGTTCGGCTAATCTCTTTTTAGTTTTAACGTAGCCTAAAAAATGTTATGAACTCAAAACTCAAACCGGGAACAGATCAGAAAGAGAACGGGACATCGAAGAGGGGGTAAAGCGAGATGTCTGTAGAAGAACAAGTAAAAGCTATCATTTGTGAGCAGTTGAGTGTAGAAGAAGCCGATGTGGTACCCGAGGCTTCTTTTGTTGATGACCTTGGCGCCGATTCTCTCGACCTCGTTGAATTGATTATGGCCATGGAAGAAAAGTTCGGCGTGGAAATAGCGGATGAGGACGCGGAAAAGATCAAGACGGTGCAGGACGCCATTGATTACGTTAAGGCGAACACCTGATACGCAAGCCTCACTTCCGTTGTTGAGGGAGCTATTGTGCCCAGAAGAGTAGTTATCACAGGGATGGGTATTGTCTCACCCTTAGGTATCGGAGTCGAACAGAACTGGGATAATATAATCAACGGCCGATCGGGCGTTGACTACATCACCAAGTTCGACGTATCCGAATATCGGACCAAATTCGCCGCCCTGGTGAAAAACTTCGAGCCAGCGGATTTCATGCATCCCAAGCTTATAAAGCGGGTGGATGTATTTATCCAACTGGCCATCGCTGCGGCGCGTATAGCGATGGACGATTCGAAACTGAAGGTGGAAGGCTCGTTCGCCGAACGGGTCGGCTCCTACCTCGGTTGCGGCCTGGGCGGTCTGGAAAGTATCGAGCGGTTCGATCGCATCATCATGGAAAAAGGTCCGAACAAAATAAGCCCGTTCTTTATTCCGATGCTGATCGGAAATATGGCGCCGGGGCAGGTATCGATCGAGTTTGGGGCCAAGGGTCCCAACCTGTCGGTCGGAACGGCCTGCGCGGCGGGGGCTCACGCCATCGGGGAATCGTACCGCATGATTCAGATGGATGTGGCTGACGCCATGATTACCGGCGGGGCCGAAGCGGTGGTGACGCCGTTGGCGCTCGCGGGTTTCAACGCCATGCGGGCCCTCTCCGAGCGAAACGACGATCCGCAGGGGGCCTCCAGGCCGTTCGAGAAAAACCGGGACGGTTTTGTCATGGGTGAAGGCTCCGGGGTCGTTATCCTGGAAGAACTCGAGCACGCCCTCGAACGGGGCGCGACGATCTACGGGGAGCTTATAGGATACGGACTCAGCTCCGACGCCTTTCATATGACCGCTCCGCCGGAAGGCGGGGAAGGCGCCGTGCGGTGCATGCGGATGGCCATAAAGAGCGCCGGCCTGCAGCCGACGGATATTCAATATATAAACGCTCACGGCACGTCGACCGAACTCAACGATCTCTATGAATGCCAGGCGATCAGAACGGTGTTCGGGGATTATTATAAGACAGTGGCCGTCAGCTCAACAAAATCCATGACCGGTCACCTCTTGGGCGCGGCCGGAGGCGTGGAGGCCATTTACACCACGCTCGCCCTGTACAACGGCATTCTTCCTCCGACCATAAATTACGAAGAACCCGACCCTGCGATCGATCTGGATGTGGTACCCAATAAAGCCCGAAAAGCGGACGTGAGCGTCGCGATGAGCAACTCGTTCGGATTTGGCGGAACAAACGCGACACTGGTACTAAGGAAATATGAAGGCTGAAACAAGGCGTCCATAGCCGTCCAGCCTTCAAGCGCGAATCGAAAGCGCACAGGCCCCGCGCGGCCTTGCGCTTTTGGATCGTGAATCAGATGTGTTCCAGCCGCCAGATTGGAAAACCTTCAGCCTCTCCGCCAATAATATCCGGTCCAAGCTGACTCTTCCGATCAGACGCCTGTCTTGAGCGCAGATACTGACTCTTTCCCGCTGATATCGGAGCAGGAAAGGCGAAACGTCATAAACGCCATGCTCCCAACAGCTCTTGATGACACAGACTAGAGAATACATATGGAATATTTACAGAAAACAGATCCGGAAATAGCACGGGCTATTCAAGCCGAACAGGACCGCCAGGCCAAAAAGCTGGTCCTCATCGCTTCCGAGAATTATGTGAGCCACTCCGTATTGGAAGCGCAGGCGTGCATCATGACCAACAAATACGCCGAAGGATATCCGGGGGCGCGTTACTACGGCGGCTGTCAGTACGTGGATATGGCCGAGAATCTGGCCATAGCGCGCGCCAAGGAACTGTTTGGCGCCGAATACGCCAACGTGCAGCCCCACTCCGGCTCGCAGGCCAATATGGCGGTGCTGTTCGCGGCCATGGAGCCCGGCGACACGATTTTGAGCATGAACCTGAGCCACGGTGGCCACCTCACGCACGGCAGCCCCGCCAGCTTTTCGGGAAAATTGTTCAAAACCACGTTTTATGGCGTCGGCCGCGAAACGGGCGTCATCGATATGGATGAAGTCGAAGCCCTGGCCAAACAGCATCGGCCCAAACTGATCATAGCGGGCGCGAGCGCCTATCCCCGCACGTTGGAATTTGAACGGTTCGGCGTCATAGCCAAAAGCGTGGGGGCCTACCTGATGGTGGACATGGCCCACATCGCGGGGCTCATTGCGGGCGGTGTTCATCCGTCGCCCATCGGGCACGCCGATTTCGTGACTTCCACGACCCACAAAACCCTGCGGGGGCCGCGCGGTGGTTTTATTCTGGCTGACGGCGCCCATGCGGCTCTTTTGAACAAGAACATGTTTCCCGGCATTCAGGGCGGGCCGCTTATGCACGTCATCGCCTCCAAGGCGGTTTCCTTCAAGGAGGCCATGAGCGAGAGTTTTAAAGCCTACTCACTGCAGATCGTCAAGAACGCCAGCGCCCTGGCCTCGGAACTCATGTCCCTGGGGTTGAAGCTCGTGTCCGGAGGCACGGACAATCACCTTATGCTGGTCGATCTTTCAAGGAACGGCGTCAGCGGGGCGCACGCCGAACGGTCTCTCGACCTGGCGGGAATCACGCTCAACAAGAACGTTATTCCCTATGAAACGCTCGGACCGAAACAAACGAGCGGAATTCGTATCGGGACCCCGGCCGTCACCACGCGCGGAATGAAAGAGGATGAAATGCGCTACATCGCCCGCCTCATCGTAAAGGTTTTGGAACGGCTGGACGACAACGCGTTTCTGGAAAAAACCAGAAAGGAAGTGGAGGAGTTCTGCTCCAACTATTCGATTTATCCTGATCTGGCTGAATAAGATTTGAAATCCGCGGCCTTTTTGCTCAGGACCGCGTGGGAACGATTACGGAAAAGACGCTTTGACCCCGGCGGCGCGGGCGCCATTGCCAGGCGCTGTCTTTGCGCGGCAATCCGGCGTGATTGTATTTCCCCCATATGAGGCGCAATGTTCTGAAGGCGGCGCGTTTCAAGCCCAGGCGAGGTTCTCATCGTGAAATGTCCCTATTGCGGTTCACTCGATAACAAGGTGATAGATTCCAGGCTGAGCAAGGAACAAACCATGATACGGCGGCGGCGCGACTGTCAGAGCTGCTCCAGGCGGTTCACGACCTACGAGCGGGTGGAAGACATCATGCCCATGATCGTGAAACGTGACGGCCGACGGGAAATATTCGACCGCAACAAGATCGTGGAAGGAATTCACAAGGCTTGCCAGAAACGGCCCGTGAGCGCCGACGACATTGAACTGTTCGTGCAGCGTCTGGAGCAGGAAATCCAGGAATGGCCCCAAAAGGAGATCTCCAGCGTGGTGCTTGGAGAGAAAGTTATCGAACAGCTCAGGAAATGGGATGACGTCGCCTATGTGCGCTTCGCTTCCGTGTATCGTCAGTTCAAGGACATAAAGGAATTTATGGACGAACTCACCAATATTCTCGAGCAGCGGCGCAGCGATACCAACAATGACCCGGGAGCGTCCTAATATAATCGAGGCCAGGATGGCCGAGGCGCTCAGGCTGGCCGAACGCGCCCGAGGCAAAACGTCGCCCAACCCGCTGGTGGGGTCCGTACTCTACAAGGACGACATTCCGGTCGGAAAAGGATACCATAGGGGCGCGGGGCTGCCGCACGCCGAAATTGAAGCCCTGCGCGACGCGGGAGAAAGAGCCCGAGGGGCCGATCTCTATGTCACGCTGGAGCCCTGCAATCATCAAGGGCGCACGCCTCCCTGCTCCGAGGCGATAATCAAGGCGGGCGTACGGCGCGTGTTCATTGGTATGCGCGACCCCAACCCGCATGTGCGCGGCGGAGGGGCCGGGCGGCTCGAAGAGGCGGGAATAGAGGTTTCGTCCGGGTTTCTGGAACGGGAATGCAGGAAACAGAACGAGGCGTTTCTGACCTTTATTACGCAAGGCCGCCCGTTTGTCATATTGAAGACCGCTTCGACTCTTGACGGCAAAATCGCCACCTCGACCGGCGACTCCAAATGGATTACCAACGAGCGGTCCAGACGTTACGCGCATACCTTGAGGTCGCAGGTGGACGCCATCATGGTGGGTTCGGGAACGGCTCTGGCCGACGATCCGCGGCTCACCTGCCGCCTGAAAAGAGGCCGCAGGGACCCCATACGGGTTATTGTCGATTCCAGGTTGAGCGTGCCCCCGACCGCCAACGTGTTTCAGGTGGATTCCAAAGCCCCGACCTGGGTGGCCACTACGGAAGAGGCGTCCGCGGAAAAGGCGCGGAGGCTGGAGGAAACGGGCGCCAAGATTTTGCGTCTGCCCACGGAAAACGGAAGAGTGGCCATAGAGCCGTTGCTGCGGGCCCTGGCGGCGCGCGATGTAACCTCGGCGCTCCTTGAAGGCGGAAGAGCCTTGACAACTTCGTTTCTACGGACAAGGCTTGTGGATAAAGCTTATTTCTTTATGGCGCCCAAAATCATCGGCGGAGATCAATCCGTGGGATCGATAGGCGACCTGGGCGTTACGCGCATGAACGAATGTCTGCGCTTCGAGCGGGTGGCCATCCGCCGTTTCGGCGATGACGTAATGATCGAATCCTATCCGGCTCCGAACGAGCCGGAATGAGGGTGGCCCAATCATGTTCACCGGTCTCATCGAAGGAACAGGACGGCTGGAGAAATTGACCGGCGGCGCGCAAGGCGCGTTGCTCTCGGTCAAGGCCCCGTTTCTTATAGAGGGAACCAAGCTCGGGGACAGCGTGAGCGTCAACGGCGTCTGTCTGACGGTGGTTGGAGTCAAGGGGCAGACTCTGACCTTCGACGTTTCCCTGGAAACGCTGTCCAGCTCGAACCTGGGCTCGATGCGGCCGGGCGCCGCTTTAAATCTGGAACGGGCGCTGAGGCTGTCCGACCGTTTGGGCGGTCATCTGGTCACCGGCCACGTGGACGGCATAGGAAAACTGGCGCGCAGGGAACCGGCGGGGGCCTCGATTCTCCTGGCCGTGGAAACCCCTGCGGAGTTAATGCCGTTCATCGTGGAAAAAGGGTCGGTCGCGCTGAACGGTATCAGCCTCACGGTGAACAAGGTGCATGGGACACGCTTTGAAGTCAACATCATTCCTCATACTTTTAAGATGACAACCTTGAATGATGTCGCAATTGGCGATACGGTAAACATAGAAACCGATTTGATTGGAAAATACGTGGCGCGTCTCATGGGTTTCGGCTCCGATAAGGACCGGAAACCGGAAAAAGGGGCGATTACCATGGAGCTCTTGGCGAGCAAGGGCTTTCTCTAAAACTATCTGACACGCACGATGAATATTATGGCGCTTTGCACGGTAGAAGAGGCGATACAGACCATACGCGGCGGCGGGATGGTTATCCTGGTGGACGACGGGGAGCCTGAAAACGAGGGCGATTTGGTCGCGGCGGCGGAGACCATTACTCCCGAAACCATCAATTTCATGATGAAGAACGCCCGCGGGCTCATCTGTCTGTCGCTGACCGAGAAACAGGCCGACAAGCTGGGCCTGGACCTCATGGTGAAAAGCGGCGCAGCTTCGGGAGGGCCGCAATTTACGGTTTCCATCGACGCCAGGGAGGGAATTTCCGGCGGGCTGTCCGCGCGGGATCGCGCCGGAACCATTCTTACGGCCATAGCCGACGACTCCGGACCGCGCGATCTGGCGCAGCCCGGCCATGTGTTTCCGCTTCGGGCGCGACGCGGTGGAGTGCTGGTGCGGACGGGCGCCACGGAAGGGTCAGTGGATATGGCCCGTCTGGCGGGTCTGAAACCGGCGGGAGTGATTTGCGCCATCATGAACGAAGACGGTTCGGTGGCCCAAATGAAAGACCTGGAGGAGTTTGCGCGGAAATTCGACCTGAAGATAACCTCCGTGCGCGACGTCATCAGATACCGCATGACCAAGGAAACGCTGGTGCATCGCGCGGCGACAGCGTTGCTCCCGACCCCCTGGGGAGAATTCAAGGCCATCGTGTACCTCAACGACGTGGATGATTACCAGCATCTGGCCATGGTCAAGGGCGAGATACATTCCGACGATGAAGTTTTGGTGCGGGTCCATTCCGAATGCCTCACCGGCGACGTGTTCGGGTCCCTTCGATGCGATTGCGGCGATCAGCTTGACGTGGCCATGAAGCGCGTGCAGGAGGAAGGCAAGGGCGTGGTGCTCTACATGAGCCAGGAAGGGCGCGGAATCGGACTGATCAACAAGCTCCGGGCGTACCAGTTGCAGGACCAGGGCAAGGACACGGTGGAAGCCAACGTGGCCCTGGGGTTCAAGCCCGATCTGCGGGATTACGGCATCGGGGCGCAGATTCTCGCGGATCTCGGGATTCGCAAAATGAGGCTCATGACCAACAACCCGAGAAAGATAATCGGACTGGAAGGGTACGGCCTCACGGTTGTGGAGCGGGCGCCGCTCCAGATTGAGCCCAACCCGGTCAACGTCAAATACCTGAGAACCAAGTGCGCCAAGCTGGGGCATCTTCTGGAGAGTGTCTAGCGGCTCGTGGCGCCCGCTGGAAATTGGACAATCCCGCGCGGAGGGACTGTCTATTGAAGCGTAAACCTGTTTTTGGAGAACATATAAAGGAGGTCGCATGGCGACTACTATCGAAGGACGGCTGAAAGCTGACGGTATGAAGTTCGGCGTCGTCGTGGCGCGGTTTAACGATTTCATCGGCATGCGCCTTATGGAAGGATGCGTGGACACCCTTGTCCGGCACGGAGCGAACGAGAACGATATCACGGTGTACCGGGTCCCCGGCTCCTTTGAAATACCGCTCGTGGCCAAGAAGCTTGCGAAGAGCGGCAAATTTGACGCCATAATTTCGCTGGGCGCCGTGATACGAGGCGCGACGGCCCATTTCGACTATGTGGCCGCGGAAGTCTCCAAAGGCGTGGCCAGCGTATCGCTGGACAGCGGCGTCCCGGTTATTTTCGGCGTGCTTACCACGGACAGTATAGAACAAGCCATTGAAAGAGCGGGAACCAAGGCGGGCAACAAGGGCGCCGAGGCGGCGGTTTCCGCGATAGAAATGGTGGACTTGCTGCGACAGATCTGAGAGGGATATGGGTTCGCGCCGCAAATCCCGAGAGATGGCTGTACAGGTTCTGTATCAGATGGATGTCAGTAAGATAGAGACCAGGCTCGCGGTACCGTACTTCCGTGAACTGGTCGAGTCGGACGCTGACGCGCTGGCTTTTACCCAGGAACTTGTCCAGGGCTTTGAGACGCACAGACGCGAGATTGACAGGCTGCTTCAGAGGCATTCCAAAAACTGGCGTTTGGACCGCATGGCCTGGGTCGACCGCAACGTGCTGCGGTTGGCCGCGTATGAGCTTATGTTTAAAAAAGAAACCCCTCCCAAGGTCGTGATCAACGAAGCCATCGATCTTGGAAAAAAGTTCGGCTCCTCGGAATCGGGAAGCTTTATCAACGGTATATTGGATTCCATCCATCATGAATTGTACCCCGAAGAGGGCGACCTTCAGAAGGAAAGCCTGTAATGAGGCGAGGGAACCATATTAATCGCGCGTGACATGAGAATTGAAAATGCTGGATACCTATAATCCCCATGAAATAGAAATCGCCTGGCAGAAACGATGGGAAGAGTCGGGCGTCTTTACCGTTACGGAAGACCGCAACAAGGAAAAATATTATCTGCTGGAGATGTTTCCCTATCCTTCCGGCGCCATTCACATGGGCCACGTGCGGGTTTACACGATCGGCGATGTGGTGGCGCGCTACAAGAGGATGCGCGGTTTCAACGTTCTTCACCCCATGGGGTGGGACGCTTTCGGACTTCCGGCCGAAAACGCGGCCATCGAGAACGATATTCACCCGGCCATCTGGACTCAGCGAAACATAGACAGAATGAAGGTCCAGCTCAAACGCATGGGCTTCAGCCATGACTGGAGCCGTGAGCTGTCCACGTGCGATCCCTCCTATTACCGGTGGGAACAGCTCGTGTTTATCAAGATGTTCGAAAAAGGGCTGGCGTACAAAAAACGGTCCTATGTGAACTGGTGTCCCAAGTGTCAGACGGTTCTGGCCAACGAACAGGTCGAGGACGGCTGCTGCTGGAGGCATGGCGATACCGAAGTCGTGCAGAAGGAAATGGACGGCTGGTTTCTGAAGATCACCGATTACGCCGAAGAGCTTCTGGAGTGGTGCGAAAAGCTGTCCGGCTGGCCGGAGCGCGTGCTGACCATGCAGCGAAACTGGATCGGGAAAAGCCACGGCGCCATCATTCGCTTCCCGGTGGTGGACTCCGATGAAATCATTGAGGTCTTTACCACGCGGCCGGACACCCTGTACGGCGCTACCTTCATGAGCCTGGCGCCCGAACACCCCCTGTGCGCCGAACTGACCAAGGGTACCGAAAAAGAACAGGAAGTACAGGCCTTTATTGATAAAACGCTCAAGGTGGAAACCTACATGCGCTCCTCCGAACTGATGGAAAAGGAGGGCGTGTTTACCGGCAGATATTGTATAAACCCGGTCACGCAGGAACAGATTCCCATCTTTGTGGCCAACTTTGTGCTGTACGGCTACGGGACCGGCGCGGTTATGGCGGTGCCGACGCACGATCAGCGCGACTTTGATTTTGCCCGCAAATATGGGCTCAAGCTGCGGGTGGTAATTCAGCCGGACGGCGAAACGCTGACCGAGGACGCCATGACCGAAGCCTACGAAGGGCCGGGAACGCTGGCCAATTCAGGGCCTTTTAACGGATCGCCCAACGACGAAGCCAAAAAAGCCATTTGCGACCATCTGGCGAAAGAGGGCAGGGGACGGCAGACCATCAATTACCGTCTGCGCGATTGGGGCATTTCCCGACAGCGCTACTGGGGCGCGCCCATCCCCATTATCCACTGCCCCAACTGCGGAGCCGTGCCGGCGCGGGTTGAAGACCTGCCCATTGTGCTGCCCACGGACGTTCCGTTGGCCGAAGGCGGACGGTCGCCGCTGCCCTTTCTGGACGAATTCGTCAAGGCCGAGTGTCCAAAGTGCGGCGCCCAGGGACGGCGGGAAACCGACACCATGGACACGTTCGTGGAATCTTCATGGTATTTCGACCGATACGCCTGCCCCAACTACGATCAGGGCGTGCTGGACGAAAAGCGCGTAGATTATTGGATGGCCGTGGATCAGTACATCGGAGGCATCGAGCACGCCATCCTGCACTTGTTGTATTCCCGATTTTATACCAAGGTCCTGCGTGACTTCGGCCTTCTGAAGGTCGCCGAGCCGTTCACCAGCCTGCTGACCCAGGGCATGGTCTGCCATGAAACCTATCACTGCCCGGATCATGGCTATCTTTTTCCATCCATGGTGAAAGACGGCCTGTGTCAGGCCTCGACCAACGGCGGCGTCTGCGGAAAGCAGGTCACGGTAGGGCCGACGGTCAAGATGTCAAAATCCAAACGAAACGTCGTCGATCCGCAAACGCTGATCGATCAATACGGCGCCGACACGGTCCGGCTGTTCTGTCTGTTCGCTTCCCCGCCGGAGATGGACCTGGAATGGAGCGAACAAGGCGTGCAGGGTTCGTTCCGCTTCCTGAACCGGGTGTGGCGTCTGGCGTCCGAACTCTGGCCGGTCATCCAGGACGCTCCGGCCATGAAGGACGCGGCCGATTTGCCGGCGGAACTGCGGGACGTGTACCGCAAGATTCATCAGACCATAAAGAAAGTGACCAATGACATAGAAGAGCGGTTCCATTTCAACACCGCCATCAGCGCCATCATGGAGCTGACCAACGCCTTGTACCGGGCCAAGGAGGGCATGGACAAGGATGACGGGCTGACTCGCGGCGTCATGAAGGAAGGGGTGGAAAAGCTCATTGTACTGCTGAGCCCCTTTGTGCCGCACATGGCCGAAGAGCTGTGGTCCAAGCTGGGCGAGAAGGGGAGCCTGATCGATCACGAGTGGCCTCAATACAATGAAGAGGCCGCCGCCGAGGAAATCATAACGCTGGTGCTGCAGGTCAACGGCAAGGTCCGGGGAAGGCTGGAAGTTCCCGCCGACATCGCCGAGGAGGAGATGAAAAAGCTCGCCCTCGGCAATGAACGTATCCAAAGCTGGATAGAAGACAAGACGGTCCGTAAGGTGGTCGTGGTGCCGGGGAAACTCGTGAATGTGGTTGTATCGTAACATACTGGCGGGATTTCTGCTCGTGGCGGCCGGGGTCTTGCTGCTCGGCGGGTGCGGATATCAGTTTCGCGACCAGCAAAGTCAGCTTCCGCCGCGCATCGAAAGCCTGGCCGTGCCCATTTTCGAAAACAAAACCAACGAGCTGGGCCTCGAATACACCATGACCGCCAATGTTATCCGGGAATTCAACCGGAGACATAAGATACCCATTGAGAACCCGCAGTACGCCGACGCGATTCTGTACGGGACAATCACCTCTATCTATTATTCCGCCTTATCGTACGGGTCGGATAACAGAACGAACGAGCGCAGAGTGAATTTAACCGTGGATGTTCGGGCTGTCGAGCGGACCACGGGCGAGATCCTGTGGGTGCGCAACTCGCTGTACTTTCAGGAAGGGTACCCGGTCGATCAAACCAAGCCGAATGTTACCCAGTACAGCAAGGAGCAGGCCCTGGATCTCATTACGCAGAACATAGCCGAAAAAATACACGACCTGATGTTTTCCGCTTTCTGAAGAAACGAATTGACCGGACGCCAAAGGCGGGGACAGAAAAAGGCCGCTTCCCGGAACGCGGGAGAGACGGCCTTTTTAAAAACTATTGGGGATTTTCCTAAAGAGCGTTGATGGATTTCATCAATCGCGAAACCTGCCTGCTGGCGGTACGTTTATGAATAACGCCTTTGGACGCGGCCCGGTAAATACGGGGGAGCGCCTCTTGCAGGGTCTGTTCGGCTGTTTCGCGGTCTTTGTTGTCAACGGCGACGCGAATTTTCTTTACCAGGTTGCGGACTCTGGTTTTACGGCTGACGTTTCTCTGCCGTCTTTTCTCGTTTTGACGCGCCCTCTTCAGGGCTGATGCGTGGTTTGCCAATGTCTCCTCCCCAAAGCCCGGCGGCTTTGCGTGAGCCGCTGGCCGGATAATATTCATCATTGATGTAAACATATCTTTTAAAAAAGATTTCAATCATTGTCAAGCAAAATATAGCCGCCGCGCCCGGATATCGTTCAAGGTGGTTTACGAATCTTCGTTCCTGGTGTAGGGTTGCGCCTATGTCGGAGACCGAGCGCATAACCAGGGCGGCGGGCGTGGTCAGCGGAGCCACGCTCGTCAGCCGTATTTTAGGGTTTGTCAGGGATATGGTGACCGCCTACTTTTTCGGTTCGGGCGCGGCCACCGACGCTTTCTTCGTAGCCTTCCGCATACCCAACCTGCTGCGCCGTCTGTTCGCGGAAGGAGCGCTCAGCGTGGCGTTCATTCCGGTTTTCACCGGCTATCTTTCCAATCGTCCCCGCCAGGAGGCGCTGGACATGGCGCGGGCGGTTTTTACCATGCTCGCCCTGACGCTGCTGGGCGTCACCGCCCTGGGGGAAATCTTCGCGCCCGCTATTGTCAGCGTCATGGCGCCGGGATTCCTTGACGATCCCGAAAAATTCCGCCTGACCGTCACCCTGACCAGAATTACCTTTCCCTACATATTTTTTATCGGACTGGTGGCCCTGTGCATGGGCGTGCTCAATTCCATGAACCATTTCGCCGCGCCCGCGCTGGCTCCCGCCTTGCTCAACGTATGCATGATTTCCGGCGTGTATGTCTGGAACATGTTTTCCGGAGATCCGGTTTTCGGTCTGGCGGCCGGAGTCGTGGCGGGCGGAGCGGCGCAGCTCTTGCTGCAAGCGCCGTTCATGAAACGAAAGGGCATGTCGTTCCGCCCCAACTTCAACTTCAACCATCCCGCCCTGAAACGAATCCTTCTGCTCATGGGACCCGCCGCCATGGGCGGGGCGGTGTACCAGGTCAATATAATCGTGGGTACCCTGCTGGCGTCACTCCTGCCGACCGGCAGCGTTTCCTACCTCTATTACGCGGACCGGGTGGTCGAATTTCCCCTGGGCGTGTTCGCCATAGCGCTGGGGACCGCGGCCTTGCCCTCCATGTCGCGCCATACGGCCGAAAACAACATGGCCGGCCTGGTGGAAAGCTTTTCCCACTCCATGCGGCTGGTCATGTTTATTTCCATTCCCTCGACCGCGGGGTTGATCGTTCTCGGCAGGCCCATTGTCGAAGTTCTCTTTCAGCGCGGCGCGTTCGATCACACGGCCTCGATCATGACCATTAAGGCCCTTGTCTTTTACACGCTGGGTTTGTGGGCGTTTTCCGCGGTAAAAATACTTGCCGCGGCGTTTTTCGCCATGCAGGACACCAAGACGCCGCTAAAGGTGGCGGCGCTCGCCTTTGCGGCCAACATCGGTTTCAGCCTGGCCCTCATGGGGCCGCTCAAACACGGAGGCCTGGCCCTGGCCACCAGCCTCGCGGCAATGCTCAATGTGGGCGTTCTGATTTACCTGCTGCGCATACGGCTGGGACTATTGGACGGACGCCATATTGTGCGGACCACCATCAAAACCTCGCTCGCCTCCCTGGCCATGGCGGGCGTCCTGTATTTCTGCGGTCATGAACAATGGCCGGTACCCGGCGTGGTAAAGCTCCCGGTCCTCGTGGCGGCCGGCTTTTTGGTCTTTGTGTTGGCCGCGCGCCTGTTGCGGCTGAAGGAGCTGAACGACATCGGGAAGATTTTTCTGCGGCGCGGAAAGCGGGGCGTGTCCGTTCCCGCTGAAAAGAACGCCTGACCGCAAATCGGATAGCCGGGTCACATCGTCTTTTCTCAAGGATATTCTCACACACGCGGCTTCATGGGCAGCTTGCGCAGGTCGTGGACGGTCATAGTGACGGCCCCGTGTTCTTGCTCCACCACGCCCTGCAGCGCGTAGGGGCGGTCATAGTCCAGCAGCAGGGTAAAGCGTTTGTAGGCTTCGGGGAAAAAGACCGTTTCATAGGTCGCCGTGAGATCCTCGAAGGATACGAACTCCATCAGCTCGCTGGTTTTGGACAGCACTCCCTTCCGTGTAATGGGCCAGCCCAGGGTCCAGATCTTCTTCCCCACATACCGATTGATGTCCCTGGCCGGAACCGGGGGAGACGGCGGCCTGGATTTGGAGAAATCAACCAAGGTGAGCGGGTGAACGGATAAAATAAACCCCAGGGACTCCTTTTCGTGCCGCAACAGGCGCAGGCGGGACACGTTGGCCAGAGGCGGAACGGTTGTGGCGGGAAAAACGTTGAACGCCAGATTTCCCACGGTCATGGCGGCCGCGCGCGAGCGTTCGTGAACCCGCGCCTCCAGCGCCCAGAAAAGCTGCGGTCTGTTGAGGCCGCCGGCGATGGAATCCAGGGCCCCGCTTTTCACCAACACCACGCCGTCATTGGAAGCGAGCGGAATACGGCGCAGGAAATCATCCAGCGATAGAAAGGGGCCGTTGCGGACGCGGTCCTCCAGTATTTTTTCCAGAGTTTCCCGATGGATTTCCTGCAACTGCTGGAATCCCACCCGCACGGCGCCGCCCTTGCCGGTATAGCGCCATTCGCTTTGATTGACGTCCGGGCCCAAAACCTTTAATCCCAGACGGCGCGCCTCGGATATGTAGGCGCCCACGCTGTAATACCCGCCGCCGTTGCTTATGACGGCGGCCATGAATTCCGCGGGATAACGGGACTTCAGAAAGGCGGATTTGTAGGCCACCAGGGTGTAGGAAGCGGAATGAGGTTTACAGAAACTGTAGCCGTCGAACCCCATCACCATGTCCCAGGCCTGGTCGATAATCTGGCCGTCAACGCCCCGCCTCCGGGCCCCTTCGAAAAAGCGGTCCTTAAAATCCTTGAGTTTTCTCCATTTGTGCTTGTTGGAGACGATCTTGCGAAGCGTATCGGCTTCCGCCGGATCGAACCCAGCCAGATGAATGGCGGCCTGGCTGAGCTGTTCCTGAAAAACCATGATTCCCAGGGTTTCCTCCAGGACCGGTTTTAAAAGCGGGTGGGGCGGCTCCCACGGTTCCCCGTGCAGTCTCGAAACCCAGGTGTTGATGCTTTGATTGGACGCGGGCCTGATTATGGACGTAACCACCACGTTGAGATGAAAATGGTCCGCGCGCGCATATTCTTCCCAACCCATGCGGGAACTGATCTTGGTCAGCGTTTGCCGGGTGGCGGGACTTTCGAAATAAAAAACCCCCATCGTGCGCGCGGTATGGAATATGCGAATCGCTTGGGGATCGTCGACGGGGTTCAGGTTTTCATAGGGTATCCGTTTTCCGGTGTTCTTTTCCACGAGCGCCAGGGTGTCCCGGATAACCGCCAGACTGCGATTCCCCAGGATGTCTATCTTGACCAGCCCTCCCTCTTCGGTCTGGTCTTTTTCCCACTGGATCACGCGCACGCCCTTGGGGGCCATCTGGACGGGGACATACCGCGACACCCTGTCCGGAACCAGAACCACGCCTCCGCAGTGAACCGAAATGTGGCGGGGAAATCCTTCCAGCCGCTCCGCCAGTTCAATGATTTCAGGCCAGGGCGGGTCCAGATGAAATCCATGGAATTTGGGATGGTTTTCCATGCGTTCGCCCATGCCGCGCGGCCGTCTCAGAAAGGTCATGCGGCGCGTGACTTCCTTGATTTCGCGCGGCGGAATCCCGTACACCTTGGCCACTTCCCGCACCGCGCCGCGGGCGCGGAATCCCACATGATTGGCCACCATCCCAAAGCGCTCCGCGCCGTAAGCGCGCGCCACTTCTTCGATCAGCAGATCGCGTTCGTCCCAGGCGAAGTCCACGTCGATGTCCGGCGGATCTTTCCGGTTGGCGTTGAGGAACCGCTCGAAAAAAAGGTTGTGTTTGATGGGGTCCACATGGGTAATCCCCAGTAAATAGCTTACCAGGCTGGCCGCGGCGCTGCCCCGTCCGCAGGTGAAGCGGCGCCGTTTGGCGATATCCGCGACGGTCAGGAAATAATCCACGTAGTTTTTTTCGGTTATCAGCGCCATTTCTTTTTCCAGCCGGGTCTCGACCGCCCGGTTGGTCTTTCCGTACCGCCAGGCGATCCCCCGGCGGCAGCGCTCCCGGAGAAGATGAAGATGATCGCGCTCCTCGTCCCGATAGCGCGGAAACACAATGGCGCCGGGTTCCCATTCCGTGTGAAGCTCGCCGGCCAGCCGGGCCGCGTTGGCCAGGGCCTCGGGGCAGTTGGGCAGGGCGCGGTCCATCTCCTGGGCGATTTTCAGCCACTGCGAGGGGTTGGCCGCCTTTTCCGCAGGCAGGGAACTCAAGGTAAGGTTGAGGTCGATAGCCCGCAGCAGCCGATGAAGCTGGTATTCTCCGGAGTCCGCCAGATAGACGGCGTTGGTCGCCACCGGCGGGATTTTCAAATCCGCCGCCATACGCAGGGCGGAGCGCGCTTCCCGGCCGGGAACCACCTCCATGTAGCGGTCCGCCCGGCCGTTCAGATCGCGCAGGAGCCCGGCGTCGGAAGCGAGGACCGCCACATGGCTTGGGGCGTCCGGGAAATACCGCGCCAGGGTGAAGTCGGCGTGGAGATGCCGGGCGGTGAGGAGTTCGGAAATGATCTCGTATCCTTTCAGCGTCTTGGCGAGCAGAACCGCCTGTTCCGAATCCTTTTCCAGGAGCGCGCCGATAATGGGGCGCAGGTTGTTTTCCCTGGCCGTATTGAGAAAGTTGACCAGTCCGTACAGGCCGTTGGAGTCGGTAAGCGCCAGCCGGTCGAACCCGGCCCGGACCGCCGTCTTACACAGGGTATCAAGGGAGGCGGTTCCTTGCATAAAGGAATAGTAGGAATGAACATGCAGATGGACGAACATGGCATGGCTTCAGGCCGCGACGGCCCGCCCCCAGACGATGGCTTCGTTTCCGAAGCGGCTCCTGATCCGGTCAAGGGCGCCCTGAAGCTGTTCCTCGTCGCCGTCTTCCGCAAAGAGCGACATCTGGCGGGAGGGCATGGCCAGTTTTCCCAGTTCCAGCGTAAAACGCCGGACAGCCACGCGGCGGGCGAAAAGCTGTTCGAAAAGCCCCCTGATGACCCGGAAAAGTCCGCGGTCGTCAGGGGACGGGGGCGTGGAAAAGGATTTCCGGTTCCGTACGGTCACGCCGTCCGCATAGCGCAATTCCAGGGAAATCGTCAGCGCATGCCGGTTGAGCCGCCGCAGCGTCCACCCCGTTTCCTCCGCCAGCTTCAAGAGGGTCCCTTCCAGCCGGTCGCGGTCGATTTCATCGTGGTCCAATATGCGGTCCACCGATATCTCCGCCGCCTTGCGGGAGGGAATGACCGGGGTGAGGTCGACGCCCCGGGCCAGTTCGATCAGCCGCCGCCCCTGTCCCCCGAACACGCCGAACAGGGAATCCTGCGGAAGGTCCGCCAGTTCGCCCATCCGCCGGATGTTAAATTCGTACAAAAGGGACGAGGTCTTGGGGCCGACTCCCGGAAGGGTCCGTACGGACAGCGGCGCCATGAAGGACGCTTCCGCGCCGGGAAAGACGAAGTTCAGATCCCCCGGCCGGATAATGCGGGCCGCCACCTGGCTGACCAGCTTGTTGTGAGCCAAGCCGGCGCGAGCCAGAAGGTTTCGCCGTTCGGCGAGTTCTTTTTCCATACGGTACGCGGTGTCGGTGGCGGCGCCCCAGAGCCGCCGGGTGCCGGAGATGTCCACGAAGTAGTGTCCCAGCAGGGTTCCTTCCACCAGGGGGGAAAAATAGTTGAGCGACGACAATATTTCCTGGTGCTGTTCCCGGTAGAACCGATAATCGGGCGGAATGACCTGAAGCAGCCGGCAGGAGCGTTGCGCGCGAGCGAGCGGCATGCCCGCGCGCAACCCTTCACTCCGGGCAATGGCGTTGATTCCCTGCAGAACCGCCCGAGGCCGGGGTTCCGCCAAAGCCACGGGCCGCTTTTTCAATTCCGGCCGCCGAAGCTCTTCCAGGGTGGCGTAAAAGTCGGGTATGCTCAAATGGGTGATACGTCGTTCCATGATTCTCCGTACCGCGCTCCTAGCGATAGTGACGAAGCAGCCCCACCACCACGCCCACGATTTCCACCTGGTCCGCGGGGACCAGCAGCGGTTGCATGGCGCTGTTGGCGGGGCGCAGTTCCACTTCGGGACCACGCTGATAAAACTTTTTGACCGTCGCCTCTCCCCTGATCAGGGCCACCACGGTCTGGCCGTTGTCCGCGCGGGGCTGCCGGCTGATGATGATAATGTCGTTTTCGCGGATACCTTCCTCAATCATGGAATCTCCCTGCACCCGCAGCGCGAAATTCTGGCCGTTTCGCAAAAAGCTTTCCGGCACCTCGATGGATTCCGGCGTCTCGACCGCTTCGATAGGCGTGCCCGCGGCCACCGTTCCCAGGCAGGGGATGGAGGCGGTCGCCGTGCGGAGGGGCAGGAGTTCAAAGGCCCGTTTCCGGTTGTTCCAGGGGCTTTTCAGGTAGCCTCGCTCTTCGAGCCGTTTCAGATGTTTGGAGACGGCGTTGAGAGATTTAAATCCCAGGGTCCGCCGAATTTCCTCATAGGAAGGCGCGTGGCCGTGGACCGCGATGAAGTTGCGGATAAAATTGTAAACCCGCTGTTGCGCGGGCGTCAGGTTCATAAGGCCTCCCGTACGGGCTTTCCGCGTTTTCCCACGCGAGCGCGGCGGAGCTTGGTTGGGGTTCTTGCCGGGACCGTTTTCCAACTATAGGTGTATAAAAGGTGAAAGTCAAGTTGCACGCATGAAAGAAAAAGATGGAACAAACAAGAAAAAGAGCAAAAAGATGGAGCAACAGACCGTAAAAAAAATATGACGGCAAAAACGCCTGCGCGATTTAATTTTTCACCATGACATCCCGATAGGGAAGGCGGAGAGGAATCCATGGTTTTGAGGCGAGATACGCGGTCCGGGAAAAGGAGGGGAAGGCCGTTGCGGAAAACTCAATTGAGAGTGGCGGTATACTTGGCCATTCCGGGCGCCTTGCCTTGGTCGAGAGCGGAGCGGATGGCCAGCGCAAGGTCGCGCAATACAAGCGGCTTGTTAAGTATATAGCTAACGCCCAGCGATTGCGCGTCAAAAGACTCTATCTTTTCGCTGAAGCCGGTCATGAGGATAACCGGGATATCGCTGCGAATGCGTTTCAACTCCTTGACCAGATCGAGTCCGGTCATGCCGGGCATGGTCTGATCGGTTATCACCAGATGGAACCCGTGGGGATCGGATCGGAAAAGCTCCAGCGCCTCCAGACTGGAACTGCGGCACTCGGCCGAATATCCCAGCCGTCCCAGGGCCTTCCGTCCGAATTCAATGAGCAGCTTTTCATCGTCGATCCACAAGATCCGCTCGGACCCCGTGGGAATGGGACCGTAGTCTTCATCCGCGTGGGCGTCTTCCATCGCCTTGAACTCCGGCAGAAAGACTGAAAACCTCGACCCTTCACCCGGACTGCTCTGAACGAAGATAGCGCCGCCAAAATTCTTGACAATGCCGTGGACCACGGAAAGGCCCATACCCGTGCCTTCGCCCTTGGCCTTGGTGGTAAAGAACGGCTCGAATATGCGTTCCATCACCTCCGGTTCCATGCCGCAGCCCGTGTCGCTGATTACCAGCGTCAAATACGCGCCTGCAGTAAGATTGGGATAGGAGGAGGCGGCCTCTTCGTCGAGATCGACTTTATCCAGCGTCACATCCAGGACGCCTCCGGCGTCCCGCATGGCGTGAGCGGCGTTGGCGCACAGATTCATGATTACCTGATGGATCTGGGTGGGGTCCGCCAAAACCATTGCGGACGGGGCTTTCAGATTCTGCCGGATTTCTATGGTGGACGGAATAGTGGCGCGCAGCATCCTCAGCGTTTCCTTAACCAGGGAGCCGAGTTTCAAGGGCGTGCGCTGCTGTTCGGTTTGACGGCTGAAACTGAGAATCTGACCGATAAGCTCCTGGGCCCTGCTCGCGGCCCGCAGGGACTGCCGCAGATTATGGATGGCAATGGAGTCAGGGGGAAGATCGTACAAGGTAAGCTCGGTATAGCCCATTATGGCGGCAAGAATGTTGTTGAAATCGTGAGCGATACCGCCGGCAAGCGTTCCGATGGCTTCCATTTTTTGCGCCTGACGCAATTGAGCTTCCAGTTCTTTGCGATCGCTGATATCGATCAGCACGTTTATGAAACATTCCTGTCCGGCGAATTCTATGGGGTCCACGGACCAGAGCATGGTATGCGTCTTTCCGTCCTTGAAACGCATATTCATTTCCAGGTTTCTGAAGTTTCCCTGCTTCCGATACATTTCAAGGGCGCGTTCCCTGTCGTTTTGAGGATCGAGCCAGAAGTTGAGTTCGAAAGAAGTCCGTCCGATGGCTTCCTCCCTGGTGTAGCCGGTTACGGTGGAAAAGGTGTCGTTCACTTCAAGCAAGCGGCCTTCGGCGACCGTGGTTACGGAAACCCACACCGGACTGGCGTTAAACGCTTTGGAGAACTTCTGCTCCGACAGGAAGAGCGCCTGTTCGACTTCCTTATTGGTTTTGAGGATCGTGAAAAAGACGAAGTAAATGAGCAGCAGGGACAACGGCAAAACCAAGCCGCATACCGCCATATACCAGAACATCTCGGATTCCAGCTCCGCCCGGATTTCATCGTTCAGGGCTTTTTGGGAGCGATGCACGCCGAGGGTAAGATGTCTGTCGGGTATGGGAACGAACGCCACAATCTGTTCCGAGCCCGAACTGGCTACGTATCCTCCGGTGTGCGTCTCCCGCCTGGCCACCAGTTGCTGGAGACTGCATTTGGAGCGGCCGTCGGAGTTCAGGAGCAAATTTTCCCCGACGTCGGTTCCTACTGTTTCGGGACTTGCCGTATGCATGACCAGGCGCGACTGCGAATCCACCACACAGATATATTCATCCTTGGGTTTCGAGCGGCTTGAGCGCCATACCGATTCAATTTGCCGCATAAGCCGCTCGGTCGAGGCGGATTTGTCGAGGTCCGCTATGGAGGCCAACAGCCGCGCCTCCCCTAAATAAAAGGCCTGGAATCGATTTATGGTAGATTGTTCCGCCTGGCGGTAACCTACAAATCCGATCACGAGCGCGCCCAGAATGGCGGCTACGCCAAGGGCGATGGAGACGCCCGCCAGCCATTGAAGCCGAACGAAACCTCCCAGCCATGATAGGAGGGATTTCCTCGGCCCGGCCCGTATTTTTCCGGATTCGTCCATATTTTCCACAAATGTGAGTCGCAGGGTTTCTATCGCAAAATTACGAAAGCGACGCGCGCAAGCGGGTAAAGAGATGATTATTTGTTATATCGACGAAAAACGCCTAATGGTCGAAAAGAACGGTCGAAGGAAGTGAAATCTACAGGAGATTGAGTTGCTATAATAACCTTAGCGTAAGTATTTATACATGAATGGCGTGTAAAAATCAAAATAAATAATCACAAACCCTATAGAACTATGAGGAACGGTAATTATTGTACACTTGCGTTATTTATCTGTCGATTTCGATCTAAAACAGAGAGAAGGAAATTAAGGCGGATAACTCCCCGTGAGCGGCGCGCAAACTATGTCGCGCCTGGAAAAAGACAAAAGGCTGTACCGGCTCATGTTTGAACCTTGGCGTCCACACCCCGGTATGGCGATTCGAAGCGGGTGTTGTCGCGGGGGTTCTAGCCCCTCACCGCCTCCTTCATATGAGCAAAATGCTCGGTCGCGGACTGAAAAATTAGAAATTCAATCCACTGCCGCGCGGTGATAATGTCTTTCGTGGCCGCAAAATAGGCGGACCTGCCAAGCTCCTCATCCGAGAGTCCGGCTATGAAATCCACCAGTTCGGCGCCCTTGGTCTTCAAAATATCCAAGACTTCGTTTTTTGTACAGTCGGCGTGTTCGCGAGCGTGCTGGTTGGCCATTTCCTTGATCTGGTCCAAGGTCAGTTCGGGCAGTTTCTGGCCGTCAACGATCATTTTTGTTAGATCGACTATGTCGAAATGGCTGGCTCCCACGTGGCGCGCCGTGACCCCCACACTCCACTCTTCCCAGTCACATTTTTTCTTCCATTCAGCGTCGGAGAGTTTTTCCACAAAAGATATGAACTCGCCGGAGAAGCCCCTAACGCGTTTCGCCAAATCATTCGCTTTGTCGTTCATGGTTCCACCTCGTCGGTTTATTTTATAGATATGAGCATCTTTTGAGGTTTTTCAATGTAGGACGACGAGCCTGAGGGCAGGTAGGGCCATTTTTGCGGCGTCGATCGGGAGCGTTTTTCCGGACAAGGTCCCCTTGAGCGGCGCTCCGCGGGTGGTATTTTTCAGAATTTCCTTTTTTATAACCGGCGCTTCATATAAAAAATACGATGACCTGACCGTTCTTTCCAGTATATTGTGTAAAAGAGGCGCACCAAGGTTCGTTCCTCCGATTTTGAACAGCCGATGAAAGCAGGAACCCGAGCGAAGATATGGACGATATATCCAAGGATACCAAAGCGCCCTACCAAGATACGCTCAGGCAATTGACGAGAAAACGAAACGAGGTCATCACCATAGACATTGAACGATACAAGGCTTTGGTGGAAGAGAACAAAAAGCTGAAAACGAAGACTGAAAGTCTGTCCGAGCGTTGCGACCGCTGTGAAGCCGAAAACACCTATCTGAAAAGAAAACTCAAGGAACGATCGGGGCAGTTGAAGGACGCTTATAGTAAAGGCCGGCGCATGGTCGACCAGGTAAAGGAATACCGCCACAGATTACGGGCGCTGCAAACAGAGAGAGAAGACATACTCCCGCTGTTTGAAAGTCGGGTCAAACAGGTGGAGCAGTACCGGCAGTGGATAGACGAACTGAAAGAAGAGATGGAAGGGGAACGCAAGTTTTACGAGCACAAACTACAGGAGGCCTGGAAGGAAGCCGATAGATCCTGGTGGCGGAGGCTGTTCCGGTCCAAGTAGAGTGTTCTTGAAATAATTTTACATAAATTCGCATCCGGGTCAGGAATTTTTTCTAAGCGATTAATCCTTTTGAGAGGGTGAACGTTCATTATTTATGAAGATACCCCCTTCTCATTCTTAACCTTTAAAGCCGGCAAGGATCACCCCCGCTCTTTGCCGGCTTCTCCTTTTCGTTTCCCCGGTTTTGCGGGCTCAATAAGTCGCCCTCTATAAAGAAAAGTCCGCCCGGTAAAGGATGAAATCAATCCATGGAGACTTTGCCTTTCATCGCGGAGAGGTCGATTTCCTCACGCCCCGACTTATCGAACTTCAGAACGCGGTTCCTGAAATCCTGCGCGTCGATTTTTTCCCTGACCCATTGGCTCCACTCCTCCCGGTTGGACGACGCGATGGCCGAATAGTCGGTTTTGGAGCCGAACCGGGACAAAGCCTCGTCCTCGATCCACACGCAGTAGTTGCATTTCTTGCGGCCATCCTCGGAAAGCACAAAAAAGTATTGAAAATGTTCGCTGGCCGGCTTGAGACCTTCTTTAATTTCGAAATTGTGGTACGACCATTTCTTATCCATAGCGCGCTCCTTTTTCCGGTGTGAAGTGGCGTAGACAGATTGACCCCAATTACAGGGGGCCTTATTCATTATCTATACATAATCATTATAGCCGTTTTTGCGACAAAGACGACCCTGTCCGGGCTTTTTATGGAGGGAAGGGCGCCACGCTTAAAAAAATATCGGAAGTTTCATGCCGGTTTTGGTAAAGTTGCGTTGGCCTTTGGACGATGTAGTGAACAGTCAGGCCGGGAAGGTTGGGTTCCCGAGCCCCAAAGCCAACAAAACCTGTAACTATTTCCACACCAAGAAGAACTATAAAAGAATTATGCGGGGTCAGCTTATGTCGCAAACTGTCTTCAGGTCTTTCGTGATAGCGCTGGTGGTACTCTGGAGTTGCGGAGTCGGCGGGGCCGAGGAAAAAGAGGTTACGTTCTGCACGGATAAGATAAAGGATTTGACGCTTAAGGTGGACCACCCTTCCTACGAAATGTGGCTGCTGTTCAAGGGCGGGATACTGAATGTGGACGAAGAGTATGGGACCGTTGAAAAATCGGGAGTTTCACTGAGAAAATTCGGGTTTCCACATGAAATCAACGCGTACGTTCCGGCCGATTTCTCCTTTGTTATCCTGGAAAACAGAAATTTGAAGCGAATAAAGCTCCATCCCGGCGCGTGCAAGACGCATCAACTGGACAACCTTATCGACTACGACACCAAGGGCCCCTACAACGAGCTGCAACGGCTTGGAGATGAATTGCCGTCCGACGATCCGTACCTCGATCCATGGGACAGGCTCGTTGATTTGGTGGATGAATATGGATTTATTGAATAACAGGTAGCGCAAAGTCAGAAGCTGAAAAAAAAGAGACTGGAAAAAGGAGATTACTATGGCCAAGGAAAGCGCTGTTGTCGCGATTTTCAACACTCACCCTGAAGCGGAACAAGCCATTAAGAAAATGGAAAAGGCCGGAGTTGACATGAAGAAGCTGTCAATTGTCGGCAAGGATTATCACAGCGAGGAACAGGTCGTGGGTTACTACAACACCGGCGACCGGGTAAAATATTGGGGCAAGCTGGGAGCGTTTTGGGGCGGCCTGTGGGGGCTGCTGTTCGGTTCCGCGCTCTTTATGGTCCCCGGCGTAGGTCAGATCGTGGCCTTGGGCCCCGTGGTAGGCTGGATACTGGGCGCCTTGGAGGGCGCGGCCGTGGTCGGTGGGTTGAGCGCGCTCGGCGCGGGCCTGTTCAGCATCGGCATACCCAAGGACAGCGTCGTGAAATACGAAAGCGCGCTGAAGGCGGACAAGTTCCTGGTCATCGCTCACGGCGATCATTCGGACATCAAAAAAGCCAACGAGGTATTGGGCGGCTCCGGCGCGGCGGAAATAACTTCTCATCTGGCGTGATATTCATGCTATAAAAAAGACATGTCCCTTGGACGTGGCTTTGGAAGAGTCCTTCGGGGGTAGACCGTCTCCCCGGAGGGCGTTTCATGAATAATTCTTTCAGCCGGGGCGTTCGAAGCCGATCGCAAAACGTTCAAGGCGCATACCAGGAGGAGCGTTATGAGGAACATGATCCTTGTCTGCGCGGCGGTCATACTGTGTCTGTCCGCGGCGCGGGTTTCACTGGCCGGCACGTTTGAAAACGGCGACTCGTACGCCTACGACTATGTGATAGTCGCCAACGGGGAAACGCTCAAGGGAACGATTTACGACGATTCGACCATGTACGGATTTTGCGATACCGGCTGCCAGCTCACACTCACCCGGACAGGCCAGAGCATTTACATGGAACCCGGCGACTACATCATCATAGAGAACGGCGTAATGAAGGAAAAACCGGCGGACTAAACCCTGTCCGGGAGTAACGCCGGCTCAGCCCGCTCCATTGACGCTTCACGGCGTCGTCGATTCATAGAGGAAAGAAACCCGTTTGACCGAAGTATGAAGGGCTTTCCATGCTGGCCAGATACATACATCCATTCCGGTACCTCAGCGTTGTGGTGGTTGTGTGCTCGTTTCTCGGCTCCCTATTGATGTTTTTTATCGGCTTATTTAAAACCTACCGGGCCTTTGCCGTATGCTTCAGACTTATCGCCGTCCCTGACGAACTGGAATCCGTGAAATTGACCGATTTGGCCATTGGAAGCGTCATCGGATCGATGGACGCTTTTCTGGTGGGGTTGGCCCTTATGATCTTCGGGTATGGAGTTTTTACGCTGTTTATCAGGGAGATCAGCCCAAATGAAGCGGGAGCGTTTCGTTGGATAAACATCCCGAGCCTGGGTCACTTGAAGTCGCTGCTGGCCGAAATAGTGATCGTGATTATATTCGTGAAGTTCCTGGAAGTGGTCGTAATCAGCATCAACAAGCTCTCCTGGGAGGTTCTGATACTCCCGGCCTCCATTCTGCTGCTGGCGTTGGGCCTGAAGTTTATGGATCTGCGTAACTGAACTATTCCCCCCTCACGCGTTCCCGAAGTCCGCGTTGCGCCTCCGTCCCCATTGCCGCCAACCACAAAAAAGCCAGTCTAGTATAAGTCTCATGCTTGGCCTGCTCTTTATCATCGTCCAATGATGCTTATTATCCAAAAAGCAGCGTATTTAACGGAAAATATGCCGTTCCGTTCGGAACGTGAGAAAGGATTAACGATGAAGAGCATGTTAAACACGGAGAATGAGCCACTCTCCGAACGATTACCTCTATTTGGCCCTGACGATTTCAAGCGGTCGGACGAATCCGATGACCGTGAATTCTATGCGCGGGATCGTTTCGTGTCCCATCTGGATTCAAAAGCCCTGACGACGGTCGAAAAGGTTATCGGCGCCCTGGTGGTGGAAAAGAATCCGGTCATTCTCGATCTTATGGCAAGCTGGGATTCCCATCTGCCGGGTGGCCTGAAACCGTCCAAAATGGTGGGGCTGGGCCTGAACGAGCGGGAACTGGAAGAAAACAAGGCGCTCGACGAATACGTAGTACGCGATCTCAACGCGGACCCCCGTCTGCCGTTTCCCACAGAAACCTTCGACGTGGTTCTCAACGTGGTTTCAGTGGACTACATGACCAAACCGGTGGAAGTCTTCAGGGAGGTCGAGCGTGTGCTGAAGCCCGGAGGGCTTTTCCTGGTGATATTTTCCAATCGCTATTTCCCTCCCAAGGCGGTGCATGTGTGGAAGGCTTCGAGCGAGGAAGAGCGGGTTCTGCTGGTGGATCAGTTCTTCCAGGCCGCCGGCGGGTTCGATGAGCGGGCGGTGTTTGTTTCCAAGGGCAAACCCCGTCCCAAGGACGACAAGTACGCGCATCTGGGCATTCCCAGCGATCCGATTTATGTTGTGTACGCCGATAAAAAGGGAAACGCGGCTGGGCGCGGGAAGCGGCCGAATCCGGATATCCGGGAATCGGTTTCAACGGACCGTTCAGAGGTCGAGGCGCGCAAGAAAGAGGTCAAACGCACGCTTCGCTGTCCGCACTGCGGAGAACGGATGAAGAAGTGGGCCATGCCCGATTCTCCGTACAGCACCTGGGATGTGGAGCATATGTACGTGTGCTTCAACGACGAATGCCCCTATTTCGTAGGGGGGTGGGACGAAATGCGCAGACAGGGCAACATGGGCGCGTCCTACCGCTGTATGTACAACCCGGAAAATGACGTGTGTCTGCCCGTTCCCGTTCCCAACGCCAAGGCGTTACGGGAAAGCATCGTGCAGGAATAAAGCAGAGCGGTGGAAAGAGGAGGGCGCTTGCCGACAGTACCGGTTCGACAAGCGCCGAGGCCGTTTAGGACATTGCTTCCGCGACTAATTCGGTGAGGTCTTTTACCACCAGATCCACGTTCTGTTTACGGGCCCTGGTGGAGATGGTTCTCAGGCACTGCTGGCAGGATGAAACAACCATGTCCGCGCCGGTGCTCTGAATCTCTTCAATTTTCATTTGCGCCACTTTTCCGGCCAGATCGGGATTGACCATTTCCAGATTGCCGCCTCCGCCGCAGCACATGGAGAGCTGGCGGTTATGCGGCAGCTCCACCAGTTCGATGCCCGGTATGGACTTCAACACTTCACGGGGCTCCTCGAAAACGCCGCTGTTCCGGCCCAGGTCGCAGGGGTCATGATAGGTGACCTTGGCCTTGATCTCTTTCAGCGGTATACGCTGGTCCTTGATCATTTTGTTCAGCATCTGACTGGCGTGGTACAGCTCCACATCGGGCTTATACAGATGCTTCCAGGTGTGGTAGCAGCTCGGGCAGGTGAACACGATCGACTTGGCGCCAACCTTCTCGATTTTTTCCAGGTTATGATCCATGAGCGCTTTGATTTTGTCCGGCATTCCCGCGCCGATCAGGGGAAATCCGCAGCACCACTCCTCACCGGCCAGGATGGTGAAGTCCACCTCGGCTTTTTCCATGATGCGCGACATGTTGACCGGAATCTTTTGCGCCATGGGGAAGAAGGAGGCGACGCAGCCCACAAAGAAGATGACGTCGGCGCGTTCCTTTTCAAAGGCGTGCTCGGGCAGGTCCTTGAGGTAATCGCGCCATTCGCCGCGGTCCTCGTTGTCGTCGTTGGAAATGTTGTGGTCTTCCTCCAGGAATTGAAGCACCCGGTCGGCTATTTTGGGATACAAGCCTTCGCCCACCAGACACTCCCGATCCCGGAACACCAGTTCCTTGGTTTTAATCTTCGGGAAGCAGGCGGCGGTGCAGGCGCCGCATCCCAGACAGGTGAAAACGGACTGCTCGATTTCCGGACTCCAGTCCAACCGTTCCTCGATCACGGCCCTGGTGATGGCGTTGCGTCCACGCGGCGTCGACGACTCCTTGCGTTCCACCAGATAGATGGGGCAGTTGGGGATGCAGAAACCGCATCGCGTGCATTTGGCGACTTCTTCATAAGAAAGCTTACGCAGTTGCGCGAGATTCATAAAGTGTTACCTCACAGTAGAATCGAAAATTTCCATACGCTTTTCAAACCACGAAGCGTCCCGGGTTCATGACGCCCTTGGGATCGACTTCCTGTTTGATTCGTTTCATGACCATCAGACCGGCGCCGGGCTGGCCCCATACGGGCAGCTTGCTTTTCAGACCCGCGGGACAGCGCAGGACAATCATGTTGCCGGATAGCTTTTGGCAAGCCGCAAAGAGATTGTTGGCGGCCTCCACAGCCTTGGCGCCGTCGTCCTGGCCCGCGAGAAGATTGAGCAGCGTTACGCCGTTGCCGGTGTGCGTCAGCAGGGTGTAGGGCAGGCCCAGACGCGCGCATTCCTTATCCGCCGTTTCAGCCACCACCGCCCGCTGGGAGATGGGGTAGTTGAGCTGCAGGGAAATCACGTCCGGCGTTTGCGCGGCTATTCGGGGGATAGCGTTGCTTACCGCGCTCCAGAACGTTCCATGGCCGTTGTCTTCCACGCCGGCGTCATTGTTCGCGTTCAGCCCTTTGGCCAGTTCCAGCAGGTCCTTACGCAGCCGGGCGACCTGTTCCTCAACCCCCTCCAGCGCGAATGCGGCGATAAACGGTTCGTTCTCGAATTTTGCCGCCTGCGGCACGGCGATGTGTTGACACAACCCGCCGTTCATCACTTCGACCGCCGCGGGGAGCAGCTTTGTTTCGAACACCCGGTCCACGTAGGCGAAGACCTCCCGCAGCGATTTGAAGGACACCAGCAGGGTTTCCATGCGTTCGGGAAGCGGCAGCAGTCTGACCGTCATGTCGCAAATGATTCCCAGCGTGCCCATGGAGCCGATCATGAGCTTGGACATGTCGTACCCGGAGACGTTTTTGACGGTCTTGCCGCCCGCGCCGATGACATCGCCGTTGGGCGCCACAAATCGCACTCCCAGCACCAGGTCCCGCGGCATTCCGTAGAGCAGGCGCCGGGGTCCGGTGGAGTTGGTGGCCAGAATGCCGCCAATGGTCGCGGATTCGGAAAACATGGGGTCAAAGGGCACAAACGCGCCGATGTGAGTCCGCTCGGAACAGACCACGCGGTCGGATACCGTGACCGGGTCTTCCAGGGGCAGGTAACAGCGGTTCTCCTGCATGGAAAGCATGGCCTGGGATTCCTTGAATCCCACGCCCGCCTGCATGGTCACCGTCAGGTTGGCGGAATCAACGTCGACCATATGATTCAGCCGGGTGGTAAGGACCACGATATCCAGGGACTTGGGCGGATTTCCCAGACTCATCTTGGACCCGCTTCCCCAGGGCGCGATGGAGAGGCCTTCCCGGCCGGCGAATACGACCACTTCGGACAACTGGTCGACGTCGGCGGGCGCCACCACCGCTTTGGGGAGCGCGCCGTCCACCGAATAGCGGGACAGGCTCTGATCGTCGGTTTTTATGTGCGCGTCGCCTACGATTCCGGCGAAGGTTTTTATTTGTTCATCCAGCTTAGCCACTGCGCAACTCCTGCTTTCGGATCATACAACGTTGAACGCGCCGCTGTACGAGTTAGTGCGTCATCGCCGTTTCAGGTATGACTTTCCCGGGATTCCACATGTTGTCCGGATCGAACGCCTGTTTGATGTGGCGCATCATTTCAATGTCTTTTTCGGAAAAGATGAATAACATCTCTTTGAGTTTTTCCAATCCGATTCCATGCTCGCCGCTGATGGTTCCGCCCACGTCGGCGCAGACCTTTAATATTTCACTGGCGGCCTTGTGCACCCGGCTCGTTTCTTCCTTGTTCCGCTCATCAAACAGGATAAGGGGGTGGAGATTTCCGTCTCCGGCGTGAAAGACGTTGCCGATGGGCAGATCGTATTTCTTTCCGATCTCCAGAACCTTGCTGAGGACTTCCGGCAGTTTGGTGCGGGGAACCGTGCCGTCGCACACCATGTAGCTCGGCCGCAGACGGGAAACCGCCCCGAACGCTCCCTTGCGCCCTGCCCAGAGTTCCGCCCGTTCGGTATCGCTTTTGGCCAGCTTGATTTCCTTTACCTTGTGGCGGTTGCAGATTTCCAGGATCTTGGCGGCCTGCCGTTCCATGCCGTCGGACATGCCGTCCAGTTCGATGATCAGCACGGCCGCCGCGTCACGCGGATACCCGGCCTGCACCGAATCCTCGACGGCCTGGATAACCATGTTGTCCATCATCTCCAGGGTCGCCGGTATGATACCCTCGGCGATGATCGCCGAAACCGTGTTTCCGGCGTCCTCAATGCTGTCGTAAATGGCCAGCATGGTCTTGACCGCCTCGGGCGCGCGGATGATCTTCAGGAGGATCTTGGTCACGATGGCCAGGGTCCCCTCGCTTCCCACCAGGAGTCCGGTCAGGTCGTAACCGGGATTGTCCTGTGATTTGCCCCCGGTCCAGATCACGGTTCCATCGTTGAGCACCACTTCGGCGCCCAGCACATGGTTGGTGGTGACCCCGTATTTCAGGCAGTGAGGTCCGCCCGCGTTCTCCCCGAAGTTGCCTCCCAGGGTGGATGTCTTCTGGCTGGCCGGGTCGGGCGCGTAGACAAAGCCCTTGGTGAGCAGCAAGGTCTGCAAATCGAGCGTTATCACGCCGGGCTGCACAATGACGGTCCTGTTGGGGATGTCGATTTCCAGAATCCCGTTCATGCGGGAAAAATGAATGACAATACCGCCCTTGGTGGGTATGGTCCCGCCGCTCAGGTTGGTTCCCGCGCCGCGCGGGATCACCGGAATTTTATGTTTGTGGGCCAGTTTAACCACTTCCGCCACTTCTTCCGTGGATTTGGGCAGCACGACGACGTCGGGTTTCCCTTTTTCCAGAGAGGCGTCATATCCGTAAAGAACGAGATCCATTGCCGAAGAGAGCACATACTCTTCGTCCACGATTTCCTTAAGCTTGGAGATTAGTTCCTGCCGTTCCATAAGCGCATACCTCTTATTCGGGGCTTTTCGGCGCGCCAGGATCAGGGCTGGCGCGTCAGGGGAATCACATACGGTCCTTCGGGAACCACGGCGATTTCCTTGTCCCCGTGTTTTTCCACACATTGTAGAATTGTTTGCTCCAGCGAGGTCACCGGACGCACAAAGACATCCTTCCAGTCCTCTTTGGACAGACCCGTGGTGTAGAGATGAACCGCGCCCACACGCAGGGGGCGCAGAAGCATTTCCGTCTGCCATTCGTCGATACGGGCCTTGTCCCTGGTCCTCAGTATACTCATGAATTCATCGATCCCCTTTTCGCACAGGAGACGCTGAGCCTCCACGAATTCGGGGCTTCCCATTCCTTCCGAACATTCACTGGCGATGATGATGTCGCCGCCGGGTTCGAGAATCTCCTTCACGCCTACCATGCCTTTCACGGTTTGATAGTAGGTCTTGTCCAGCGGGTATCCGGCGCTCGACGTGACGATGGTCTTGAATTTTCGGGGCAGGTGAACCTCGGCGTAGGCGCGCATGAAGTCGACCGCGTCCAGATGGCTGGAATCGACTTCGCCAAAGTTGACGAATCCGATGCGTCGGTCTTCGTCTATGACTACGTTGACCGCAAGGACGCCGCCGATTTTGCGGACGATCTCCGCCTGTTCGTTGTGGAGCGGGTTGCCTTCGATGACGCAGTTGGTGGACCGGCAGTGCTCCATGAATTCGTATTTATGAAAATTCAGAATGGTGTCCTGGTAGGCCACTCCCGGAGCGACAACCTTCCGTCCGCCCGAATAGCCGGCCATGAAGTGAGGTTCCACCAAGCCGGTCACTATCTTCAAATCGGCTTCCACGAATCTGCGGTCGATGGCCACCGGCGTGCCTCGGGCCGTGGGCCCCAGATCCACATGCGCTTCGCGGTCCCGGGCAAAGTGGTTTTCCACGAGGATGGCGTCGAATATTTTGCCGGAGCCGACTATCTCCCTCAGTTCCTCGCCCTCATTGGGCCGGTGCAGGCCCGTGGCCACCACGATTCTGATATTGTCATTGGAAATGCCCGCGTTGTTGAGCGCTTCAACCAGGGGCGGCAATATGACGCCGTTGGGCACGGGCCGGGTTATGTCGCAAATTAAAATGCAGGCCGTTTTCTTGCCTTTCGCCACCTGGGAAAGGGGAGGGCATTCGACCGGATTTTCCAAAGCTTCGCGCAGCGCCGCGGTCGGGTCGGCAAGGATTTTCATGGGTTTTTTGCGGATGGTGGTAACGTTGATATCATCCGGGAGGTCGATCCTGACGCCGCTGCGTCCATATAACAGTTCTATTTCCATACGTATCTCACAGGGGCGGGCGGGCGTCAAAACCGCGCCCGCTTCTCATACTTTCTTACTCAGCAGGATTAAAGAAAAGGCGATTGACGTCGCCTATGGTAACACATTTTGAGGTTTAAACAAGCGCTGCCCCGGGGCTCGCGCCCCGGGGCCAGAATCGCTACATGTTTTTGATTTTGTTGACATCTCCGGCCCACGCCGCTTCAAGGATAGGCCGCATGTACTCGTCCACCAGGCCCGCGTTGAGCGAAACGGGCATGTTTCTGAGCTTCATATCCAGTTGGGGATTTTTGGCCGCGGTCAGGCACCGTTCGATATGCTGGGTGGTGACGCCGGGAACTTCTTCCAGGCAGATGGGGAACTCCAGAAACTTACTGAACTTGATCATGCCCTGGGCCACCGCCATACCGAGATCGCGGCCGGACAAAGAGTCGATATCCCGGTCGATATAACCGTATTTCTTGTATATGGCGCCGATCACGCGAAGCTGCTCCTCGATGGCGGGCGCGAAAAAGATGGTGTAATAGGGGTTCATCAAGGCGCAGGCCCGGCCGTGGCTGAGCACATCCACCAGCGAGAAGCTGGTGAGGTGCGCGCCCGAGGTGCCGCCGATCATGATGGCGTAGCCGCCGAGGTCGGTACCCAGACCGAGCAGGGTGCGGGCTTCCTTGTCTCGGGGATTTTCCTTTACCTTGGTGAGGCCCTGGATGATGATTTCCAGTCCCACCTCGGCCACATGCTTGGCTTTGTCCTTGGCGGCCGCGGGAGCGCCGAAATATACTTCCAGGCAGTGGGCGATGCCGTCGAGACCGCCGTCCAGAGTCAGGCTCATGGGCTGCGAAATGGTGACATCGTAATCAAAGATGCAGCGCGGCGGAATGATGGCTTCATCCACGATCAGCTTTTTCTGTCCCGCGATGGGATCGGTGATGTTGGAGTATTTGGTCAGATGCGCGCCTGAACTGGCGGCCAGCATGATCGCCACCACGGGCATGATTTTTCTTCCCGAAGACTGGCACATCTTGGTGACTTCGCCGACGCCGAAAAACGGATCGATTTCAGGTTGAATATCGCCCAGCGTGGCCAGGGTCGCGGCCGCTTTCACCGCGTCGATGCCCGAACCGCCGTCCGCCACCACCAGGACATCGGGTTTCTTGTGCATGATATGACTGTGGATGCGGTACACGTCCACAAAGGGAGCGTTGGGACCGGCCGATTGCACCACATCGATAACCTCGACACCGGCCTTTTCCAGCGACTTGAAAATGCGATCCTTGATGGGCTGAAACCATTCAAAGTTCAGCGGACCGACGAACATGGCTTTTTTGCCGAATTCGGCGGTGAACTTTCCGGGCGCGTCATCGAGGATGCCGCTGCCGAAGGCGTAGGTATCGCCTTTGAACTCTCTAAGAATAGCCGAAGCTTTTTCAACAAGCTCTGACATGATATACGCTCCTTTTTTTTCGCATTGACGAAAAATTACTCGAATTCCCTTATTTTATCGATAGATATGCCCATTGAGCAATCCGTTTCGCGCTCCAGTATTATTTCTACGACGTAAGGAGCGCCGGAGTCAACAGCGCGTTGAAACGCGGCCTTGATGTCCGCGGGGTCCGTCACCCGTTCGCCCTTGGCGCCGCACGCGTCGGCGAATTTCACGAAGTCGAAACCGCGCCCCTGGTTCTCCGGTTCGGTGATGTACGGAGCGCCGCCGCCTTCCGCGCCGCCGCCCATCCGCTGGCTGGCCGCCGCGCTACGCGCAAGTTCCAGATCCATGTCGGGGGTCAGGCTGTCGTAGGTGATGCTCACCTCATAGTTCATGTCGTAGTTGTACTTCTCCGCCTGTCTGATCAGACCGAGGTACCCGTTGTTCAGGACCACGCAGACAAAGGGGACCTTGTACATCACGGCTACCGGCAATTCCTCCATGCAGAACTGGAAGCCGTAATCGCCGACCACGGTCACGATCTGCTTGTCGGGCCGGGCCACCTTGGCGCCGATGGAGGCGGGCAAATCCCATCCCAAGGGACCGGCGCCGCCGCAATCTAGATAATGTCTGGGCTTGGAGATTTTCTGGAGCTGGCCGGACCAGATCTGGTTCAACCCGATGCAGGTCACGAACACGGTTTCATCGTCAAAGAACTCGTTGATTTCCTTGAACACGCGCTGCGGCTTGATGGGCACGTCGTCGTAGTCGGTTTTGCGTTCCAGACCGCCCCTGACTTCAGGAATTTTCTTGGACCATTCCGAAGGTTTGGCCGAAGCGCCCCGGCGGTCGATCACTTTCAGTATCGCCTGCAGAGTCAGTTTGGCGTCCGCGCAAATTCCCAGGGTGGGCATGACGTTTTTGCCAAGCTGGGCCGGATCGACGTCAACATGGATGAACTTCCGCTCGCCCCGGTACACATCCATATTGCCGGTGTGGCGGTCGTTGAACCGGGCGCCCACCGCCAAAACCACGGTGGATTCCAGGAAGGTCTGGTTGCCCGAACGGGTGTTGCACTGGATTCCCACGTGGCCGGCCATCAGCGGATGATCCCACGGGATACCGCTCTTGCCCATGTAAGTGCTGACCACGGGGATCCGGAGCTTTTCGGCGATGGCCACGAATTCCTCGGTGGCGTCGGCCAGAATCACGCCGCCTCCCAGCAGCAGGATGGGCTTTTCCGCGTTCAGCAGCATGTCCACGGCCTTGGCGACCGCTTTTTCATTGGGGGGCATGCGCAGGATCGGCAGCGGCGCGTCCGCGTCGGGATCATATTCTATTTCGCCGTTCTGAACGTCCAGCGGCAGGTCGATCAGTACCGGGCCGGGACGGCCTTCCTTCATGATCTTAAAGGCCTCGCGGAACACCCAGGGGACCATGGCGGGTTCTTTAATGCAGTAGGATTTCTTGGTGACGGGTTTGACGATCTCCGCAATATCCACCGCCTGAAAGGCTTCACGTCCCAACTGAGCCCGTACGTTCTGACCGGTCAGCGCCAGGATGGGTATGGAATCGACCTGAGCGGTGTATAAGCCCGTGACGAAGTTGCTCGCTCCGGGACCTGACGTCGCCGCGCAGACGCCCACCGTATTGATGGCGCGCGCGTATCCGTCCGCCATGTGAATGGCGCCTTCCTCGTGGCGGCAGACCATGTGTCCTATGGTTCCCAGATCCTTCAGGGAGCGGTAAAAGGGCAGGATACCGGCGCCGGGTATCCCGAAAATATGTTTGACGCCTTCGCTTTCAAGGATGCGAACCGCCGCGTCCATGGCTTTCATTTTAGGCATTTCAACCTCCTTTTATTTTAACATGAAAGATTTTTCGGCCGGCGCATAACCAAGCTGCTCAGATATGGAGAGCGCGTAGTTCATAACGGTTTCGCCGAGCGTATTGATTCGTTCTATGGGGATGCGGAGAACCGCCCCAGAAATGGAAATGGCGGCGGCTGGACGCCCTGAATGGTCGTAGATAAGAGCGGCCACACAACGGACGCCTTCCTCCATTTCTTCGTTGTCCACGGCGTAACCAACCTCTTTGATGCGTTTAAGCTCTTCCCGAATGGCTTCGGCTTCCGATAGGGTGCGGGGGGTATGGATCAGACGCTTGGCGCGTTTCAGATAGGCTTCCACGTCCGGGTCGGGCCACTGGCTCAGAAACATCTTTCCCACGCCGGTGCTGTAGAGGGGGACGCGGGCCCCCAGGCGGGTAAAGCTTTGCAGCATGGAATGGGTGCTGCGCACATGGTCGAGATAGACGACCTCGTCCCCATCCTGCACGGCGAGATTGGCGCTTTCCCTGGTTTCGGCCATGAGCCTTTCCAGGTGCGGCCGGACCAGCGACACCAGATTGAACTGCTGCTGGACCTTGGTTCCCAGCTCCAGGAAACGAAGGGAGAGTGAATAGCTTTTGCTGACGGGGTCCTGTTTGAGATACCGCCGCTTCACGAGGGTAGACACAATGCGATGGGTCGTGGCGGGCGGAAAACCGGTCTTGATGGAAAGATCGCGGATGCCCACCGTTCCCATTTCGGCCACCGTATCGATGATATCGAGAACTTTGTGCAGGGATTTCATCGTTATTCCATAATGTGGAAATAGCTTCTGTAATATGGTACATTTCTACCTCCTTATTCCTCCGCTGTCAAGAATTTTCCGCGCCCGGCCCAACAAGATTTAAAAAGATTAATAAAATAACAATACAGGGAAGAAGAGCAGATATATAAAGGCAGAGAGCCCCTGGCGGGGAGGCGCCGGAGCGCCTGTCATGGGGAACAAGGAACGGCTGGCCCCAATCCCTCATATTTTGAGTTAACCGGCGGCGAAATTACGTTTCGGCCGCTCGGAAGGTTAATAACTCTTGACGAGGGCGCGCCTTGAATATAGCTTCTTTGAGGGCCTTTTGCGGTTTGAGCCCTGCGTCGCGTTACGTTTCCTCCTCGATTATTTCCAGGACGGAGGCTTTCAGGGCAAACGCGGCCATACGCGGCTCGGACCGGGGACTCCATTTCAAATAACAGGAAGGCGGTTAATACGGCAATGGCGGTGACGATTTCTCTCGCGCAGATTGATGTGGCTACCTCCGAACCTCAAAAAAACCTGGACAAAGCGGCGGCGTACATTCAGGAAGCGGCCCGTCGCGGTTCGGATCTCATTGTGTTTCCGGAAATGTGGACCACGGGGTTCCAGTGGGAATGGAACAGGCGGAACGCGGCCGAACATGAAGCGATGGTGGAAAACGTGGCGGCCTTGGCCAAACGGTATTCCATCTGGGTGGACGGTTCGATGTTGAGTTTGAACGACCAGGGAATGGTGGCCAACACCTCATTCCTGTTCACGCCCCAAGGGGAGAAGCTGGCCACGTATCGAAAGACGCACCTGTTCAGTTTTGTTGAGGAAGACCTCAACATGGCCCCCGGCGAACAGTTGACTCTGGCCGAAACCCCCTGGGCCAAAATCGGCATGTCCATCTGTTATGATGTCCGGTTTCCGGAGCTGTTCCGCACCTACGCGCTCAAGGGAGCGAACTTGATCGTGCTTCCCGCGGGCTTTCCTCATCCCCGTCTGGATCACTGGAGGACGCTGCTCAAGGCGCGCGCCATAGAAAATCAGATGTATGTGGTGGCGGTGAACCAGGTGGGCGATGAAGTCTTTGGCGGCAGGTTCGGGACCCTCAGTTATTTCGGCCACTCCTGCGTGATCGACCCCTGGGGCAGGTTCGTGGTGGAAGCCGGAGAACAGGAAGCGCTGCTGACCGTGACCATCGACCTCGGACAGGTGGAGGAAGTCCGCAATCTGATGAAAATATTCAGGGACCGCAGAACGGATCTTTACGATCTGTAGAGACGGGCCGCGCTGAAAACCTGTTGTGACGACATGGGCAAACGCAAACAAGACAAAACGCAACCCCTGCAAGGGCAGACCGAAATAATCCTGGACAGCGTCGCGGACGGTGTGTTCACCGTGGACGAGGCGTGGCGGATTACTTCGTTCAACCGGGCGGCGGAGGAGATCACCGGCATGTCGCGGGAACAGGCCCTGGGCCGCCACTGCTGGGAAGTGTTTCGCGCCAGCGTGTGCGAAACCAAGTGCGTGCTGCGCGAAACCATGTCCACCGGCCAGCCCATCGTCAACCGTTCCATCTTTATTATAAATTCCGAGGGCGAACACATCCCCATCAGCGTTTCCACGGCGCTGCTCAAGGATCAGGAGGGCAGGGTGTACGGCGGCGTGGAGACCTTCCGCGATCTGAGCCAGATAGAGGAATTGCAGCAGGAACTGCGCGGCCGTCACATCTTTCTGGACATCATCAGCCGGAACCACTCCATGGAGAAGCTCTTCTCCATATTGCCGCAGATCGCCGAAAGCGGGAGCACCGTGCTGATACAGGGGGAAAGCGGCTCGGGCAAGGAGCTGTTCGCGCGCGCGATCCACACCCTGAGCCCGCGAAAGGACAAGCCGCTGGTGATTATCAACTGCGGCGCTCTGCCGGACACCTTGCTTGAATCGGAACTGTTCGGGTACAAGGCGGGGGCGTTCACGGACGCCAAACGGGACAAGCCGGGAAGGCTGGCGCTGGCCGAGGGCGGAACCCTGTTTCTGGACGAAATCGGCGACATATCGCCGGCCTTGCAGGTGCGGCTGTTACGGGCGCTCCAGGAGAAAACCTACGAGCCTTTGGGTTCGAATACGCCGGTGACCGCCGACGTGCGGATTCTGGCCGCGACCAACCGCGATTTAAAGGAACTGGTGGATCGCGGCGCCTTTCGGGAGGATTTCTATTACCGGATCAACGTGGTCAACATGAAGTTGCCTCCCCTGCGGGAAAGGAAAGAAGATATTCCGCTGCTGATAGACCATTTCATCGGCCGCCTGACCCGTTTGCAGGGAAAAGACGTAAGCGGCGTTTCGGACGCGGTCCTCCGCGCGCTGATGCGCTACGATTTTCCCGGCAATATCCGGGAATTGCAGAATATTATCGAACACGCGTACGTGTTGTGCCCCGGCGGGCTCATTCAGGTGGATCATCTGCCCTCCAATCTGCGGTCGTTGGAATCGGAGAGCGCCGCCACGCGCGGCGCCGCCGAATCGGGCGCTCCCCTGGACGATCTGGAAAAAGACTATATCTATGAAGCGCTCAAGCGAAACCGGTGGAACCGGGCGGCCACGGCCCGTCAACTCGGCGTGCATAAAACCACCCTTTGGCGTAAAATGAAAAAGTTGGGAATTGTTCCTCCTCCCTATGACGGCAGAACCCGCGAGTGATAATGCATAAGCGCAACTATGGTTGCATTTCACGTGTGCTCTTTGATTGCATAATTGCAAATATACGTTCTCATCAAAAGCCTCTCCACTTTCTTTACTAATAAAAATATTCTTTAAAAACAGTTACTTGAATTATTTTATCACGGCACTGCGGTTTCGGCCCAATCTTTGCTTTATGAACCGCCGGGAGGCGCTATGAAGCGATTAGGAATTCCAATCTGGAATAACTGGGTTTCGCCGGTGTTCGAGACTTCGAGCGCGCTCCTTATTGTGGATTTTGAAAACAAGCGGGAAACCGCGCGGGCGGTGGTTCCCATGGAGCGTGAATCGCTGGGCCGCAAAATGAGCCTGCTCAAGGACATCGGCATAGACATGCTGATATGCAACGGGGTTTCCAGGCGCGTCAACAACGCGCTGCTGGAAATCGGTTTACAGGTCATCCCATGCAGGTCCGGTCCGGTGGAGGACATAATAACCGCGTACTGCTCGGATCAGCTTGACCAGCCCAGGTTTGTGGTTCGAGGTATGCGATGCAAGGGCAGGCAGGGCCGGCAAGCCCCGTGCGGCGGACGAAGAGGCCTGTCCTGTTACGATGGATTTACGGTTTTCACACGGGGCGGACGGGGCCGCATGCTGAACGATGAAAACGAGGAATAACCGCGAATCGGCGATTTTCGAGTGTTTTCACGGATTAAAGGAACTTGATCGCGCGTATTGAAAATATAGATAACGAGCTCCTCCTCAAAGAAGCTCGGGAATGGGATCGTCCGACGGGCGATCCCATTCCAAACAGCGTCACAAGACAGCAGGCTCGTCAAAAAATAAAATACCAGGAGTTAAGATATGAAGATAGCCATCAGCAGCCAGGGAAAGGGACTCGACGACAAGGTCGATCCCCGGTTCGGTAGAGCGCCGTTTTTCGTGGTCGTCGATCCCGAAACATTGGAGTTCACGTCTGTTTCGAACGATCAGAACTTGAGCTTGCCGCAGGGGGCCGGAATACAGGCCGCCCAGAACGTGATAAACCAGGGCGTCTCAGCGGTTCTGACGGGAAATTGCGGGCCGAAGGCCTTCAAGACCCTGATGGCGGCCAAAATCGGAGTATATGTGGACGTCGCCGGAACAATCAGAGAAGCCCTGGAGAAATTCAACAGGGGCGAACTGGTTCAGTCCGACGACGCCAATGTTGAAGGACACTGGATGTAAAGGGAGGAGAACTGATCTATGTCGGGACAATGTGGAAGCGGCGGGTGCGGCTCCGGATCGATCGATCAGCAGCAGCGCGAGCAGGACCAGTCAATTAACGTTCAGCTTGGGAAAGTAAAACACAAGCTGTTGGTAATGAGTGGAAAGGGTGGCGTGGGCAAGAGCAGCATGGCCGTGTATCTGGCGGTCGCTCTGGCGCGTCGGGGTTATTCCGTGGGCCTTATGGATGTGGACCTGCACGGACCCAGTATTCCAAGGATGCTGGGGCTGCAGGGTATGCCTCAGCCGTCTCCGGCTAACAAGGTTTATCCGGTGGAGTACCAGAGCAATCTGCGGGTTATGTCCATGGAGTCGCTGCTGGTGGACAAGGACGCGGCGACCATCTGGCGAGGCCCGGTAAAGATCGGCGTCATACGGCAGTTTATATCCGATGTGGATTGGGGCGAACTGGACTATCTGATAATCGATTCACCTCCGGGAACCGGGGACGAGCCCCTGACCGTCGCGCAGACCATCCCCAACGCCAAGGCCGTGGTGGTGACCACGCCCCAGGAAATATCGTTGGCCGATGTTCGGAAATCCATCAATTTCTGCCGGCAGGTGGGCCTGGAAATTCTGGGCGTCATTGAAAATATGAGCGGTTATGTGTGCCCCCACTGCAACAAGACCTACGACCTGTTCAAGAGAGGCGGTGGAAAGGCCATATCGGATAAGATGGGAGAACGATTCCTTGGCGCGCTGCCCTTGGAGCCTCGATTGGTGCAGGACGCCGACAACGGGTTCGTATCCATACTGGAAGACGATTCGCTTGAATTTACCAGGCAGTTCAACACCATCATCGACACTATTATCGATCAGACCATAAACCGCAAGAATTCCGCGCAAGAAGCGGATGTTGCGGCAAAACAGGATAAGGAGCGTAAGAACAGCATGAATGGAAATATTCGATTTGCCGTGCCCACCGCTGGTGGAATGCTCTGCGCGCATTTTGGACACTGCGAGCAGTTTGCGATCATCAACACAGAGGACGGGGACATCAAGAATGTCGAGATGTTGGTTCCGCCGCCCCATGAGCCGGGAGTAATACCCAAATGGATAGGCGAGCTGGGCGCCGATATCGTGATAGCGGGCGGCATGGGACGCCGGGCGCAGGATCTCTTTACGGAACAAGGCGTCAAGGTAGTGGTTGGCGCGCCGGTCGGCGATCCCGCGGAACTGGTCCGTCAGTATTTGAGCGACTCCTTGGAAACCGGTTCAAACACCTGCGACCACTGATACGTTCAACAAGCGTCGCTCAAGAACAACACAATGAAATCCATGAATGAAGGGGCCTTCAGGGGCCCCGTGGTTTTGGAGTGAGGAAGTATGGGTTCAGAAGAAACAGAGCCGAAGCCGTCGCTTCCTATGTTCGATGTCGGACCCCTGGAAAAAACGGAAGTAGGCAAGCCCGTGAGGCGAAGGTATGGGGACTGGATTTCCGCCACCTTGACCGGCCCCTGCGGCGATACCATGGAACTCCAGTTGCAGATCCGGGACTCGTGTGTAATGAACTCCACGCATCGGGGAAACGGCTGCCGCCATAGCAGGTCATGCCTGCGGCTGGTGGCTGAATCCGCCAAGGGCCGCGTGGTGGACGATCTCCCGGAACTTAGCCCCGATTACATCGTGGAGAGATTGACCGACCTGCCGAAAGAATCGTGGCATTGCGCGCAGCTTGCCTACGACACGCTCATGCAGGCGGTGGATGAATATTTCAATCCGATCAATAAAGACAACGGGGATGACTCATAGTCTTATCCCCGGGCGTTCCGTGTCAGGAATGGGCGGGTTCCGCGTTTCCCGCCCATCTCTTGCGGACGCGCCGAACGGTTAGGAGAGTTTTTCATGATTGTCAGTATTGCCAGCGGTAAGGGCGGGACCGGCAAAACAACGGTGGCCACAAACCTGGCGGTGAGTCTCGGTCCGGGTACCCAGTTGCTCGACTGTGATGTGGAGGAGCCGAACGACCACCTGTTTCTCAATCCGCACTGGGAGAGCAGCCAGACGGTGTCCACGTTCGTGCCCCAGATAAACGAATCCAAATGCTCCTTTTGCGGAAAATGCGCGGAAATCTGTCAGTTCAAGGCTCTCGTCATTTTGAAGGACACCACGCTTACCTTTGCCGAACTGTGCCACAGCTGTCTGGGATGCGTCGCCATATGCCCCGAAAACGCGGTGGAGACGGGGGAACGGGAACTGGGCGAGCTGGAACGGGGAATCTCGCACGGTATTGAGCTTGTCCACGGCAGACTCCGGGTGGGCGAAGCCATGGCCCCGCCGCTCATTAAAAAGGTGAAAGCCCAGGCGCGGGCGGAAAACGTCATAATAGACGCTCCTCCGGGCACGTCATGCCCCGTGGTGACGGCCATAAAGCATACGGATTACGTGGCCCTGGTTACGGAACCGACTCCGTTCGGCCTGCATGATCTCAAGATTGCGGTGGAAGCGGTCAGGTATATGGGGATTCCCCACGGAATCATCATCAACAAAAGCGATATCGGGACGGACGACGTCAGGGACTTTGCCCGCGCCATGAATATTCCCATTCTGATGGAACTGCCTTTCCAGCGTGAAATAGCCGAGACGTATTCACGGGGGGAATTGCTCGTGGAACATTCGCAGGAGTGGAGAGAAGCGTTCCGGACGCTGTGGAAGAAGATCCGTCAAGAAGTTGAGCTGGCGTCCAAGGGGAGGGCCGTGGCGTGAGAGAAGTTGTGGTTTTGAGCGGCAAGGGAGGTTCCGGCAAGACCTCTTTGGTGGGCGTGTTTGCGGCCCTCGCGGAAAAGAAAGTTCTTTGCGACGCCGACGTGGACGCGTCCGATCTGCACCTTCTTCTCGATCCGACCGTTTCGTTGAGAGAAGATTTTCAATCCGGCCACACGGCGATCATCGATCCGGACAAGTGCGTCCAATGCGGCCAGTGCCGTGAACTCTGCCAATGGAACGCCATCAGCGAGGATTTCGTGGTGGATTCCCTCGAATGCGAGGGCTGCGGCGTCTGCTACCATCTATGCCCCGAACAGGCGGTCCTGTTTCCTGTCAACACCTGCGGCGAATGGTATATCTCCGAAACCAGGTTCGGATCGCTCGTACACGCCCGTTTGAAAGCCGCCGAAGAGAACTCCGGCAAGCTGGTGGCGCATGTGCGTCAACAGGCGCGGTCCCTGGCCGAGAAGAAGGGATTGGACCTCATCATAACCGACGGCCCTCCCGGAATAGGGTGTCCCGTCATCGCCTCCATGGGGGGCGCCACCGCGGTGGTTATTGTCACCGAACCGACCGTATCGGGGGCGCATGACATGGAGCGTGTCCTCAAGCTGGTGGGTCATTTCAAGATTCCGGCCCTGGTACTGATAAACAAAGCCGACCTCAATCCGGAGGTGGCGGACAAAATCGAACGGGAAGTAAGCAAGACCGCCGTGCAGTTTCTCGGCCGTGTACCGTTTGACCGCGCGTTTACCGAGGCCATGGTACGGGGTGAGACTCTTGTGGAGTATGACAGCGGACCGTTGAAAACCATTCTGGTGGATATCTGGGAGGATCTCCACCGTTATATTCTCTCGCTTCCTTCATCATAACCGTGGCTTTCCGGAGCGTGTCAGTCTGCAAGACACGCTTTAAAATAGTTCCTTTTCCGCCTGACGCGCAAATATTTTTTTTTGCGCGTCCCCTTATCGGGTTTTCCTTTTCTTTATGCGCCCATACTCATCATTTTTCCGCGCATTTCGACCCATGGCGAAACAATCGGCCGAAAATGACGGTTTGCTCTTGAAAAATGGCGCACTTATCGCATAGAAATAAGGGAAGCGGTTTCGCGCCGCTATAATTTGTTTTACTCTCGCATTGATTTTATTGATGGCGGCATAGCAGGGCGCCTGCGTTCAATACTATTAGGGTGGAGGTTGGAAAGGTAGTTTTATGAAAAAACGGGCAGTCGCTTGTCCCAATTGCGGCGCTAAAGGCAGCATTGACCCCGAAAAATTCAGGAGCAGCCAATTTACGTTGCGTTGCCCAAAGTGTGGGGAACACTTCCTCTTTGCAAAGGAACGGAGACACGCTCCACGCAAGATACCTCTGCCTATTGTCAAGATAGGGCCATATGGAGTTGATTTTGAAATCGTGAAGCAAACCGGTGTGCTCATGGATATATCAACCACCGGTATCAGGGTTGGCGTGAAGTCGACGCCGCCCAAAAAGGGCGACCGGCTCAACTTCAAGTTCTCTCTCCCCGGTATCGAGGACATGATTCAACTGGGCGGCGAGGTGGCGTGGGTTCACGAATCGCCCGAAAGCGGCCTGTACGAATTCGGCGTGGAATATGTGGCGCTGGATCAGTATAACCGCAAGACGATCGGATTTTATATGTTTTCCGATGATGAGTACGAGGTGCTGGAAATGGAACTCGAACGATACTCGTAGGATTGTGAAACGTTTGTTACCGCGGGCCGTACACTAAACAACCCAGCCTTTGCTCCAGAAACTCTTCAAGCTTCGTATCCCATTGATTTCTAAGCTCATCGAGATTGTCCCCCGCCTGGATCGCTTTTCTGAGACCGCTGTCGCCCAGAATCAGGTCGATGGGCATACGTTCGTACTCATACTCGTAGGGAGGCTCTTTCCAGGCGAATTCCTCAGGCCACAGGCCCAGAATATCCTGCAGAAGGCATAAGGAAGTGAAGTAAGGTTTGAAAAGGTCCCGGTCGGTCACATGCATATGGAAGCCCCGGCATATTTCTCCCCGCCACTTGCCGAACCCGGGTTCAAAAGCGATATCGCGTAAGAATAGACCTTGCAGTCCTCTTTTATCAAATGATCGCCGCAACTCGATGGGGTCTATAAACGGCGCCCCGAACCACTCGAACGGACGGGTCGACCCGCGCCCTTCGGACACGTTCGTGCCTTCCCAGATCACCTGTCCGGGATATACCAGAGCCGTTTCATAGAGCGGCATGTTGGGCGAGGGCGGCACAAAGGTGAGGCCGGTGTCGGGAAAATGCATGGACCGTTCCCATCCGCGCATGGGCACGACCGTCAGGTTCGCGCCGATCCCAAAATGGGTGTTGCACAGCAGCGCCATCTCTCCAACGGTCATTCCGTGCCGCATGGGTATGGGATAACGGCCGACAAATGAGGCCATTTCCGGCCTGAGGACATTGCCTTCCACCTCCAACCCTCCCAGGGGATTGGGGCGGTCCAGCACGTACACCGCGACGCCGGCGTCCCGGCACGTTTCCAGAGTCAGCGCCAGGGTATGAATATAGGTGTACACGCGCGTTCCCACATCCTGCAGATCGACAAGCAGCGTGTCCAGGTCTTTGAACAGTTCGGGCTTGGGCTTGAGCGAGGAGCCGTAAAGACTTATGACCGGCAATCCGGTGGAGGCGTCCTTGTAACAATCGGAAACGATCATATTGTCCTGTTTTTCACCACGGAAACCGTGCTGCGGCGAAAACAGCAGCTTCAGGGAGCCGGGCAGGGCATGACAGAGAACGTCCTTGGAGTGGCGCAGTCGGCTGTCCACCGAAGCCTGATGCGCAAGCAGCCCCAGGGTCGCCTTTTTCAGCCTGGCCGGGAAATCGTCCAGAAGGGTTTCGATACCGAGCGCAATGCGGGGGGTGTTCGCGTTCATGGGGGTCAGGTGCGGAGTTTGGGATTGATGGCGGCCTGGATGCCTTCCCCGAGCAGATTGTACGCCATGACGGTGAAAAGAATGGCCAGGCCGGGGAAGAGCGAAAGCCACCAGGCGATTTGTATGTTGTCCTTGCCCTGCGTCAGAATGTTTCCCCAACTGGCGTCCGGGGGCTGCACGCCCAAACCCAGGAAGCTTAAGGCCGATTCGGTGAGTATGGCCGCAGCCACACCCAGTGTGGCCGATACGAGAACCGGGGCCATGGCGTTGGGCAAAATATGGACGAAGATGATGTGAAAATCGCGGGCGCCGGTGGCGCGCGCCGCCATAACGAAATCGCGTTCCCGCAGGCTCAGAAATTCAGCGCGGGTCAGGCGCGCCACTCCCATCCATCCGGTTACCCCAATGACGATCATGATGTTCCAGATGGAAGGCTCCAAAAACGCGATCACCGCCAGAATGAGAAAAAACGAGGGGAAGCAGAGCATGATATCCACAAAACGCATGATGACCGTATCCACCCACCCGCCATAGTAGCCCGCGAACGACCCCAGAAGAAGCCCGATGAGGGTGGCGATACCCACGGCCACAAAACCCACCTTTAATGAGATCCGCGATCCGTATATCATGCGCGAGAGCACATCCCGCCCCAACTGGTCGGTGCCGAAGGGATGATTGAGAGTCGGTGGGGCCAGAATAAGCTTGGTATTGATGGCGGTAGGATCGTACGGGGCCAGAAACGGAGCGGCGAACGAAACCAGAAAAAGAAAAACCACCATGCACAGTCCGATCACGGCCAGGTTGTTGCGGCGGAATCTTTTCCAGGCGTCGCTTAAGAGTTCACGCGATATCATCGCCGCGTCCTGATTCTGGGGTCGACCAGCGCGTAGGATATATCGGCCAGCAGGTTTCCCCCCAGTGTCAGGGTCGCGCCGATGACCAGGATTCCCATTACAACCGAATAATCGCGCGCGATAACACTGGCGTAAAAAAGCTGTCCCATCCCAGGGATGGCGAATATGGATTCAAAAATCACGCTGCCGCCAATCAAACCCGGAATGGAGAGGCCCAGGATGGTCACCACGGGCATGAGCGCGTTACGGAGCGCGTGTTTGTAAATGACCGTCCGTTCGTCCAGGCCCTTGGCCCGCGCGGTGGTGATATAGTCCTGATGCACCACTTCCAGCATGTTCGCCCGCATGTAGCGGGACATGCCCGCCAACGCGCCGAACGAGGAGATCAGAACCGGAAGAATCAGGTGCTTGGTGTAGTCCCAGAACTTCCCCAAGTCGGAGAGCTGCTCGAAGTTGTAGGATTTGAGGCCGGATATGGGCAGCCAGCCCAGTTGAACCCCGAACAGGATCATGGACAGTAGCGCCAGCCAGAAGGTGGGCACGGCAAAGCCCACAAAGACAAAGATAGTGGTTGTTTTATCAAAGAGCGTGTTGGGTCTGGTCGCGGACAACACCCCTATGGGTATGGCGGCGCTTATAATGATGATCAGCGATAGAACGTTAATGAGGATGGTAATGGGCATGCGGTCCTTGATCTTGTCCAGGACAGGCCTGCCGTCGGGGGAAAAAGAACGGCCGAAATCGAGCGCCACCAGCCGCTTCAGCCAGTTCCAGTACTGCAAGGGAAGTGGTTTGTCCAGGCCGTACATCTTGTCCAGTCTGGCCCGGGCTTCCATGGAGACCTTGGGGTCCAGCATGGTCTGCATTTCAGTGGGGGAGCCGGGCGCCAGATGAATGACAAAAAAGGAAATGAACGTAATTCCCAGCAGGAGAGGAATCATGGCCAGCATCCGCTTTGAAAGATATATCAGCATAAGGCGCGTTTCGTATCAGGGCTCCACATTGTATTTTTGCAGCGGCTTCGGCGCGTACCACTTGGTGAAATTATAGGTGATGCCCGCGGGAGCGGGTTCTATGCCGTAAAAGCGCGAGTTGACGCAAGTCAGGGCGTCGGGAACGTACAGAAACGTGTAAGGCTGATCTTCGGCCAGTATGTCCTGAACCTTGTAATAATATTCCTTGCGCTTTTCGTGGTCAAAGGTATGGCGCGCCAGTTCGATATATTTATCGAGTTCCGGGTTCTTATAGGATATGAAATTCAGCTCGCCTTCCTTGGTTTTGCTGGAGTGCCAGACGTCATACAGGTCCGGGTCCTGCGGTGTCGTCCATGCCAGGATGACCGCCTCAAAATTCTTCTTGTCTATGAACTCCTTGAGAAAAGCGGCCCACTCGACGACCCTGACTTTCACCTCAATGCCGATCTGCTTCAAATTATTCTGGATAATTACACCGGTGTTGATTCTCTGTTCGTTCCCCTGGTTGGTAAGAATGGTAAAGGAGAAGGGAGAGCCATCCTTGTCAATGATTCCGTCGCCATCGGTATCTGCCCATCCCGCTTCTTTCAAGAGTTCCCTGGCCTTTTCCGGGTCATAGGGATATTTTTTCACTTGGGGATTGTAGACCCATGAGTCCGGTTTATAGGGGCCGGTGGCCACTTTACCCAGCCCGAGCAAGACTCCTTCGATGATACTTTGCTTGTCAATGGCGTAAGTGAGCGCCTGCCGGACTTTACGGTCCTGGAACAGAGGAAGCAACAGATTGTAACCGAGATAGGTATAGCTGAAACTGATATATCGATATTTGTTAAACTCTTTGTTGAAACTCTCGCTGTCGGTCTGCCGTTTGTATTGCAGCGGCGTGAGTCCCATCCAGTCAAGACCGCCGGACTTGAGTTCCAGAAACATGGTAGCCAGATCCGGTATGATCCGATAATTGTATTCCGATATATATGGACGCCCGTCGAAATAATCCGGATTGGACCTCAGTATAATTTCCTGGCCGGTGGTCCACTTCACGAACGTGTAGGGGCCTGTTCCGATGGGGTGTCTGCTGAGCGGAGAGGTGACGATGTCCTTACCTTCAAGCAGATGACGAGGAATAATTCTGATTGACCAACTGATGAGGGCGGGGGCGAACGGTTGTTCATAGGTTATCTGAAACGTATAGTCGTCCAGGACCTCCGCCTTTTTGACCTGAAGAAAGTCGCCGCCGTACGCCGTGGGCGTTTTGGGGTCGATCATGGTTTTGTAGGTGAACATGACATCGTTGGCGGTGAAAGGTTCGCCGTCGTGCCACTTGACGTTCTTGCGCAAGTGAAACGTAATCACCAGTCCGTCGTCGGAGATATCCCAACTTTCGGCCAGGTCACCCACAATTTTCAGATCCTTGTCGTATTTCACCAGGCCGCTGTATACCAGTCCGTTGATGTCGCTGGAGGCCGAGTCCGAGGAAAGCATGGGGATAAGATTGGAAGCGTCCCCAATCGATCCCACACGCATGGCGTCGCCGTAAGCGGGCTCATTTTCCGTTGCAGGCTTCTCTTCTTGAGCCGGTTGCTGCTCTTGAGCGGGCTGCTGCTCTTGAACCGGTTGCTGAACCGAAGCCGTCGGCTCTTCCGCTTTTTCTTTGGCTTTTTCCTGGGGTTTTTCGGAACAGCCCCAGCATGCGCCGGCAAGGACAATAAGTAGTAACAGAATGATCGTACGTTTCATATGCGCGCCTGTGTCAGTGTTGCGTGACCGTAAAACCAAATCATAAAGAATGGAACGTTAAAATACAAGGGCATAAGCTTTCGGCGTCCTGGTATATATAGTTGCAAGACAAACGTCGCGTCGATCGGTTAAATACAAAATTCAGGCGGTAAATGCTAAAATCAGGAGGAAGGTTTGCAATTCCAGGACTCTGTGAGTACACTCACCCCTATGTCGACCACTGAGAAAATAGACCAAATCGCGGCGCCGGCGAAAAGAATATACACCATAAGCGATCTCACGCGCGAGATCAGCGGCCTGCTGGAATCTCAGTTCCCCCTGGTGTGGGTGGAGGGCGAGATTTCCAACTTTCGTGCGCCCTCGTCGGGGCATTTTTATTTTTCCCTGAAAGACGCCAACGCTCAGATACGGGCGGTTATGTTCAGGTATCAGAATGAGGTCCTGACCTTCGCGCCCAAGGACGGACAACAGGTGGTGGGGCTGGGCAGAATTACGGTCTACGCTCCACGGGGCGAGTATCAGATCGTGCTGGAAACCCTTGAACCCAAAGGGCATGGCGCGCTCCAACAGGCGTTCGAGGAGTTGAAAAGGAGGCTGGCCGCCGAAGGGCTGTTCGATCAGGAGCGCAAGAAACCGCTTCCGTATCTGCCGCGGCGGGTCGTGGTGGTGACGTCGCCGACCGGGGCCGCCATTCATGATTTTCTGCAGGTTTTATATCGACGGTATCCCAATATTGAAACGCTCGTTTACCCGGTCCGGGTGCAAGGCTCCGAGGCGGGAGCGGAGATAGCCGCCGCCCTGGATCATGTGAACCGGGAGGTGGTGGCGGACGTCATTGTACTGACTCGCGGGGGCGGATCGTTGGAGGATCTGTGGCCCTTTAACACCGAAGTCGTGGCCAGGGCCATTTATCGCAGCGAAATACCGGTTATCAGCGCCGTGGGCCACGAAATCGATTTCACCATCGCCGATTTTGTGGCGGATAGACGGGCCCTCACGCCGTCAGCGGCCGCCGAAACGCTGGTACCGGTAAAAAGGGATTTGGAGACGACCGTGCAGGCTCTGCAAGCGTCGCTCAGAAGAAAAATTTCAGGCGTCATAGAACTCAACGGCGAAAGACTGCGCGGCGCGAAAAGGAGCCTCAAGGACCCCAAGCGATACCTGGAAGATATGACGCTGAAAATCGAGGATCTTTCAAGTCTGCTTAAGTTCCATTGGACCACCTGGAGATCGGAACGCGCCAACCGGGTACGATCGATGCGGGAGAATCTGCAGGGCCGCGCCTTGCTGCAAAGACTGGAGACACTCAAAAGCGAGGTAAAAGGCTGCCGCAGCGGCTTGTTCTGGTCTATCAGGCAGACCCTGGAACAGAAACGAAACAATTTCGTTCACGCGCGGAAAGGCCTGACCTCGGTCGATCCGATGGCGCCGCTCAAGCGGGGCTATAGCGTTGCCAGGACTTTGCCGGGCCATGAGGTGATCAGGAAGTATGACGATGTGGACGTGGGCGATCAGGTCCAGGTGCTGCTGGGCAGCGGACACATACTGTGCGAGATATTCGAAACTCGACAGGATACGGCGCCGCTCATCCGGCCGGATAAGGAGCGTTCGTGATTCTTGGGAAGCGTATGCGGGAAACAGCTATCAGTATTTGGATGGTTTTTATGGTTTGCGTTCTGCTTATGGGGCCCGTATCGGCCGGAGCTGACCCTTACATCGTGGTCCAGCCGCGGCGGGTGGTCCAGGGCGGCATACTTTTGCTGGAAATAAAGGACGCCAAGGAGAACTCCCGGGTCACGGCGAGCTTTGACGGCGTTGAGACGCGTCTGACCTATGACGCCGGCGCCGGCGCCTTTGTGGGGCTGCTGGGTGTCGATCTGGAGAAAGAGCCCGCGGAAAGCGTTGTCAGGATCGATGTCGACGGCGCCGTGGTAACCGATATTCCGGTGAGCGTCGTTTCCAAGGATTATGGCGAACGCAGGCTGACGCTTCCACCGTCGATGACGGAATTTGACGAAGAGACCCTGGCCCGCATACGAAGAGAGCGAAAGCTGGTGGACTCCTTGTGGAGTGGGAGCGATCCGCACAGGCTGTGGAGCGGGGCTTTTCTAAAACCCGCGCCGGGAGTGGAAACCGGACCGTTCGGACGCCGTACCTTCGTTAATGACGAGCCTCGCAACCGCCACTCAGGGGTTGACTTGCGGGCTGAAAAGAATGAGAATATTTTTTGTTCTAATACAGGCAGGGTTGTTCTCGCGAAAGATCTCTTTTTTTCTGGCAAAAGCGTATTTATCGACCACGGGCAAGGCCTGTTTACCATGTATTTTCATCTCAACGATATACTGGTCGATGAAGGCGCCATGGTAACCAGGGGGCAGGTTATCGGAAAGGCGGGATCAACGGGCAGGTCCACGGGAGTGCACCTGCACTGGGGCGTGCGCCTGGATAACGCTCGTGTCGATCCCACGGCGCTCCTGGAGATAACCAACGGTCTCGGGGGCGACGCCTCAAGTCAAGAACAAGAGCGGCGATGAAAAACAATACGGATAACAAGCCACAGAAGTTCGAGGAAGCGCTGGAGCGTCTCGAAGGTATCATCCATCTTATGGAAGAGGGAAATCTTCCCCTGGAGGAGGCTCTTGATTCTTTCGAGGATGGAATGAAACTCGTGCGGTTTCTGCAATCGAAACTCGATGAGGCGCAGAAACGGGTGGAAATTCTTTTGAAAGACGAACAGGGAAACCTCAAAGCGGAGCCGTTCGCCGGCGCGGAATAGCCTCTCCCATGGATATCCAGACCTACCTTAAAAAAAGAAAAATAATAGTCGACGAAAACCTCAAAAGGCTGGCGCCGCCCGTGGACGGTCATCACCGGAATGTGGTGGAAGCCATGCGCTACAGTCTTTTTGCGGGCGGCAAACGAATTCGACCCATTCTGTGCATGGCTGGAGCCGAGGCGGTGGGAGGCGACGCCGACGCGGTTATAACTTTTGCGTGCGCTATCGAATTCATCCACACCTACTCCCTTATACACGACGATCTTCCCGGCATGGACGACGACGATCTGCGCCGCGGCGTTCCCACCTGCCATAAGCGGTTTGGCGAGGCCGCCGCGATTCTGGCCGGGGACGCGCTGCTTACCGAGGCTTTTTACATCATGACCGGCGCCGAACTGACAGATCGCACGGATCCCCTACGATTGCTTCAGGCGTCCCACCTGCTGACGGACGCGTCAGGATTCCGCGGTATGGTCGGCGGCCAGATGGCCGACGTGGAAGCCGAAGGCAAACCGGCTACGCTGGATCTGGTTCAATTTATCCACGAAAGCAAAACGGCCGCGCTTATACGTGCTTCGGTGGCGAGCGGCGCTCTTTTGGCGGGCGCCGGCGAAACGGAGTTCGAGGCCCTGTCCACGTACGGCAAATATCTGGGATTGGCGTTTCAGGTTCGTGACGATATATTGGATGAAGTCGGCGACACCGAGGTTATGGGAAAGCCCAAGGGAAGCGACAGAGATCGAAACAAGGCCACATACCCCAGCGTATTGGGATTGGAAAAATCGCGTGAAAGCGAACGCGAAATGATTGAAAGCGCCTTGAGCGCGCTCAGTGCCTTGGACGGTCGCAGCGAGCCGCTGCGGGCGCTGGCGTTGTATCTCTTGGAACGAAGCCACTGAAACGTGTATAATTAGAAAAAATCTGAAAATATAATGGTACCCATGTCCGATCAAACAGATTCCATATTGCAGGCAATCGACAGTCCCGAAGACCTCAAGAAAGTTCCGCAGGAACTGCTGCCGAAACTTTGCGCCGAGATACGCGAACGTATCATAGAGACAGTTTCTCATACCGGCGGCCATTTGGCTCCCGGCCTGGGCGTTGTTGAACTGACCGTAGCGCTGCACTATGTTTTCGATACGCCCAACGATGTGCTGATTTGGGACGTTGGGCATCAGGCGTACGCGCACAAGCTCCTGACGGGCAGACGGGATAGATTTCACACGTTGCGGCAGTACGGGGGAATAGCGGGTTTTCCACGCCGCGAGGAGAGCCCGTATGACGCGTTCTCCACCGGTCATTCGAGCACCTCCATATCGGCCTCCCTGGGTGTGGCCATCGCCCGGCAGCTGAAACAGAAAACCGGCAAGGTAATCGCCATCATCGGAGACGGGTCCATGACCGCCGGCATGGCTTTTGAGGGGCTCAATCAGGCGGGTCATCAGGAACGGGACCTTATTGTGGTGCTCAACGACAATGAGATGTCCATATCTCCCAACGTGGGCGCGCTTTCCTCATTTTTGAGCAGGAAGCTTACCGGCGGCGCGGTCGCGAATTTAAAAAAGGAAGTATCGGCCTTTTTGAAATCGGTTCCCGGTATCGGGGATAATATCAGCAATCTGTTGAAACGCAGCGAAGAATCCCTGAAGGCTTTCATCACACCCGGTATGTTGTTTCAGGCCTTCAAGTTCGATTACATCGGTCCCATTCCCGGTCACCGGCTGAACAAGCTTATTGAAACCCTTGATGAAGTCAAGACGCTCGAAGGACCAATTCTGGTCCACGTGCTGACTCAAAAGGGAAAGGGATATCCTCCGGCGGAAAAAGATCCGACCTATTTTCACGGTGTCGGCGAATTTGAGGTAAAAACAGGCCGGAAGGCGGGCAAACCGAGAACGGCGCCCACATACACCTCCGTGTTCGGAGAAACGCTTATCAAGTTTGCGGAAGACAATCCCGATCTTTTCGCCATAACCGCCGCCATGCCGGAAGGCACGGGCCTTGCGGCGTTTGAAAAAAGTTTTCCCGACCGGTTCATGGATGTGGGCATCGCGGAACAGCACGCGGTAACCTGCGCCGCCGGCATGGCCACGCAGGGTATTGTTCCGGTGGTGGCCATATATTCCACGTTTCTCCAGCGGGCCTACGATCAAATTATTCACGATGTCTGCCTGCCCAATCTTCATGTGATTTTTGCGCTGGACAGGGGCGGTCTTGTCGGACAGGACGGCGCCACCCATCAGGGTCAGTTCGATATCAGTTTTCTGAGAATTGTCCCCAATATTACCCTGATGGCCCCCAAGGATGAAAATGAGCTTCGTCGGATGCTGTTGACCGCCGTGACGCATAACGGTCCGGTGGCCCTGCGGTATCCTCGGGGCCAGGGTGAAGGGGTTGAGCTGGAGGAGCCTGTTACGCCCATTGCCGTGGGAGAGGCCGAAATCCTTTCGGAAGGCTCGGACATGGTGATTCTGGCCATAGGGAACATGGTCTGGCCGGCGGTTCGAGCCGCTCAGAGGGCGCGTCAGGAGGGTATAGAGGCGGGCGTGGTCAACATGCGGTTTATAAAACCCCTGGACGAAAAACTTTTGAAAAAAGCCCTCTCCGAAACCGATATAGTGCTGACGGTCGAGGAAAACGCGCTTCCGGGCGGCATGGGAAGCGCGGTGCTGGAATTCATGGCCCAGGCCGGCGTCCAAAACAAACGAGTACACCGTATGGGGCTTCCGGACATATTTATCGAACACGGTCCGCAAAATGTCCTGCGCAGGGAATATGAACTCGACGAAGAAGCTATTTACGAAAACATCAAGAAGCTGACCGGAGGCTACCATCGCGCGGAAAGAGCGAGCAGACAAGTTGCTCGTTCATAAAGGACTGGCCCCTTCCCGTGAGCGAGCCAGAGCGCTTATTATGTCCGGTGTGGTTTACACCGACGGCAAAAGAGTGGATAAGGCAGGCGCTCTGTTTCCGACCGATACCGAATGGGAGGTGCGGATATCTGAAGCGCCTTTCGTGAGCAGAGGGGGAGAGAAACTCGCAGGCGCGTTGGAGAGTTTCGGCGTGCGCGTTGCGGGCTTGGTGGCCCTGGATGTGGGCGCGTCGACGGGCGGTTTTACCGACTGTTTGCTTCAAAACGGCGCCGCCAAGGTGTTCGCGGTGGATGTCGGGTACGGTCAACTCGATTGGAAACTGCGCAACGATTCCAGAGTAATCCCCCTTGAAAAAGTTAACGCCAGATCGATAAGTCCGGAGACGCTCGGTTCCCGCGTCGAAATCGCGGTCATCGACGTCTCGTTCATTTCTCTGACGAAAATCGTTCCCGCGGTTTTGACGACCCTCGAGCAGGACGGGCAGGTGATTGCCCTGATAAAGCCTCAGTTTGAGGTCGGTCGGGGTGAGGTCGGAAAGGGCGGTGTTGTTCGGGACGCCGCGAAACATACGAAAGTAATCGAAACCATAACCGGATTTATTGAAGAACTCGGTTGTGAAGTAAAAGGCGTGGCGCAGTCGGTTCTTTTGGGGCCGAAAGGCAACAAAGAATTCTTCATATATTTCATCAAGAAAGGAGTTCGCGAAAATGCGTCTGGCGGATAGAGTTGGCAAAGTGAAACCCTCCCCTACATTGACAGTGGATGCGAAAGCCAAGGCCATGAAAGCGGCTGGGGTAGACCTGGTAAGCTTCGGAGCGGGAGAGCCGGATTTTGACACCCCGGATAATATAAAGGAAGCGGCCATAAAGGCGATTAAGGGGGGATTTACCCGCTATACGCCCGTTGGCGGTACTGATGAACTGAAAGACGCCGTGATCAAGAAGTTCAAGGTCGACAACGGCCTGGAGTACACGCGCGACGAGATCGTGATCAATTGCGGCGGAAAGCACTCTTTTTATAATCTGGCGCAGGCGCTTTTCCAGAAGGGCGACGAGGTCATCATCCCGGCCCCTTACTGGGTGTCATATCCGCCCATGGTTATCCTGGCTGACGCCGAGCCGGTTATCATCGAGACAAGAGAAGAGGACGGTTTTAAAGTCACGCCCCAAGACCTGCGGAAAGCCATTACCAGCCGCACTCGGGCAATCGTGCTGAACAGCCCCTCCAATCCGACCGGGGCCATGTACGATCGGGAAGACCTGGAGAAGATCTCCGCAATCGCCGTGGAAAAAGACGTCATGATTATTTCGGACGACATCTACGAAAAAGACGTTTTTGACGGCAGAAGTTTTGTAACCGTCGCCGCTTTAAATGATGAAGTCAAAAAGCGAACGTTGACGCTCAACGGGGTTTCCAAAACCTATGCCATGACCGGCTGGAGGATCGGCTACATGGCCGGCCCGTCCGATATCATTAAGGCGGTCACCAAAATACAGAGTCAATCCACGTCCAATCCGTGTTCGATCGCGCAAAAAGCCGCGGTTGAAGCGATCAACGGTCCGCAGGAATCGGTGGCCATGATGTGCCGGGAGTTTGAAAAACGGCGTGACTATATAGTTGACAGGTTTAACTCCATGGAAGGGATCAGCTGTTTCAGATCGCAGGGCGCCTTCTATGTGTTTCCCAATGTATCGAACTATTATGGAAAGAGTTTTAACGGCAAAGCGGTAAACGGATCGAATGAATTTACCGAGTATTTGCTTGAAGAAGCCAAAGTTGCCGTGGTGCCGGGCATAGCGTTCGGAGCGGACGATTTCATTCGCCTGTCCTTCGCGACTTCCATGGACAACATTAAAGAGGGCTTGGACAGAATTGAAAGAGCGCTCGGTGATTTGAAATAAAGAACGCCCATACTTGCCGTAATAAAACGGAAAACGTATTCGTTAGATACGTTTTCCGTTTCTTTTTGCATAAAAAAAGCGGCTTTCATGAGAGCCGCTTTTTATAAGTATGACGGTCGATATCTGTATTACTGCACCGCATCTTTGAGTTTCGCGCCAGCCTTAAACTTTGGCACCTTAGCGGCAGGTATCTTGATGTCGGCGCCTGTCTGAGGATTACGGCCGTTCCTTTCGGCTCTTTCCGCGACTGAGAATGTCCCGAAACCCACCAGGGTAATCTTGTCTCCCGTCTTAAGAGCCTCTTCGATAGCGTCGAGCATAGTGTCCAAAGCTTTCGCCGCGGCCGCTTTTGAGATCTCGGCGCCTTCCGCCATTCTGGCTACTAAATCACCTTTATTCATTAATTTTCACCCCCTCCTCTGTTCTTCGTTTCTCCTGGAACGTACTATGACATACGGTTTCGAGATTTGTAAAGGAAAAAAAATGATTAATCAACGCCGAACATTGGTTTGTAGTCAAAAATAGATCACGGAGCCGAAATAAGAACAATACTCTATGTAACTTGAGCCTCACTATTAATGAGGAGTTTAGAAAATAGATATTAAACCGTATTCGTTGGTCTCAACCGAATACGGGATAACGAGGAGCGAGACCGTAAATCCCGGATTCAGCTTCCCCCGGGGAGTACGGCGCGATGAGGCCGTCGCGGGCGACCTTCGAAAATATTGAAATCTATTATTGCAGAAAACAACGAAAAAATAAATACTAATGAAACCAATAATTAAAAAAAAATTAAAAAAAGTATCCAAAGATTAGTTTTTTTTCGACCGGGAAGCGGTCCTCCTTATTGCCGCGGCATAATCATTGCTTTGGTGACGGTTTTGATTTATTTTCTTGCGTAACGTACAATAATAACTGAAGCCGCAACCGCTTGACCTTTCTTTCTCATGACTGTACCAAAATGCCAGTGGCTGAGTCTACCGAGCCGCGTACATTGGTGAGCCTTATATATAGATGAAAGTTTTTATAGAATCGCTGACGCAGTCGTCCGTCTTCGGACATAGCGTCGTCCATCACGAATACTTGCCGCCACGGGAAGCCAGTTTCGCGGAGCCTGAGGAAGGGCTCGCGAAACCGTTGAAGACGGTGCTCTCCGGTCTGAACATCAGGCGTCTGTACCGGCATCAGGCCCGCGCTATCGATTTCATCCGGCGCGGACAGAGTGTCATGGTTTCAACGCCGACCGCCAGCGGCAAGACGCTTATCTATTCTCTTCCTGTGCTAGAGCAGGTGCTGGACGATCCGGCGTCATGCGCTCTCTATCTGTTTCCGTTGAAGGCCCTCGAACGTGATCAATGGCGCGCTCTGAAAGAAATGAGCGATTTTCTGGGGCCGGACAAAATCGTGAGTTCGGCTATCTACGATGGGGATACTGCGCCTCATATCAGGAAAAGAATCAGGGCCACCCCTCCCAACATATTGATTTCCAATCCCGACATGCTCCACGTCGGCATGCTGGCCTTTCATGAGAGCTGGGAGAGTTTTTTTTCCCGGCTTAAGTTCGTGATAATCGATGAGGTTCATACCTACCGGGGCATTTTCGGTTCCCATATGGCGCAAATCATCAGACGCCTCAACCGGGTCTGTTCGTTTTACGGTTCGCAACCCCGGTATCTGCTTTCCTCGGCCACCGTGGCCAACCCGGTGGAATTCTGCCGGAAACTGACCGGCGCGCAGCCGGAACTCGTCGATCAGGACGGCTCTCCCGCCGCGGGACGGCATATTTTATTTCTCAACCCGGACTCCAGCGCGGGAATTACCTCCGCCTTGCTCTTTATCCGGTGTCTGCAGAAGGGATACCGGACCATTGTGTTCACCCAATCGCGGAAGGTGACCGAACTGATTCATATGTGGGTCACGCAAATGGCCCCTGAGCTTCGTAACCGGGTAAGTTCATATCGGGCCGGTTTCCTGCCGGAAGAGCGGCGCGTTATCGAGCGGGATATGAGCTCCGGCCGTCTTCTTGGCGTCATCTCCACCAGCGCCCTGGAAATGGGCATCGATGTGGGCGGGCTCGACGTCTGTATCCTGGTCGGCTATCCGGGAACCATGATCAATACCTGGCAGCGCGGCGGCAGGGTAGGGCGCGGAGACAGGGAATCGCTCATGGTTCTGGTGGCCCAGCCTGACGCGCTGGATCAATATTTCATGCGTCACCCGAATCGCTTTTTCGAGCAGGGGTTCGAGTCCGCGGTTCTCGATCCCAACAACCGGGAGATTCTCAAGGAGCACATTCCCTGCGCTGCGGCCGAAAAGCCTCTGGCCGATGACGACCCATACTTTTCCAGCGTTCTTTTCCCCAATGCCTTCAAGGAGCTGGAACAGGAATCCCTGTTGCTGCGCGGCATGGACGAGCCTCTGTGGTATCCCGCCAGAACCAAGCCGCATCGGGACGTCAATCTGCGCTCCGTGGGTGACACCTTTACCATTCTGGACGTGGAAACGCGCCGTCCCATTGGCAGCGTGGACGGTTTTCGCGCCTTCAAGGATTGCCACCCCGGCGCCATTTATCTGCATAAGGCCACCCAATTCAAGGTGGAGGCCCTTGATATCAAGGAGCGCAACATCTTCGTCAGTCCGGTAGAAGTCACCTATTACACCCGCGTGCTGACGGACAAGGAAACCTCGATACTGGAGATTCAACGCAGCAGACCCGAAGGGAACTTCCTGGTAAAACAGGGCCTTCTCAAGGTCACGGAGTGGGCCACCGGTTATGAGAAGCGCAGGATCAAGGGTCAGGAGACGCTGAGCCGCCACCAGCTCGATTTGCCCGAGCAAAATTTTGAAACGGTCGGTATCTGGGTGGAAATCGAGGATTTTATAAAAAGAAGCGTGGAACGTCAAAAACTCCACTTTATGGGTGGGATACACGCCATGGAACATGCGATTATCGCTATGTTCCCCCTTCTGGCGCTCTGCGACCGTAATGACGTGGGCGGCATATCCTATCCCTTTCATCCCGAAATCGGGAAAAGCGCGGTTTTTATTTATGACGGATATCCCGGTGGGGTCGGACTCGCTGAAAAGGGATTTGAACTCATCGGGGATCTTCTGGAAAGAGCGCACGAACTTATAGCTTCATGCGAGTGCGAACAAGGCTGTCCATCCTGTATCCATTCTCCCAAGTGCGGTTCGGGAAACAAGCCGCTGGATAAGAAAGCGGCTCGTTTGATCCTGGAGCTTCTGCTGGGCAAAACGCCGGTCATTGAGGAAGATCTGTTGGCGGAAGAAAAGGTGGAAGAAATAGCTGAAGTAGCGCATGAGGTTGTGGAAAACGGAGTGCGCTACGCGGTATTCGACCTGGAAACCCAACGGTCCGCCGAGGAGGTGGGAGGATGGCGCAATTCACATCTTATGCGCGTCTCGGTGGCGGTGCTCTACGACTCGCAGGAAGACGCCTTTCTGACCTATTATGAAAAAGATGTGCCCCGCATGATCGAACGTCTGAAAACCTATGACCTGGTGGTGGGGTTCAATATCAAAAAGTTCGACTATAAGGTGTTGGAGGCGTACGCCCGGCCGGGGGAACTGCAATCGATACGCACCTTTGACATACTGGAATACGTGCACCATAAGCTGGGAATACGGCTTTCCCTGAATCATCTGGCGCAATGCACCTTAAAGGCGGAAAAAAGCGCTGACGGTCTGCAGGCGCTGGAATGGTTCAAGCAGGGCAAGATGGACAAGTTGGCGGCATATTGTTCAAAAGATACTGAAATAACGAGAGATTTACTGCTTTACGGCATCAAGTCCGGATATCTGGTTTTTGAGAACAAGGACGGCAAAATGGTCCGGCTGACGACCCGCTGGAATCTGGAAAGACTGAAAGAAGGAAACTGGGATTGATGAGACCATTTCAAAGTCAACATGAATGCAGATCCTGCATGGAAAGACTCATACTGCAGATTGCCGAAGCTTCGACGGATGACCCCGGCCTTCGAGAGAAGCTCCTGCGGGACGGCGCGGTGTTACTCGATAGAGAGTTCAACCTCGACTGCATACCTTCCCACCTTACCACCGCGTTCCTGCGGCACGCGAAGCGCATGACCGGTTGTGAAAATCCTTTTGCGGAACGGAAAGCCGAGGAAATGAAACATGGGCGCAACGCGTTCCGCTGTTTGCAAAGTTCCATCGCAGAGGCCCCGCTTACCGAGTTGATACGTTTTGCTGCGGTGGCGAACTGCATCGATATTTTCACCTCGCTCGATGAAATCGTGAAGGCTGTGAACGGCGAGTTCAAGTGGGGGGTATCGGAACTGGGAAAGCTCGAAGCCTTTTTCAAAAAACCGGGCGCGCCGTTTCTGTATCTTGCCGACAACGCGGGTGAGGTGTATTTTGACGCGCCGCTCTTTCAGGCTTTCAACTCGGTTTTTCGGGAAAGCCACTATGTGGTCAAGGGCAAGCCCGCCCAGAATGACGTCACCAGGGAAGACCTGAGGTCGGTCGGCATGTTGGAGTCGTTTCGATCGGTAATAACCCATGGCCGCGACAGCGTGGGAATGATCCCGGAGGAACTGAACGGTTCGTTTCTTCCGCTCTACGAAAAAGCCGGTTTAATTTTGGCCAAGGGGATGGGGCACTACGAAACGCTCTCGCGCACGGAACGCCACGGCAGAACCCTTTTCCTGCTGAAAGCCAAATGTAAGCCGGTCGCGGACTCCATCGGGATAGAAGAGGGTACCTACGCCGCGTTTATTCAATGAGTCCGGTTACGGGCGAAATTCATCCTTCCCGAAATTCAACGTCGCGAAATAGTCTTCGACGCCTTCGGCCCGGCGGATCAGTTCCACGGAACCGTTATTTTTCAGGAGCAACTCCTGGGGGCGAAGCCTGCCGTTATAGTTGAACCCCATGGCGTGGCCGTGAGCGCCCGTATCGTGAATGACCAGTGTGTCCCTGTCTTCCACGGCGGGAAGCTCTCTTTGGATGGCAAATTTGTCGTTGTTCTCGCATAGGGAGCCCACCACGTCATACACGCGTTTTTCGGCGGACGCGGGTTTGTCCAGCACGGTTATATGGTGATAGGCGCCGTATAACGCGGGACGCATCAGCGCCGACATGCACGCGTCCACGCCCACGTAATCCCGGTAGATATTCTTGTGGTTGATCGCGGTGACCACCAGCGCCCCGTGCGGGCCCGTCATGTAGCGGCCGCTTTCCATATAGAGGTTGGGCGCGTAGCCGTTCCTTTCACGGAAGGAGTCGAAAATGGCGGCGCTTTCATTGCCCAGCGATTCAATATCAAACGCTTCCTGTTCGGGTTTGTAGGGGATGCCCAGCCCGCCGCCCATGTTTATGAAATCAAAGGCAATGTTCAACTCTCCCGAGATTCTCTGAGCCAGATCCAGAAGCATCTGAACGGTTTCCACCATATACCGGTAATTCAGCTCATTGGAGCAAATCATGGTGTGCAGCCCGAAACGTTTCGCGCCCCGTTCCCGCGCTTGTCTGTAGGCGTCGACTATCTGTTCGTCGCTCACCCCCCATTTGGCTTCGGTCGGATTTCCAATAATAAAGTTTCCGGTGCGTTTGGGGCCCGGATTGTATCTGAAACAGATCAACTCCGGCATGCGGGGGACTTTTTCCACCAGGGATATGTCGTCCAGATTTAAAAGGGAGCCGCCGTCGGCAAGGGATGCTTCAAATTCCTCGGCCGTGGTGTTATTGGAGGTAAACATAATGTCGTCGCCACGCGCGCCGATTTGTCTGGACAGGGCCAATTCGGGTATGGAACTGCAATCGAAACCGAAACCCATCCGGCGCATGATTTTCAGGATCGCCGGATTCGGCAGGGCTTTGACCGCGAAATATTCACGGAAGGAAGGCGTACGCGAGAAGGCGCGTACGAGTTTGTTTCCCGTGTCCAGGATCCCCGACTCGTCGTAGATGTGAAACGGCGTGCCGTAATGGTCGATAATGGCCCGCAGATGGGGGAAAAGGCGCTCCTGGAATGCTTGCGACATTGGCATGGCTTTGGATCCTCCTTACAAACAAAAACCTGTATTTAACAGAAGAAAATCATTTTGTGAAGATTAATCCACACGCGGAAGGAAGGATTTGCGCGCAAAGACGGCCAGCGCCGCGCGAGGTTGCGTGGATACGCGCGACAAAGAAAATCCCGGAAGGGTCGTGGCCGCAAGGCCGCGCCCATGAAGAAAATCCGCTTATGGTTGTTGTTCGCGGCGCTTGATCTGAATAACTCCTCTCCCGCGTATGGGAGCGCCGTCATTCATTTCACCGTTCAGTTCCAGGGTCGCAAACAATGTTTTGCCCGGATTTTTGGCGAAGAGATCGCCGATTTTTTGCGCCTCGAAACAAATCCTCAGGTCGGCGTTAAACGCGCTGTTTCCGTTCACAAAAGAACAGAGATCGGTGTTCGGCTTCAACGATCCGCTCGGTCCCACCAATTTCAGTGTGTCCAACAAAATGTCTCTGACGTTGTGCTCTTCGTCCAGCTTTACCATACAGACCACCAGGTCGTCCTTCTGGGCTGGAAGCTCAAGCAAGGCGGGCATGAATCGAAGACGCGCCTTGGGGGCGGGCAATTCTTCCTCTTCCGGCTGGACCGCGGCCTCCGATTGCCTTCGGCCTTGGATCAGTCCGTCCCTCAGTTCCTCCATCATGAATTCGAGCCGTTCCACGGTGGAACTCAGGTCCTCCAATCGTCTCCGGGTTTCTTCCTGCTGCGTGAGGACCTGGTCGAGCTGCCCCTGGCTGACCGATAATTCACTGCGGAAATTTTGCATGTCCACACTGGAGAGGCTCCCGATATCGGGCACGGTTATGGAAGAAGGGTACTCGTCGCTTGCCCAGATAGCGCCGTAGTCACTGTACTTTGACGGCAGGCTCATGCCGATCCGGAGCACGATCACATCGCCCTCCTTGGATTCGGGCTGGTCCCCGCCCACGGACCCCGTGAAATGCTGAATACCTCTGGTGCCCCAGAGCGCTCTGTCCCAACGGGCGAGCACTTTTTCGGATTGTCCGCTGCGCAGGATGATCTCTAGGTAAGCGGATACATCCGATTGGGCGGTCGTCTCGGCGTAGATGGAATACCCGTATGAGGTACCCGCCATGTTTCCCTTGAGCCGGTATTGCCATTCCAGGACGTAACGCTTGGAGACATAATACCGAACGGACGCTTTGGGGGTGTTGGAGGAAAGACGGCCGGACTCGGTCAGGTAGAGGGTGGCCGCCAAGGACGCGCCAACCGTGGACAGGAAAAATAAGGAGAACGCGGTCAGGAAAAGTATACACGAGTTTCGCCTGACGGTTGGCGCCGGGCTCGGGCGGGCCGAAAAAATCAACATAAACGCCTCAACATGTTTTAGAGCTCATTCGCTGTGAATTGCTTGAGTTAAAACAATCGCCATTTACTTTTCACTTATAATAACATATCCTCCGAGCTGTTCAAGACGCTCGTGAGTGGATGAGGCCGATTCTCGCGCGGGCCTTACGCTTGCGAGCGCGACGATGTAAACAGTATGCCCATAAAAGCGGCGTACCCGTAAAAAAGGAGTGGATCGTGGATCTAACGACATGGCTCATGCTGCCCCTGGGGGTGGTCATTGGAATCGGAGCTTCATTTACCGGCCTGGGAGGCGGTTTTCTCATGGTGCCCACGCTTCTGTTTCTCGGCTATACCGCCCAGAAAGCGGTTGGGACATCCTTCCTGGGGATCTTTGTTATTTCGATTTCAGCGCTGATCGCCCATAACAAGCTGGCCAATGTGGATTACAAGATCGGCATTCTTATTGGTATCGGCGGAATTATAGGAGCCCAGGTCGGCGCCCGTCTGGTCGAACACGTATCAACGGACACGTTTAAGAAAATCTTCGCGCTTGTCCTCGTGGGGCTCGCCCTGTACCTTTTCTTCAAAAAATAAAGATCGGCCACAACCGCAGCATGTACGCCGCGAATTGATAGCGTTAAAGACCGGGCGAGACCGTGTCTGACAAAGGACTCGCCTGATCTTCGCTACTTCGCGCTCCCGGAGCCTTTGATGGCTTCCCGCGTTGTCTTGACTAGTTTGTCTTCCACGTTTTTTTGCGTCAGGTAGGCGTAGAGCGATTTTTTCGTCCCTTCGGTTCCTTTGATGATAATAGGGTTGATGTCGTTCAGGTGACTCATTACCCGGGGGTATACACCGATCTGCCGGCCGTCGCGCTTCAGCGTGTCCGAATACTCCGCGAAACGCTCGATGGATTTTTTCATGATCGCCACAACCTGTTCAGCTTCGACCGAACCCTGAAGCGGCGCGAACACATTTTGCATGATCCGTTCTTTTAGGGCGATACGCTCATCCTGTTCGAGATAGGTGAACAGCAGGACGTCAACCCGAAAAAGCAGGTAGAAAAGCCATTCGTCGATGAGTTTTTCTTTTTCCGCCTTTGTAAGCTGCCCGTAATCAAGGCAGTCCATGGCCATGTCCTTTTCCAGGTCGGTGATGGTTTTGAGAATGGCGTCGCTTATCTTTGAACCCAATTCTTCCGTTGTATTGTTCTCCATTTTTCTTCCTGTAAGAGGTCGTCGTGTAAAAAAAAGCCCGCCTGCTCAAGCGGGCGGGCGAAGAATACATGCTTGGCCTTATTAATAATAGTGCCGCCAGCAAAGATCAAGATGATCCTGCTCCATTTTTCTGGTCGCGAGACTCACCACTATCATAAGCAGGAACGATATGGGAAGCGCAATGACGTTCGGATCCACCACGCTCAGCGCGCCCCAGGAAGTTCCCTCCACCAGGGTGGCGTGGCCGGTAAGCGCCCGGACCAGACCGACGGAAGCCGCCTCGCGTTCATGGATAAAAACCAGGTAGAGCAGGCTGATAAAGAAACCTCCCACCATGGACGCCTTGGCTCCGGCTGTTGTGGCGCCTTTCCAGTAAAGACCCAGTAAAAAGGCCGGGAGAAACGTGGAACTGCAGAGGCCGAAGAAAAAGGCGGTGGCCAGGGCGATGATGCCGCCCGGAAGGAAAAAGCCCCACAGCATGGTGGCGATGATGGTCAGGAACACGCCTACCTTGGCCACGTTGAGTTCGGCCCCCTTCTTTCCGCTCACCCGGTTCAGACCCTTCTGATAGAAATCGCGGCCCAGCGACGTGCCACCCGCGTGATATTGCGAAGCCAGAGTGGACATCGCCGCCGCGATCATGGCCAGCAGAAAGAGCACGCCGAACCAGCCGGGCATGACTTTTTCAATGTAAACCGGGATGATTTTATCGATATTGCCGCCCGCCATATCAATGGATATTTTCCCGAACTCCTTGAAAAAAACCGCATTGGAAAGCGCCCCCACCGTGAAGGCGACGCCGGTCATCATGAGAATAAACACGCCGCCGTATAAAACCGAGCGGTTAAGCTCCCGGTCGCTCTTCACCGTCATGTAGCGTACGGCAAGCTGCGGCTGCGCCAACACACCGACGCCCACGCCGAAGATGATGGTCGAGTAGATTGTCCACCACAGCGGCGAAAACCAGGTGGTTCCCTGTGTCCAGCCGATCATGCCCAACGCTTTCAGCTTTTCGGGCGTCTGAGGCGCCAGGTTGGTCAGGGCCTCGTTCCCGCTTATGATCCCGCCCAGTTTCGCATAGGTGAATATGATGAACAGGACCATCATGACGAACATGATGGTTCCTTGAAACGCCTCGGTGTACATGACCCCTTTCAGACCGCCGGTAACCGTATAGATACAGAGTATGAGCGTAAAAATGATAATACCCCAGTTGTAGGGCAGCAAAAGATAGACTTCCAGGAAACGCGCTATGCCGATAAGCACCGCCGCGGCGTATATGGGAATGAAGAGAAAAATGACGGCGCCCGCAAAGCCCTGAATGAATCTCGATTGGTACCGTTGCCCCAACAGCTCGGGGAAGGTATGGGAGTCGAGAGCCACGCCCATGCGGCGCGTACGTTTGCCGAAATAGACCATGGCAATGAAGATTCCCACGAAGATATTGAGAAAAGTGAGCCACAAAAGAGGAAAACCATACAATCCGGCGGCCCCGCCGAAGCCGATGATGGCCGAGGTGCTGATAAAGGTGGCCCCATAGGACATCGACATGACAAACGGGTTCATGCCTCTGCCCGCCAGGAGATAGTCGGAAGCTCGTTTGGTTTCCCTCCATCCTCTGTAGCCCAGGTAAAAGACGATAATGAGATAAATCACGCTGAATACGATTTTTATAGCCATCCCGACTCCTTGTTGACGGCGATGTGTCCCGTGGCTTGAACGCCGCGCCCACTGACTGATTACGCGCTAGGAAACCGAATCTTCAAAATCCCGGTCCTTTTTGGCCCATTCAACCTGGTCTCTCATTTCCTGGGAGGTCAGACCCGTCTTATTCCAGTTGACGATGCCGTAAAGAACGCAAATCAGCGTGGCGGCTATACAGAGGATAAATACCAACGCCATTTCGAAACTTCCCATGCCAAGCATGCGGATTCTCCTCAAGCAATTGTTTTTATTTGCAATATTAATTGATTAGCGATTCAAAATTTGTATACAAGAATAAATATGATGTCAACGAAAATTCATGCCCGGTCGAGCATTGCGTAAAACCCAGCGACTTTGCCTGATCGTGACCGGGCCGCTCTTTTTTCCCGGATTTAAATATTCTGGAAATTCTTTTATCAATATGTTCTAATCGCGCCGAAAATCTTTTACAATAACAATCACGCTTATTGCCTGTTAAAGCGGTTGAGCGAGCGCGAAAGGCTCCCGCAGCCGATAGGCCGGATATACTGATCTTATTCCGCAAAGTGGAGGTTTGAATCATGAGTAGTGACGAGCTGTTCCGCGTCGCAGAATGCCGATGCTTTACCAAACAGGGGCCACGAAACACGGACGCCGTGTTGGAAGCGGTCGATAAGACGGCCCGTGAGCTGTCGATTTCAAATATCGTTGTGGCCACCTGCAGCGGCGAAACCGGCAAAAAAGCACTGGAAGTTCTGGGACCGGACCGCAAGATCATTTGCGTCTCCCATGTTACGGGATTCAAGGGAGAAAACACTCAGGAGATGCCGGTCGGAGCGCGGGAAGAGCTTATCAGCAAGGGCGCGCTCGTTTTTACGGGCCAGCACGCCTTTGGCGGTGTGGGACGGGCGATCCGTAACAAACTCAACACCTACCAGGTGGATGAAATCATGGCTTACACGCTGCGGATGTCCGGCCAGGGACTGAAAGTATGCGTTGAAATATGCCTGATGGCTTCGGACGCCGGTTATATCAAAGTGGGCGAAGACGTTATAGCCGTGGGCGGCACGGGCGCGGGAGCGGACACCGCGTGCGTAATCAAACCGGCTAACAGCGCAAACGCGCTGGATCTCAAGATAAGACAGGTAATTTGTAAACCCTTTGCATTTTAGCCGCTCGGAGGCGTCATGCGCCGGAAGCGGGCGCATGACCGGGATCGAGCGCAACTGTTCATGCTGAACGGTATATAAAACCAATTGATTCCAATGGCGCCCGTCGAATTTGATAGTATGCGGGCGGCGCCACAGTTATCTTTATATAATGAAGGCGGATTTTCAAGTGACGAGAGCGCTTAAAAAGGATTATCAGGTATCGAAATCATACGCGATGGTGGAAATGATAGACGTACAAAGTCAACCCGACCACCGCAACCTACGCATTGACAAGGTGGGGGTTAAAAACATCAGTTACCCCATAACGGTGAAGGATAAAGCCAAGGGGAGCCAGAGGACTGTCGCGTCCATAAACATGTTCGTCGATCTTCCCAAGCATCACAAGGGGACGCACATGAGCCGGTTCATCGATATTCTGAGCGAGTACCGGCGGCAAATATCCATCGAGAACATACAGAACATACTTGAGGAAATGAAACGCCGCCTCAACGCGCAATCGGCTCATATGGAGATTACGTTTCCCTATTTTATCGAAAAAGAGGCGCCGATCAGCAAAGCCAAAGGTTTGATGGAATATATTTGCACGTTCAAGGGATCGGTAAACAAAAACCGCGATTTGATTGTGGGGTTAAGCGTTCCGGTCACCACGGTCTGTCCCTGTTCGCGCGAGATAAGCGATTTCGGCGCGCATAACCAGCGGGGAGAGGTCCGGGTGCAGGTGCGGTTCAAGAAATTCATCTGGATCGAGGATCTCATTGAACTAGTGGAAAAGTCGGCTTCGAGCGAAGTCTTTTCCATGCTCAAACGAGCCGATGAAAAATTCGTCACCGAAAAAGCGTACATGAACCCCATGTTCGTCGAGGATCTGGTGAGAGAAATCGCGGTAAAGCTGGACGCCGACGAAAATATAACCTGGTTTTCGGTGGACTCCGAAAACTTCGAATCCATCCATAAGCACAGCGCATACGCGTACATCGAGCGAAATAAGCAGGGGACTCCGGTCGGAACGTAGCGAAAGTCGTTTTGGCGGAGATGAGCGCCTTTATTCCGTTCTCAATCAATCACCGGAATCATTAGGACTAACGATCGCAGGCAGAAAACCGGCGTCAGGTGAGGGATACTTTATGGCCGCTGATTACCAGAAAGCCTATCGCACAATAATGGATGATAATTTCCCCGAACGCATAACCATGGATTTCGGCGGACAGATACTTGTTTTCAGCAAGCAGGCGTGGAAGATTACCGACGAATCAAGCGGGGAGACCGTTGAAAAAGGTCTGCGTTACGGAGAAAACCCCGGGCAGCGGGCGGCCATGTATCGTTTGGTCAATGGCGCGCTGGTTTTGGGGGACTGCGTTTTTATCTCGCCGGGAAAGGGGCTGGTGAGCGCTATAACTGAAGAAGATCTGATTCAGTTCGGCAAGCACCCCGGAAAGATCAATCTCACTGATATCGATAATTCTCTGAATATCCTGCGCTATCTGAACAGGCGGCCGTGCGCGGTAATCGTCAAGCACAACAATCCATGCGGAGTCGCCTATGGGAGCGACACGGCGGAGGCGTACGACCGGGCTAACGCCGCTGACCGCATAGCGGCTTTTGGAGGCTGCGCCGCCTTCAACAGAACGGTGGACAAAGCGGCCGCCGAGTTGATCAGCCGGAATTATCTTGAGGTTGTGGTGGCGCCCGACTTTGAGGGAGACGCGCTGGAGCTGTTGAAGGGACGGGCCAACCTGCGCATCGTGCGGATCAGAAATATCGAACGTTTAGAGGAGTATCGGACGGAGCGGTTTCTGGATTTCAAGAGCCTGATAGATGGAGGCTTTATCGTTCAGGAGTCGGCGGTCAACGCCATCCTGTCCGAAGAAGATTTCAAACCCGCCACGGCTCTCCGTGACGGCAAGGAATACAGCATCAAACGTCCGCCGACCGAATCCGAACTGGAGGATATGTTCTTCGGCTGGTCTGTGGAGCAGGGCGTCACATCCAATTCGGTCATTTACGTGAAGGACGGCTGCACCGTGGGTATCGGCACAGGGGAGCAGGATCGGGTCGGCGTGGCGGAGATCGCGGTATTCAAAGCCTACACCAAGTTTGCGGACATGGCTTGTTTCAGACGACATAACATTCCCTATAAAACCCTGATAGCTGAAATTGCGCAAGGGGCGCGTCCCCAGTCGCAAAAAAAGGATATCGACGATCTGACCAACCAGGAAAAGGGCGGACTGATCGGTGCGACGATGGTTTCGGACGCCTTTTTCCCCTTTCGCGACGGTGTGGATGTGGGGCTCGACCAGGGAGTCCGCTCCGTGGTCCAGCCAGGCGGCTCACTTCGCGACTGGGAGGTGATTGAAGCGTGTAATCTTGCCGACCCTCCGGCGACCATGGTTTTTACCGGGCAGAGATCATTCAAACACTAGCGTTTGTTCGGTGAGGCGGCGCGTTCGGCGGCCGTCCGAACCGGACGCGCATAAATTTTTTCGGCCTGCCTCAATACGGGAATTTTACCAATCGGCCGGAGGCGCTATCAAATAAACCAAGCGAAAAGGAAGCGTCCAGCTCCGCGCTCTGCTCCATGCGACAAAAATCGAGCCGGGGAGCGCTAAAGTTTTCAACCTCAGTTATAGGAGAAGTATGCGATGAAACAGAAATTGCTGATCACGGCGGCGGTATTAGCTCTTGTGTTCACGTGGGGGGCAAATCTCGCTTTAGCCACAACACGCGATGACGTACCTCGGATAAGCAAGGAAGAGCTCAAGGAGAAAATGGGGAACCCGGATGTCGTGATCTATGACGTCAGAACCCCTGACAACTACAAGAAAGGCGTATGGAAAATAAAAGGCGCTATCCGGCAGCTTCCCGACGAGGTCGATAAATGGGCTGCGGATCTTGATAAGGACAAAACATATGTCCTGTATTGTCTGAGAGCGCAGGAAGACACCTCCGCGACCGTGGGGGCAAAGATGATCGATATGGGCTTCAAGCACGTGTTCGCTCTGAAGGGCGGTCTGTTTCCGTGGCTAAAGGCACGATATCCCATGGAAAAGAAATAGCGGCCGGTTCGCGCCTTCGCCCGGAAAGGGCGGAGGCGCTTTTTAGAAACAACTCCCCCCCTCCTCCCCACACGTTTCGCGCGACGCCTGAAAAAAGCCTGCGCGCGAGCGCGACCATCGGAAAAATCGACCCCAGATTTTAACGCCTCAGTTTAAACGCCTCATACTGTAAAGGCATATACTTTGTATCGCGCGGCGCAAGCCGATGAGAAGACAGGGCGGAGCGGTTGGCGAAGTTGAGCGTCATGAGCGGTAGTTCCCTGCCGCGCATAAGACCCAGGCATCCTGCGGCGGCGGCGATTTCATCATAGGAGGTCACCGTATCGCGACGGATGGTCGGGCCCGCCATAATGACCGGCACAGGCTCCCCGGAATGGATGAGCGGCGAGTCACTGGGAGTGGAATGGTCGGACGCGACCACCATCAGAAGGTCGTCGCGGGTTTCCAGGGCGTGGAGCGCTAGTTCGAAAGCCTGATCGAGCGAGCCGATAGCGGAGGCCTTTCCCCGGGGATCTGTTTTGTGGGCCGCCTCATCGGGAACCTTGGTATGGACGTGAATAAAATCGTGGTCCGTGGTGTCCAGAGCCCATTGGATGCGCTGCCCCAAGTCAGCCGCCCCATGCCCGGTATCCTTGGCCCGTACATACTCCAGACCCAGCTCATGGGCGATACCGCCGTACACCGAGCCTGAAGCGACAAGCGCTCCCCGCATACCCCATCGTTCCTGAAACGGTTCGACCTTTATACGCCGCCCAGCCCTTTGGGTGGCCAGGAAATTCGCGGAAGGTTTCCCCTCGGCGGTCCTCATGGCGTTGAGAGGGCTCGCTTCAAGTTCGCGGCAGCAGTGGATGAGGTACCCGTTCAGCGCCTCAGCCGTTCGAGCAGCCCGCTCGGGTTCGGGATTGCTTTTCATCGGCTGCGGTCTGGACATGGGCATGCCCACTACCATGGGGTCGCTGTCCGATACAAAGGGGGACGCGTCGCCGCTCATTACCAGAATGCCGTTATTGGGCCGGGTTTGAACCAGACGGAAGCGTATGTCGTTGGTTTCGTATCGCGCAACGGCCTCATACAGCGTCGCCACCCGTTCCCGGTCCGCGGCCAGATCATCGCGTTTGGTTATGAGAATGGCGCGTTCGTTTTCCCATCTGACGCCGGAAAGATGCGCCAGCGAAAGGACGTCGTTGTCGTCGAAAGGGACGCCCGCGCCGGAAGCTTCAAGCAGACCCCGGCCCGGAAATTCGTCGCGTTCATATCCGAGCAGGAGGTAATGCGCGATTTCGCTGGGCAGGCATTCGCCCAAATGAGAAGCGTGAAAGAGCCCGTTTGCGCCCAGGGCGGCCAGACGGTCAAGATTCGGAGTACGCGCGGCCTGAAGGGGCGTTTTCCCGTCCAGCGCGGGATAACTGCGGTCTCCAAGGCCATCCAGAAGCACAAGAATAATTTTCAATTGTCCGATGGTGTTCATCTCAGGTCCGGAGCGTTTCCAATATACGCCGCGCGATCCCTATATGATCGGGAATTTTGTCGGAGATATATTCCGTGATGATTGCGGTCGCGCACGGCGCCGCGAACTCTTCCAGATATCGCTTTACCTGTTCCGCGGTCTGGCCCACCGCTCCATCGAGAAGCGCATAATTTCCCGAGAGCACGCAGCCGAGCTGATCCGCGCCTTCATCCCAATCCATGCCCAACAAGTCTTTTATAACGCCCCCATCCGTGACCTTTTGCAGCGGAAGCAGGAGCCGAACGTCAAAATGGGCCAGCAGCGAGGTATAGACACGCAAGGCTTCCGGTATCTGGTTGACCTTTATCCGTCCGTCGTGCAGTTCGCGTTCGCCTCCGATTATCGGAATAGTGCCCAGCGTTCTGGCCAGCGGAATTCTGCACGCGTGCAGGTACAGGTGACAGCCGGAGCAGGGGGCGAACGCTCCGTATCGCGCGGCGAGTTCGCTCATGAATCGGCCGTTGATAGCCTGCCAGAACCGGGGCGAACCGAAAACCAGCAGGTCGTGCACGCGTACCCCGCCGGCGCCGGCTTTCAGGCGTTCCACCGCTTCGATTACCGATGACCACGGGCCGTACTCGGAACCGGTATAGACATAGGTGGGAATCAGGTCGGTGAGACCGTGGTCAAAGGCTCCCTTGATGGCGGCCGCTACGCTGTCTCGTCCCGCGATCTCCACCAGAGCCGGATTGCGTAATTTTTTGTAGCGCGCGATTTTATCCGCGGACAGCATCCGCCGCGGCAGGTCGATTATATGTTCCGGTTTGTCGGCAAACAGGTCTTTCAGTTCCGGTGTCATGGGGGCCGTTTCCATATGGGGCGCTTCGTTTTCGTTGGTGTTGAAAACCAACGCGAATATACAATTTCAGTTGGAATATAGTCAGCAAGTACATGCTATAATGATGAAAAATAAATTACAACCGGAGACTTTCAACGCAGGGAAGGGAACATTCATGAATTTGAGCGAGCTGTACGCCAAAGGCAAAGAGAATTTGTTATCACGAGACATTGGATTCACTCTGGGCGGGGTGGAAACCGGCTGGGTAATGGAAAACAACCGCAAAACGCTCGACAGCTTCGCGCTTAAACAGAAATCAATAGACGCGCCTTCAGCTGCTGCCACGGATGTTACGGTTCTGGGTGTGGAATTGAAAACGCCGGTGATCATGAGCGCCATGACCATGCCGATTCCGGCCATCCGGGAAAACGGCCTGGCGCTGGTGGCCAAGGGCCTGAAAGAGGCCGGCTCCATGATGTGGACCGGGACGCCTATTCCGCAGAACCTCAAGGAACTGGCCGCCAGCGGCGTTCCGATTATTCAGAATGTAAAACCGTATGAGGACCGGAAAAAACTTTTTGAGGATCTGGAGAAAATCCAGGAAGCCGGTGTGACGTGGATCGGTGTGGAGATCGACGCCGCGCAGGGAACCAAAATAGAGGACCGGCAGATGGCCTCCAATTGCCGGGCCCTTTCCATGGCCGAACTGTTTAAAATCAGGGAACTGGTAAAAAAACCGCTTGTTTTCAAGGGGGTGTTGAGCGGATTCGACGCCATGAAATCCCTCGACGCGGGAGCTGACGCCATCATGGTGTCCAATCACGGAGCGCACACCATCGATTATCTCCCGCACCCGCTTCAGGTAATGGACGAAATAAGGGCCGTGGTGGATGACCGCATACCTATCATGATCGACAGCGGCTTTCGGCGAGGCAGCGACGCGCTGAAGGGACTAGCGTCCGGCGCGGATCTGGTCGGTTTGGGCAGGCCCATCCTCTATGCGCTGGCCGCCGATGGAGCTGACGGCGTCCGGGATCTTGTTCAGGCCATAACCGCCGAACTGGCGCGAATCATGGTGATGGTGGGCGCGGGCACGGTCGAGCAGATCAGCCGGCACACTATCATAAAGCTGTAAGTTCAGGAGGCGCCAGGTTATGTCAACTTGGAAGGCGCTTTTTGAATGGATCGCCCTACGGCGCATGCTTTCCCTTTTCAGCTTCATATGATTTTCGATTGGGTGAGATTGTTATCGCGAAAAGGCAAAGGAGGTATCTTATGAAATTTAAACGCGTGTCGTTAGTCATGTTTGTTTTCTTGTTTTCCTTATTCCTGGGGTGCGCGTCCACCGAACAAAGAGTTCAGGATTTGAAGGCGCAGCATCCTGACTGGGACGCGGCCACGATCGAGAAAATAGCAAACAGACAGGTGGAAAAAGGCATGACCCAGGAGATGGTCATCGCGGCGTACGGCAGGAAGGGAGAAGTGAAATCGGGGAGCGCGATGGACGAGGAGTCATGGACCTATTATCGGGAGGTCCAGTATGGCGACACCGCGCGCTGGGTTCCCGGCAAGGTTGTATATTTCAAGGGCGGAAAAGTCGTATCCGTTTCGGACGCGGGATACGCGGGGAAAAGATAAAAAAATCATCAAATGATAATAGTTCCTATTTACAAGTACGCTAATCATGTTTATTAAAGTACGTAATGTACGACGACCGGACGCGTGCAGAGCGTTAATGCGGGTGCAGGGATACAGACCCGTGTCATATTTGTCCGGTCCATAGCCAAAATAACTGAAAAAGGAGGAAACAATGTCAAAGACAATGGAAAATCTGGCCGCGGCGTTTGCGGGGGAATCTCAGGCTAACAGAAAATATCTGGCGTACGCCAAAAAAGCCGAGGACGAAGGATACGCCGGGGTGGCGAAGCTTTTTCGAGCGGCGGCGGCGGCCGAAACAATCCACGCTCACAAGCATCTGAACGTTATGAAAGGGGTCAACGCGACCAAGGAAAATATCAAGGACGCCATCGCCGGAGAAACGCATGAATTCAAAAGCATGTATCCCGAAATGATCGCTGCGGCCAAGCAAGAAGGAAACAAACAGGCTGAAATCAGCTTTTCCTACGCCAATGAGGTGGAAAAAGTGCACGCGGCCCTGTATCAAAAGGCCTTGGACGCCATGGAAGGGTATCCGGAAAAAGACTACTATATCTGCAAAGTTTGCGGATATACCGCCGAAGATGGAGCGCCGGATAAATGTCCTGTCTGCGGCGCGAGGAAGGAATACTTCTTCAAGGCCGAATAAGCAAACCCAAATTTTGTTTTTACCGGACCAGGGCCGGGCGACGCCCGGTCACGCCGTTGACAAAGTCCCCACGCTGTTGTGGGGATTTTGTTTTTTGCAGGCCCCGGCGGGCTCAGGGTGGAAAGAGTGCGCCGGCGTCCGCCTGCCATATCCTTCGGAAACAGGGATTCTTTCCGATCAACCGGAGCGCCCCTGAAAAGCCTGGTCTTCCGTTCTTTATTTTACTGCAAGAAATGATATAAGATCCCCTTGCCATGTCAAATTATCCGGACGACGGGTTTCAAGGCCATAACGCGTCTATTGGATCATTATCGGTACCACAGGAGCTATCATATGGAGGCGCCTCTCATTGTAGGCATATCGGGAGCGAGCGGAGTAATCTACGGCGTAGAACTTCTCAAAGCCCTGAAACGGCTGAATCAACCAACCCATCTGATCATCAGCGAAGCGGGCTTGTGCAACCTGGGACTGGAAACGAGCGTATCCATCGATGAGCTTCGAGAGCTGGCCGATGTGGCGCATGACGTTGGCGATTTAGCGGCCAGCGTGGCCAGCGGATCATTTCCGACCAAGGGTATGGTCGTGGCCCCCTGCACCATCAAGACACTTTCAGCGATCGCAAACTCGTTCACCTACAACCTGCTCATTCGCGCCGCCGATGTTACACTCAAAGAAAAAAGACGGCTGGCGCTCATGGTGCGAGAGACTCCTCTGCACAAAGGGCATCTCGAGCTGATGGCCAAAGCGGCCGATCTGGGAGCGCTGATAATTCCCCCTGTGCCCGCATTTTATCATCAGCCTAAAACCATCGAGGATTTGATACATCACAGCGTGGGAAAGGTTCTGGATTTTTTTGAGATTGAACACGATCTGTACACGCGGTGGAGTGGGGTTGGGGAAAACAGCGTGAAACAGGGATAAGGCGCCGCAAGAAAGGCGCGTATAAAAAGCGTGGCCTTGCCGGTAAGCTGAGATTCAAGGATGATTTTGCGGCCGCCAAAAAAAATCCGCCAGCGCCGTGGGACTCGGCGCTGGCGGACCCTGGCAAAAAGTCACACTTTCAGGATGAGGGGCCAAATGCGCCAGGGTTGGAGGTTAGGTGGAAAGGTTTCCCCGCCAACGGATCATCAACATGTTGTGTTGATATAAAAATACTATACAGTATGTAGCATGTCAAGTATTTTTTTTGAGGGGCTTAAAAAAAAATTGCGATGGGCCCAAAAAACCGCTTCGGCGGCCGATTTCGGCCGCCGATGGAGAGACATTTCAGCGCTTTTTGGGTATGACCGGTTTAGTGTGCTTTCGTCCGTTTTTCGACCAGGCCCGGATAAAAGGGCTGAGCGTACGCCGTCGTTTTACTGTCTGATTCTTGCTCGTAAATGCTTTCGCCTGACGTTTACCGCTCTCGCCGCTTGCAACGAAAACCGTTTCCATGGATTCTGATTGGGCTTGATCAGGGCTTTCAAACTCGCGTGGAGCTTGTTGGGTTTGTGCCCCTGACTGGCTTCTTCGACTCTGACCGCATAGTCATTCTGGTCTTGCTGTTCGTTGTACATACGAAGTGAAGCCAGGTTCAACTCCTCGTCCACAAGGACGACTGCCCCCCCGTGTACCGACGACGGTTCTTCAGTATCCACTACCCAGCCGCCGGTGTTATACACATCCACCCAAAGCGGGTACTGGTTAAAATCCATATCGTCCTGAAGCGGTTTGTGAGTATGTCCGAACACGCACGCCACGTCGTACTCTAAAACACGGGCGTTTTCCGTGAGGATTTGCCTATACAAAGGACCATCCAGATACTTGCGCAGGCCAGTTTCCGTGGATTTGCTCAGGGCGGTTTCCGTCTGGGAGCGCTCCAATCGGGAGAAGCGGTCCACAAGCATATTGATCCCCCATTTTAAGAATTTGGCCTCCATAATGTCACCCCATCCGGGGAGATCATATTTTTTAGCGAGTTCCTCCGCGAACCTGGCCAGAAACTTTTTTAAGGCCTCCGTGTTGTGCATTTTCTCGTAAAACAGTTCTACGTTCCGGCCAACGTCGCCCGAACGGCCCATGACGGACCAGAAGAAATCGATCCAGGCAAAGTTTTCCCGCTCGATATCCCATGGATATTCCGGCTTTTGCCGCTCGGGAAAAAATAAATCGCTCAGCGCGGTCATCAGGCTGTACAACTCTTCGAAATAATGCCCATGATGAAAAAGCACGCATTTTTTCGTGTCGTTATTGACGACGCCAAAGTTGGGATATGCGGTGGCTACGGTAAAGTCGTTAAATGAGGGGTATCGCCGTATCAGGTTGGTCAAAAGGTAGGCAGGGGCCAGGTTGGGATCATTTTCTACGAATGTGTTTGTGGCGTGCCACGGTTCGTTTAAGAATTCTCCCGGATTGGTCCTTTTGATGTAATCAACGTACTGTGACTCGCGCGCCACCTCCCAATTGTGGTGATCGTGATTGCCGGGCAGATAGATGATACGATCGAAAAGACGGCCGTTTTCAATCATCATGCATTCAAAGAACCGTTCAAAGGCCATCGCGGCCTGATTGGTATCAGCCAGCGCCAGTTCCAGTAGGTCTCCATTGAGAATCAGCGTCGGCTTCGTTTTTTCATTTTTCTCCAGTACCGCTTTAAGGCATGTCGCCAATTCTACCAAAACCGGGCTGGGCTCTCCCGGTTCCGGCTCGCTTCTGCCTACTTTCAGGTTAGTAAAAAGGCCGTCTTCCTCTCCCAGATGCGTGTCGGAGAGACAAACGTACTTGATGTCAGCCATGATTTACCTCCTTTGCGTTTCATTCGCTAAAGGTCAGTATTGGTTGGGCGGGTTACCAGAAGATGCTCACCTCACTATGGGCGTTGGGGCCTGCGCGCCAAACCGCTCGGGAACGTCGGCGGTTTGAGTTTGCCGCCGCCCACAAGAAGAAAAATAATTATAATGTAAAATCTAAAGAAATAAATAAATATGATAATAATTATAGATTGGCGGCGGTAAGCTGTCAATGATCTTGGACCTGACTGCTTGTCGACGCCGGTGGTTACCATGACAGCCGCTATCGAGCGCCAGCCGGCGAGGCGTCCCAAGGAGCGGGCCCCAGGCCGACACGGCGCCGCTGCGGCAGAATCGTAAACTCCTTCGTAAGCCGGACAAGATCGCTCCGACAACGTTTTGACTATTCTCAAGGATTCGATACAATCATCTTCTCCGCCGAACCTCCAGTCGGTTTTAAAGATCGTAAGGGCAGGGTTTTAACTGACGAATCATGATTATCAGCGCCAGCCGAAGAACTGACGTTCCAGCCTACTATGGCGATTGGTTCATGAACCGGATTCGCGAAGGTTGGTTCCGCTCGGTGAATCCCTTTAATCCCCAGCAGGTCAAGACGTACAGCCTTGCTCGCGAAGACGTGGACGCCATCGTTTTCTGGACCAAGAATCCGGCTCCCTTTCTACAGTATCTCGATGAGCTTGATGAGCGGGGATACGGCTATTATTTTCAATTCACGCTCAACGATTACATGAAGCTTTTTGAGCCCGGCGTGCCTCCGCTTGACAAAAGAATCGCGGCGTTTGGGGCTTTGAGCGGGCGTATCGGCCCTCAACGCGTTTTATGGCGATATGACCCCATTATTGTAAGTTCAGTCACGCCGTTAAGCTACCATATCGGGAAAATCGCGGCCCTCGCCGGACGCTTGCGCGGCCTCACGACCAGGCTGACCATAAGCTTTTTGGATTTCTATAAAAAAGTCACGCGGAGGTTGAATTCCACGGAAGCGCTGCGGGATGTAGAGTATTACGATGTGGGGATAGAGTACCAGGGGTTAGGCGAATTCGCGCGGTCTGTTCGGACCGAGGCTCTGAAAAACGGCATGGAAACGTTTACCTGCGCGGAAACACGGGATCTTTCGCCGTTCGGCGCGTCGCGTGGGAGTTGTGTTGACGGCGCGCTGATCGGCTCGCTTTTCAGCCCAGAGAAATCGTTTCCCCGGGACAAACACCAGCGAAAAGAATGCCTGTGTTCTTCTTCAGTGGATGTGGGGGCTTACAATACCTGCCCGGCCGGATGCGTATATTGCTATGCGAACGCCAGCCCCAAAACCGTGGCGGCGAATGTGGAAAAGCGCCACGCTCATGCTCCGTCCCTCGTGTAACAGTAACAGGGAGACCGTGATTCGCGCAAACCGCGGGCTTTTGCGCTTTAACCGGTCCTCAGGATTTGACCCAATCCCAGGCCTGCGCCAGTTCGGCGTCCGAATACGTTTTGACTTCGCCTTTAATAAAGGCGGCGTCGAGTTTGACGGCCCAATCGATCCACTTCTTTCCCCCGACAACCGCAATTTTTTCAAAATCGTCTTTATGTTTGACGCCGAATTTGGCGTCGTCCCACAAGGCGCGCAAATCCCAGCCTTTGAAATCCGGGTCCATATAAAAGAGCGCTTTTACCGATCCGTATTCTTTAAGCATTCTTTCGAGGGCTGGGATAAAGACCTTTTTATAATCTTCGTCGGTCAATTTACCGGTCGCTTTTACACCCAGAACGTTGCCTGCGCTTTCGGGCAATACTTCGATCATAGCTTCCTCCGTGTTGTCTGGCCGGTTGAAACACGACCATATGTTTCACTGGGGCGGAAGGACTCCAGGTCTTCCGCCTATTCCCATACTGCGCTGAAAACATCGTAATTCAGAGCAACATATATGCCATATCCATGAGCGCATGCGAGTCGGGAGCCGTTTCAGGGGGCGTGAGCCAAGAAAATATACGAACAGCTTATTTTAATTAAATTTTTAAGAAATCTCCCTGGTAAGCGAATCTGTAATTTTCTTGACGTTCCGGTTATGGCGCTGTTATAGCAATTGTATACAAAGTTTCCGTTTTCGTTCCGGCTGGAGAAGGGGATGGGCGAGGCCATTGAAAAGGCGCGCTTGCGAGAGGGCGCCGCGGCTCGCCAGACATGAGACCGTTTTCGATGACGCGCCGCAAGGAGAATCGGTATGCCAATTATGTTATCACAATTATGGGATGTGCAGCATGGCAAAGACGAGCAATATGAGGAGTTCATCGCCGAAGAATACCTTCCTCAGCTCAAAAATATCGGTTTCTATGTGGCGGGGGGGAGCTATGTCGCCATTGGGCCGCGGCCCCGTTTTGTCTCCATGCTTACCGTGGAGGATATGCCCACCATGGAGAAGCGTCTGAAGTCGGAGCGGTTCCAAAAAATTACCTCACGCCTTATGGCCTACGCTCAGGATTACATCAGAAAAGTCCTGGAACCCACGGGGCGCGTGCAGCGTGAAAAGTACCCCATCCAAAAAAACGTGTGGAAGCTCATCCAATACTATGACATTGTTCCCGGTATGGAAGAGGAGTACGATACCTTTATGCGCAAGGACTATATTCCGACCTTTAACGCCTTGGGCGTCATGGATTTCACGGGAGAATGGCGCGTGGTGGAAGGGGCCAAGCCCGACATCGTTACAGAGTTTACCGGCGATAATCCAACCGACGCGTGCGGGATGTATGGCAGCAGCGAGTTCTTGCGCATTACGCGTATATTGAAAACCTCGTTGACCAGGAACTTCAGCAGCCGATTGCTTGTTTCCACCGAGAGGTTTGAGGGACCCAGCCTGTAATCGCTCGTTACCGGGCGCAATCATAGTTCAAACGGCCGGCGCTGACCGGCCGTTTTGTTTTAGGCGACGGCAATTGCGCCGCGGACTTCCGTGGTTACTATCTGCTTTACGGACTAAACAGAGCATGTGTACAATTAACAGCGGGAGAACATAATGGACGAGGAAGACAAAAAGAGGAAAATGCTTGAAGAACTCAATCAGGAGCGCCTGGCTTTATTTCGAATCCTCCCCGTTGAGGTAGTTGAAAAATTCAGCAAAGAGGAAATGATGGCTTTCCTGAAGGGAGAGGATCTTCCCGAGAGCATGGAAGAGAAATTGAGCGAGTATCTGGTGGATTAGGAAGTCCGCGCCAGGCCGGACGCGCTCGCGACGCAAAATAAATGAGGACGATCAATGCGCGCAAAAGAGATTTTTTTCAATGATGAAAGACTCGAGCGGCGTTTGTAGCGTCTACAATGAAACGAAAGGGGCGTTCGGATAACGGCGGTATGTAATAAGATCACTGGGCATTGAATGGAGGACCTTATATTATTTCCTACGGGTCAGCTCCAGGTAAAAATGTAAAGATTGAGAGTCCAGACCCTTCATATGGGGATTCAGCTATTCAATACGAGCTTTTTTTCATTATCATCGCCCGTGCATTTACCCCGCGTTCTGTGATATTCCCCTCTCTGCGTAAGCTCTCTTCGGTCCGGAACCAGGAATCGCTTTAGATCTGTCGCGGCGTTAAGCGTTATTTCATTTCATTGTTTTGCGTGAGGATAAGACAAGTTCAAGATAAACAGGGGCGATTCGGGCGGCGTCAACTGAGCGGATACTGTTTGTCGACCATAGGATCTTTCGGCGCTGGCGTTCAAGGAAGAGGGTGGGATGGGAAGAAAAGCAATACTTGTCGCTTCGGATCAATCATCCGTCACTGAGGGCCTCATAGCTTGTTTGGGCGCTGAGTATAGGGTGGATGTCTCCCGGGGGTGGTCGGAGGCGTTGGACGCCTTCAAGAGAATGCGATACGAGTTTACGTTTCTTGACCTGTCGTGCTTGCACCATGCAGAGCAGGTCGAGATCAAATACGATTACAAAGAGGCCCTGCAACGGTTTCGGGACGTATTTCCCACCGCCCACATCATTATTCTTTCCAATCAAAACCATACCAGAGAAGCCGTCAGAGCGGTCAGGGCGGGCGCCAGTGATTATCTCGCCTATCCCTTTGATCCGGTCGAGGTTAAATACGTGATCGAAAATATTACCGAGCAACATACAAGAGAGTCGGAATTGATTTACCTCAGAGAACGTTTCTTTGAGGATGTCATGCCGGAGGGTGAACAAACAAATTCGCCTCCCATGATGGAGGTTTTGGAAAAAGCGCACTCAGTGGCGCCCACCAAAACCACGGTCCTGCTTACCGGAGAAACCGGAACAGGCAAAGGCGTGATTGCAAAGCTCATCCATCGGTACAGTAACCGTGAAAAAAAACCGTTCATCCCCGTTCATTGCGGAGCCATCCCTGAAACGCTGATTGAAAGCGAATTGTTCGGCCATGAAAAAGGGGCGTTTACGGGCGCCACACGCAGGAAAATGGGGAAGTTCCAGATTGCCGACGGAGGAACCATTTTTCTCGATGAAATCGCAACCGTATCCCTGAGCGTACAAATCAAGCTTTTGCAGGTTCTGCAGGAAAAATCCATTACCCGTGTGGGCGGCGAGATACCGATTGATGTCGACGTGCGCGTGATCGCGGCGACCAATATGGACCTGAAGGAACTCTGCCAGCAGGGCCTGTTCCGTAACGACCTGTTCTACCGTCTGAACGTCTTTCCCATAGAACTTCCTCCGCTGAGGCAGAGAACGGAAGACATTTCTCTCCTGATCGACATTTTTCTGGAAAGGCTCAACAGGAGCTATGGAAAGGATATCAGAGGCGTGGCCGCGGGCGTGCTCGACGCCCTGAAACACTATTCATGGCCGGGAAACATACGGGAGTTGGAAAACCTTATAGAACGGGCCTACATTCTGGAAAAACAGTCGACCCTCGCCTGCGGCAATTTCCCGGCGGAACTCTTCACGCATATGGCTTCGATAAGAAAAGAGGGCGTGAAAAATATACCAAGTTTGTCCGAGATTAAACAGAGAGCGATTGACCAGGCCGAGAAAGGTTATCTGGAAAACATACTGAAACTCAACAGGGGAAGAGTCGATCGTTCGGCCTCAGTAGCCGGTGTAACGCCCCGTCAACTCCGTAATCTCTTGAACAAGTATGGACTCCACAAGGAAGACTTCAAGTAGCGCCTCTCTTCCGCTATGAACAAGAATTTCCCGTCATCACGCAATTCGGAATTTATACTTCCTATTGGGTAATGCAAACAATTTTAACAGGTTAGATGACGCCAACCTGTTTATCCCTTCGGGACTCCCCGCAAAAGAGGAAAGACGCGGAAATCGGATTTCCGTCACCGTTCCTCCTTTTATATAAATATCTTGTAATATCAAATAGTTAAATATGGCATAATCTTTGAGATAGATGGATGCGTTATGGTCTAACACATTCTTTTCAAGGATTTGGCAACCAAGTATGGGAGAAATACTTACAGGGGAAAGCATTGAGGTCCTTGGCATCATTATTCCAGCCAATTGGGACTCTCATGGGGGCGTCACCGACATAGCCATCTCAGCGTTCGACGAATCTGAGTATCTTATAGAAAAGACCGAAAAGTCGATTCGGTTGGTGTCTTTTCTCCACCGGCAGGTCAAAATCAGAGGCCGTTTACTCCAGGGTGTGGGAACTGACAGACCGGTGATCAGGGTAGAAGAGTTTTCTCTTACGAAAACCAGCAACAGCAAAAAAACAGAGATACAATAATCTGGGGGGACGCCGAGTATCGCCTTGGCGCCATGTTTATTTTTGTATTTCAGGAGAAGTGTTCAGCAGGAGGTTCACAGCATGAAGTTTTACCATAAGCGTCTTATCTTTTTTTTGATCAGCGCGGGAATCGCCTTTTTTATTTTGAGCAATGTTCTCGCGCAAAACACTGTCACGATAGTTGGTGTGGTGAACAGTGATTTTCAAATTGTAACGGACAATGAAGAAGTATACGAAATCGGTGAAGGGACCGTGGGAGACGAACTGGCTCTCCTCGTGAATGCGAAAGTGAAAGTGACCGGTACCGTGACTGAGGTGGAAGGGGTGAAAGAAATAACTGTTATCAAGTACGAAAGAATAGAATAAGATATCCGCAGCAAGAACTTCCCCGGTCCATGCGGGCGAGCGCAACATGGGAGGGCTAATCGCCCTCCTCTGCGCATTGAATACGACTGGGGAAACTTTCAAATTTTCGACTTGAAAATCAGATGGTCATTCATGTATGGAGCGATTGAGGCTCTCTGAAGCCACGGGGGAGTTTGTCTTTCAAAACCAAATCCAAATTTAGCGGACTAGAAGCAGAAGATATGGAAGACACGGTTGTAACATGCATTCAATGCGGATCGAAATTTGTTTTATCAAGATCTGAACTGGAACGATGCGAGACCAAAGGTTTTGAAACCTCAAAGCGTTGTCCGGAATGTAAGAGAAGAAAAATCAAGTCGGATGATATGTATGAAGAGAGAAAGCAGCACAGAAAGAAAAAACACTTCAGGGATAAATACGGTCTCTGATCATGACGGGTTCACTGTATAGGAAGTGACTCCGGATCAAAGTTAAGTAGTTATCCTCCTGCCAAGCTAGTGGTTTCAAACGCCGCATAAATCGAATACGCCTCTCCGGCGTTAATCATCCGATATAAGAGCGGGTAGGGAGTGGACCCGTCCATCGCTCGCGGGGACGTTCAGTCTCTCACGGCCAGCCCCATTACACGAACCGAATTCAGCTGACTTAAAAAGAGATCAAAAAGACAGCGGGCGCGTTTGCCCATTCCGGTAGCCCGCCCCTTGCCGTTCACGAACTCTGCTTTTCAAAAATCGAATCAATGCTTGCATGGCGGCGGAACGCAGATCCCACCGCTATGCTGAGCATAAAACCCACCAGATTCGGTAATCATGATGAGATCGCGCGCTGAAGTCGAGGACGAACCGGTTGCGTTTGCCTGGTTAACCAGCTCGAATGGTGAGCGGTGAAAATGGAGTATGGTGTGATCCATGACAGACCGATGAGCCAGAAAACCCCATAGGCGTAAGCCCAGAGAGCCTCGGTATTCCGTACGCGCAAGGCGTAGAGCGCGGCCGGTAAGGTGGATGCTAACAGAACGCCGAGCAGAAGGTTCAATCCGAACACGAGGGGATGCATGGCCACCATGGCAAAGGCTATGACCATCAGGATTTGGCCTTGGGTAAGCCCGGCCCAGCTCAACAGGAGATTGATCCTGGCGCCGAGCGCCGATCCCGTACGGAAGGGCTGAAAAGCGAATTTACTCATTGCGATGGTTTCACGCACGTTGCTGCGCGCCCAGCGGAGAAGCATTCTGCAGAGATTTTCAAAACGAACCGGAACATTTGTGTAAACAATGGCGTTTTGCTGGAATAAGACGCTATAACCGGCGCGCAGGATAAGGTTGGTCATGGCCCGGTCCTCGCCGATTGTCGCGGGTATGCCTCTGAAGGTCTGATTGACCCACTCTGAAAGCACCTCCATCACGATATCTCTGCGGTACGCGGAAAGAGCTCCGGGAGTGCACATCACGGTGTTGACTCTGCTCTGGCTGGCTCGAATAAAGTCAAAGCTGTAGAGGAAGGTGACGTCCAGCATGCGCGGGATTATCCCTTCTTTCCGGTTCAGCACGCGCACGTTTCCTGCTACCGCGCCCACACGGGAATCCCGAGCGATCGGGCTGACCAATCTCCGGATGGTTTGAGGCTCCACGATCGAATCGCTGTCCACGGTGACAAACACCCGACCGACGCTCTTAAGAAAACCGGCCTCCAACGCTTTGCGTTTTCCCTGGTTAAAGGGAAGGCGGATAGTGATTATGTTGGCTTTGACCTTACGCTTCGCATATTCAATCCAGGCCCAGGTGTCATCGACACTGCCGTCGTCAATGGCGATAACCTGCAATTTTTGCGGAGGATAGTCGCTCGCGGCGACGCTCCGTATCGTTTCGTAAACCTGTTTTCCTTCGTTATATGCGGGAATAATTACCGAACAGGAGGGCAGAGAACTGTTTTTACAGGCGGGAGTGGGATGATATGTCGCCACAAGCCATAATCGCCATACGATAACCGCAATATTCACGCCCGCAAAACCTTTGCCGATAACCAACAAGAAACTTCCCCAGGTCACATAGGAAAGTTGATCGAAAACCTCAAAAATCACTTCACTTTTTGACAGGTACAGGGCCACCAGGGCCATGGCGCTGAGCGCTGTTAAAAATTTCACCGATCTGGCCATCGCGAAAGACCAGACGAGCGGTGACCTTGTAGATGCTATTAGCAGCGGTTTAGAAATTGATTTCGCTGAAATTGCCATAACACAAATGCTCCTTAGAACCGATAAAGTCTAGAATTGACTTCAAACCTTGAAACGTTCTCCGCCTCCACAAACGACAATTCGTCTGTTCGATGGATGACGCGCCTTCTATGGCAAGACTCGCGCCATTTCATTAACTACTTGATAATACACAATTAATTTTATTCGTCGGCGTTAATTATAAGAAATGCTATTTCCGTATTTTTTTCTTGATTGAGCGTATGCGCATAAATCGGAAAAAAGCTGTTTTATCAGTGGGTTGAAAATATGGAAAGATGCGGTGTGGGAAATTTGGCTTCCGATTGCGAGTACGCGCCGGATACAGGGTCGGAACGCCGGGCAATGAGTGAGCTGCGGGCTCAAGCTTTGATTGTACGGGAATGAAAGCAGATGTATAAGACCTTGTAATCATGGAACAAAGAACCGGACGTTTATGCCAGTGGCTTTCTGAACCTTTTCGGTTGTCCGGCCTATTGACCTCAAGCGCACGCTCGCACGCTCGTGAAAAGGCAAATCGCTGGAACTGATAGTTCCGGTCAGCTCTAGCGCGCAAGTCGCGCGCCGTTATAATCAAACGTTTGCAGGCGATCTTAACGGCGACAGGTCATAATTTACAGGTATAAAAAACCACACGCGGCGGAATATCGTTACGCCGTGTTTCGGGACGACAGCGCACCCCCCGGTTCATCCTTTGATCAACATATCAAACCACAAACTCAAAATGTTGATCATATTGTTTTCCACGCTCTCCGTCTATCTTATAACTAACTGAAATGTAAACAGAAAAACGATATTAGACCATTGGCATATCTCTTGCTTTTCCACAATGTACGAACCTCATTCATATTCAAAAATACCCACATTACGCATATATAGACCTCGCGCTCATGCACGCCATTGATGCAAAAGGGCGGCGGCTGACAAAAAGCGGCGAATCTCCGGTAAAGGAAGCGTTTGCCATGACAAGACAGATCATTCTTTGCAATTTCAGAGTCGACGTGGCGGAAGAAAATTACGTGGAATGACGAGCATGGCCCTCGCTACCGTTTCTAGAATAACAAGCCATCATTTCATGATGGCCGGTGATAAACAAAGGAGGATGTTTATGAACAAAAGGTTGGGTTTGTTTGCAGTCGCCGGAATTTTTATCGCATGCTTTCTTGCTTTCAACACCGCGCTTGGAGATGACGTTAAAGAGGTCGTGGTCGGTGAAATATGCGCGCTGACCGGTCCCACAAGCGCCACCCATTTGATGTGTATGTCCGGCACCAAGGACTACATCGATTACATCAATGCGCAGGGTGGGGTTGAGGGCGCCAAGGGAAAGGTGAAAATACGGTACATCACCTATGACTCACAGTATGTGGCCGCAAAGGCGAAAGACGGCTTCGCGCGACTCCGCGGTGAAGGCATGATCGTTCTGACGCACTGCGCGGCGGGCCATTCGGACGCCTTATTGGCGGATCAGGAAAGAGCCAAAATCCCCGTGGTTACGGGATCTCTCGGCGTGGCGAGTATGTGGTCGGATTGGGTCTACGCCAATTACCACCCGGGAATCGCCAACATGCTGAGAACGTGGGCGCTGTGGGTCAAAAGCAAATGGGAGAAAGAAGGAAAACCGGGCGGAACTTTGATCCTTGGCGCTATAGAGTCTGATGAGCCATGGGCCCCCTTGGCTTTGTGGGACATAGACAATTTCGCCAAAGAGAACGGGATACAGATCATTTCCGAAAAGATGCCGAAAGGCACGACGGACGCCACACCTCAGTTGACGAGATTGAAAAAGCTCGGCGCGCGGGAAATATTCGTGCTTTCTTCCGCTCCGGGCGCTGTGGTGGTGCTGAAGTCGGCTAAATCCTTAGGTTTGGATATTCCGCTGACGCAGAGCGCCGCTTCCACCTTGGGTGATGTAATTGATCTGGGTGGCGCTGATGTGGCTGAAGGGTATCAGGGCTCTTACTTTTACGAGCCTTTTTCGAAAAATCCCGCGATCCCGGATTCGGAAGGCATGAAACTGGCCAAGAAGCTTTGGGAAGAAAATCATAAGGGCGAAAAGCCCAAGGACATGTACATAAACGGGCTGCTGTCGGGTATGATCATCGTCAAAGCGATCGAGCTTGCGCTGAACGAAGTTCCACCGGACAAGCTTACCGGCGAGACTCTCAAGATGTACGGGTTGGATCAGATCAAGGATTTCACCGCCATGGGTTTAACCACACCCATCACGTACAAGGCGGGGGATCTCGATTCGCACATTGGGCAGAGAACGGTGTGGTATTGGGTTGTCCACAACGGATATGTCGATCCTCTCACGGAACATATGCCCACAACCACCTACCGGATTCCCAAGAAAAAGAAATAGCGCATCAAAAACAATCCCAACTTCGGGGAACGGTTAGCGTTTCCAGAACGCAAAACAGTAGGATAGGGGAGTTTTCCCGCAAATAAAGAGGCTTACGGGTTTTCCACGGCAGAGCCGTCGCGGAGCCCGGAGCCTCTTTTTTATGACTGAGAGGCGCCGAAGGGGGGCTCGAAAAAAAGTACGCTCGGACATCCTCGCCCGGGCTCTCACGGTTTCTTTATTGTTTAGGGTTATTTGTCGGCATTTCTTCGTGAGGAGCCGGACGTTCCATTGCTCCTTTTGAGTATTCTCGACGCGCCTGTTCAGACATGCCCTCCATAACCCTCGGTCGCCCTCTGCTTGAAGTCCCCGATAAATCTCTCCGCATGTGGCTCTGTGGCTCGGTATTCACATAGTTCAATGATCCCGTATCGGGAGGCGCCGGCGCCTCTGTGGCTAAACCTTTATAACCGGGCAAATCATCATGGTTGTTATAATGAGAGCTGTCCGGTTTATCCGCGGCCGTGGGTTCCGTTGTATTTCCGGACTGGTGGTAGGGAGACTCAACAGGCGGTTTTTCCGTAATCATGGCCTCGAACCATCCCGTGTCTTCGGAATCCCATGACTGATGAAACACAAGCCAGTAACCGCGGTTACTTAGGGAGCTTTTGTTAACATAAAGAAAGACCTCGGGACCTTGCGCCGTTATTTTCAGAAATATGGCGCGAGACGCGAAATGGGCTGTCAACTGCGCTCGTGTAATGACATTAACCTGGCGACCGTAGTCGTCCAGCAACATGGAAACGTCGTCGGTTTTTTCCCCGGTGTTTTCGAAATGAGTCACAGCCAGGGAAGCAAGCACGCGCAACGACTGGCCGAAAAGCCCTGTTTGTGTCGAGTCTATGTCGATAACCTCCGTGGTTTGGCCCGGACCGAGAAGCTCTTCCTGCTTATGAATAAACTCGGTAATGTTTCGAGCCGGGTTTATTGCAGAGCCATTTTTAATCATTTCCTTTGTTTGGGTGGTGAAGTCGGTGTAGAGGGAATATAGGCCGGCGGCGACGCCGGATATGAAAAGCAATCCGATGATCCACCAAACCAACGTCAGCGCCGTGCGTTTCTTGCGTTTAGGGGGAACGTAGATCCGCCCCTGGAGCGCTTTGTTCGGGGCGTAGCCATACCGGGACGCCGCAGCGCCCGCGCTGGATCCTGTTTCCGTTTGGGACGGCTCCGGAGGCGCCGTGGCGTCAGAGCGTGAAGCGGCTCCGGACGGGCGGCCATGGGGATCTTTGTGGAACCCCGCGCCGACCAACTCCAGCACGATGGGCTCATCCTCGTCCCGCCCGTTCTTGATGTCGCACTCCACACCGGCTTTTCTGAGCGCGTTTTGATATTTGAGCGCCGAAGCGCGGTCAAGGTCCTTTTTGAGAATATGGGGCGCCCCGTTAAACAGCCGTTCTATGCTGCCGACGCCCGTTTTGTAGAGCGTGGCCATGTTGCGTTTAGCGGCGTCGGCGTCGTGTCCCGGCAGAATTTTTCCACTGAATACGATCTGATACCCGTCTTTGTCCATTTCCACTCACCCCACAAAAAGGAAATCTTTAATCTAAATCGACCTTGAAGCAAATTACTTGAGAGCCGGCTTGTTTAAAACGCGCCGCCCAACGCCGTGATTTAATGATATCTGATTGATTTCGTAAGAAATATGAACACCGGTCGTCTTGACGCTCAAATTCCCCGTGGGTATAGTGCATAAAACAGGGAACGCTGACTACCTTATTTGAAGAGTTTGTATGTACTCAACCATTCTCGTAGCGCTCGACGGCTCCGAATACTCACAATACGGCGCTCATATGGCCATGAAGCTGGCGCGTGAACTGGGGGCGCGAATTCTGGCCTGTCATGTATACGGGGCCCGGTTGCACAGTACGCGGTTCCGTGACATGGAGCCGGGATTATCAGCCCAATACCAGGATAAAAGCGTCCTGGAAGACCTTCGGCAAAGTCATGATTCGCTTATAAGCGACGGATTGCGCGCCCTCTCGCAGGGCTATATGGATCAAGTCCTGACGCAAGCGCGCGAATACGGCGTTGACGCCGTCGAAGTGACGGTGGAAGGCCGTAATTACAGCAAAATTCTGGAAGTGGCCGCCCAAAGGAACGCGGATCTCATCGTCGCGGGCGCGTACGGGCTGGGATTTGCGAACGACGGTCTGCTGGGAAGCGTGGCCACGCGTCTGCTGCGCCATGCGGGCTGCGATTTACTGGTCGCCAGACGGCCTGTATCCGATGGCCTGGTGATGGTGGGCGTCGATGGCAGCGACTATGCGTTCCGCGCGTTACGCAAGGCGGCCGTCTGGAGCAGAATAGCGCGCGGCAGGCTGGAATTGGCCGCGGCCTACGATCCGCAATTCCATCTTGAGGTATTCAAAGCCATGGCCCGGTCTCTTTCCCCGCAGAGGCAGGAAGAGGTGGGGCTGGATCGGCAGGGCGATCTGCATCGGCAAATCATCGATCATGGACTGGGATTTTTGTACGATAATTTTCTTAGGGAGGCTGATGGCTTAGCCAAAAAACTTGATGTCGAAACTTCATCTGTTTTGCTGCAAGGCAAAGCGTACAGAGCGCTTCTGGATCATGCGGCCCGGAACGGGGCTGATTTGATTGTGGTCGGGCGTCATGGTCATCATCGTGACGGTATGTCCACCGTTGGTTCAAACGCCGAAGCGCTGGTCCGGCTGGCGCCGGTCAACGTACTGGTGACGTGGTCCGAGGAAACCGTACCCAAGGACAGCGCGCAGGCTGGTGAGGCCATGGAATGGACCCCTGAAGCCCTCAAGCGGTTGGAACGCGTGCCGTCGTTCGCCCGCTCCATGGCCAGGCGCGGGGTGGAGGATGAGGTAAAACGAAAGGGCGGTGCCTGCGTCACGGTGGAAGCGTTTATTGAAGCCGCCAAACGTTTCGGCATGACGCATGAGCCGGAGGGAAATGATGGCTGAACTGACAGAGGCTCGTGAAGTCACGCTCAGGAAAATAAAGCCTTTGGCTCCGCCGTTCCATCGCCACATCGCCCTCAGCCGCCTGATGGGGAAGCCATGCAAGGTCGGGGATCGCGTGGTTGTCTATGAAATCGCGGACACTGTTCCCAAAGGCGCTGTTCTGGTGACACAAAAGAGCGTGATTCGTTTTGAATGATTGCGACTCCGTTATTGAAGCCGAAAATGTTATCTATCGATATCCGTCCGGACGAGGCGTGCGCGGCGTTTCGCTCAAGACGCGCGCTGCTGAGTGTTACGCCATCCTGGGAAGAAACGGTTCGGGCAAAAGTACGCTTACCCGTCTGATTCTTGGCCTGGAAAAGCCCCAATCGGGCGTCGTGCGTGTATTTGGCGATTCGCGTTCCGATTCGGACTGGCGCCGATTCCGCAAAATAGGCGTGGTCCTTGATTCCAATCCTCATTGGGAAAATCTCTCCGGATTTCAGAACGCTTATTTCTTCGCTCGTTCCTATGGAATGCCCGCCGCGGAAGCCGAAGGCAAAATCAACGAACTGTTTGAGGCCGCGGACTTAAACGCGCAGGCGCGAGACAAGGTTGCGACCTACTCGTACGGTATGCGGCGTAAGCTCGCGTTCGCGCAGGCGTTGGTTCATGATCCCGATCTGCTGATCCTGGATGAAGCCACGGCCGGCCTGGACGCGCATTTCATGGAAATCCTCACTGTTCTTATCCGGGAACGCGGCCAACGGGGCAAGGCTACGTGGATTGCCGGCAATGACCCGGACTGGATCGCGAACGCGGCCGATCGGGTGGTGTTTATGGATCAGGGGCTTATTATCGAAGAAGGTTCGCCCGATGAGCTCATGACAGGGGTATCCGAATTGCGTGAAGTTAGAATAGCGCTGCAAGATTTCTCTCCGGTCCCTTTGATCGATATCCCGGGAGTTACCAAGCTTGCCCAAAACGGTAACACGATCACGGCGCTGATAAGCCGGGATCTCAAGCCGCTCCCCGACTTACTAAGCTGGCTTGGGAAACACACGGCTGCGGTGAGCCACATCGATGTAGTGGGGGGAACGTTGCGGGACGCGTTCCTGCTCAGGACCGGGAAAACCCTGGACCAATGAAACCGGTCACGGCATTCCATCTGGAACTCGCTTCCGCGCTTTCGGGCTTGAGGCCGATTATGATGCGGCTGGGGCTTGCCTTTTTGGTGGGCGCTCCTTTCGTGTTCGTGCGCATGCCTCCGCGGATCCAGGTGGCCGGTCTGGTTACGCTGGTGATTTTCACCACCTTCTTCGGCGCGGCCGTGGGCATGACGCGCGCCCGCGCGGAGGGAAGGCTCGCGCGTCTGTCGCTGCTGCCCATTCCCCGCTGGAAGGCGCTGGCCGATATCGTGTTGTCCAACGCGGTCATCGACATGCTGCAAACCGCGCCGCTTCTTTCGCTTTTCATCCTCATAAACGGTTCGGACGTGAAACCCGCGATCCTTATTCCTTTAACCGGTTTCTATTGCGCCACGATTTTTTTGCTCAACATGATCGGTGTTCTGGTGGGATGGGTCATGAAGAGCAACCCCGAGGTCCATCTCATCGGAGGGATTTCGGTGGGAATAGTCGTCTTTATTTCGGGCCTGTTTCCCACTCCGGAACGGATTGCCCGGCCTATTGCGTTTATCGCGCCATGGAACCCGGTATCGGAGCTTGCTCGCCTGCTCGAACAAGCGGTCGAAGGAGTTCAATCCGCGGGAGCCATGGAGTCATGGTTTGGCGCGATGATTCTGATTGCCGCGACCGGGCTTCTGGTTGGACGCTTTTTTTCAGGAGGGCCGCGCCCGAACGGCGATGAAAGACGTTGAGGATGATCAGCATAGTTTGTCCTAGAAATAACGTCTGCAAGCGGATATGATGTAAAACTCAATCGGTAAGACGGCAATCCGCGAATAACAGGGAAGAGTATGGACCCGATAACCAAATCGTACGTTTCGCTTGGTCTGGTCTTTCTGGCGCTCTTTGAGTTTTGGGCCGCTATGCGAATTTTCGGGAAAAAAGGATCTCCAAGCAAACACGCTCGCCTCATCCTGCGTCTCCACCGTATTGGCGGTTATATCTTCCTGGTTTATTTTATGTGGATATCCTGGATTTGCGCGGGACTGGTAACCAAGTACGCGCAGGTGGGGAAAGAGTTGGACTCCCGCGCGGTGCTGCACGCCTGGTTTGCCATGAGTCTGTTGGGCGCGCTGCTGCTGAAAATCAGCTTTATACGCTTCTACCGCAACTATCGTCCCTATGTGCCCGCCCTGGGCGTCATTGTTTCAACCGGCACGCTGGTTCTGTGGGGGCTGGCGGGGTGGATGTTCCTGCTAATTCTGGGATAGAATTCAACAGTTCCACTCTCCTTTTGACGATTCCTCAAAGAACATGGATTGGATGGTATACGCGCGGCGTGTCAGGCGGGAACCGGTCCGGAACCCGAGGCGTTCAATCGCTTGTCGAAGAACGCAATCCTGTATCATTCCAAAATTCTAAAACACTCATATATAAAATAAACTTATATAAATAATATTATATTAAAAAAATAAATATATATTCTCCAACGAGAAAATAATTGCAATAATTAAGCTTTACGATTACCTATCGTCCGCTATACAATATTTATACGCATGTTCTCACGCCACAGAAACTCCACACTACGTTTACCGTTCGCTGATCTAATTATCTACTCTTCGTAAGCCAATCGGAACGCAGACTCACCGGACGCGGCGCAAGAGGCGTCAAAAAGGTAAACACAGACGCGCAATCGAAAAGCGCGACCGCGTTATTTGCCGCAGCGCATTATAGGGCGATCGCCAACGCTCCAATCAGAACCCGGTGTTGGAGTTCGCCTTTTGGGAAGGGGCCGGATGGCAGGGATGAAAAAGGCAGGAGGGATACAGAATGGATGAAAAATTAACGCTGATACCAGCGGAAAAACGTTGGGAAATAGCCACAAAAGGACTCACCGGCGCGTACATGGCGTGCGCCATCGCGCTCAGGGAAGCCATAGGCGACGAACGATACAAGGTGTTTACGCAAAGACTATGGGGAATGGCCGGAGCGCGGTCAAAGGAGCTCGCAGATTCCATGGGCTTGAAGGTTGACGACGCGAAAGGGATCAACCAAGCCGCGCTAACGCTGGCGGTCACCAGTATGGGACCTGAATTTGAGTTTCAGGAGGTCGAGGCCAATGAGAACAAAACGGTAGTCCGGACTGCAAAATGTCCGTGGCATGAGCGAGCCAAGGAATTGGGCGCCCCGGACAACCTGTGCGCGTATGCGCATCAACAGTGGGGCGACAGCGTTGTGAAAAGCCTTAACCCGAAGTTTTCTTTCACCTTGACGAATTCTATGTCCGAAGGTTCGCCGTACTGCGAGTGGGTTATTGAGCAAAAGATATAACCACAGCTTTTATCCTTGGGCTCCTTCTCAAAAAACATTCTAAAAACGCCGTTATCCGCGAAGCCGCCGGTACAGGAAAAAAAAGAAAAACATCGTAAGCCACAACACGCAGGCAAAGCCCAGAGCGGCTATATTCCAGCCTTGCAGGCGAGGCACGTCGTCCATGGCCAGAAAATAGGAGTTTTCAGGCGCCTCAAGGTTGAACTTTTCTTTGTATATATCGCGGATTCTGTAATGGAAGGGCTGCTTGTTAAAGGGGCGCAGCTTTCCGATGAAGCGGTTTATGCTTTTCCAATCGTCGTTCACTTCTTCGTAGGTTCGCACAACCACCAGCGTGTCATAGGGCGTGAGCATAAAGTAGGTGGGCTTTAAACCGTACCGGGGGTACACAAACGCGCGCGTGAAATCGGGGGACCCCTCCAGAGAAACGAAGGTGGTTCCCTGCGGCCGTTTGGCCATGAGGTCGTCGGGGCTGGAAATCAACAGCGGCTGTTTGGGGCCAAGATCATAGAAAAGCTCCGGAAGAAGCACATAAATCATGGCTCCTACGAATACCAGGGCCGCCACTTTCAACGACCCGATCAGATACTTGTTACGTAGAATATTCACGGTTCAATCGTAGATCAGTCCTAAAACCAGCAGGGTCAGAATAAAGGCCAGGGAAGCGAGCGCAATGGCGACCCAGATCCACACGGCGCGCACCGCCCATTTCGGATCTTTCGACTTTTCCCTGAGCGGATACATATCGAGGTCAAGCTCCCACTGAGGAGCGTTCTCATCCTCGGTCTTTGCCTCGCCAGCCTCTTCCTGCGCAGGGGGATTTTCGGCGGGCGGGGCTTTTTCGCCGGTTTGGGGCGCGGAAGCGATTTGATCCGCAGGTCGGGAATCGTCCATTTTGTGTTCCTGCTCGGGGCCCGGCGTTTTGGGCTGTTCGGTCATGGCGCAAGTTCCTTAATAAGGCTTCCCTGACTCCAGGTAGGCGACGATTTCATCAGCCTGCTGATGTGAAAGTTTCAGCCCGTAGGCCATCATCTGACGCACAATGACATCCCAGTGCTCGAAGCCGTAGTTTTTCACCCGCTCCAGGGTATGACATCCGCTGCATTTCTCACGTATCAACACGGCCCCCCCGGTTGGTTTGGGTTTCGGGGGAAGTTTCGGTATCTCGTCGGGATTGACGTCGACCATGAGATACTGCTGCCGTTCATCCGGAATGAAGACGTCGTTATACGCGGAGATACGATCAACGAACCGTGGGCGTGAGGCTTCACGGACATATCCGCCCAGCATCACCGTCAGGAATGAAAGAACGCCGATAAGGAGGTAGACGCCGCGTCCCGAACCTTGATGATACCCCAACAGATGGTAACACAAGGCGGCGCCAACCACACCCGCCGCGAGCATGTACCAGAAAAACGCCCAGGTCATGACCATGCCCATGGCCACATAAAACATGAGGTAAAAAATCGTTACGGTGTACACCATAATCCCCGGCAGCGCGAACGGTTTTTCCTCACGGCCGGTCTTTTTAAAGTACATCAGGCATACGCCGAGCATCAACGCTACGCAGACGTGCTTGAGCCACCACCAGTCCACACCGCCGGCGACGACATCGCCGCGGCCCCACATGAGGTTCACGTAGGCTTGCTGGGCGTGGTATTTCAGCACGTGCGCATAGAAGTAGCCGATAATCGGCAGGGAGAGAAAAGAGGAAAAACCCACATAGAAGGCGAGCCTGCCGCCTCTCTCGTAGTATTCGACCTGCTTGGGGCGCGTGGTCAGGTACACCATGGCGCCGCAGATCCCGGCTACAAAGAACCCGCCATAGGAAAAGTTGGCCAGGGTGCGATGCAGCGTGAGCATGAGGAAGGACGGGTTATAGAATCCCAGTTTGTCCCATCCCAGGACTCCGGTTAAAAGGGATTTTTGCGCCACTCCGGCGCCAGGCGTGAGCATGAAGCCGCCCAAACCGTTGATGATATAGAATTGCAGGAAAAAGAGCGGAGTGAGCATGGCGCCGAGAAAGATGTGCAGTTTCTTGTGTCCCCAGAGACGGTCCCAGAAAAAATAATGAAAGGTCAACGTGGTGGCCAGCAGGAAAAACAGAAACTCTTCCACAATGATGGCCCAGTAAAACTGGACAAAAATCTGACTCCAGAATTGCGGAAACAGACTGGACAGCAAAAACACCAGCCCGATGGCGTTGATAGTGCCGATGTTGTAAACGCATACGTGAATCAGTTGAACCCGCTTTGCTATTTGATCGAACCTGCGATCCTTATTCAGGTATCCCAATATTTCCGCGATGGTGACAAAAAAGGCGAAGCCGATGGCAAGCGAAGCCACCGCAGTGTGAAACAAGGCGATGGTACCGATGGCCCACTTCGCCCCCAGTACGGGAAATTGCAAATGGGTCATCAGAAGTTCTCCTCCAGATAATTCACGATACGTTTGGCTTCCTGGTCGGTGATTTGAGCTCTTCCCATTTCACGTTCTCGTTGAACAATTTGAGCCCAATTAGCTCCTTTATGACGTTCGAATTCGTTAGGGCTCGCCAAATGGCAGCCGAGGCATTTCTGATACGTCAACGCCCTGTCTGTTTCAACAGGCAAAGCTTCCGGTTTTACCAACGTGAGATAGACATTGTAAGGCTGACGTGAACGTTCGCGCACGAACCCGCCGAGCGCGAACGCGAAGAAAGCGGCGATCCCGACCGAGAACATAACCCATTGCCAACGGGGGCGCAGGGGCATTTCACCGGCGCGCGAAAACCATAGGTAAACCAGGAATCCGCCGATCGCCACGGTATAGGCGGCTCGCCATACCAGAGGGCCTCCCGGCAGCCAGTCCAGAGCGGGATGAAAATGGAACGTAAGGTACATGCTGGCCAGGCCGACGGTCGCGGCGTACAGCAGAGCTTTGCGCTGCCTGCGTTTAAACAGGTAAACCGCGCCCAACAGGATCATGATGGCGATGAAGCCCATTTTCAACAGGAAAAAGGATGAAGCGTGGCCGCCCATGATGGAGTGAAACACGATAGGCGATTGCTGTTGGAGCAACTTGGCGAAACTCCAACCGATAAAAGGCATGGCGAAGAAGCACATGAAACCGATACTGAAAGTCAGGTCCGCCGCCCAGCCAAAGTATACTTTTTCCTCCTCCTGTTTCTGGCGCCAGTACTTCAGAGCGAAAACGCCGCCCAGCAGGAGCATGGTGTAGCTGATATTGCCGAAAAAACGGTGAAAAAAGAGATACGGGAAGCTGGGGTTGAAAAACGCTTGCGCGGACCAGCCGACCGGATCGTTGACCATGGGAAAAGGAGCGCCGGGAGTGGTCATATATGAGCCGAGGCTGTCCCAGACCGCCTGGATCAGCAAACCGAATATGGCCGACATGACTCCGAAAAAAATATGGAGCCGTTTGCGGTCCATCATGCGGTCCCAGGTGAGATAGTATCCGAAAAAGAGGAAAATTACGTCCAACAGGAAAAACAGAAACTGATAGAAAAGGGGCCAGTAGAACAGGTTGGCCCAACGCGACCAGAATTCAGGCCACATGCCGATGATAAAGATGGGTATTCCCGTGCCGAGCGCCGCGCCGGGCGAGTAGAGAATCATGACAAAAAAGACCATGCTTTTGGCGAGCCTGTCGTATCGAGGGTCTTTTTTACGGAATCCTATGTACTCGAATATGGGCGCGATAACGAGGAAGGCGGTGATGAGGGTGGCGATGGGAATGTGCGAATAGGTGACCTCTTCCATCCACATCCAACGCGGCGCTATGGGTGTTTCGATTATGGGAAGATCCATGAAAGAGCTGTCTCCACACCAGGATCAGTATTTCAGAAATACCGGAAGAGGGCGCCCATCGCCCCTGTAAGCGGTCAATCCCTATAAGAATAGGAAAAACTTTGCAATTGCGCAAGAAATTATAATGCGAACCATTACTTAATTCTCCAGTGTCACAAACCCAACAACGCTCGAAAAGCAGAATGCGCAGAAGCGACGATATAGTCGCAGAATCAGGTCCGCGGACTTGTTCACACCCTCGCTTTCAGGCGAAGATACAGAGTAGCAAACCCCATGCGGATTGCACAACCAAATACAGCGTAACATCGGGATTATTGGGAGGAAACCACGTACCTGCGCAGGTCCGGCAGATTGGCGCCGCCTGTTTGGGGATGTGCGGAGCGGCCGCCGACGTCATAATGGATAATTACATTGACACCGCGCCCGCGCCCAACTTATCCTAAATGTATGAGACACGGTTGCGTGTTGAAAGCGTGATCGCCTTTCGCGCAAGCCGCGTTACGCTACTCGGTATCCACACTACATTTACGTTCCGCTTCCAGCGGGTATTACTATCTTTTAGACGCTTTTCGGTCCAACGTATTTTTGAGGCTCGTTGTAGAACAAGAAAGAACAAGGCGTGATAATTCGCCGGTTTTCGTCAGAAAGCGCGTTCCACATCACGATCTCTTATGGAGTTACAGTACTAGCGCCGCTTTACTCCGAACGTGACGGGGCGTACCTCCCCCTATCAGGAAGCGCCCAAGGGCGCCGATTGAAAAACGCTCTCTTGATCCTGTTCTGATAACGGCATCCTCTTCCGACGCATTGTCAACCGTCTCCTTCATGCTCTTCGCCTATACCACTACGATCGCGCGGTATCGAGCTTTAGCCGCCCGCACGGACACGCCTTGATTGTTCCGCAATAAAACGGGCTTGAGAAAAGCCCCGATGTCTTGAATCGACCCCAGAAACCACAGGGCTATTCATGAAAGGAGGGACTTATGGCGCCGCAAAAGATCCTTTTACCCTATAATTTCAGCGCGATGGATCAAAAGTCACTTGATTTTCTGATTCACAACTTCGCCTCCAATCCCGAGAACGAAATTACTCTACTCCATACCTACACGCCCTTGCCGCAGGTGGATACGGACGGAAGCACGGTCATGGGGAAGCTCCGGTCAAGAATACAGTTTCTCGCGACCGAGGTGAGAAAGAAGGAAGATGAGCTGAAGGATGTTCAGAACCACCTTATCTCGCAGGGTTTCCAGGCCGGTAAGGTGGATTATATTTTTCGCGAACGAACAAAAGACATGGCTGACGAAATTATCGATACGGTAAAGAATGGCGCCTATACAATCATTATCATCAGCTATATGCCGGAACGGGTCACGAGACTTTTCGTTCGCAGCGCGCATGAAAAACTTGTGTCAAGCTGCAAGGACGTGGCTATTTGCATCGTGACGTAAAGCGGGACGCCGGTATGAGCGGGCTTGTCGAGCTAGAAAAATCGATCGGCGCCACGGACCGCCATTCTTTTTGCCAACCAGCCGTGAGTCTGGGTTCTGCGCCGAACAACGTTTTCCGCGAGGAGGTGCGGTATGGGCGGAAGTGACAAAATAGACGTGGAGATCTTTAAGGTTATAGGCAAGGCTATCGCCGCTTCGGATAACCTCGAAATCATGGCCACCCATTTGTGTCAATTGCTGGTCGCGGCTCTTGAGATAAAAGGGAGCGCCTTATTTGTCTTGAATCCCTCCACAAAGGAGCTGGAATTATTGGCGAGCGTGGGGCTGAGCGTCTCATATCTGTCCAAGGGGCCGATTATGGCCGATAAAAGCATGAGCGGATTTTTGCAGGGAAAATCGGTGGTCATCAGGGATATCGCCAACGATCAGAGTCTGCAATATCCCGAACAGGCAAAAAGAGAAGGCATCAACGCCATGGTTTCCATACCGGTGATTCTGTCCAATGAATTACTGGGGGTGATGCGTCTCTACCACTATCAGGTTTGGGACATCAGCGATCAGGATATGGATTCGCTCAGACTTCTGGCGGAACATATCGGTCTGGCGATGAAGTACATACGCCTTTTGAACGCCACGCGAGTGATTAGCGATACCCTTAAGGAGCTCCCTTTGGGAGGAATACCGACCTAGGTTGAAACGGATCATTAGAGCGGATTGGATCGGGCGAGCAGGCAAGGGAGCCTGGGTCAGAGCCTCGCGTGAACAATAAAAAAGGGAGAAACGATTACATTCGCTTCTCCCTTTATACGCTTACGCCGGTTTGGCAAAAACTGCTTTAGTCTTCTTTGGGCTCCTCATCGGATTCATCGGCGTCGGACTCATCAGCGGCGTTCTCAGCAGCAGCGCTCTCCATTTCCTGGGCCTTGTTTTCAAGGTTTTCTTTCAACAACTCTCCCAGGCTGGAAAAAGGCGTCTGGCCGCCCATATACTCGCGCATAAGGGCTTTGTCCGCGTCTTCCTCAAGCCGCTTAATGGACAGGCTGACCTTGTGCTCTTCCTTATTGATGCTGACGATGATCGCGTCAATGGTGGCGCCGGTTTCGAACTGTCCCACAGGCGTTTTTATCCTCTCGTTGCTGATTTCAGATACATGAACCAGCCCTTCGACGCCGTCTTCTATTTCCACGAAGACGCCAAAATCAGTGACATTGGTAATCTTGCCGCTGACCTTACTGCCCGCGGGATATTTCATGGCCACCTGTTCCCAGGGATCGGGTGTGGCGTCTTTGATGCTCAGAGAGAATCGTTCGTTTTCCTTGTCGATTTTGAGAACCTTGGCCTGAACTTCCTGGCCTTTCTTGAACAGCTCGGAGGGGTGTTTCACTCGCTGAGTCCATGAAAGGTCGGATACATGCACCAGACCGTCGATCCCTTCGTCGATTCCTATGAAAACGCCGAAATCGGTAATATTTTTGATCCGGCCTTCAATGATCGTACCCACCGGATATTTCTCGCCGATGGTTTCCCACGGGTTTGGCTCGACCTGCTTGAGACCCAGGGACACGCGTTTGGTTTCGACATTGATGTCCAACACTACCGCGTCAACTTCGGCGCCCACGCCCAGGACTTGCGACGGATGGTGAATCTTTCTGGTCCAGGACATTTCCGACAGGTGAATAAGGCCCTCAATGCCAGGCTCAAGCTCCACGAACGCGCCGTAATCGGTCAGGCTCACCACTTTTCCCTTGACACGCGTGCCCACGGGATATTTGTCGGCGGCGTTGATCCAGGGATCGGGCGTCAGTTGTTTCAGGCCCAATGAAACCCGTTCTTTATCGGGGTCGTAATTGAGCACTTTAACCGTTATTTCATCGCCAATGTTAAGAACTTCAGAGGGATGGTTTACTTTTCCCCAGGACATATCCGTGATGTGCAGGAGGCCGTCCAATCCGCCGAGATCGATAAAGGCGCCGAAATCCGTGATGTTTTTAACAATGCCGGACATCACGTCGGTCTCTTCCAGTTTCTGAAGCGTTCCGGTCCTTTGTTCCTGGCGAATTTCCTCCAACAGGGAGCGACGTGAAACAACCACGTTTCCGCGTCTTTTGTTGTATTTGAGCACCCTGAATTCGAATTCCTGGTTAAGCAGAGCGTTGGTGTCTCTCACCGGCCTCAGGTCTACCTGAGAACCCGGCAGGAAGGCGGGCACTCCGATGTCAACGGTGTAGCCGCCTTTGACCCGGCTCACTATTTTACCTTTGATCGGTAAAGTGTCTTTATAGGCCTTGCGGATTTCATCCCAGACCTTCATTTTTGCGGCTTTTTCCTTGGAAAGAACAATTTCGCCGTCTTCCGTTTCAAGACTCTCCAGGAAAACGTCGACAGAGTCTCCCTCGGCCACCGTTAGCTCGCCTTTGGAGTTGAGGAACTCACCGATTGAGATTTGTCCCTCTGATTTGTAACCTACATCGACGATTACATACTCGTCGGAGATCTTAACGATCGTTCCCTGGACAACCTCGCCCGGCTGGACTCCACGAAGGCTTGCCTCGACAAGCTCATTGAGGTCGACATTCATCAACTCTTCGTCGACGTTCATCATTTCCGTTTCGTCTTCACCGGATAAATCGGCGTTTTGCTCCAAGGTTTGGTTGGTTAAGTTCTGTTCATTCATTAAAAGCCATCCCCCTCATCTATTTTCACCGTTCGACCTATAACGGTCAATTGAACGGTTATATACCTTTTTTACTAACGAGAGACAACCAGATAGTCTCCGCGTTTAAATGTAAACACCATTTTTAACATGTTCGTGAATAAAATGCGAGCAGAATTCGCTTAACGGGAAAGAATTATGCCGATGAAATAGATTCCGGTCGAGCCGTCCGGTGTTTACCCGCCGACAGTTCAGCGTAACGGTTCCATTGTACAGGGCTTGTGAATTATTTCAAGGTGATTGAGTAATTTTCCCGATATAAGCGCCGAAAGTGACAGCTCAGCGCCGATATTTTAAAAAAGCGGGGTGAGCTTTCCGGAGTTTTGACAAGCGTCTGGAAGAAGGCAACCGTTTTCAGGCGCAAATACTCCCACGACCTCCTGACAAACATCTCAACAAGCCGCACGGTGGAGCTTCGGCAGAAGGCCCAACCACCGCTTAAGATCAATTATTATGTTTAAACTCTTTTTACGTTTACCGCCTGGGGTCCGCGCGCTCCTTCTCCCACATCGTACAAGACTCGTTCACCTTCGGAAAGTGTTCTGAATCCGGTCATCTCAATGGAGGTGTAATGGACAAAAATGTCGCCACCCTCCTGTTTTTCGATGAAACCATAGCCCTTTCTGTCATCAAACCATTTTACAGTTCCCTCTGGCAAAACTTACCTCTCCTTTCCTCAATTCGCCTGATGTTCAAGACGTTCGATAAATCTCGTCGCCTCAATGGCTGACGGAAATGAAATTGCGAGCCTGTAACCACTAAAAAAGCGCAACGTCTTTCTACGTAATGAAAGACAGGACAATCGTTCTCCGTAGGCGCTCACCTCCACCATGAAAGATATGCGCGATAGTCGGTCCCTGACCGTCTCGTAAAGAATGCCTGTTTTTCATTATTATACGATGATGAGGACTGTGATTTATTGTATACAATCGATTCGACTATAGAAAAATAATTAAGATAATGCAAGATCATATATAAAAATTATTAAGGATTAGAGAATTTTTTTTTCTAGAAAGCGCATCCGCTCCCGAACCATGGCAAACCATGATTATGGTCAATTCCGGTACCCTAAAATCAAGAATCGTTCGCCAATGATATTGGTATAAGAGGATATGATAAAGAGAAAATTATGCGAAAAAAGTAATATACGAAGTGTATAGCGAGGAAATAAGTATTATAAACGGAATATACAAGTTAATTAATCAGTAAATATTGTCAAAAAATACTCCCAGAAAATATGCCATGCTCACGAAACTGTTGATCGAGAAAAATGCGGTGTTCATGCGGTTCAGGTTCCGCGGACTTACCAGCATATGTTCAGTCATTAATAACCCGAGCACTATGACCATCATGAGAAAATAGGGCCAGCCTGAATCCGTGAGCAATCCGGTTGTCACGAAAAAAATAAAAGCTGACAGATGAAACAGTTTCGCGAGAAAAAACGCTTTCTCGACGCCCAGAAAAGCGGGCAGGGATTTGAGACCGTATCGCCGGTCGAAATCGGCGTCCATGCTTGAGTAAAGTATGTCGAACCCCGCCACCCAGAAAAGAACGCCACCAGCCAGCGCAAAAGACCGCCAGTCCAGGGTACCGGTGACTGCCACCCATCCGCCTATGGGCGCAAGACTTAATCCCAGACCCAGAAATACATGGCATAATATCGTGAAACGTTTTGTAAACGAGTAGAAAAGCACCAGGATAAGCGCAAAGGGCGAAAGCGCAAAACACAATGGATTCAATTGCCAGGCCGCGAAAAAAAAGAGGGCCGCGCATAGGGCGGTAAAAATCGCCGAGTGTCCTTTCCGAACGATCCCGGAAGGTATCTCACGCGCCGCAGTGCGCGGATTTCTGGCGTCTATTTCCGCGTCAACCAGCCGGTTGAAGGTCATCGCGGCGCTGCGCGCTCCAAACATAGCCAAAAGAATCAGCGCGCAAATTCTTACGGACGGCCAGGAACGGGCGGCCAGAAACGCCCCCGCAAAAGCCAATGGTAAGGCGAACAAGGTATGTTCGAACTTGATCATCCGCAATATGGCCGCGGTATGACGCATCAGCTTTGAGACGGCGTTACCGGACGGAATGGCGGCGTCATTCATTAGTCAATACCCAGTTTGGACCATATGCGGTCAATCTTCCGGCTGACTTCGGAGTCCATGGACAACGGTTCCGGCCAGGGCCTTGAGTGGCCTTCTTCAGGCCATTTTCTGGTGGCGTCAATTCCCATCTTGCTGCCAAGGTTGGGGAGTGTGGAGGCGTGGTCGAGCGCGTCGACAGGCCCCTTGACAAAGCACACGTCGCGCTCGGGGTCGATGTTATTTCCCAGATACCACATGGCCTCGGACAGATCCTGCACGTTTACGGACTTGTCAAAGACCACGATGATTTTGGCGAACATCATCTGGCCCAGTCCCCAGAGAGCGCTCATGACCTTTCGCGCGTGGCCGGGATAACGCTTGTCTATGGATACCAGCGCGAAGTTGTGAAACACGCCCTCAATCGGCAGGTTTATGTCCACGATTTCATTAAGCGTTTTTTGCATGAGCGGCAGGAATATTCTTTCGGTCACCTTGCCCATGCAAGCGTCTTCCATGGGAGGACGTCCGACAATGGTTGTCGGGTAGATCGGATCGCGCCGCTGGGTCATGCAGGTGATGTGAAACACCGGGAAGTCGTCCGCAAGGGAGTAGAAGCCCGTGTGATCGCCGAACGGCCCCTCCCGTCTTCGTTCGCCCGGTTCCACGTATCCTTCCAGAACGATCTGGGAGTCGGCGGGAACCTTGAGGTCCACTGTCCTGCATTGAACAAGTTCCACAGGTTTTTTTCGTAAGAACCCGGCCAGCAACATTTCGTCCACGTCGTCCGGAAGGGGGGCGGTCGCCGAATAGATGACGGCCGGATCGGCCCCGATAGCCACGGCCACGGGTAAACGCTCGCCCGCCGCTTCGGCCACCCGGTAGTGGTGAGCGCCGCCTTTGTGAGGATGCCAATGCATGCCAGTGGTGTTCTCATCGAAAATCTGCATGCGGTACATGCCCATGTTGGGCATTCCGGTTTCCGGATGACGCGTTATAACCAGTGGCAGGGTAATGAAACGGCCTCCGTCGTCCGGCCAGCACTTCAGCGCGGGAAGTCTGGTTATGTCGATATGGTCTGTTATTTCGATCTCCTGGCAGGGAGCTTTTTTTATTGTTTTGGGAAACATCTGCCCCATATCCTTGAGCTTGGGGAGTAGCCTGATTTTGTCCATAAAGCCTTCTGGCTTTTCCATCTCCACAAAGGAAATGATACGGCGCGCCAGAGCGTCCAGGCTTTCGGCCTCCAGGGCCATGTTCATGCGTTTTTCGGACCCGAACAGGTTGATCGCCACCGGCATGTCATGGCCGACTACGTTTTCAAAAAGCAGGGCAGGGCCCTTTCTTTTGGATACCCGGTCGGTAATTTCCGTAATTTCCAGGACAGGGCTCAAAGGCTCTTTGATACGGAGCAGTTCTCCGTCGGCTTCAAGCGCCTTGATGAATTCGTTCAAGTCTTTATATGCCATGTCAGCGTTACCTCAAGGTTTATCGGCGCAGTAGATCGTGACCACTCCAAAGGTCAGCGATTGTGTCCGCACTGAAGAGAATCCCGCTTCGCGCAGCATCGCCACGAGTTCGGAGCGGTCCCAGAATTCGTATATGGAACGGGCAAGATAGTCATAAGCGCTCCGGTCGCCGGAAATAATCCCTGCCACCCGGGGAAGGACGTGAAAAAGATATGTCTTGTAAGCGGTGGAAATCACGGGACACTCCGGCCGGGAAAATTCCAGGATAACCAGTCTTCCCCCCGGTCGGATAACGCGGCAAACTTCCTTCAACCCTCCTGGCAGATCCTCCAGGTTGCGCACGCCGAAGGCCACCATGGCGGCGTCAAAGGCGGCGGATTTGAAGGGCAGCCGTTCGCCGGCGCCGCAAATGAGACCTTGAATTCGTCCACGCGCCTTTGCCCCCATCTTTTTCCGGCCGACCCGCAGCATTTGGCTGGAAAGGTCGAGCGCCACGACGCTTTTTCCTTCCGCCCTGGCCAATTGGAAGGAAAGGGGCAATGTGCCGGCGCAAAGATCCAGGATGCGCCGGTATGAAGGAGCGTAGAGCCGGCGCACGGTTTTTATGCGCCATACATGGTCTATGAAACCGCTCAGTATGGTATTCGCCAGATCATATCGGGCGGATATGCCGTCAAACGTCCGCTTGATGAAAGTTTGTTCAGCCACGTTCTAATTCGATTCTCCGATGGGCTGGATGGGGAGAGCGCCTCCCGTATGCGCCAGTTCGCTCAGCAGGTCGTCCCTGCTGTTCGCCTCAAGAGGAACGTACAACATAGCGGCTCGCGCGCCGCTCGTCAATTGTCCCAAAAGCGATTCACACTTCAAGGCTCGCGCGCCATTGACGGTGGCCATGGCCAGAACGTCCGCCGGGCTTATACCGGGGAAGGCGTTGGCGATGAACGCTATCTCATCCCAAAGATTCAGGTTGGAAACGCTGGAAAGGCTGTCCGTTCCCAAAGCGGGGCGCAATCCCGCCCGCGCCATATCCGGCAGGGGAGGAAGCGCTCCGGTAATATTTTGATTGCTGCGGGGACAGACACAGACCTGCGCGCCGCGCCTGGCTATGAGCGCGAGGTCGTCTTTATCGGCTCCGGTAAGATGCACGGCGAGCGTGTTCTGATCCAGTATGTCCAGGGAATCGGCGTAGGCCACGGGAGATAGGCCCTGAGGCTGGAACGGGAATTCCAGTCCCCGCTCGTCGAGCAGATCACGCCAGGGGCCGCCTCCGGAATGGATGAATTCCTCTTCGTCCGGCGATTCCGCAAGATGGACGCTGAACGGCAGACCGAGAGCGCTGGTAAGCAGTTTGGCCTCCCGCAGGGCCGCGCCACTCGTAGTGTGCGGCGCGTGACCGGCGAGTGAAACGCCATGCGCGAACAGACCGTTTTGAAATGAAAGTTCCTGAAAATCACGCGTATCTTGCGGGCGCGAGCTACCCAGGAATTCGAGAAACGACCATGAATGAAAGTCGGCGTTCAGAAGCGCCTCGGCGGTTTCACGCCGGTTGCAGACATCGCCGACGAGCGCAGCGCCCTGACTCCTTACGCTTGCAAGAGCCTCTTGAAATCCGGTTTCAACCTCTTCCGGCGGAACGCCGGCCCGCTCTTTAAGAAGCGTCCTGACCCATGCTGTCATTCCCGCGCCCGGATTGATTTTTCCTTTGAGGCAGGACAGCTCCAGATGCGTATGCGCGTTGATCAAAGCGGGCATGAGCAGGCCGGGGCCATGGTCGATGACATGGGAGCCCGCGGGAGGCGGGCCCTGCCGCACCGAAACGATAAAGCCGTCACGGATAAACGCGCAACCGTTTTGCAGTATTTCATGAGGCGTGACCATGAGCCAGCCGGCTCGCCGACACACCTCTCTTTTGAGCGCAATCACACCGCGTTCCGTTTCAGAATGTTATAAAAGGTGTCCCTTTTGGCGGATTGGAACCCGGCCTCCCCGATAAGGCGGATCAATTCTTCCTCGGAAAGGCGGAAGCGCACTCCGGCCGCGGCCACGACGTTTTCTTCGATCATGGTGCTTCCCATATCGTTGGCGCCGAAAAAAAGCGATATCTGCGCAACCTTGGGGCCTTGGGTAACCCATGACGCCTGCAGATTCAGAACATTGTCGAGAACCAGTCTGGATATGGCCAATGTTCTCAGGTATTCCACGCCGGTCGCGGCCGGTGTGTCAATCCGCGTGTTTTCAGGCTGAAAGCTCCAGGGGATAAACGCCGTAAAGCCACCGGTACGATCCTGCAAATCGCGGATCTTGAGGAGATGTTCGATTCGCTGTCCAGGCGTTTCACGATGTCCGAACATCATGGTCGCGGTGGTGCGAAGACCAAGATTGTGCGCGATTTCCATTACTTTCAGCCATTGATCCGATCCGCATTTGCGGGGAGAAACTTCGGCGCGAACCTGGTCCACGAGAATTTCGGCGCCGCCGCCTGGTATCGATCCCAGACCGGCCTCCATAAGCGCTTTGAGGACCTCTTCGACGCTGAGGCCCGATTTGTCCGCCAGAAACGCGATTTCAGGGGGGGAAAACCCGTGCACGTGAATGTCGAACCGACCGCGAATAAACCGCAGGAGGCCGACATAGTAGTCAAGGTCCAGATCGGGATTCATGCCGCCTTGCATGAGGATCTGAGAGCCGCCCAGCGCAATGGTTTCCTCTATCTTTCGGGACAGTTCATCTTCGCTGATGACGTAGCCCCCTTCGCAGCCGGGCGCTTTGAAGAACGCGCAGAACTTGCACCCCGAAACACAGATGTTGGTATAGTTGATGTTCCGGTCCACCACGTAGGTGACCACACCCTCGGGATGTAAGCGCTGGCGGAACTGGTCCGCGCGAGCGCCCAGGGTCAGCAGATCCTCGGTTTCATACATGCGCAATGCTTCATCATAGCTCAGGCGTTCTTCGGAATCTTCCAGGCGTCGCCGGTTTTGAGCCGTTAATGGTATGGTCTTTTTCATGCGGCTTTCCGGTAAAAGGCGTCCCGTTCAATTGGCTCAAAGCCGGCGGATTCGATGAGCCGTTTCAGTTCGGTTTTTGTCAGTCCGTTGGGCGTGGAGGCTCCGGCGGTGTGAGTGATATTCTCGTGTATAATGGTACCGTCCATGTCATCCGCCCCGAAAGAGAGCGCTATCTGCGCGAGCTTCGGGCCGATCATCACCCAATAGGCCTTGATGTGCGGAAAATTGTCCAGCATGAGCCTCGACACGGCCACCATCTTGAGGTCGTCGCATCCCGTGGTGGCCGGAAGGTTATCGAGGCCGGTGTTGGCGGAGTGAAAAGCGAGCGGTATGAAGGCCATGAACCCTTCGGCCCGATCCTGCAGCTCGCGGAGCCGTATGAGGTGTTCAACCCGTTCTTCGATCGTTTCCATATGACCGTAAAGCATGGTGGCGTTGGTTTGAATCCCCAAGGTATGCGCGGCCGCCATGACTTCCAGCCAGCGACCGCTGGATATTTTGCGCGGGAACAGGCGTTCCCGGACCCGGTTGGAAAAAACCTCCGCGCCGCCACCCGGCATGGCTTCCAGGCCCGCTGACTTCAGGGCTCTCAGCGTTCCCGTCAATCCCAATCCCGAGATCTCGCTCAGATGATCAATTTCCACCGCAGTGAAGGCCTTTACCGTGGCTTCAGGCCGAACCTGTTTGATACGGCGGACCAGCTCCACATAATAGTCCCATGGAAGATCGGGATGCACTCCTCCAACCACATGGATTTCGCTTATCGGTTCCAGAAGGCGTTCCCGCAGTTTCCGCTCCACCTCGTCCATGCTCATGACATAGGCGCCTTGCTGTGTTTCCTTGCGGGCAAAGGCGCAAAACGCGCAAAAGTTTTTGCAGATATTGGTGTAGTTTATATGCTGGTTATAAACGTAATAGGTCTTTTTGCCGTGCAGGCGTTCACGAACGATGTTAGCCAGATGCCCCACCGCCAGGAGATTGGGACTGTTGAACAGCCTGACGCCATCTTCCGCCGAAAGACGCTCTCCGGCCAAAACCTTGCGATGAACGGGCTCCAGTGTCGAGTCGATAATGTTTTTCGCGATAGTTTTCATGATACCCTAATGATTATAATGTGTTATTCGAAAAAAGCCGGGACTGAAATGACCAGGTGGTCATACTATAACGCGGCCCCTAAAAAAAAACAAGTGTAAGCGCGCCGACGCCAAACCGCGCAGGGAACGCTCCAATAAATGGTTGACGGGGGGTTTGCTATCCTGTTCGCGCGCAGAAAAAAAATCATGAAGGCCTAATTTCCAAAGCGTTCTTGTTACGCGGGGATAGACAAAAAAAAGCGATACGCGCTACTATGGCTCGTTCTATTCATTGCGCCGCATAGCGAACTTGTTCGGCGCTCCCTGAACCCGAAAACGGCATACTCCCCGATATTTGGGGCTCCTTACTGCGGAGGACATCCATGATCCCGTGCCAGCGAGATAAATTCAGCATTCCCGAGGAGATAGCTTATCTGAACTGCGCGTTCACATCGCCGCTGCTCACAACCGCGGCGCAAGACGCCGCAAGGGCCATAGAGAAAAAGCGGGAGCCCTGGAGATATACCGCCAACGACTTTTTCGAAACCACGGAGCAGGTCCGTTCGTTGTTTGCGGAGTTGATTGGGTGCTCCGCCGAACAGGTGGCCATAACCCCATCGGCTTCCTATGGGGTGGCGGTGGCTGCGCACAATGTGACCATTGAACGCGGCCGCTCCATAGTGCTGCTCGATGAGCAGTTTCCTTCAAATGTATACCCGTGGCGGCGGGTGGCGGCCGGAACGGGAGCGCGCATAAGGAAGGTCGTGAAGCAGGGCGATGATTGGACCACGCCTCTCCTGGAGACCATAAACGATGAAACGGCCGTGGTCGCCGTGCCCCAGTGCCATTGGACAAACGGGGCCGCGGTGGATTTAAAGCGGGTCGGCGCCGCATGCCGGAACGTCGGCGCTACTCTGGTGGTGGACGCGACCCAGTCGCTGGGTGTCGCCCCATTTTCAGTGGCGGAAATACAACCCGATTTTCTGGTCACAACCGCGCATAAATGGTTACTGGGACCGTACAGTTACGGCTTTCTCTACGTGGCCCCCAAGTGGCTGGATGGGAGGCCCCTTGAAGAAAACTGGCTGAACCGGGCCGGTTCCGAGGATTTTGCGCGGCTTGTGGACTACACGGATTCTTATCGGAGCGGTGCCCGGCGGTTCGATATGGGTGAGTGCAGCAATTTCATACTTTCTCCGATCGCGCTGGACGCTTTGCGTCAAATACTCGATTGGGGAGTTTCGAACATCGCCGAAAGCCTCGGAACGCTGACTTCGACAATCGCCCAAAAGGCCAAATCATTGGGATTGGAGGCGCCGGAAGAGCCTTTTCGCGCTCCGCACATGATCGGATTGCGGTTTCCTCGGGAAAAGGCGGAGGAATTGGCCGCCAGGTTGCGGGCTGACAAGGTGTATGTCAGCGTTCGAGGCGATAGTGTGCGGGTGTCGCCGCACCTCTACAACAATAATAATGATATTGAGCGCTTATTCCATTCGTTGGAAACGGTTTTATAAATCAAACCATTATCGGGCTTGAACGCTTTGCGGAGAGGGGAGGCTTTCAGGTCGCGCCCGAATGGGGAGGTTTTGCATAAGGTAACCGGCGACCGTCGCTTATGAAAAAGGGGCCCGGACTCGCGCCTGCAATTCCTGATTGCTCTTTTTAAGCCGCAGGATTTCCTCTTCAAGGCCTTTATTGCGCTGGCTAAGATCCTTGTGAGCTTTTTGAAGTTTGGTGCCCCAATTCATGATGTCTTCATAACGTTTCTGGTACTGCGACAGCAGTGTCTTGACGGATTGACGTTCCATTTTGACCTTGGTCAATTCTTCCTTAAGCTTGATGAACTTCTCGGCGCCGAGGTCGGTATCTTCCTGGAGTAATTTTTCTTCCTGAGCCAGTTCCGAGGACATCACATCTCTTTCGGACGTGAGCTTGATGATCCTGTCGCTGATTTGATTGGCCTTTCGCTGTTCCTTTGCCTTTTCGAGCTCTCGTTTCAAGTCTCGTATAAGCCGCTCCCGTTTCTCTATTTCCGTCCTCAAAAAAGACACTCGTTTTTCCGTTTCGTGGCGGAAGCGCGTTTTTTGTTCAAAAATATGGGAACTGGCCTTCTCAAGACGTTTCCGGAGCGCCTGATTCTGTATGAATAACAGCGCCGCCGCAAAAAGTATCAGGGCCGTTCCTATCCAAAGAAGAAGGTTGAGTCCCTCAAACATGAAATGCTGACCTTTCTTCGATTATATAGTCGCTCATTACGCAAAATAGCTAATAAAAGCGAAAATAAGTTCAAGTTTTGCTTACTAGGCCGCGAAGTCCCGGCATCTTCTTACGCGGACGCGCAATTTTGAAGCAAATTATATACCAATAATATTATGGGCTTAAACAGCAAGCCGCCGGGCATAGCCATGAAAATGAGCGTCATTGCCGGCAAATAAGAAACAAAATTTTGGCGGCGTGTGACAAAAAAGCCGGACGTCGAGCGGGTCGGATGGGGGAGGGGAGTCTTGTAACGATGGTATAGCGCCGGAAATTCAAAATAATGGAACCATTTAGAAAAGTGGCGCCTCTCTTGCTTCTTGGAGGTAAGAATATAAATCAGCTCGACGCGGCAAGAAAAGGCTTAAGTCCGGCTGAAGCCAATCCGATATATAAGCTAAAGACAAGACAACGCCGATCTCTAACATAAAAGAAAGAATGGGACGGGCGCCATGACTCGGGGGTCATTGGTTGAATCCCGGCCGATATTGGATGAGGAGAGGTTGTGGCGGTCTTGAAAGGGTTTCTGGGGTTTACGTGCATCTTCAACGCCATCTAACTCAAAAATAACATGTGCATGTTACAAAGTTTGGTGAAGCGATGAACAACGGATTTCCTGGAAACCCTCTCTTTTTCAAAAGATAGAGCAAGAAACGACATGGCTATACTCGGAAAGATCATCACAGAACAAGTTCCCGGATGCCCAACCTGCCGGAAACCGCTGAAGCTTAAGAACGATTCTGACAGTTCATTTTATGTGTGCCCTCAATGCTCGCAATCATTTGATCTGGACTCCCGCGTTTCGCAGTCAAGCCCCAGCAAGATAGCGGTTCGACCAACCTCGAAGTTTCATGTTCTGGTGTGAGCGCCCCTCGCTTTTCCCGAACCTTCTTATCTAGTCCTCTCCAGTTTTCGAGCAAGCCAGTAGATAGCCCCACTGCCTATAAAAGCGGGCAACGATCCTCCGAAATAGAAATGGCGTGAAGCGATCTGGAATATGATGACTCCCACCGCCCAGGAGAGGATGGCGGTCCATTCGAAGGCGCGCGTTTTCTTTTTTCCGTAATCCATCAGGAAATAATGAGTGAGAGCGATCCCGAATAAGGGAACGAAAAAAGAACCGATGAGAATAAGGAAACCTTCGTATCGATGGTATTGCGTGAGGGGGGTCAGCAACGCCACGACGATACCGAGTATTCCCGCGGGAATAACAAACCACCGCTCTTTGGTAGTGGGCCGCAGATTGAGCGCTGATACCGCGGAACTGTAAATATCGAGAAAGGTGGTGGTGAGGGTGCTGAAGAGCACGATAATGAGCGCGGGAGCCCCCAAGCCAACCACGGCCATGGTCGCAATGGGGTCGGGCTTATTCAAAATGAGCGTGCTTCCGATTCCGAGCGCGAACATCCAGCAGCTTCCCAGGAAATATCCGATATAGGTACCCCAGAAGCTCCCTCTCGTGGATTTGGCGAAGCGCGAGTAGTCGGCTACAAGCGGCAGCCAGGAAATGGGCAGGGCGATACAGAGATCCAAGCCCACGCCAAAGGGCAGGCTCCCCTCGGGAGGCGCCGCTAAACCTGACTTGCGGTACGTGGACCAGAGCGCAAAAGTCATGATAACGCACAGGATTCCGAGCAAAGTAACCGCTACCCGTTGCAGCCATTTGAACGTCGACTTTCCCACCGCCGCCCAAAAGATGCACACCACGCCCACCGCTACGATCCATATGGCAATGGCGCTTCGATATTCTTCGCCGATGAGAGCCTGGACCGCGGCGCCGGAAAGCAGCAGCATGATTGCGGTCCAGCCGATAAGTTGAATGATATTCAGGATCGTGGCCAGATACGAGCCGACGCGGCCGAACGTAGGGCGCAGCACATACATGGTGGGGAGGCCTGTGTCGCAACCCAGGTTTCCCCCCAGGGCGAGCGGCAGATTGCCTATGACATGCCCGATGATGATCGCCGCCAAACCCATACCCCACCCCAGCGGCGCCATGATGTTTCCAACATAAATTTCGGCGATTGAAATTGCCGCTCCAAACCAGAGCAGGAAAAAATCAAAGCCACCCATGCTCCGCTGATCTCGTGGAATGGGTTTGAGTTCCATTGGGTTCCATCCTTTCAGGGCATAGTGATGAATGGGAGCGCGGGGAGCGTCTTGCCTTGAAGCGGTCGCTTGAACTGAATTGTGCGGATTTGCGCGTAAGCGAGCGGTGGAGGATGGCTTGAAGAGCGAAGGAAACGAGGAATCCTTCTCTCTGAACCATGTGTCCTTCCGCCGGTATTATCCGGTTCAAGTTCTACGGGTGTAATCTCAGACGCCTTGACGCCACCCCATATGGCTCGGATGAACTATCAGTAGTATTATGGCCTGCTTATGTCAAGCAAGTTGCTCAGGAATCGACCTCCTGGACCCAGTGGGACTTTGCCGCTTGACTAAGTTCCGTGTTTTTGATTATGTCAAACAAGATATATGTCAACCATGACACAGTATTGGCGCCGCCGTCGCATTTCGTTATGCCGTGCGCAGGCGCAAGGAACTACTCATCACATGCCGGCCGAACCATCCATAGCTTTCCCCAATAAGGGGTCCGCGCTTTCTGAAACGCCACGGGGCGAGGTCAGGGAAGTCGAAGCGCTGTTACTATTTAACGCCAGGATGGAACGCATGGCCAGCGTGGCCTGGCTCAATGAAAAGGCATTTGAGAAGCTACTTGATGAATTGGACCGCGCCAATTTCCCTCATGACGGGCTGTACTGGCTGACTCTGGCCCGGGTCAATGAGCTTACGCTGTTTTGCGCGGGAAACTACGCCGACTCCTGTGATTTTGCGCTTGTGGGAGATTTGCTGTTAAATCCGCGGCTTATTCTGACGCATGTGCGAGGTATGAATCAGCCTGTTGTCAAAAAACGCCACACGCCTCTTACCGAGCAATTCAGCGATATGGCGGATAATCGATTTGGCGTGATCGAGTGGCTGAAGACAAATACCGTTTTGGAAACCAAAGCCGAGGCGTTGTTGCCCGAACTTTCCAAACGGCTTCAAAGTTCAGGAGCGGTCACTAAAGAATATCTGGAGTCGGTGGAAAAGCGAAAAGTCAGGATAGCTGAGCTGAGTGGCCTCTTATGTTCCCGATCCGAAGACGGCGCGGCTTTTTACGCGTGGTTGGCAAAGGCCGACCAAGCCGATAGGGAATACATAGAAAGCAGATTGTGCCGGTTCGATCTCGAACTCTTTTTCAAACTGGGAGAAGACGTCAAAGGACTGGCGCGTGATCCCCGATATCGCAGCTCTTTCCTGAAGAACAGCGTATCAGCTAACCATTCGGCGGTCAGAACGAGACCGTAACCACAGGACTTCATCGTTGCGCCCATGCCCCGGCGTTTGGCGCGCTCCTCATCCGTAAGCCTGTTTCACGATAGCCTAGTTCCCAGTCAGAGATCTTGGCGCGCTCCGCGACGCCTCTTTGCGCAACTCTTTCGGAGTTTATCCTCGGAAAGCGGATATCCCCTTTTTTATTTATTTTCGGCGCGTCCTCCCTTGTGGCGTCCTGCGGGACGAATACCGCAGGCAGGGTTCGCAATCGAAAGAGCCTCCCGCGCGATCTATTCCGGTTCAGCCGCGACCAGAGCGACCGTATCATCAAGTCTAAATTCCGCCGGAGAGGAGAAGACGCTTTTGCCGTCAAATTAACTGTTGATGGTAAAAATGGATTTTAGATAGCTCTTGACATCAACGGGCGGCTTCATTTATAGGTGGATAGGTGGTCCGACCACCCGACCTTGCCCGGCGTCCCATGTTCTTCTAAGCCCCAACGTTTTGGGCCCCAACATTCAGTGAGGCGCAATCATGAAATTAGAACACCTGTTCTCGCCCGTTTCAATCGGAACATTGAAGCTAAAAAACCGGATTGTCATGCCACCCATGGCCACTAATTACGCCACGCCGGAGGGCTTCGTGACCGACCGGCAAATAGCGTATTATACGGCGCGCGCCCAGGGTGGAGCCGGTTATTTGACCGTTGAGCATACCGGTGTTCTGCAGCAAGGCAAGGCCAGCCCCAAGATGCTTCTCATCAGTACCGATGAGCATATTCAGGGTTTTAAAAGACTCATCGACTCCGTGCATGACGCGGGCGGCAAGATGGTGATTCAGATAAACCACGCGGGCAGGCAAGCGGCCTCTGCGGTAACCGGAATGCCTATTGTGGGACCGTCGCCGATTTCCATTGTTGCGGCGCCCAACCCCCCGAAGGAAACGATCCCTCATGAACTGACCGTGCGCGAAATCGAAGAACTGGTTGAAGCGTTTACCGCCGCCGCGGTCAGAGTCAAAAAGGCGGGAGCCGACGGTGTTGAACTTCATATGGCCCACGGATACCTTATTTGCTCCTTTCTCTCCCCGTTTTCCAATAAAAGGACGGACCAGTATGGCGGCGATATTCCGGGGAGGGCCAAGTTCGCCAAGGATGTTCTGCGTTCCGTTCGCAACGCCTTGGGCGCTGATTTTCCCATCATCTGCAGAATGAGCGGCGATGAGTACGTGGAAGGCGGGCTGAAAATAAACGAGACCAGGGAGTTCGCCAGAATTTTGGCCAAAGAGGGAGCGGACGCGCTGCACATATCCGCGTGTAACGCCGTGTCCGGATATCTCAACCACCCACCCTATTACGTGCAGGAAGGTGTTTTCGTCCATCTTGCGCGGGAAATAAAATCGGTTGTGGATATCCCGGTCATCACGGTCGGCAGGATTAGAAATCCGATGATGGCTGACAGAATTATCGATGAAGGAGGCGCTGACCTGGTTTCCATGGGAAGAGCCTTGATCGCTGATCCGAATTTGCCGCGAAAAGCGAGCGAAGGGATGTTCGAGGATATCACGCCCTGCATTTCCTGCAACCGGTGTATCCATACTTTAAGACAGGGAGAAGTCCGTTGCGCCGTCAACCCGGAGGCGGGCAACGAGTACCGGTTCAAAATCTTAAAAACCGAGCGCCCCAAAAAGGTATGGATTGTCGGAGGAGGTCCGGGGGGACTCAAAGCCGCTGAGATAGCGTGTATGAGAGGGCATGAGGTGACTCTGTTTGAAAAAAGCGCCGTGTTGGGCGGCAAGATGCTTCTGGCGGCTGTTCCCCCCAAAAAAGAAGTCCTGAATGATTTCATGGATTATCTGAAGAGAAGAGTCAAAAAAGTGGGAGTCAACGTCGAGTTGGGAACGGAATTCACCAAACGCACGGTTGATGAAGGCAATCCCGACGTTTTGATCGTCGCCACCGGCGCCAAGCCCCGGTATCCCCGTTGGCCGGGAGTAAAGGAAAGCGGCGCCATATCAATTGAAGATGTTTTGTCGCAAAAAGGCCAAAACCTGGGCCGCAAGATTCTGGTCATAGGGGGAGGGGGAGCCGGGGCGGAGACCGCCGATTATCTTTCCGAGATGGGCAAGGAAGTGACGCTGGTTGAAATGCTCAGCGCGATCGCGGGCGATCTGGCCTTTCATCTCCAGCACTACCTTCAGACGCGCCTGAAGGAAAAACAGGTTACGATCCTGACTTCCACACTGGTTAAAGGACTGATAAAGGGAGGCGCCGTTATCGAAGACGCAAGCGGGCAAAGAAAAATCGACGGGTTTGATTCCATTGTGCTCGCCGTGGGCTGGAATCCCGACGACCAACTGGCGAAGGACCTGGAAGGCCGGGTACCGGAACTCTATGTAATTGGTGACGCCCGAAAGCCGAGAGAGGCTTTGGACGCCTTGTTTGAAGCTGAAGAGATCGCATTGGAAATCTGAAGGCATGAGAAATTGTGTAAATCACGTGGAGGAGAGGAGGTGGTGGATCTCGCTTGAGCAGGGGTAGCGGTTGGTGAATGCGGATTTTCGGTCATGTCTACTTCCTGGAACCCAAAACAAAGTTTTCAGAACGAAGGAGGCAATGGATGCGCGGGAAAAAAGCGTTCTTTGGGGTGATCTGTTTGTCAGCTTTGGTCGTACTGCTCATGAGCGGCGCCGTGATGGCGGAACCCAAGGTAATACATGTGTGGCACACTGAAACGAACCCGGCCTCACGGGCGGCGATAGCCAATATCATACAGAGATTTGAAAAACTCCATCCGGATATCAAAGTTGAGGCGGAGGCCTTGGCGTGGGGAGATCTGGAAGGAAAAATCATGGCCTCGCTGGCCGCCGGTTCACCGCCTGAACTGAGCCATGGTCAGCCAATCACCTGCGCGGCGCTTCAGGAAAAAGGGTTGCTCCTGCCTTTGGACGAAGTGGTGCAGTCCATTGGCGAAGACAACATTTGGGACCAGATCAAGAAGGTGGGGAAATTCGGAGACAATTATTATGGTCTGGTTCACGCCGCCGGCACCTCGTTGCTCATTTACCGGAAAGACCTTGCCGAAAAAAAGGGTCTTAAAGCTCCTAAAACATGGGACGATTTTCTCGTGATAGCCAAGGAACTGACCATGGATACCGATGGGGACGGCAAGATCGACATCTATGGCGTCACCATTCCCGGCGACAACCTGTTTATCAATATTATTATGGGTGAGCTCATAAAGGCCAATGGCGGTATTCTTTTCGACGACAAGAACCGTCCCCACTTTACCGACAAACAGATGATCGAAACGCTTAACTTTTTAAAAGAGCTGACCAAGTACATGCCTCCCGGCTGGGAAGGACATGGATACCGGGAGACGTTTGCGAATATGTACGGTCAGAAGGCGGCCATGATGTTTCAGGGATATGGCCGTGGCGCTTCCCTGATTGAGCAATACGCCCCTAAGGAAATGCTGAGCACTGACTATTTTGACGTGTGGATTAAGCCTCACGGACCGAGCGGCGACAAACCGGCGGCCCAGGTCGATGAAGAGCCCTGGATGCTGTTCAAGGACAGCAAGCATCCCAAGGAGGCGATCGAATTCCTCAAATTCTTTTACCAGGACGACAACTATCTGGAATACATACAGACCGTGCCTATCCACTTTTTCCCCATAACCAAATCGCTTCGCAAGATGAAGGCCTATCAGGAAACCCCGATGATAAAGAAATGGAAGGGGTGGCTGGATGTGCAGGAGTATTACCTGGAAAACGACCTGGTGAAGCCGACCCTGGTCATCGAATGGAGCGATATGGCCGGGAAACCGTATCTGATGGAGATTCTCGGATCGGGTATCATAAAAGATATGGTCATGGAAGTGACAAAAGAAAATGTTCCCGCCGAGGAAGCCGCCGCCAAAGCGCAGAAAAGGGCGGAAGAGCTGATTCAAAACGGTGGATACGCCAAGTGGTAAACGCATAAATTGGACGCGGGGAGCCCGAAGGCTCCCCGCGCCGGTGGCCTTAAAACCGAAATGTAGGGTGTTGTCATGAGAATAAGCCCGCAAAAAGCGGGAATCGCGCTGATTTCCCCGGCCATTTTCCTGATATGTTCCCTGTTGGTGTATCCCGTTTTGTATGGCGTTTGGCTTAGTTTTTTTAAAAAACACTCTTTTTTCCCCGCCCAGAAGTTCGTGGGCCTTCAAAACTACTGGTATTTGTTTACCGACCAGGAATTTTGGATGAGCGTTTGGTATGGGACCGTCTATTCAGTCAGCACTATCGTTCTTCAAATTGTGGTCGGGGTGATCGCCGCGCTTATAGTCAACGAGTCCTTCAAGGGAAGGAATTTCGTGCGTGGCGCCATATTGTTTCCCTATGTCATACCCACGGTAGTGGCCATAATTCTCTGGAAATGGCTTCTCAACAATCAGTTCGGTTTGGTGAATTACGCGCTTATGTTTTTGGGGGTGGTCGATGATCCCATATCCTGGATGGGAAAAGACCATATCATGGCTTCCCTCATACTCATCAGCGTTTGGGAGTTTTTTCCCTTCGTGGTACTGAGCGTGCTCGCCCGCATGCAGTCAATCCCTCCGGTCCTGTATGAAGCGGCGCGAGTCGATGGGGCCGGCGCTGTCAGCCGTTTCTTTCACGTGACGCTTCCTCAGTTGAGAAACGTTCTGTTTGTGGTGATTCTTCTGAGGAGCATCTGGATGTTTACCAAATTCGATACGGTCTGGCTGCTTACTCAGGGAGGAGGCGCGGAAAAATATATCAGAACCCTGCCCGTATACGCCTATAAACGGACTTTCATGTATTACCAGGCCGGACTGGGGGCGACGCTGGCGGTTATCATGTTCTGCATTCTGATTGTCGCCACCGCTGTTTACTTCAAGCTTTTCAGGCGGGAGGAAGAGCTTTGAGCGCGAGCAACAGTTTTTTTTCTCTGCGAGGACAAATTATTTACTGGCTTGCGGCGGTCCTGCTCATCCTCACCATCTTTCCATTCATATGGATGGTATCGACGTCCTTTAAACCGTTAAAGGAAATATTCGTATTTCCACCTCATCTCATGCCTCAAAACGGGACCCTTGAGAATTTTGCGAGGCTGTTCGAACAAACCCGGTTCATGACTTATTTTAAGAACAGCGTTTTTGTTTCGACCACCGCGGTGTTCCTCACCATGATCATCGCGAGTATGGGCGCGTACAGCCTGACCAGATTCAAGTTCTATGGCCGGGAAAAGATCGCCAGCCTGATTTTGTTCACATACATGTTCGCGCCCATTATGATTGTTATTCCTTTTTATGTGCTCATACGAAAAATAGGGCTGGCGAATACGCACATGGCTCTGATCCTGGCGTATACGGCTTTTTGCCTTCCTTTCAGCATCTGGCTTTTGCGTTCCTTTTTCCAGAGCATACCCATATCTCTTGAAGAAGCCGCCTTGATAGACGGAGCGGGCAGAATACGGGCCGTTGTCTATATTATCCTGCCTCTTGCTTTACCGGGCATTATTGCGACGGGAATTTTTACCTTCATACTGGCTTGGAACGATTATATTTTTGTCCGGATCTTGATTACTTCCGATGAACTCAAGACGCTGCCTGTCGGCATTGCCGATCTCTATAACGCCACCGTCATAGACTGGGGAATGATTATGGCGGGAAGCATGTTGATAACAGTGCCTGTTTTAATATTTTTTGTCTTTATCCAACGGTACCTCATAGCTGGTTGGGGCGCAGGTGGATTGAAAGGTTGAAAGAATATGACGCAAACGAAGAATAAAGCGGGCAGCCTCGAGCTGTTCTCAAGCATAAAAATCAGTAAAAAGCCCGATAAGGTCTACAAGCAACTGGTCTCCATGATCAATAGCGGCCAGATAAAGCCTGGAGAAAGGCTTCCCTCCGAACGGGATCTTGCGGCCTATCTGGGTATCAGCAGACAATCCATCAGAGAGGCCATTTACCGGGCCGAAAGTGTCGGCTTGATCGAGGTGCGTCAAGGGGAGGGCAGTTTTGTTATATCCTCCGTTCGGGAGAACCTGAAAGAGCCGGTAACCGCTCTGTTGGAAGAGCAGACGGAGAAGATCTACGATTTTCTTGAAATGCGCAAGCTGATCGAAGGATGGAGCGCGGAACGGGCGGCCGTAAACGCAAGCGACGAAGACCTCGCCAAAATGGAAAAGACATTGCGGGAAATGAACGAGGTGGTTCCCACGGACAAGGAATGGGAACGGGTGGATACGGATTTTCACCTACAGGTCGTTTCCGCCGCCCGGAACGTCGTCGCCATGCATATCATGCACACGCTTAAGGACACCTTCCGCAACTATTTTCGCCTCAGGCGAATCGTTACAAAAGCGTATCGCAAAAACATTCTCTTTCGTCAGCACTTGGGGATTTATGAGGCCATCTGCCAGAGAAATTCTTCTCTCGCCAAGAGGAGAACGTTGAAACATCTCGATTTCATAGAAAAGTTAATCGTCGAAGATATGGAAGGCATGAAGACGGACTAAAAACGCTATATCGGCTGGGAGGAGAGAGCGTATGAGACTGCAGGGAAAGACGGCTATTATTACCGGAGGAGCGCGAGGCATTGGCGCCGCGACAGCCATACTATTCGCGAACGAGGGAGCGACAGTAGGCGTGCTGGACATGCAGGAAGAGAATCTGAAGAACATAGCCGACGAAGGAAAAAAATCAGGTTTTGAATTTAAGACGTATGTCGGCGACGTGACCAAAAAGGACCAGATAGAAGCGATACTGAAGACGTTCGTGGAAGAAGCGGGGCGCCTGGATATCCTGGTGAACAATGCGGGCATCGTAATCCCCAGGCCCTTCTTTGAAAAAACGGTCGAAGATTGGGAAAAAACTCTGCAGGTCAATTTAATCGGCGTGTTTCTCTGCGCTCAGGTGGCGGCGAAATACATGTTGGAACAGAAGTCGGGGAAAATCGTCAATATTTCCTCTATACGCGGTATTGAGCATTGCGGGCGGGAAGGGGTGATGGATTACAGCGCCTCCAAAATGGCGGTCATAGGTCTGACCAAGACCATGGCCAAGGAGCTTGCGCCGTTCATAAACGTCAATTCAGTCGCCCCCGGTCATACTAAAACCGAAATGACCAGGGCGCTGCCTGAAGCGGTGCTTCGAAACATGGTGGAAGGGTCGTTTTTGAAGCGCATGGCTGAGCCTGACGACATAGCCAAGGCCATCCTTTTTCTGGCCTCCGACGACGCCAATTTCATTACCGGTCAAACGCTTCTGGTGGATGGAGGTTTTAGCCTGAAGGAAACATGATAACGGCCTTGATAAGGAATGGGACCGGGCGGCAAGCAATAACCAGGGACGTCTGACAAGGGAGTAAACGGTGGCCGGTATCAAGCTGCAAAATCTCATTAAACGGTTTGGGAACACGGTAGCTGTCAAAGGGATAAATCTGGATGTGGAAGACGGTGAATTCCTTGTTCTTGTGGGTCCTTCTGGCTGTGGGAAATCGACGACCTTACGAATGATCGCCGGCCTTGAAGAAGTTTCATCCGGAGAGATCTGCATTGGGGATAAAATCGTAAATAATCAGGCGCCCAAGGATAGAGATATCGCCATGGTGTTTCAGGAGTACGCTCTTTATCCTCATATGAATGTTCGCCGTAATATGGCCTTCGGACTGAAGATGAGGAAGTATCCTAGGGATGAAATAGATAAACGAGTTCAGGAAGCGGCCGCTGTTTTGGGGATACGGGATCTTCTGGACAGAAAACCCAGGGAGCTTTCGGGTGGTCAACGGCAGCGAGTAGCGCTGGGCAGGGCCATCGTGAGAAAGCCGCTGGTGTTCTTGTTCGACGAACCGTTGAGCAACCTTGACGCCAAATTACGCGTTCAAATGCGGGCTGAGCTGATCAAGCTCTATAACACGCTGAAAACCACCATCGTCTATGTCACTCATGACCAGGTGGAAGCCATGACCATGGGGACAAAAATAGTAATCATGAAAGACGGAGAAATTCAGCAGGTCGGACCGCCCATGGAGGTGTACCAGAAACCGGTTAATAGGTTCGTCGCCGGTTTTATCGGCAGCCCCTCCATGAATTTCATGCAGGCCAAGGTGGTCTCCCATGACTCGGAACTGGTTGTTAACACCGGTTGCCTGCAGTTGCCCATTCCGGACTCGATGAAGAACGCTTATGCGCAGTATGCGGAACGAGATGTGATTTTCGGTATCCGCCCCTCGGATATTTTACGGCCCGGTTACATGAAGGATTTCAAGGGGAAGGCGGTTGTAAACGGGATCGTTGAAGTAATGGAACCCCTTGGCTCGGAAATAATCTTGTTCGTTAAATGTGATGAAGACAACTTTGTGGCGCGGGTGGACCCCGGCGCCAACGTCCGGACAGGCCAGGAAATCAGTCTCTATTTTGACATGGAGAAGATGCATCTTTTCGATTTTGAACCGCCTCATAAAAGGCTTGGATTATCATAATAGAGTGTTAGAAAAACCAATAGTGTCGTGAATCAGTAACAACCTTTTGGGAGCTGAATTACACGGAACACCTTACTCAGGTGAGCCAGCCGGGCGCCGCGACTTTTTTAAGCGTAGTCCGGGTGCGGATCGAGGTTAACGCGGTAGCGCTCTTGCGAGAAAGATAGATCGTCGAAGCAGGTTTTGATGAGCGAAAGATTGACCCTTCTTGATGCTGACAATTCCCTTCCGGCGTCAAAAGCCTTTTTCGGAACGCCTCAGCCGGTCCCTACCAGGGAAGGCTTGTTTCACATCAATGTGGAGCCGCGGAATGACATGGCCCCTGCGCGTTTCCTTCCGTTGGGAGGTCCGCGCAGCCAGTGGCCGGGTTTGTAATAAGGAGTAATGAAATGCCGAAAGTAACCATTTTGCGGGAAAGCTGCAAGGGATTCGACAATTGCGGGATATGCGCTTTTGTCTGCCCCAAGGATCTTTACCAGGGTACAGAGGACATGAATGAACGGGGTTATTATCCGCCCCGGTTGATTGATGAGGAAGAATGTACCGCATGTCAGAACTGTATGATTTATTGCCCTGATTTCGCCATTGTCGTGGAAAAAGGCGCTGATGAATCGGGCAAAAGGAGCGAGGAAGACGATGAGCAGGGAGAGTAGGGCGCTGTCGGGCACTCATTTTGAGATGGGCAACTGGGGATGCGCGGAGGGCGCGATAGCGGCTGGCTGTAATTTTGTCGCGGGTTATCCCATTACACCGGCCAGTGAAGTGGCCAACCGGCTGTCGGCCCGGCTTCCGCAGGTTGGAGGTGTGTTTCTGCAAACCGAAGACGAAATCAGCGCAATCTGTTCCATAATCGGCGCTTCCTGGTCCGGCTGCAAGGCAATGACCGTCACTTCCGGCCCGGGGATAAGTCTCATGCAGGAGAATATCGGCTTTGCCGTGGCCACCGAAACGCCGCTGGTAATCGTGGATGTTCAGCGTATGGGACCGTCCACCGGTGTGCCATCCATCGGGATGGCCGGGGACATGGTGCAGGTGGCGCGAGGTTCTCACGGTGATTACCAGATTATTGCGCTTTGCCCGCAAAGTCCGCAGGAAATGTTCGATCTGACTATTCGGGCGTTCAATTTGGCGGAAACGTACCGAGCGCCGGTTTTCCTGCTGGCGGACGGCTTTATCGGTCATATGCGTGAACAGATCGTTGTTCCGCCGCAGGAAGAGATCGCGCTTACCGAGCGCCGCGTCACCCCAAATGGGGGCTCTCCCATGGACCGGCAGGATTTTCTCGACGTAAACGTCGCGCCCATGCCGGTCTTCGGCAAGGGATTGAAAGCCCATGTGACCAGTTCATGCCATGACGAACATGGAATGCGTAACCTCACCGACCCTGACGTCATGCATCGGTATGTCATGCGGCCCATAGAAAAAATCATCAGTCACCGGGATCATATCGTGGAAGTTGAAAACGACTGCAAGGACGCGGATATCGCCCTGGTGTCCTACGGCGTGGTTTCACGGTCCGCCCGAGCCGCCGCGCGTCTGGCGCGCGAACGGGGAATCAACGTCGGGACCTTTCGGCTTATCACCGCGTGGCCTTTTCCCGACCGGGAGATACGTGAACTGGCCGAGTCCGTGAAACGTATCATAGTCCTCGAAAACAATACCGGTCAGATGTTTCCCTATATTAAAGCGGAAGCCGCGCACGCGTGCCGCGTGGATTTTCTGGGACCCCAGACCCTGGGTCAGATTCACGATCCGGATTACATAGTGGCGAAGATAGAGGAGAAAGAGGCATGAGTGTGACAGAGCACCCGCTGAAAAAATATACGCGCAGTCATATAACGCGGACCACCACCTGTCCCGGATGCGGAAACGGAATCGCGGCGCAGGCCATCCTCAGGGGGATCGAGGAACTGGGACTTGCCATGGATGATTTTGTGTTTGTCTCGGGTATCGGATGTTCCGCCTGGATTCCCAGCCCTTTATTCGCCGCGGACACGCTGCACACCACGCACGGCCGGCCAATCGCTTTCGCTACGGGCGTCAAGCTGGGACTGCCCGATAAAAATGTCATGGTGGTCAGCGGCGACGGAGACCTGACGGCTATCGGCGGAAACCATCTCATCCACGCCGCCAGACGCAACATAAACCTGACGGTCGTTTTGATGAACAACAGTATCTACGGCATGACCGGAGGTCAGACGGCGCCGACCACTCCCCGGGGAGTAAAGACAATCACCAGCCCCTACGGAAGTCTGGAGCATCCCTTTGACATCGCCCCCATGGTCGCCGCGGCCGGAGCCCCCTATGTGGCCAGATGGACCACCTATCACCCACGGCAGTTGACTCGCGCCATTAAAAAAGGGCTGCAAAAGCGCGGGTTCTCTCTGGTTGAAGTAATCACGCAGTGTCCCGTACAGTATGGGAAAGCGAGTAAGCTGGGTTCCGCGGTGAATATCCTCAAACATTTCAAGGAAAACAGCGTCCGCATCGAGAAGGCCAGACAGATGGAGGAAGGCGATTTGGAGGGAAAAATTGTGGTCGGCGAATTCAAGGATATCGAAAAAGCCGAGCTGTCCGAAGAATGGGTGAATTTGAGATCCTCGATGATGGAGGTGGGCGCATGATGAGAACGGAATTGACCATCGCCGGAGTTGGGGGCCAGGGATCCATTTTGGCCGGAGTAATTTTGGGCAAGGCCGCGGTTACTTATGACGGCAAGTACGCTACCCAGACCCAGGCCTATTCCTCTGAGTTGCGGGGAGGTTTTGCGGCCACTTGGGTGGTGATCTCGGACGAGCCCGTGGAGTACCCCAGAGTCATAAATCCTGACATTCTTGTAGCCCAGGCCATGGATTCCATTGAAAGATTTGGGGACTCCATGAAAGCCGACGGCGTGTTGATCATCGACAGCGACATGATCTCCACCGCGCCCGAAAAGGTGAAAACGGTTTTCAGCATTCCGGCGACGTCGCTTGCCCGGAATGAGATAAAGGCGCCGGTGACGGCTAATATCATTATGCTGGGCGCCCTTTGTAAGGTTACAAATGTGGTCAGCCGGCAGGCGCTGGAAAAAGCGGTTGCCGAGTCGGTACCCAAAGGCAAGGAAGATCTGAATTTGAAAGCGCTGCAACTGGGATACGATCTTGTACAAAATGCCCACTGATTGGGCCTGTGACTTTGGCGCGGCTCCGTTCCCGGCCCGGAAAATGGGCGGGGCGGACTCCGCCGAGAACGAGGAGCGGGAGTATGGGACTTAAAACAAAGGAAGAATATATCGAGTCTTTGAGGCAAATGAAGTACACGGCGTACATGTTCGGCGAAAAGATAGAAAACGTCGTGGACAACCCGCGGCTTCGCGCCGGAATAGAATCCACCGCCGCCACCTATGAACTGGCCCAGATGGATGAATATAAGGATCTGCTGGTGACACGCAGTCCGCTGATTGACGAACCGGTCAATCGTTTCACCCTTCCGCCGACCTCCATCGAGGACTTGGTGGCCCGGGTGAAGGTCAATCGCGCGCTGGGACGATGGGTCGGGACATGCCATCAACGCTGCACCGGTCTTGACTGCCTGTCGGCCTTGTCCATCGTCACGTATGATATCGATCAGAAGCACGGCACAAAGTACAATGAACGGTTTATTGAATTTCTGAAGTACGTGCAAAAAAACGATCTTACCTGCAACGCCGGTGTCACCGATGTAAAGGGTGACCGCTCTCTCAGCCCCAGCCAGCAGGCCGACAAGGATATGTATCTGCGCGTGGTGGAGAGGCGGGAAGACGGTATCGTGGTGCGCGGCGCCAAGGCCCATCAGACCGGCTCTTTGTCGTCTCATGAAATCATTGTGCTGCCCACTCGCGCCATGCGCCCGGGTGACGAGGATCACGCGGTCGCTTTTGCCATACCCAGCGATTCCCCGGGCCTGATACATGTGGTGGGACGCTCCAGTCTGGACACCAGGGAGCTGGACGGATGCGACATCGGCAACGCCCGTTTCTCCAAGTATTGTCCGACGGTCATTTTCGACAACGTTTTTGTTCCCTGGGAAAAGGTGTTCATGTGCGGTGAGGTTGAGTTTGCCGTGGACATGGTGGCGAAATTCTCGGCTTTTCACCGTCAAAGCCACGGGGGCTGCAAATCCGGAAAGATCGACTGCATGACCGGCGCGGCGCTGAATATGATGGACTACAGCGGAACGGCAAAGGTCAGCCATCTCAATCAGAAAGTGGTGGATATGATCCACCGGGCGGAAACGCTCTACGGTTGCAGTTTGGCCGCGTCCTATGAGGGAAAGAAGCAGCCGTCAGGGACTTATTTCATCGATACGGTTTTGGCGAACGCCTCGAAAATACACGAGGGACGTGAAATGGCCGAAGCCACCAGACTTATGGTTGATATCTGCGGAGGTTTTGTGGCGGATTTGCCTTCCGATAAGGACATGGAGAACCCCGAGATCGGCCCCCTGCTGAAGAAATATCTCAAGGGAAAAGAAGATGTGCCGGTGGAAAGCCGCATCAAGATGTACCGGCTTGTGGAAAAAATGGCCATGGAAAGCGCCGACACCATTTCCGATATCCACGGCGGCGGATCGCCCGAAGCTCATCGCATGACGATCCTGCGTGAAAGCGATTTGGACGAACGGAAAAAAGCGGCCAAACGGCTGGCGGGAATTCCGGAAGACTAAGGCGTTCGCCGGTTTGATTGTCCGCCTGGAGAGCGCCACGGTTAAAGGCCGTGGCGCGAATTGAAGAGAATGACCGATTACTCATAGGATGAAAGCAGTGACACCGAATAACGAGTCCATTGAATATCCCCGGATGTACCGCGTCCGGCAGCGTTTTGAAAATGAATCCATCTCTGATATCCGAAGCGCAATCCGCGGCGAATTCGCCCAGGTTTCTCTGACCCGTTCCGTAAAGCCGGGCCAGAGTGTCGCCGTCACCGTGGGGTCTCGCGGGATCGATCGTCTCACCACCTTGGTGTCTACGGCGGTGGAATGCTTGCGGGAGATGGGGCTGCGTCCCTTTATCATACCGGCCATGGGATCGCATGGCCGCGCCTCGGCGGAGGGACAGGCGGAGTTGCTCCATGATCTCGGGATCGATGAAAGCAGCGTCGGCGCCCCGGTCGTTTCCAGTATGGAAACCGTTTCCATAGGCCGGTTGGACAACGGAGCCGAAGTGCACCTCTCCAAGAGTGTTCTGGAGGCGGATCACCTGTTTGTTGTCAATCGTGTGAAGCCTCATACCGCGTTCCGCGCCGAAGTGGAGTCCGGGCTTTGCAAGATGATGGCCGTCGGCTGCGGAAAGCAAAGGGGCGCTTCGAGTATGCACACCTACGGTCTGGCGGTCAGCATCGTTCCCGCCGCTGAAATGATCCTGAAGAAGGCCAATGTGCTCGGAGGGCTTGCTCTGGTTGAAAATTCTTTGGACAAAACTCATACGTTGCGTCTCGTCGCTCCCGAAGATTTCGTGGATGCCGACCGGGAGCTTTTAAAACTCGCTCGAAAGATGCTGCCTCGTATTCCGATTGATTTGTTGGATATTCTGGTTATCGAAGAAATGGGAAAAAATATCAGCGGAGCCGGAATAGATCCCAACGTGACCGGATTCTGGCGCCGTGATGGGGGCGAGCGGAATCCCGATTATCGCACCCTGGTTGTTTTAGACATAACGCCGCAATCTCACGGCAACGCCATGGGTATCGGAATGGCCGATCTGACAACTAAAAAGCTGATCGAGAAGATCGATCTGGACGCGCTGAACGCGAATGTGTTTACAACAGGGATTTGGGGCAGCGGCAGAATTCCGGCGTCAGTGGACAATGACCGGGAGGCCATAAGGATGGCCTTGTCCAAAACGCCCGCGCCGGGTCGCGCTCGCGTGGTTCGCATAAAAAATACCCTGCGGCTCGAATCGTTCTGGGCCAGTGAAGCTATCTTGCCGGAGCTTACCGGTCGGAGCGATCTGATAGTGGATGAGCGGGCCGTGGACTTTGAATTCGATCGGGATGGCGAATTGCTGCCGGTGTTCGATTAATACGAAAAGCGACGTCCAGTCTTTGCGCGAGACATGAAAAAGCGTTTGTGGCGCCGCCGGGGCCGACCGATAATTAACGCCGTTTGCGGCGCGTCTCAAGCCACAACGCCATGCCCGCCATGATGGCGGCGACAAAAATTATAAGGGCGGCTGTATGGTACGCTCCTCTGAGCCCGGCCACCAAAGCTTCGGCCGGGGCGTTGCTCAGACTCGCGTCCGAAGCCATTTGCCCCGTGCGGCTGGCGAAGATAATAAACAGCATACCCATGAGCGGCACACCGGTGGCTTGGCCGAGCGTGCGAGACAGGGTCAGAAGACCGGAGGCGACGCCTAACCGTTCCCTCGGCACGGCGCCCATGATGGCGCTGTTGTTGGGGGACTGGAAGACACCCAGTCCCACGCCCAGAGGAATCATTCGCAGAATATAGCCCAGCGCGCTGACCTCCTTATGCATTGTGCCGATCGACAAGCAACCGCCCAGGACAATCAGCAAACCAATAAAACTGATGGCCCGCGAACCGAACCGGTCTGACATCGACCCTGCGAGCGGCGCGAAAATCCCCATGGAAATGGGCACGACCATCATCATAAGGCCCACCTGTTCAGTAGGATATCCTTTCACAAATTCCAGAAAGAACGGGAAGATTATTACTCCTGCCAGGCAAACGAAAACCAGGAAGCCCATCAGCAGATTGAGCGTAAAAAGAACATTGCTGAACAACTTCGGATCGAGCATCGGCTCCTTGAGCCGTTTTTCCAACAGGGCAAGGATTATGAGGCCGACTATGGCCCCGCCCAGCAAAAGCTGGATGGTGGGATCACTGAACCCGACCTGCAGGCTCATCGTCATGGCCAGCGCGTAGCTGACCAGACTGAGAAGCATTATAACCGCGCCGAGCGCGTCAAAATGCTGTCCGGATCTGCGTGGAGGCAGTAACGGGATTTGACGGGCCACTATGAACGCGGTGATAACGCCGATCGGCACATTAACCAGAAAGATGGATCGCCAGCCGGCGACGCCGATCAAAATGCCGCCAATGGCCGGGCCCATGGCCAGTCCCACCGAAACAATGCCTCCCATGATACCCAGAGCCCGGCCGCGTTCAGAAACCGGAAAAATTTCGGTAATTATGGCCGCCCCCAATGCTTGGGTCATGACCGCGCCGACTCCCTGAAACGCTCGAAAACAGATCAGCCAGCCGACCCCCGGCGCCAGGCCGCACAGAAGCGAACCCACGGTAAAAATGTTCAGACCGATAAAAAAGACTCTCTTTTTCGAAACCATATCCCCGAGTCGGGCGGCACCGAGGACCATCGAAGTCAGCACCAGGGCATAACTGAGGACCACCCACTGAATGGTGGCGAAATTGGTGTGGAGGGACTCCACCATGGTCGGAAGAGAAATGTTAACAATGCTGATATCAAGCGTGGCCATGAGCACGTTGGCGCCAATGCCCACCATGGCCCACCACTTATTGGGTTGTTTGGATTGTATATTTGCCATGAATGAATCTTTTCCAATTCAGGAGCCGGATGAGCGAACCAGTCAGTACCATGGAACCCGATGAGGTTCCTTTATATTCTATCCCTCTGCGCGGCGATTAGTCTTGTTTCTTTCGATCGAGCGGTCAGGTCTTGTCTTCACCTGTGTTTATGGGCGGGGCCTGGTTACATTGGTAAGAAGGCCGTTCCCGAAATTTCAGGCGCCATTCCGTATGTCGCCTTAGCATAACGAAATTCGGGAGTAATCGTCCTTATTCAGGAATCATTACATGCGCGCCTGATCCGAGTCAAGGTTTAGTCCTGGCGTCGAGAACGCGACGATTATCTTGCGTGTTTTAATCATTGAGGCTGAAATTTCAAGATGGCTCCTTTGAATTTATTAAATTCTTGACATATGCGGCATGGCTTGTTTATGTTTAGAGCGAGCGCTCGATCTGTGAGGTGGCCTGCCATGAAAAAAACGGATAATCGGTCAAATGACGCGCCGGACAGGGGGATAGACGATCGTTTGATTTCCACTCCGGCAAAGAATGATGAACTGATTGAAAGGAAACACCAACAAATTGCCGAGGGCGCGTCACGTTTGTTTTTTGAGAAAGGTTTTCACCGCGCCACGATCCGGGAAATAGCGCTCTCCTGCGGCATGTCCATGGGGCAGCTCTATCACTATATTTCTTCCAAAGATGACGTGCTTTTTCTCGTCTATAAGCTGATGCAGCGGCAATGGCTGGATCAGCTCTATAACCTGGGAATCGACCGGCTTGAAGATCCATTCGAAAGAATGGAGCAAGCCCTTCGCGCTACGCTTCATTATATAGCTGAAAGAAAAGAGCTTTTCCTTTTTGTCTACACGGAAACGAAATATCTAGAAACCAGCCATCTTAAAGCTGTGTTGCGCATGGACGACCGGAACGTCGTCGGTTTCTGGCGGCGATTGATTAAGGGCGTGGATCTTGACTCGAGTGAAGTGGGCGGCGTCGATTTCTTGGGCAATCTTATTTCCTTTCTCATGGTTTTTCTCGTTATGCGAGGCTGGAACTTAAAAGAATCGACCAGCAATGAACATATAGAGGCGCTCATGGCGTTTATCATGCGCGGGCTTGGTTTGGGTGAGCGCGCGGCAAAAGAGCGCCGGGAAAAGGAGGGAAAATAATGCGAGCGACCGGCCAGGCGAGTCTGAAAACGGTCATGACCCGTTACTTTTCCCAGCTCAAGCAGGCCGCGGAAAGCGGCGAAAAGAAAATTGCCTGAGTCAGCAGTATCGGTCCCTGTGAGTTACTGCGGGTGTTCGATTTCGCGGTATATTATCCTGAAAATCATGGAGCTCTGCTCGGCGCCAAACGCGCCTCAACCGACATGATTCCCTGTGCCGTCGCCGCCGGTTATTCGCCCGATATATGTTCATATCTCACCAGTGATATCGGCGCCTATCTCAAGGGATTCACCCCCCTTGCGGCGGCCTATGGTTTCAAGGCGATTCCCAGGCCGGACGTAATTGTTTTCAACAATAACCAGTGCCGCGAAGTTCAGGATTGGTTCATGTTTTTTGCTCGCCACTGGCGGGTTCCCATAATAGGCGTCAACAGCCCGCGGGTCATTGGTGGGGTAAAATCCTGCCAAATTCAGGATGTCGTAAGCCAACTTATGGATCTTATTCCAACCCTCGAAGCTGTGAGCGGGCGGAAATTTGACATGGATAAGTTGAAAGAGGTTGTACGGCTATCAAAGGCTTGTACCGAACGGTGGCGTAAAACACTTGAGTTTTCCTGCCTAAGCCCGGCTCCCATGACCTTCTTTGACCATTGCATTCATATGGGACCGGCCGTTTTATTGCGTGGCGCCAAGGATGCTGTAGAATATTATGATGACCTGATCGATGCGCTTAAAGAACTAAGCCGGGAGAAAATCGCCGCTGTTCCGGGTGAGCGTTTTAGGATTTATTGGGATGGTATGCCCATCTGGGGAAAGCTGAGTAAATTGAGTAAGCTTTTTTCGGAAGAGCGGACCGCTATTGTCGCCTCAACATACTGCAACTCTTGGATTTTCGACTCCCTCGATCCGGATAACCCGTTCGAGTCCATGGCCCGGGCCAGTCTTGAATGTTTCAACGTTCGCGACGAAACATTTAAAGAGGGCTATATTCGTTCCTGGGTAGAGCGCTGTGACGTTCATGGAATCATATTTCACGACGCTAAAACCTGTCCGTACAACACAAACAGCCGATTTGCCATGCCTCGGCGGCTTGAACGCGAACTCGGTGTCCCAACGCTGGTGATACACGGCGATCTAAACGATCTCAGACTCTTCAGTGAAGAACAGACCGTGACCAATATCCAAGCGTTTGTGGAACAGCTCCATGAGTCACGCGGATGAACGGGAGTCCCCTCAGCAACGGCTTGAATACGCCCCTGAACCTTCCGCTTGAGGATCTCAGAAACCGATTTTCCTATTTAAGAAAAAAATCGTGATATTCATTTTCGGAGATGTTCTGATGAATGAGCCGTGACAATAAATTAAAAATTTCTTCCAAGTCCTTATCGCTCAAACGATTTCTAATCAACTCCATGAAATCGTCGTCGGAGAATTTCTGCAGGTATACAATTACCGTGTTTTCATCGGTTTCCCGGTCCAGGCCAAACCCAACCAGTCCATCGTAGCTCTCGACAAATTCATGTCTATGTTTGCTCATCATAGATATTCCCGGCCGTTACGGCTTCTTTCTCAACTCGTCCAATATAAAACGCTGTGGACCGCGTGAGTTATAAAAATCATTGAACAGCTGCCAACTTACCGATGCGAAAAGGCTTTTTCAGTTCGCGAAGGATTCCCTGTCCAGAATCTGCCCATCCCCATCGAGAAAAAACAGCTTGAAACCGTTTTCTATCGCCGGCGTCTTCACTTCACCGTACCGTATGGCCTGCACCTGGTAGTAATGATCTTTGCGTCTTGTGACTCTTCCGAGCACCATCAAGGCGTCTTCTTTATTTGAAAATACCGGAATAAACGATTCCTGACGTACTTCGTCCTGTTGACCATAGAGTCGTTCCTCGGTTTGATACCGTTCAACGATAACCCACACCCATTCCATATCATTTTTGGGTTTAGCCATGCGCTCAGCTCCTTGTTTAATAACGCTCGTTTAACAACTAAAAATCACGCAAGGGATTGTCAAGACTGAGCTTACGCTTTTTATAAGGCGAGGGAGGAAATGAAATATGATTGGGCGCGTGGCATGGATTGTGAAAGAATAATGTATCCCATACGTAGCGCAGCGATGTTAAAACTTAAGAGGAGACCGCCGCGCGTGAACTAGGACGCGTATCATTTACTCAGAAGAATCCTTGTGATTAAGGGGGGGCAATGAAAACAAGACATAAGGCGGCGATAATATTTATTTTTGCGATCATCTTTATCGGGACAAGTTCGGCTTCTATGGCCATAACCCAAGGTCTGTTCGAGTTGGGCGCGCTGGTTCCCTTTGCGCGATACGATACAGCGGAGGGAATAGATACGGTCGTGGGAATCGCTATCGATAGCGTCAATACCAGCCAAGGCGTTTACTGGAGTTTTCATTCGGCCAGCGGCGAGCGGCTGGCCAGCGGTTTTATGGGGGTCAGGGAAAATACGTTTGATTATTCGTTCTCGCTGGCGGGTAGCGCAGGCGGGCTCGGTGAAGGTGTCTCAGGATACCTGGTTTTCGTATGGAATGACGACAGTATCCTCCAACCGGACGATGACTATCAAAATTTATCCGCCAATTCCTTTTTAGTGGACCTCGCGTTCTCGGACGCCGCATTCCTTCCCGTCATACCGCTTATTAGGAGCGATTTCGCCGACGGGGACATAAATCTTTTACAAATGACGGCCGGTTCCCTGGTAGATCTTTTCTACGGAGTCAGCTTGGACGCTTTTGGAGTCTCCGCGCGATATCTGGTAAACCCGGAAGGCGACGATCCGGTTACAACGTTCTTCTTATTCTTCCCGAGCGGGGCTCCGGACAGCCTGTTCATGACCTTTTTCAGCACAAGCGGGGATGTTCCCGAGGACGCGCAAATTTCCATAGCGTCCGCCGGCGACAAGGTGGTCATCCTCGATGTGGGAAGCATGGTTCCCGCCGGATTTACGGAGGGATCGGTCTTTATTGAGAGTCCTTTTTCAACGCCCATTGGTCTGCTTTTTGCGCTTGCCTTCTCCTCAGAGGTTGGCGCAGAGCAAACCCTCCTGGGTGTGGAGTCACTTTAACGAAAGCCAAAAAAAACGCTTCTGATCCGTCGATCACACGGCGCTCCGTTGGGCGCCGTAAACTCTGATATACTCTTCGAAGGTGGACTTGGTGTCGTCATCTATGGGAGAATACGACCCGTTGATCAGGACGGGTATTCTTTCACGGTACAGATATTCTATAGTTTCCCGAATGGCGCAGAGACTGTAAACAGGGACGCCGGTATCGCTTTGGAACTGACCGATAGCGTCGGAGCCGGCCTTATTGAGTTCCACCGCGCCATCCTGATCGTAGACGGCCGATGTCTGTTCCCGATCCACGGCAAGACCGACCCCGATTATTTTGAGTTCAATACCTCGACTCTGCGCCTGGGCGTCGATCTTTTCCAGCAATTCATATTTTGTGGCCATGGAGGTGCCCACGTCATCGACAATGAACAGTCTTCTGTTCTCTTCGAGGCATCCGTTTACGAACATATTTTTCATGCCTGAAGAGTCGCCGTGAGTTTTAGCCTCCTTGCGGTCATAATCGAATAACACGTCAAGGCCGCGCTGAATCCAGAGCGCGTTCACCGTGGCGTTGGCTATGGCGCTTCCTTTGTAGGAAGGTCCGACTATAACATCCACGCGCTGAATGAGTTCTCTCTGCAGCAGCATGTCCGCAAAAAGGGAGCCTAATTCGAAATTCAGCCTGCCGGAGCGAAACTTGCCCATATTCACAAAGTAAGGCGTCGGTCTGCCATCCTTGAGCCGTAAGTTCTCGGCAAAAAAAAGCGCCCCTGTCCGGGCCAGTATTTCGGCAAAGCGCCGCTTGTATTCTTCCATGCGCTATTTTACTCCATGATGCGGTGTTTTTATGAGGGGGAATTCTCCCGAATTAAAGGGAGTATGGCCTTTTTGATATAGGTAACCGCTTCCTGCGCCTCACGTTGGGCGTGACGGCGCGCTTCGCCATAGGCGAAGTACGGTTCGTCCCGGAGCGTCCTGGCCACGTAGCCGTGGTTATGGAATATGTTTCGAACTGATTCGGGCAGCTGATTGTCCAGTTCAACGCCGTTCATCTCCGCCCAGGCGAGCGTCCAGGCTCGCGCGACATTAACCGTGTTATATCCGCCGCCACCCAAGGCCAGCCAGGGCAGATCGAGAGACTTTAGTATTTTTATTAATTTGATAAACCCATTGGATGTCAGGTCCAGGTTGGCGAGCGGATCGGTGTGAAACGCGTCTACTCCCAACTGGGTTACAATCACGTCCGGTTTAAAGGCGTCAATCAATTCGGGCACAAGAGAACGAAAGACCTCCACATAGATCTCGTCATCGCTTCCGGGTAAAAGCGGCACGTTAACGCAAAAGCCGCGCCCCTCCTCTTCCCCCATTTCGTTGACAAAACCCGTGCCCGGAAAAAGAGTGCGCCCATGCTGGTGAAAGGATACTGTAAGAACTCTTTTATCGTGGTAGAAAGCCCATTGCACGCCGTCGCCGTGATGAGCGTCCACGTCGATATACACTACCTTTCGTCCCTTTTTCAGAAGCGCGAGGACCCCCAGCACAGGGTCATTTACGTAGCAGAATCCGGAGGCTTTGTTGGCGTGCGCGTGATGGAGACCTCCGGCTATGTTAAACGCTATTTTAGCCTCCCCGCTGTCGACCAGTTCCGCGCACTGAATTGTGGCTCCCGAGGTGAGGAGCGACCAGTCATATAATCCGGGAAAGGGGGGATTGTCGCCGGGCCCCATGTTGTACATATTCAGATCGGCCAGTTCGCTGGAAACACTGGCCAATTTGAGGGCGTCCAGATATCCCTGCCGGTGAAACATGGCCAGTTCTTCCTCGGTCGCGGCCCTGGTAGTACGGTAAACGCATTTTTCCAGTTCCAGGAGCCCATAGGCTTTCATGAGTTCATAGGTAAGACGAAGCCTGGAAATCTTCATGGGGTGGCTGGAGCCATAATCAAACTTGAAATAATCTTCCGTAAAGACAAACCCGGTTTCGGCCATGACGCGCGCCTCTGTGTATGTTTTGAGTTAGGGCTATCATCCGAAGGAGGACGGGAACTTGTCAAGATTTTTATATAAAAAGACTGTTCCCCGCCCTCAACCCGTCAAGGCAAGACGCTTACTGGAAATTCTCAGGCTGAAACGATCGATCTCGGAGTCGATCAGCAGCCGCAATGTGATCGCTTCGGTATGCGATAGGCGATCTATGGCCAAAGCGCTTTTTAAGAAATCGATGAATAAAGGATCCAGCTTCAGATTATGAACAAAAGGCTCATTCGATGGATGAGCGAAGCGTCCTGTCCAGCTTTGCGTGAGCTCCTCCCAGAAGGCGAGGTAAGATTCAAGAATATTCCTGTCGGTCCACAAGCGGGGTCCAACCGACGAGGATAGGCGGTTTAAAAGGTAGGAGTGAGATTTAGGCGGCATGCTCAGAAAGACGGGTTCGTAGTTCGCTTCAAACTCCTGTAGGGACATGGGCCGGGTCTTTTCAACACTTGAAATGAACTCAAGGATTTCTGAACCCCAAAGCAGAAGATGAAACAGGGGATTTTTCTTACTGGAATATGAAAACGAGTCCAGATCGGCGGTGAGCGCAAGCAGGAATCGTTTGCAGAGAGGAGTCAGCGTCTGGAAAGTTCTGGCTTGCGGACAGGCTTCGCGCTCGCATTTATTTCCATAGTAGACACGATACCGCAAGTCTCTGCCGTTGTTTCGCGCGGGATGGAGCAAGCATCCGACCCTGCTGTAATCTTTGTCGAGATAGCCCAACGCCCAACAGGAATAACCCGTGATCGGCCGCACGTCCTCATCGTCCTGCCTATAAGTCTCGGTCGCTTGAGCCAATTCCCTCTTGATTATGGAACGAAACTGGATATGTTCGTAATGGCGCGGACGGATGGGGGGGCAACAGGCGAAACATGACTTGAACTCGTCAGGGGCGCAAAGACTTGTCTGATTTGTGGCGACCGGCATAGGTTTGGGGCGCTTTCCTAACAGTGGAATGCGTACGAAGATATCCGCTGCGTTTTGTTCAGTCAACTGTTTTAGGAGACTCCGCCGGCTTGCGGCGCCCGGTGGCGCCGTTTTCTCTACCTTGACTTTTCCCATGGCCTTGCCTAAAAGGATGTGGGAAGTAACGCTTATATTTTTGCTTAAAGGACTAAGTATTGAAAGTCATTATCGTTGGAGCCGGAGAGGTCGGATACAACATCGCGCGGCGGTTGTCCGAAGAGGACCACGACGTTACCGTTATAGACCGTGACCCGGCAATGATCCGCCGTTTGAGCGAAACGCTTGATATCCAGTACATCCAGGGGCAGGGCAGCAGCCCTTCCGTGCTTATCGAGGCCGGATTGAAGGACGCGGATATCTTGATTGCTGTCACGGACAGTGATGAGATCAACATCGTGGCCTGCCTGTTCGCAAACGCCGAATCCAAACAGACGACCAAGATCGCGCGAATCCGGAACAGGGAATACCTCAGGCACCTCGATGTTCTGGAATCGGGAATCAACATCAACCTGGTTATCAATCCCGAATCGGAGGTCGTGAAAACGGTTATGACGCTCCTGAAAGTGCCGGGAGCGAGTGACGTTGTCGATTTCGCCGAAGGCCGGGTTCGGCTGATAGGTATGAACGTTAAATCCAATCCCGCCTTGGCCGGCCGCAAACTGCAGGATTTCAGAGCTGAATTCAAATCGCTTCCTTTTCTTATCGCAGCGATCATTCGTGGGGACAAAATGATCATCCCTCGCGGCGCTGATATGATCTTGCCCAACGACTTTATATATATAGTGGTCGAAGAGGCCAGCATGGCCCCTGTGCTGGAGAAGTTCAAGATCGCTCATCAGCAGCTCAAGAGGATTATGGTGGTAGGCGGCGGCAATCTGGGCGCCGCCATCGCCGAACGTCTGGATGACGGCCAGTACAAGGCCAAGATCATTGAACGGAACCCCACCCGGTGCCAGCGTCTCGCCGAGGTTCTCAATAAGGTCACGGTGCTCAACGGAGACGGTACCGACAAGGACTTGCTTAAGGAAGAGAATATACAGGACACGGACGCGGTTATAGCGGTGACAGGGGATGAGGAGACCAATATCCTCATTTCTTTGCTGGCCAAGGAGCTCGGAGCGAAGAAGACCGTAACGCGTATTTCCAAGTTCGGCTATATACCGCTCGTCACCGCCATTGGAATCGATACCGTGGTCAGCCCTCGACTGTCAGCGGTGAGCGCCATTCTGCAGCACATTCGCCGGGGAAAAGTCGTATCCGTGGCGCCGCTCAAGGGGGAAAGCGCCGAGGCCATAGAGGTGGTCGCGCTCGAGACGTCGCAAATCGTGGGGAAATCGTTGAAGGATGTAAAATTCCCCCGTGGGGCGTTATTGGGAGCGATCGTGCGCGGGGATAAGGTTATCATACCGTCCGGAGAAAGCGTGGTCGAGCCTCAGGATCGATTGATCATTTTCAGCAGCCGTGAAGCTATTCCAGCGGTTGAGAAATATCTCACGGTAAGGTTGGAATATTTTTAGCCGATAAAGGCGAGGAACTTCAAACATTAATCCACCTAAGCTGACGAACCGGTTATGAACCCCCAGACGATCCTCAGGGTAATAGGACTTTTGCTCCTTTTTCTCGCGCTGGCCATGGCGCCTTCGCTTGTTCTCGCCATTGCAAACAATGAAACCGCTGTTCGGGCTTTAATCAGCTCGATGAGCGTCACCGTATTCGCCGGTTCTCTCGCCTATTTTCTGTCTCGTCAGCCCGGAGAATGGTCCTTGTCGCACCGGGACGGCGTGGCGATCGTAACCATCGGTTGGGTGGCCGCGGCGTTCTTCGGGGCGTTGCCGTTCTGGTTTGGTGGCGCCACATCAACTTTTACCGACGCCTATTTTGAATCCCTCTCAGGATTTACCACCACGGGAGCGTCCATCCTTACTAATATTGAAAGCGTGCCCAAAAGCATCCTGTTATGGCGCAGCGTCACGCAATGGCTGGGGGGGATGGGTATAATCGTGCTTAGCATAGCCATCCTGCCTTTCTTAGGCGTCGGCGGAATGCAGCTCTATAAAGCCGAAGTGCCGAGTCCGGTTGTCGACAAACTGAGACCCCGCATCGCCGAAACAGCGTCTTTACTCTGGAAGCTGTATGTGGCGATTACAGCGGGGGAGGTGATTCTTTTGGTTCTGGGCGGCATGAGCCTTTACGACGCGGTTAACCACGCCTTCTGCACACTCCCCACGGGTGGTTTTTCGCCCAAGAACGCCAGCGTCGGTTATTTTAACAGCGCATATATCGATACGGTGATCATCGTAAGCATGATGCTGGCGGGTATTAACTTTTCCCTCCACTACAAGCTCATAACCGGTCATCCAAAAATATACGCGCTCGATACCGAATGCCGCTTTTTCCTCATCTTGACCGGCGTTTTCACGCTTATAATTACGTTCGATATTTATGGCGCGGTCTATGACAGTATCGGTTCCGCGTTCAGGTACGCGGCTTTTCAGGTAAGCTCCATAATTACCACGACCGGATTCGCCACCGCCGACTATGAGAAATGGCCTGCGCTCTCTCAGTGCATCCTGATAACCTGCATGTTTATAGGCGCGTCGGCGGGCTCGACCGGTGGCGCCATGAAATGCATGCGTCTCTGGCTGCTGCTAAAGCACAGCTATCATGAACTCTTTCGTGTTGTTCATCCTCACGCCGTCACTCAGGTAAAGCTGGGAGGAAAACCGGTTTCCGAAGAAGTGATGAGAAGCATATGGGGATTTTTTATTCTTTATCTTTTATTGTTTCTGGTAGCTACCCTCATTATGGCAGGGCTGGGGTACGATTTAGTCACCTCTTTCGCGTCAGTAGCCGCCACACTCGGAAATGTGGGGCCTGGGCTCGGTCTGGTGGGCCCTGTGGACAACTACGCGTTTATCCATCCCATAGGAAAATGGACCCTCTCCATGTGTATGCTCCTTGGCAGGCTCGAGATTTATACCGTTATGGTAATGCTTATGCCTGAGTTCTGGAGAAGTTGAACCGTCATATCCGGATCATCCACCCCTGTTTTTATCCCAGCCCGCCCCCCTTTAAGTGAGTCGCAATAAAAAAATGGTTTACAATAGCCTTATTTTTAATGTAGATTTATTGAGAAAAATCCTAATTATTGATATATAATACCAAATTATGACCATAAAAAATATTTCTCTTTAGAATCATGATGTTTACATAATTTTATGGTCTGCAATGAAAATTTTCCAGGAGGAGCTATGGGTGCAAAATTACTCAACGTCGGATATAAAAATGTCGTCGTATCCGACAGGGTTGTCGTGATTATGAATCCTGGGGTATCGGCAAAGATGAAACTGCGTAAAGAAGCCAAAGACGATAGACGCCTGATCGACGCCACCCAAGGAAGGAAAACCCGCTCCATAGTCGTGCTGGACAGCAATCACATCGTTCTTTCCCCCGTACAAGCGGAAACCTTGGCGCACCGTTACAATGACAACGGTCAATGACCGGGCGCCCGTTTCAAAGAAAATGATACTCCCGCGCGCGTGAAAAGGCCCTCCCCGGTGGGTGAGTCTCAGCTGTTGGCAGGCCAAGCCGGACCCGACCGACAACAAATACGAAGCGCAGGAACGCAAACTCCGTGCGTTCTTGCGTAATTCCGAATACACATACCCGAAACTCAGCGCCCTTATTGCATTGATTGAGGGCGCGGTTTTTTTGGCCAAAACACCTTTCATTGGGTTCTGAAATTCTCCAGAAAGTCATTCCAGGGCTTAATTCCAATGATAGGCGGGTCAATTGCGCCAGGCGTAACAGTCGGAGAGGTTAAATAGCTCTAAAAAGCTGAATATGGTAGGGCCGGCTTGCTATTGAAAGATTTCATTTCGCGTCTGCGCATGGTCGAGGTGGAGCGCCCGGCAAGGGAGGCCAAAAAGCCCTGGAGTTCTCCTCAGCGTTTCATCGCATTATCCTCGCAGGTCCCGGAAAACAACCGCGGAACGCCGAAAATGAGAGATTGGGTTTGACACTTGTCTTGAAAGACACTATGAATCGTTTCATTCTTGATACGCCTATATTTTCGATAGGGCGCTCCCATTTTTCTAAAAAAGAATTGCGAGCAAAGCGCCACTTACCAAAGTGAAAGGGGAAGTACATCCATGTCCGAACTCAAACCACCGCAGAGGATTCTGATGGGGCCGGGGCCCAGCAATGTTTCCTACAGAGTCCTTCAAGCCATGTCCACACCCGTCCTCGGCCACCTCGATCCTGAATTCCTTAAAATTATGGATCAAACGTCTGAAATGTTGCGTAATATATTTCTGACGAAAAACAAGGTGACGATACCGATTTCAGGCACTGGCAGCTCAGGAATGGAAACAGCGTTTGTCAACGCCGTGGAGCCGGGCGATACAGTCATTATCGGAGTTAAAGGCGCATTCGGCGCGCGAATGGTGGAAGTCGCCCGGCGTTGTGGCGGCAAGGTGATAGAAGTGTCCGCCGAATGGGGAAACCCGATTCCGCCGGAACAGATTATCGATGCGCTGAAAAAGCATCCGGAAGCTACGGTATGCGCCATCGTTCACGCGGAGACATCAACCGGTGTAAAACAACCCATTGAGGAAATAGGGGCGTACCTGAAAGACACGCCGACTCTTTTCCTGGTAGACGCGGTGACGTCGCTGGGTGGAGTTCCGTTGAAAGTTGACGAGTGGAATATTGATATCTGCTACAGCGGTACCCAAAAGTGTTTGAGCGTCCCTCCCGGACTGTCGCCCATAACGGTAAGCCCAAAAGGTTTTGAAAGAATAAGCGGCCGCAAGGGTAAGATTCAAAGCTGGTATCTTGATTTGACCATGCTGAAAAGCTACTGGAATGAAGAAAGAGTCTATCATCACACCGCGCCTATCAGCATCATTTACGGGTTGTGGCAAGGATTGAAAATCGTGATGGAGGAAGGTCTCGAGGCCCGTTGGGAACGCCATCAGCGACTTGGCGATGAGTTGAAACGGAGGCTTCAGGATAGGGGCTTCAAAATGTTCGCCAAAGAAGGCTACCGATTGCCGGACCTTACGGCTACGTACCTCCCGGAGGGCTTGGATGACTTGTCGGCCCGGCGAAGACTCCTCAATGAATTCAGTATAGAGGTTGGCGCGGGCTTGGGCCCGGTCGCAGGAAAGATATGGCGTATAGGGCTCATGGGCGAAACGTGTTCGGAAAACACGATCGCCACATTCCAAAACGCAATAGACCAGATAGTCAACGGAAAGGCGTAAATGAAAAGCTCCAAGTATTCGGGTGTTTTGCCGCCAGTCACAACTCCATTTATTAATGAAGAGTTGGCGCTCGACAAGCTAACGGAAAACCTTCGACGTTTTAACCGCACAGGATTGTCCGGTTATCTCATTCTGGGATCGAACGGAGAGAATGTTTTCCTGAGCGAAGCCGAAAAAATCGCGGTGTTTGAGACGGCGCGGGAAGCTATTCCGACGGAGCGCTTGTTTATGGCGGGTGTAGGACTGGATTCCACCCGGGAAACCGTCAAGCTTACGAACACGGTCGCCGATATCGGCGCCGATTGCGCTCTGGTGGTGACCCCTTATTATTTTAAGGGTGGAATGACGTCCGAACGGCTCAGGTATCACTTTTCAAAAATCGCGGATGAAGCGAAGATTCCTGTGCTTCTGTATAATGTTCCTCAATTCACCGGCGTAAACATAGCTCCGGATCTGGTCGCCGAGTTGTCGAGTCATCCGAACATCGTGGGAATCAAGGACAGTTCGGGCAATATTATTCAGTTGGCGGAAATAGTGAGGAATTCGGAGCCCGGCTTCGCGGTTTTCGTTGGTTCGGGTCCGGTATTTTTGCCCGCCCTGGTTATGGGAGCCGCGGGAGGCATTATCGGCGGCGCCAATGTGATGCCCGATCTTCTGGTTGAAGTACAGACCTTATTTGAGAAGGGCGCCCTGGAGGAGGCGAGAAAGATGCAGGACCGTATTACGCCCCTGGCGCAGTGGGTCACGGTGGGCAAGGGCATCGGCGGGTTGAAAATGGCCATGGACGAGGTGGGCTATTTTGGGGGAGAGCCGAGGCGGCCGTTGACCAGACCGCCGGACTCGGCGCGTGCGGAGCTAAAGATCATGCTATCCGAGCTTGGACTATAATCACAAAAGAGACAACGACCTTGGAAATTTTAGGGGGGCCACTTAAAGGCCCCCCATTTTTTTACATAAATGTTTCTACTTTTGCTTGAGCGCGCAGGCCATCCACATAAGTTTTCAGCCAGGGGCGCAGTTTTTGTCGTTTCAACATGAGTTCGATGTTTTCCTGTACCTCTTCAAACGGCGCGTGACGCGCTTCCCGCACCTCATATACTTTTATGATGTGAAGCCCGTAAACGGTGCTCACCACGTCGCTGATCTGGCCTGGCTCCAGGCTGAACGTCGCCTGTTCGAAAGACTGCATCATCTTGCCGGGAGTGACCCATCCCAGGTCGCCTCCGTTGGGAGCGCTGGGCCCCTCGGAAGTTTCCTTCGCCAGTTGGGCAAAGTCTTCGCCCTTCTTGGCTCTTTCAAGGATCGCGTCGATTTTCTTCCGCGCGGCCGCCTTCTCCTCGTCGGTCGCTTGAGGGCTGAGCTTGATCAGTATGTGACTGGTTTTGGCGGACTTGGGCATATCGAACTGAGAGGGATGTGTATCGTAATACTCTTTTTCTTCTTCTTTTGTGGGAGCGACGGCCGAAGCGGATTCCTGCTCGACCAACTTCTCCGTTAGTAACCGCTGCCTTACTTTTTCTTTCAAATCGCTCATTGTAACGCCGGATTCTTTCATTTTCTCTTCAAGAGTGTCTTTCCCCCCGACTCGTTGAGCGAACGCGTCAATCTGTTTATCAATATCTTCATCGCTTACCTGGATATTCTTTTTTTTCGCCTCCTGGCTCAACAACACGCCGGCGATGAGGTTATCGAGCACGCCTTGTCTTAAACTTTTATCTTCCTCGGGTGTAATGGTTTTTCCGCGGCCGATGTAGAAATTTTGCTTCATGGCGGTATATTGCCGTTCGAAATCCGCCCCCGAAATTTTGTCCCCATTAACGATCGCCACGGTTTCAGGAACTTTCTCCGAAGCCTGCTGCGTCGTTTTTTCTTCTGCCAGGGCGGTTCCGACACAAATGGCCATCATAAGAGCCGCGACCAAAATCTTTCTCAAAATTAGTGACATGTTTCCTCCAGCTAATAAAGTGATCTAATAACGATCGGTACCCCTGTGTACCATGGGGGGACTTCGTGACTGCTATGCATACTTTCCCCTAGGAGGTTTGTCAACCTGTAGGCGTCTCCGCTGAAATACCTATTTTAGTATTGACTGCTCTGGTGGTGGTTGGTAGAACTGAATGGTCCTTTTCTCAGCAGGATCTAGCGAGAAATCCACACCTCTTAAAATTGTACACTTTTTGTTCATTCATTTATATGAAAAAAGGAGAGGTAGTTCATGGCAGCTAAACTAATCAAAGGCGCAGAAGTAGCCCAGCAGATTCGTGAAGAGTTGAAAGCTGAGGTTGAAGAGTTAAAAGAAAAGTATGGTAAGGCCCCAGGGCTGGTCACCATCCTGGTTGGAGAAAATCCGGCGTCCCAGAGCTATGTGCGGGCCAAACAGAAAACAGCCCACGAATTGGGATTCTATTCAGTGCAGGACAGTCAGGCGGCCGATATCGATGAAGAGTCCTTGCTCAAACTCATCGAAAAATATAACAACGATCCCGACATTCACGGTATCCTGGTTCAGTTGCCGTTACCCAAGCACATTAACGAAACACGCGTCCTCTACGCCATAGATCCTGACAAGGACGTGGATGGATTCCACCCGGTCAATGTGGGCAAACTGATGATCGGGACCGCCGAATTCCTGCCCTGCACGCCGGCCGGCATCCAGGAACTGCTGGTAAGGGCGGGCGCTGAGACATCAGGCGCGGAGGTTGTTGTTGTGGGGCGTTCCAATATCGTGGGCAAACCCATCGCCAATATGATGATTCAAAAAGGACCCGGCGCCAACTCCACGGTAACGGTTTGCCATACCCGAACCAAAGATGTTACCTTCCACACCAAACGCGCGGACATTTTGATTGTGGCGGCCGGTGTGCCTGAGTATATTAAAGGCGACCAGGTTAAGGACGGCGCTTATGTGATCGATGTCGGCGTCAATGAGGTCGGCCGCACCGCGGACGGCAAACGCAAGCTGGTGGGCGACTGTGAATTCGATTCATGCGCCGAAAAAGCCGCGGCGATTACCCCAGTGCCCGGCGGCGTGGGTCCGATGACCATTACCATGTTGATGAAAAATACGGTTAAAGCGGCTAAAATGGCCTTTGCCAAGTAGCCGAAGCATAACGGATAAAACCAGGTATTCATAACTGAAGTCATTTGTGAAACGTTAGTACCGCTTGGATCCGAAGCGTGGACTGAGACGGGAAGGCGCGCACATGAAGCTGAAATCTTACGAACAGGCGGAAACGTCAGTCCGCTTGATCTTCGTATTTCGTAGCGGTTCGGTGAGAACGGCCAACCGCGAGGCTTTTCAACGCGAGCCCTCTCGATAAAACTCGAGGGGGCTTTTTTTTTGAACAGAGGAGGACCATCATGACTGATCGCGCTAAAGTTACGTTGCCGTACCTGAAGGAGAAGAAACGGAACGGGCAGAAAATCAGTATGCTGACAGCCTATGACTACCCGACAGCGGCTCTCGTCGACCAGGCGGGTATGGATATGATTCTGGTTGGGGACTCATTGGGGATGGTTGTGCTGGGGTACGACTCCACCGTCCCTGTTACCATGGACGATATGGTTCATCACTGCAAGGCTGTTAACAGGGCGGTAAAATACGCTTTTGTGGTTGGCGATATGCCTTTCATGTCCTATAACGTGTGCGTCGAAGAGGCCATCGTAAACGCTGGCAGGCTTATCAAAGAAGGAGGTTGTGACGCCGTAAAACTCGAAGGCGGCATAGAAGTCACGGATACCGTCGCGGCTATTGTGCGGGCCGGTATTCCCGTTCAGGCCCATATCGGTTTGACGCCTCAAACGGCGACCATGCTGGGCGGTTATCGGGTTCAGGGCAAGAGTGTGGAATCAGCCCAGCAGATGCTCGACGCCGCACGAGCGCTTGATGAAGCGGGAGCCTGCTCAGTGGTCATGGAATGTGTTCCGGACAAACTGGCGGCGAAAATTACCGAATCGGTGGACATGATTACCATCGGTATCGGCGCAGGAGTTGATTGCGACGGACAGGTGCTGGTATTCCATGATGTGATGGGATTGTTCGACAAGTTCCGCCCGAAATTCGTAAAACAGTTTGTCAATCTCCATCCCCTGGTAATCGAGGCCGCGAAAGATTATATAAAGGAAGTCTCTTCGGGTGAGTTTCCGGGCAAGGAGCACTCATTTCCCATGTCCGACGAAGACATTGCGAAGATAGAATAAGAATGGTGATGGCATGAAATTCTGTGTGATAGGACCGGGCGCCATGGGATGCTTGTTTTCGGGTACTTTGGCCGAAGCCGGCTTCGACGTTACGATATTGGATCACAGGAACGAACGTCAGCAGCTCATCAAAACGCGCGGCGTGATAATAGAAGAACCTCAAAGCCGGCGCATCACGGTCCATCCTGAAATTACCTGTGATCCGCAGCAGGTGGGCGAAGTCGACGCGATTCTGGTATGCGTAAAATCGTACGATACCGAAGGGGTCGGCACCGTTTGCGAGAGCATGGCAAAGCCGGAAACCATGGTGGTCACGTTGCAGAATGGCGTAGGGAATGTGGATCGGCTTCGGAACGCGCTCACCAAGGGCAGCGTTGTGGCGGGTATCACGTCGCATGGCGCAACGGTTCTGGAGGATGGGGTTATACGGCACGCGGGCGTGGGTGACACCTTCCTGGGACTGGTTTCAGGGAGCGCCCACAAGTTGCCGGCGTTGGGAGAAGCCTTTAGGGCGGCAGGATTCGATAACAAAATAGTGGGCAACATAAACGATCTCATATGGAGCAAGCTCCTGGTGAATGTGGGTATAAACGCGCTGAGCGCACTCACGAGGCTCCTCAACGGCGAGCTCATTCTGAACCGGGATACCGAGATTTTGCTGGAAAAGGCGGTGCTGGAAGCCATAGAAGTGGGAAAACGCGAAGGCGTATCCTTTCTGTACGACGATCCGGTGGGCCAGGTGAAGAAGGTCTGCGAATTGACGTCCGCCAATGTGTCCTCCATGTTGCAGGATGTTCTGAGGCGGAAAAAGACCGAGGTGGAATTCATCAACGGAGCCATCGTCGAACGGGGAGCCGCGCAGGGAGTACCGACCCCCTATAACGAGGCGCTTACCCGTTTGGTGCGGTCTCTCCAGGACACCTATGACAAACAACTCCTGTGATTGCGACAAAGGGCTTGCGGATCGGCGTGTTATGGACATAACCTAGGGAAAACAAGCGTTCCGGAGAGGAGTTCATGATGGGAGAGGTTTCGTACGGGCTGAAAGACAAGGTAGCGCTCATCACAGGCGGGAGCAGGGGAATAGGCCGGGAAATCGCGTTCATGATGGCCGCGGAAGGCGCGCGTGTACTCATATGCGCCAGAAAACAGGATAGTCTCGATCAGACGGTAAAGGAATTCGGCGCCAAAGGATTCGAAATTGCATCGTTTCCTCTTCATGTGGCGAAATCAGAGCAAGTAAAACCAATGATGGAAACGGTACGCGAGCGCCTCGGCGGACTGGATATTCTGGTCAACAACGTGGGAATGAATATTTTCACTCCCTCGATCATAGGCGCGGAAGAAAGCCTTTTCGACAAAATCGTCGATACGAATCTTAAGGGAACCTATGTCATGTGCAAGCACGCGGTTCCTCTCATGAAAGAACGGAAAGGCGGCAAGATAGTCAATATTTCGACCATCGCCGCTCGAAGAGCCGCCCCGGGCATGGGGATTTACGGCATAGCGAAAGCAGCGGTGGACATGATGACCAAAGCGCTCGCCGTGGAGCTTGCGCCACTTAACATACAGGTAAACGGTATCGCCCCTTGTATGGTCAGAACTGATTTCAGCAAACCACTTTGGAGTAACGAAGCCGTGCACAAGGAAGTTGTCAGGAGTATTCCCATGGGAAGAATCGCCGAGACGGCGGAAGTGGCCGGAGCGGTGTTGTTTCTGGCTTCGTCCGCTTCCAACTTCATTACCGGCGAAGTCATGGCCGTGGACGGTGGGTCGTTAGCCAAATAACCGCCGCCTTTTTTTTATATGAAACGAGCAGGTTTTACGCTCATCGGGGTCGCGCATCGCGACCCCGATGGTTTCAATAAGTTGATGGAGGTCTTCGAGCGTCGAAGGCCCCGCGCCATCTCCATAGAACTGAGCCCCTTGTCTCTTCTTTTCAGGCTGAAAAACAGCGCGCGTTTAACCCAAATACTACTGCGTAACATCAACCTGTTGGCTGATGAAAACGGAATGGACGCCAAGGCTATTCTAAGCAAGGGATTTGTGCGGGAAATCATGTCCCAGATTGATTTACCCTTTGAGTATACCGCGTCAAAAGCATATGGCGCGGCCTCAGGCGCCCTTATCGTGGCGGTCGATTCATCGTTTTCGGCAAAAAACAAACTCCCGCGTTTTCAGAGCCTCGTGTCCCTAGAAAATTTGAGGACATTGATCAAAGAGACCGATTTCAGCCTGGAACGGAAGACAACTATGGAATACAGGAGGGCTGCGCACGGTCTTTGGAAGAACATCACATTGCAAGACTTGTTTGTTGGCTGGTCGGGCGAACAACGGGCGGAATGGGTAGCGCGCGAAAAGATTATGGCGCGAAGGATCAGAAGAATCGTTTCACGCGTTCATCTATTGGGCGGAGGGGAGGCGGTCCATGTAGGCGGATGGATGCATTGCGCGGAAGATGGACTGTATAGGGAACTGCGGGACTTCCAACCGGAGATCGAACTCCTGGGAGGCGGCGGCCGCTGAGATGAAAACCTCCAACCAGGCAAAAAATTGCTCATTCTGACGCAATATGGCCCGCAATTGGCCCGAATATGGGGAGAATTTAGGCGACAGCCATAATAATGATTATAAAATCAACTGGTTGCCATTTGGCGCCTCATTTGCTTGTCCTGCTTGGTGTCAACAGCGAATAAATCTTAAAAATACGGTGAGAGAATGATGGAAGTTCTATTGCTTCAAGAATTGGAACATGTATTTGAAGAGCTGAGCCCTGCCGATTACCTGGCGTTGAAAGAGAAAAGCTGTGTCGGGCGGGCGACCAAGGACGAATCAGCGCGCTACCTGGGTATCGCGGGTAAGATCGAAACGCTCAAAATGATAAATATGTTGGATAGTATGAACTGTAGGCACGCGGAGTAATTGCTGGTTCCACGTTTCTCAATTAGCCAAGCGTAAAAACGCGCCCCCGCATGTGACACACGAGAGGGCGCGTTTATTGTTTTGTCAAAACCCAAATTCCTTCCGATATCATTTCACGATATTTTCGGTCGCCACAAGCATGAAATGATGGGTTTCCCTCGCGGCGCGCGTGTCTAGTCAATTTTAGCCATGGGGTGATCAACGCCGTTCTTTTTTAGAAACTCCGGGAAGCTCACGCTTTGGATTTCCTTGGTTCCGATATACTTCAGCATCCAGATAAATATATTGGCGTCGATGTATCCGGGCAGGGTGTCGATTGGCGTTCCATCCGCGTAGATGAACACCGTCGTAGGTACCGCCCTTACGCGGTATTTAATAGCGAGGTCTTGCTCCTTTTGCGTGTCGACCCGGCTTACTACAAAATGCTCTTTGAGATACGAAGAGACTCTTTCGTCGCCAAAGGTCTCTTTTTCCATTTTTGCGCAGTAGGGGCAATAATTGGAATAAAAATAGATCATGCGCGGTTTGTCGGCGGCTTTTGATTCTTTTTCAAGGGAAGCGATATCAACCCAATCAACGGTGGAGGCGAGGGCTGCGCCGCAAAAGAGAGACAGCGCGATAAAAGCGCTGGCGAGGATCACATACATATTTCGGCGTCCAGCCGCAAAGCGGGATGTCTGTCTTATGGAAACCATCTTAGAGTCCTTTCTTTCTTCGTCTCATTTCATGGGTGGCGGGTATCATTTCTTAAGAGCCTAAAACTGCAAAATGGTTATCCGCCGAGTTGATATAAAACAGTTTAAAATCGAAATAGTCAATTCATTGCGCAGGATCTTGTATTGGAAATGTTATTCTTTTATGTTCTCTGGAAAATTCTCAGGTTCAGGAGTCTCGTATGGATATTCATCAGGTGATTGCGCTGCTGCGCAGCGTCGTCGCGGAGTTTAAAACCCCGGCTGTGGGAGTTGTTCACGAACGGTGGAGGGACCCCTTCCGCACACTGATTTCCTGCATATTGAGCTTGCGCACGCAAGATAAGACGACCCACGCCGCGAGTATGAAGCTTTTCGAACTCGCTTCAACGCCGGAGGAAATGGTACGGCTGTCCGAAGAAACCATACGCGAAGCTATCTATCCGGTGGGTTTTTATAAGCGAAAAGCCTTAGTTATTCTGGATGTTTGCAGGGATCTCATCCAGAGGTTCGGCGGAAAGACGCCGGACGATCTGGACGATCTGCTTACCTTGAAAGGGGTGGGAAGAAAAACCGCAAATCTGGTGGTAACCGTGGGATTCAACAAACCCGGCATATGCGTTGACACCCACGTCCACCGAATATCCAATCGATGGGGTTATGTGAAAACCAAGAATCCCGATCAGACGGAAATGGCCCTGAGAAAAAAACTACCCAAGCAATACTGGATTGAATTCAATGACTTGCTGGTACCGTACGGACAAAATCTCTGTACGCCCACCAGTCCCCGGTGCAGCGTGTGCGCGATTTATGAATTCTGCCGGCGGGTGGGGGTAAGCCGAAGCCGATAACGCTTGAATCCGCTTGACGATTCCGGTGTTAGGAAAAAAGGATCAGCCGGGCCAGGCGGATTTAATCTGTCGTCGGGAGGAGGGAGTGGGTGAGGGCCCCGGCGGGCTCCCGTTGCCCGTTCCGCCCGCTATTCACGCGGAATTCCGCAATCCGAACCATCCATATTGAGTTTGAAAATCACGCCATGATCGTTGTCGCGCCTGTAACAGGCCATGCTCCAGAGGAATGAACATATCCACCTCTAGCTCAAAAAAACCGATCTCCTGACTTCAAACCCTGAAAGAAAGATGGAGATCCGGCATAGTATTGCGCTTCCGGGGGCCACGCTTTAACTTCCTAAATAGATCCGTTTTTTTCACGATTGCTTCCGTTCATTTCCGGTTTACTTCCGAAAGGCGGCGATTGTGGTGAAAAATCGTGGAAACCGGTGAGGAAAAGCCTCGCGCGGTGGTTTTTGTTAACCAAAACACAGAAGGAGGTTGACATGGGAACGGTGGTGCATACTTCAAAAAGCCGGATAGTCCGGGAAGAGGGGCCGACGCGGCGGGCGGTCATCGAAGGCTTCGCCGGGGACGTGCATTACGGAGTGCACGGCGGAATCGCCAATTTCTACAAGGTGAAGCCCAAGGTGGAGCATCCGGCGACGCTCGACCACATCGTCAGCGCGGTGGCGTCGTGAATGATGGGGACGCTGGCCAGGTTCTTGGGTCAGCATGGCATAGACACTCCCGAAGACCGGTACTGGGCCGAGGTGGAAGGCGACATCGAGGACGTGGACAACGTGCTCAAGATCACCAAGGTCCGGGTCAAGTATACGATCAAGGTACCGAAAGGAAAGACCGGCGGCGCGCGGGAAGCGCTTGGATCGTATATCACGTATTGCCCCGCGGCCCAAAGCGTCATCGGCTGTATTGATATAACCGACGAAGCCAACATCGTGGAGCTTGACAGTTGATTCGCTCGCGATGAAAGGTTGCTTCTTCATGATGCGCATGGGGCGGAAGAGGGCTTTCGCCCCTTTTTTTAATCCGGAGCCTTGATCGCCGTCGACGGGCGGCCGCGCGTAGTCCCGATCTTCCGCGAATCACCCCGCATACGCTGAACGGTTTCCAAAGCCGAAATTAATCGTTTCCAAAAAAGTCGAAACGCGCCTGTGAAATTCGCCGCGAATAAGGTACAATCCCCCACAATCGCGTCAGGCTCCGCGCGCGCATTTGTCCGCGCTTGCGGCGCCGGTTTCTGGAAATGACTGATCCGAACCATGCGCTAGGGGGGCGAGCCATGTGGGAAGCTCTGTTTTGGCTGTATGCGGTCAATGCGACGCTGCTCATTGTCCATGAAATCGATTCGGCGTACTGGCAGGAATGGGAGCTGTTCAAACTGCCCGGCGGAATAGCCGGATTTCTCCTCCTGCATCTGCCCATGGTCTTTATCATCCTGTGGGGCGCCAGGCTCGTCGACCATCGTACAGGCGCGGGAGCGGTCATTTCACTCATCGTGTCGCTGGCGGGCCTGTTCGCGTTTTCTATTCATACCTATTTTCTGCGCAAGGGCCGGGAGGAGTTCAATACACGGATGTCCAAAGCGCTGCTGAACGCCATCTTGGCGGTTTCTGTTGCGCAGGCGCCGGTCAGCGCCTATGCGCTGGCCATTTGATTATTGATGTTCACTCGCGCTTATACTTAGGCAGGAGACTCTCATGGATTCGGACATGGGACCTTACTTTGAACATGGACATGAATAACTGAAGTATTTTCACCCTCCCCTGGCGACTCCCGTTAAGGGAGGGGAATTTAAGTCACAGGGGGTTCGGGGGATGAAAATCCCCCGGAAGCATTTGTGTTTAATGATCAAAAACAAGGAATATTGTGGGGGAATTTCTTCCCCCACGCCCCTGCGAGAGATTTCTCGCTGCGCTCGAAATGACAGACAACGCCGTAGTTTTCCCTCACCCTGTGTCCCTCTCCCGGCGGGAGAGGGAATCAATGGGGGCGCGGGGGATGTGAATCCCCCGCAGTTTCAATTCTTCATTTTTTTGATCGTATCCATAAGGAGGCCACCATGAAATCATACCGCAAGGAATTATGGTTCGAAATACCGACCCGGCGGGCCTTTGTCCATATCACGCCGCAGGTGGAGGAGTGCCTTCGGGACAGCGGCGTGCAGGAAGGGCTCTGTCTGGTAAACGCCATGCACATCACCGCGTCGGTTTTTATCAACGACAACGAAAGCGGCCTGCATCACGACTATGAACAGTGGCTGGAGAAACTGGCCCCGCATGAACCCGTTTCGCAGTACCGCCACAACCGGACCGGCGAAGACAACGGCGACGCTCATTTGAAGCGCCAGGTCATGGGCCGGGAAGTGGTGGTGGCCATAACCAAGGGCAAACTGGACCTGGGAACCTGGGAACGGATTTTCTACGGCGAATTCGACGGGAGGAGAAAAAAGCGGGTATTGGTGAAGATTATCGGGGAGTAGGCATTCGCGCAGCTCGGAAACGGGATGTAAAACTTTTTATCCAATAATTATCCATAGTTGAATATATGGCCCAAGACCGCATATGTTCATCGTATGGTCCTTGCCGGCAAGGTTTTTTACCCGTCTATGATGCTCCCAATGATGACTACAGCCGCGGTTTCTGACAGAACATAACAGGTGTGAAACGAGAAAAGCGGCCGTCTCTTTTTATTGTTAAAGGTAACCGGCATATGAGTTACCTTTAACAACCCACTCATTTTTTGGCAATAATTTCAAGCCCATCGGCGCACGCCTGGCATACAGAATAGTCGGACTTTTCCTGTCCGGGCATTTTAGCCCAGCCACCCTTTTCGATGAATTTACTTCTTTCCCAGTCACTTACCTTGTCCAATTTATCAAGCATCTCCTCATGATTCGGTTGCTCCAGAAATTGAGCGACGCAGATCGTCGCCTGACTTGCCAAGACCGCCTGTTCATTCATTTTTTGGGCCGTGCTGGCGGTTGTCCAACCACCCCACGCAAAACCTACGGTCATTGAGATGGCTGCCCCAACAATAAGACCCCAAACTCCATACTTAAGTTTCCCTTCGGTTTCCGGTTTCATCGATAATACCTCTCTGATTTAAATTGTGGATTTTCTGCCGTGATGGCCTGGCGCAATATGAGTTGTATCAGTTCATCGGCCTCGGTCGATAACTGCCCGTTTTCTTTGGATGAGACGGTCGTTTCCGCGATGTTTCCCTTCCGAAGGGTTCTTGCCCGGCATTGCGGCGAATACTCGAACCGGAGACTCTCCTCATTTTCCTCATTGTCCGGCGCCGCCACACCCGGTTTTCATTTTTGTCCCGGCTTCCGGGAAAGAGAAATCCGGCCCAGCGTTTTCTCCGGCTCCTGAATAATGGAGGGCAGTGGATAAAAGCGTCATGTGTTCCTCTTGCCCCTTTCTTAAAAGCCAGAATAATAGTAAATATTTTTATTCATAATTTTTATTAATGGAATAATTTTCATAGCTATATGATTATATATTTTGAAATCAGCATCTACATGGAACAAAGATATATTTTTCATTATAGCACATTATATGTTATTCCTCGCTGAAAGATTGTCCAACCGCGTATTAATCTTTGATTTTGAACTGTTCCATACTCCGTCCGCGTTTCGCGCATGAAATTCCCCATCGCCTCAAAGCGCTCTTGGTCCTTATGTTCCGCTTCGGCGGGAATTGAAGCAAACCCGTTATTGAGTCGGCGAATCAATGACTTGAGTTTCAAATAAATATTCGTTGTGAGCGGCATACCGCCGTTTTGTTTTCCCCGCTTCTCCGCCTGCTTCAAGTTTTTTGTCCCGCTCTGCAAGAATCTTTTTGTCCCGGTCTGTGAGTTTATCTTTGCAGGCAATATATATCCGATGGCGCTGTTGAGACGAACATCATTATGGTTATGCCTATCCTTAAATAGACAGGCTCCTTTTTAAGAGAGCAGCGTGAGACAAGCAGAGCAAAGGGGGGAATGGGCGGAGCAACTGCGATATACTTTATAGGTAGAATCCAAGAGCGTCCGGAGATATGGTACTAACGATATAAGTATTATTAGATTATTTTGATTGCTGTTACTCTTTTTATTTTGCCGGTTCGGTGGTTTTAATATAGTATTTTTCTGCAACAGGGGCGGAAGTATCGCCAAGATGGCGCAGAGAAGACAACGGCGACGCCCATCTGAAGCGCCAGGTCATGGGCCGCGAAGTGGTGGTGGCCATCACCAAGGGCAAACTCGACCTGGGCACCTGGGAGCGCATTTTCTACGGCGAATTCGACGGAAGACGCAGGAAGCGGGTGCTGGTTAAGATAATTGGGGAGTAGATATGGGGCAGTGACGAACGAGTTTCCATGAAACGACTGCTAATGCTAATACACAGAGGGATGAATGTTATATTAATGCTGTAGAACGGACTAACATATCTTGAAACTCGAGTGCAGGAGCATATTGTCTCTCGACTAATGAGCCAAGAAGCTTTATGAACGCGGTTTTTATCTCTGGCTTTGTCTCAATATCTGACCGATATTTTGACCAGCAATGGTCCAATAGCGCCAAAAAGTTTTGATCCAGTTTATAAGTTTCCCACTCGTATGAATAAACTTCATCTACGTTCTCGGCCAACCATGTTAAGCCCGGCATAACTAGGTTCGCGGCAGAAGGCTGCAGCAAAAAGGTTGCAAAGTAGCTTGCACATGAAGCATTTTGCAACCATTCTTTTGCCCATTGTTCATATAGGGGGATTAATCCTGTGATTTGCTCAACGAATTCTGGCTTACCAATGAAACTAACTCCAAAATTGAATCCCAATAACTCATTATATAATTCTTCCAATCGATAGGAAAAAGGAGACTTGACGCTCCATTTCGAAGATTGCAGGGCATAAGTAATCATATCTTGCCAGTGCATTCCAAACACTCGAGGACTCGCACTGGCCTTGCTGCCCTCAATAAACCAGCTCGACAAAAAATCCTTTACCCAATAACATCCTTCTGCTCCAAGATCCAAAATAGGTTCCCAATACTCCTCAGGTGATTCATTAGGGCTGAGTTGCGGGATTAATTGCGCAATAAGATCAAAGATCCATCTTTCATATTCGTACGGAGTACCATCATACTCTCCACTGGAGTCATACGGAATTGTCTTTAGTATGGTTAATTCAATTTGAATGAGTTCCCGGTGGAGTCCGATCAAGATCTGGCGTTCTGCATCATTCTGCGCATCCCTAAGCGCGGGGATCCAAGAGTAGGCTGCCTCAATTACATACCAATCCACCCCAGGAAAATTCCACGAGGGTATTTCCATCATCAATTCATATGGATAGTAATCGTCTTTATTCTTTCTAGATCTTTCAATCACTTCCTTAGATTTTCCTGTAACGACTGACCATGGGAGCGGTTCATGAGATAATAAACCTTGAACAAAGGCTTGTGAGGTGGAGTCCATCCAGAGTTGAGGTTCTGTAGTCTCTAACTTATGTCTTTCACAGTGGATCAGTGTCCATTTTATTCCAGCCCAAAGCTTGCATAAATTCAAAATACGCCCAAAATCGTCGCCTAGTTTATCACGCAGATGATAGGCCGATTTACAGATGAGCTCAGTGGTTTTGTAAAAATAAGAGCAGGTGGCATCCACAAATAATCGCCGATACTCCTTGTCGGAAGGCTCGTTTACCAACACAGTCAGAACCATTTCACCCCAAAAATTTTCCCAGTTTGTATCTGATATTGATTCTGGTACGTCAGAGAAACTGCTTTCTTTATCATCCATGCCAAAAATTTGATGCAGTAGCTCCTGGCACCATTCCTCTTTCTTTGAATCGGCTTCAAGCCAGTCTGAATGGAAGATGCTCAGAACCGCTAATCCACCCATAACAGCATTCTTAAAATACCTAATCTCAGGTTTTTGTGATTCAAAATTTTCAGTTATGTAGTGAAGAGTATTCCAGAACTCTTCAAGCTCGTCCTCCTCTAAAGGGGTACGGTTATTTATAATTTTCCTACAAGAATATGGGAAGGCGAGGATTTTCTGCGTGTATTCAGTGGCTTTCAGGGTATCTTCAGAATTCCCTTTTAGGTATTCTGGCCAATCGAAATTTATGTAAATGTTTCCTTCTTCATCTTTACAGAGTTTATAATTTTCCAAGTTAAAACGCTCAATAATGAATTCCAAGTTTTCCCTAGGCTGCACTTGCGATAGTAGGCCTCGCCACTTTTTCAACAATCCATCAATAAATGTCTGAAAATAACGATCGGTTAGTATAAGCTGCACAACTTGATCCCGAATTACTTTCTTCCTGTGTGGCATTGCGTGCCAATCTCGATAAACATTAAAAATTTCTTCGCCGAATCGAGCCCATGACCACGCAAGCATAAGAATGCTTTCCTCATTTGATTGCACTTGTAAATCCCAGTTATATACTTGCCATATGCTCAGCACGGGTTTGAGACTGGTCTTAAATAGCTCAGGGTGCCTTTTTCCGACAGCTGACAGCATGCCCGCAAAGGCTACAGATTCAGATTGAGTAATAATTTTCTCTACCCACAACGAAACATCTCTCCCAGAGTCGATTTCATTATAAAGCCATTTTTCCAAAGCCATAAGAGCAGATACAACGTATTTCCCATATATCCAGTGCCCCCTATACCATCCAAATACCTGAGAGTCGCCGAGCTGCATATTCCGGTGATTTCGGCCAGCCGTTCCGATTGATTCCGGTCAGTCATTCCGGCCATGATGGCCAGTAGTCG
>ENA-OSEO01000169-OSEO01000169.1-sediment-metagenome-genome-assembly--contig:-NODE-169-length-183007-cov-15.200492_pt1 | contig 183007 bp, 148 predicted proteins | sample MGYA00237883_ERZ534232 | MGnify/ENA metagenome assembly ERZ534232
CATCTTTCTTTTATCACTGTTCGTCATAGAGCTGAGCTTTCACGCTTACCGCACCATTCAAAACCCTGATCGCGCTGAAGTACGTAGAAGGCTGAGAACAGCCGTCATGGACGAGCACGTCGAGGGAGAGACACTTCTCACGAAAGAGAGGGTGCTGAGCGAGGTCCCTTTACTCAATCAAATCCTCCTCCACCTCCCCGGTGCGGCCCGTATGGACCTGCTGATCAAGCAGGCTAATCTAAAATATACATTTGGATTTTTCTTCCTCTCCAGTATTTGCCTTGCATTCACGGCCTATCTGGTTCTTTCGATCCTGGTCCGCAATTCCTTCTTGTTGGCTGCAGCTGCACTTGTGTCAGGGGCCCTTCCCTTTCTGTACATACGCAGGAAAAAGAAACAACGCATGGCCCGTTTCGAAAAACAACTGCCCGACGGATTGGGGTTGATCGCCAGGGCGCTCCGTGCAGGACACGCGTTCACCAGCGGCATGAAGCTTGCCACCGACGAATTCGGAGATCCCCTTGGTCCCGAATTAGGGGAAACGCTCGATGAGATCAATTTCGGTATGAGCGTGCCGGACGCACTGAAGAACCTGGTCCGCCGCGTGGATTGTCCGGATCTGAGCTTTTTTGTGGTTTCCGTAATTCTCCAACGGGAAACGGGCGGCAATCTCGCCGAGATCATCGAGAGCCTGGCCGGTCTCATGCGTGAACGGTTTAAGTTCAGGGGGAAAGTGAGAACACTCTCCGCAGAGGGAAGGTTATCGGCCGTTATCCTTTTATTGATTCCTTTTGTCTTGTTTGGGATCCTATTTACGATTAATCGTCCATACCTGACGCCGCTAATTGACGATCCAATCGGAAAAGTCCTGGCGGGAATCGCAGGGGTTATGATGATTCTCGGTATTGCTGTGATCAAGCGAGTAATCAAGGTGGAAGTTTAATTCAGGGGGAAAAAATGTCTCTTTCAGACGCGAATGTGCCTTTGTTGCTGACTATCACGGCGTTCCTCGTGATCTGTCTCCTCGCCATGGGGATTATGACATACATCAAGAACCTGAGCCGCCGCCGTGAGATGATCCGGAAAATAGCAAACGAGAAAAACGAGTGGGATGCAGCCGAAACGGCACTCCCTTCCTTGAATAACTCCGAGAAATCGACCAGCAGCCTGGTAAGGCTCCTCCACGCGATAGGGCTGAGGACCAACCCCTATAAACCGGCCGACAGCTCCCAGCTGAAGATCAAGTTCCAGAGGGCAGGTTTGCGCGGGAGAAACGCGCCATTTGTGTTCTGGGGAACAAAACTCATTTTGGCCGCATCCTTGCCGGGAGCTTTTCTTTTGGCGGCAGCCTCTTTTCTGAAGACCTTGAGCCCTTCGCATACATTGTTGGTTGCTGTCTTCCTGGCCATGATTGGTCTGATTTTGCCGGACTTATGGCTCAGTGTCAGGTCTTCCGGACGGGTGAAAAGGATCGTCAGGGGCTTTCCGGACGCCCTAGACCTGTTGGTCGTTTGCGTGGAGGCGGGAATGGGTCTGGACGCGGCGATTCAGAGGGTCGGGGAGGAGGTGGAATTGGCCCACCCTGATTTGAGCGAAGAATTGAAAGTATTGAACCTGGAGTTGAGAGCGGGAAAGGCCCGCCCTCAAGCCCTAAGGAGCCTGGCTGACCGAACGGGAATAGACGACGTGAAGAGCCTCGTCACGTTGCTCATCCAGACAGACAGATTCGGCACGAGCGTTGCCAATGCCTTGAGGGTCTATTCCGATTCCTTCAGAACAGCGAGATATCAGCGGGCCGAAGAGATCGCCGCGAAGATTTCGACAAAGCTCATCTTCCCACTGGTCCTCTGCATTTTCCCCTGCTTGTTTGTGGTGACATTAGGACCGGTGGCGATCCAGGTGTACAGGATTCTTTTGCAAAAGTGATTTTGTCACTCAACCTTCTTCCCTAAAGGCAAAGTCCATGAACCGAAGACACTTTAGCTACGGGACTCCTGGATCCATTAATTGTAAGTCACCTGCCCAGGTCGAACCCTTAGATTCCGGCTTCCATGGATTAGAGGGCAGGAAACGGGATGAATGGGTACAGAAGGGCCAGCTGGCAAAAAGGAGTGTTGAATTGGAACGGATGATCGCCAACAATCGGAATTGGGTGAACGCACTGTTTATCGTAACTCCTGCTCTTGCGATTATCGGAGTGGCCGTATGGATGTGGATAGCATGAACCCGCCCTTCAAACCCTTTTGCCCCGGCTCTCTCTTGTCCTTGGTCGGCAAGTACCCTGCTTTTTGCCCATGGTGTGGGAATCAATCCGGGACTGCTCAGGCAGAGCATAGCCACTTTGTTTGTGAGAAGTGCGCAACCAAATTATCTGACACCATGCCCCTTGGAATTGATGACCCAGAAGAAAGAAAGGAAGAGAATGAAAACGAATCGTAGATTGCTCAGAGGTTTGGTTTTTTTCCCAATTTTGATCTGCGTGGGAAGTTTGTGGGGCTGCGCCTCATGGTTTGACTCGAGAGCGGCCGGCGATTATGGCGGCTTCTCAGGTCCTCGTATAAAGAGCGCCTTCAAAAAACAGATGGCCCATCCCCCGCAGGAGGCTGACGATTTCAAGCCTCTCCCTGAGATGACGAGTGATGATTTCGAGAGTTCCGGAGACATGTACTTCGCGAACGGCGAATTCTACATGGCGCTTGTCCAGTATGAAAAGGCACTCGGTCTCAAGTCGGATAACACAAGGGTAACTTACAAGAAGGGACTGCTTTTCCTTTTTGCGGACAAATATGAGGACGCAGCAAAAGAATTTCAGGCGGTTATTGAAAAGGCGCCCGGGCATGCTTCAGCATATGAGGGCTTGGGGCAGGCCCAGTTTCAGATGAAGAAACATGATGAAGCCGAGAAATCACTTTTGAAGGCTATCGAAAACAACCCCAAGCTCTGGAAGGCAAGAAACTTTCTCGGGAACATCTACGATTATCGCAAAAGATACGACGCAGCACAGAAGATGTATTCAGAGGCCATCCTGCTGAACCCACGCGAAATCTCGCTTTATAACAACCTCGGCGTATCCCTGTCATTGGCTGGTAATTACGAATCGGCAATTAAGGCCTTTATGCATGCATTGGAAACGAACGGGCCAAAAGAGAAGGTTTACAACAACCTGGGCCTTGTCCTCGCAAAAACCGGTCAATACGAAGCCGCTCTGGAGGCCTTCAAGAAGGGGACGGACAGTCCAAGAGCGAACAACAACCTGGGATGTGCATATATGGCAAATGGTGAGTTCAAAGAGGCGGCGCAGTTCTTCAGAAAAGCAATAGAAGTCAGCCCGAAGTTCTACGTAAAGGCAAGTGAGAATCTGAAAAAAGTAGAGTTGACAGATTTCATCAACTAACTGCCTCAGTTCTTTCAAAGACCAGAAGGGAAGCCATGCCCGATCCAACGGAAAGGTACAGTGGAATCCATCGGCACGAAAGCCTTCAATGGGACGGGTGCTTCGCATGATTCAAACCACACCAACACGGCATCCTTAAAGGAATGTGCGCATGACGAAGACAAAATACATCACGACGTGGGTCGCATTTGTTGCAGGTTGCGTGTCGATCACATTGTTATCCTCCTGCGCCTTTTTTCACGAACCTGAGAGGAATCCTTACGTGATCCATCAGAAAGATGCCTCCAAATTCATCGGCACCATCCGTCCTTATCGTGGAGACCCGGAATCCCACTACTTGCTTGGTTGTTATCTCCAGGAGAGAAAAAAGCATAAACAGGCTGTGGAAGAATTCATAAAGTCCGTCGAAATCGAGCCGACGCACGCAAAGGCGTATAATGGAATGGGTGTTTCGTATGATTCCCTGGGTGAGTATGCAAAAGCAATTGAAGCATACAAGTCGGCCCTCAAGATGGATCCAAAGTTGGATTACGTGCATAACAACCTGGGATACGCCTACCTCCTGGACGGCGATTTGAATTCGGCCATCGACAGCTTCAAGCAGGCGGTTGCATTGAACAATAGAAAAGAACGGTATCATAACAACCTCGGCCTGGCCTATGCGATGAGCGGGAAGTATAACCTGGCACTTGACGAATTCAAGCTGGCCGTCGGCGAGAACAGGGCACACGCCTCACTTGCTAAAATCATTGGTCAAAATGGCTTGTATGATCGAGCCGCATCAAAATTTGCTGCAGTTCCCATGATCAGACCCTCGGATCGGACGAATAATGAGGTAGAGGCCGCAAAAACCCTGGCAAATATTTTTGCGGGTAGCAGGCCTGTGAGCGCTCAACCAAATGAGGAGCAGGTCGTTCCTGAATCTCGATATGAGTCCGCGGCGCCATTTGCAGCCGCCCCCATGATCAACCCCTCGGACATGCCGAACAACAGCATAGAGGCGGCGAAGACTCTCGCAAATATTTTTGCGGACGCTCGGACTTTGAGCACCCGAAATGAGGTGAAGGTTGTTCCTGAATCGCAGGATAGGGCCGCACCACAATTTGCCGGCGCCCTCATGATCAACCCCTCCGATGGGTCCAATCGAGTAGAGGCGGCGGACAACCTTACAGAGATTTTTCCAGTCATGCAGCCTATGAGAAATAAAATAGAGGAGATTGTTCTTGAACCACAGCATAGGGACGCAGGCAGGCAGGCTGCCTCTGGAATAAAAATCGAAGTATCGAACGGAAATGGCGTGAACCGCATGGCAAGGAGGGTGGGCGAATTTCTCAGAGGCAAGGGCTTTCTTCCTTCAAGGCTCACTAACGCGGAGAACTTCAACCAGTTGAAAACCCGTATTTACTACAGCAGGGGATACCAAGATCAAGCCTGCAAAATAGCCTCATACCTCCCCGAAGGACACAGTATTGAGATGGTTCAGCGCCCGCCAAAGAGGAATGAGGTGATCAGGGTGGTGATCGGAAAAGACTTGGCGCCTTATAGATCTCTGTTTCAGAAGAGTTAGTGTCACGAGGCTTCAGCCGCGCCTTGTCCTTGCTTGCAGAAGTTTCCAATTCCATGACGTATTCTGGTGCTCTTCGTGCTCCATAGTACACAGACGGGTTTCATGCGACTTCAGTCTCTCTCTGTGCTGTCGAACTGGAGCTTGCGTGCGGAGGAATCCCATGATCAGCCTTGAAAACTACAAGGAACACATCGTACAACACCTGTTTTGCAAAACCATCAAAGAGGCTCATGTCTTAGGTACCTGCATCCACTGTGACAAGCCAGCTTTGCAGAACTGCTACTCCGAAGCAGGTAGACGGGAATATCGAATTAGCGGCCTATGTGAAAAGTGCTTTGATAAGCTTAGTGTTGCGTAGTCCTCTCCTTATTGACCCTGGAGCCACTCATCTCCTATGCTCTCCCCTCCCTTCGCTGCCTTGACCTCCCCCTCCTTCTTCATCCTATCGGATACGTATACACGTACTCTACTACGCAATTTACAGGATTGAACTAATAGATCCGACGCACGTTTTCTGCAATTTTCAGGTAACTCAGTTCCATTTCCGTTTGAAAACTTCTGGGCAGTGAGGTGAACCGGCACGCCATGAAAGCCTTCAATGATTATTATGAAATCCTACAACTTAGCCAGAACGCGGACCAGGAGACGATTGAGCGGGTTTACCGCCTGCTGGCAAAGAAGTATCATCCGGACTGTCCTCACTCAGGTGACGCTGAAAAATTTCGAAATCTTGTCGACGCATTCCATGTTCTCTCTGATCCGGTGAAGAGGGCCGGCTACGACGCAACTTATGAAAAAGATCGCTGTGAGCGGCTGGAAGTCTTCCATGTTCAACTCGATTTTAATGAACCGGAAGACAGAAACATGCAACGAGGAGTTCTTTTTCTTCTTTACTCTGCACGCAAGCGTGATCCGAGCAATCCGGGGGTGGGAATCTATGAAATGGAAAGGCTTCTGAAGACTCCTGAAAAACATCTTGAATTTCACCTCTGGTATCTAAAGGAAAAAGGCTGGATTGAGCGCACCGATAAAGGCCAAATGGCCATCACTGCAAGTGGCGTGGACGAAACATTGAAAAACGGCAACCACAACAATACAAGGTGTTTCTTGACAGCCGGCTCGGAAAATAAAAAGAAATCGGCATAGTAGGGAACCGTTGTACATCGGGGATTTACTCGAATTGATACCATCTCGTCACCAAATCAGCCGCCCGACAGAGGAGTAAAGAGGCAAATGGTAACCGCAACGATTTCGGCCCCCAAATCCGTAGATGAGATCGGCATTCGCAGAAACCTTCTCGAAGATCTCGCACTGAAGATCACCTACATGGCGGACGAACTGTCACTTCACGAATTGGGTCGTCGCATGCAGCTCGGCCTTCGCGTAGTGGACGAACTGTTTCAGCGCCTCCGCAAAGACCGTCTGTGCGAGGTTACCGGTATGGAGGGGTCCGTGCACCGCTTTATCACCACGACTGCGGGAAAGTCGCGGGCACTGGAACTTATGGCTCACAACCGGTATACCGGCCCCGCCCCTGTTTCCTTCAAAGACTACACCAGCCGCATCCAGTCCCAGAGTGTGCGTGATATCAGGATCACCCCTGCTGATGTGAAACGCGCATTCAAGGATCTCGTTCTCGATGCCGAAACATTGAACCGGCTCGGCAGCGCAGCTGTGTCCGGGCGCGCACTCTTTCTCCATGGGCCGGCGGGGACGGGCAAGTCCGTAATGGCCGAAAGCCTTAGCCGCCTTTTTACTGAAGACCGGGTTTTTGTGCCGTACGCGGTCGAGATGGACGGACAAATCATAGCGGTCTACGACCCGATTCTGCACCAGACAGTTGAGCAACCGAACCCCAGCGAACATGACGGCCGTTGGGTCATGTGCCGCCGGCCCCGCGTGCTGGCAGGAGGTGAGCTGACGATCGCTATGCTCGACCTGCAGTTCAATCCAACAACCGGATACTATGCCAGTCCCGTGCAGATGAAGGCAAATAATGGGCTGCTCATCGTTGACGACTTCGGGAGACAGCGCATAGCTCCCGAGGAACTGCTCAACCGCTGGGTGGTTCCCCTGGATCGCAGGATCGACTTCCTCACCCTGGCGGGCGGCAAAAAGATAGAGATTCCATTCGACCTCCTGGTCGTCTTCGCCACGAACCTGGACCCGGCTGAAAGGGTGGAGGAAACATTCCTGCGCCGTATAAGCACCAAGATCAAGGTGGGCTATCTGCCTGCCGACCGTTTTTACGAAATTTTCCGCCGCGCCTGTACGCAGTTGAATCTCCAGTATGACGAAGCTTTGACGCATGAGCTGATCGAGATCATCAAGAATGAATACAAGGAGCCCTTACGCGCATGTTACCCGCGCGACATCCTGCAGCAGGTCATCTGGGCGGCGCACTATCAACAAAAAGAACCAGTCCTGGATCGTGACTCCATGGTCCGGGCCTGCCGAAACTATATGGTCACCACTCCGAGCCATGACCTGCCAAGTCTGGAAGTTGGTACGGAGTCCCTGGGGTTCGGCCCTCTAACGCCTCTTCTGGAGGATCAAGACGTATCGGATATCCTCATCGACAAATTCGACAAGATCTATATTGAAAGAAAAGGTAAGCTCGAAGCGACCGGCCTCAAGTTCGAAAGCGAAGCACAATTGCGCAAGCTGATCGACTCCGTTCTCGCCACGGTCGGCCGCCGTGTGGACGAAAGGTCGCCTATGGCCGACGCCAGGCTGATGGATGGTTCCCGGATCAATGTAATTGTTCCGCCGCTGGCGGTCGACGGTCCCAGCATGTCAATACGCCGGTTCAGAAAAAATGCCCTTCAACTCTCGGATTTGGTGGCCTACAAAGCACTCACACTGGAAATGGGGGAACTCCTCAAGGGCGTTGTGAAAGCCAGGCTGAACGTCCTGATCTCCGGCGGAACAGGCAGCGGCAAAACCACCCTTTTAAATGTGCTTTCGAGTTTCATCCCTACCAACGAACGCATCGTCACCGTCGAGGACTCCGCAGAACTCCAGTTGAAGCATCCGTATGTTGTGCGTCTGGAGACAAGACCTCCGGATCTCGAAGGCAAAGGCGAGATTGTACAAAGGGATCTTGTGAAAAACAGCCTCCGCATGAGGCCGGATCGCATCGTTGTAGGTGAGGTAAGAGGGGCTGAAGTCCTTGACATGCTGCAGGCCATGAACACGGGACATGACGGGTCCCTCTCCACGGTTCACGCGAACTCCCCGCGCGATGCCTTGACCCGCCTGGAAACATTGGTCGCCATGTCAGGGCTCAATATCTCGTTCGAGGCCGTTCGAAAGCAGATCAGCACCGCCATCGATATCATTATTCAGGTCTCACGTCTCTCGGACGGCAGCAGAAAAGTGGTAAGCCTGCAGGAGATCGGCGGTATGGAAGGCAACATAATCGTCATGCAGGAGGTCTACAGGTTCGAGCAGACGGGAGTGGGGGCTGACGGTGCGGTTACCGGCCGATTCTGCTCAGGAGGGGTCCGGCCCAGATTTGTTGAGGCATTCGTCGCACTGGGTATAGAGGTCCCGGGGCAGCTGTTCGATACCGCCGGTTTTGCACAAAAACAGGCCCAATCAAAAGGACGCTGGTAAAGAAAATCCCTGCGCTTTTCCTTAACGGCCAAGGGACTCAGATTGCCGGACACGCTCCATTCCATGATGCATTCTCGTCCCCTTCGTGTCCCTCGTGGTAAAAACGGAGATAAACCATTTCTTCGGAGTACGTTGTGAAAAGAGGCATATTGATCGTGATCACGGGGCTCCTCTTTGCTTTCCCTTCCATTCTATATGCAGACGGAGAGTATTCGATCGGAAAGGATCGAGGCGGGGTTTACATGCAAACGGAAAGGGACGGGTCCTGGTACATCGACAGGGATCATGTCAAAACTTTCCGGATCGGGGAGAAGGGGACTTACTCCACCGGATCCGATACTTCGGGTACCTATATACAAACAGGCAAGGGCAGGAAATTTTATGTCGACAAGCACGCTCAGGAACAGCTTCAGAGCAAACCGGGGCGTGCTTCTAAGAACCGCGCCCTAGACCAGGAAAAGGAAACCAAGGTTGTGATAGTGGGCAACCAGGTTTTAGTCCCTGTGGTTCTTGGGTTCAGGGGAAATGAGACAGAGGTCCTGCTGCTCTTGGATACCGGGGCTTCGACGACAGTGTTACACCGGGAGATCGCTGAGCAACTGAATATGAAGTCCATTCAGAAAAGCCGGCTCATGTCGGCTGGAGGTGATGCCATAAGCGCCGATCTCGTGAAGTTGGACTCTGTCAAGGCAGGCCCGATCACAAAGAAAAACATTGCAGCAAGCATCATTGAATTCAAAGGGCCTGCCACCCGACATCAAGGGCTCCTTGGAATGAATTTTCTGAAGGATGTCGCTTACCGGATAGATCTCAAAAAACAGACAATATCCTGGCAGAATTGACTTGTCCGGAATGATGCGTTGAGAATCCAGCATCGGGACGCTTGCACTTTGCACGGATGGTGATCGAACGGAGCGGAACGGATATCGTGAGCCGGGTTCAGACGGCATTGAAGGAGCTCCTCATCCGGGCTTTTGAAATCATTCAACTCTACCTGGATCTGAGCGATTCCTCGACTGCCAGTCTAACCGGCGCCCCAGAGGATCTCGGGTTTTTTTCGCCGATCTCCTGCCGGAAGGGTTTGCCCGTGGAGACGGGCTAGTACTGCAGTATCTCAACAATGTTCCCCTGGACTACGCCGCGATCAATGTCGAGTCCCGGGTTGCCCGTGAATTGCTCGCCTACATTACGACCCACGATCCAAACCGTATTCGTTGAAAACTGCATTCTTTCCGCAAATTTTTCATTCACCAGGCGGAGAAATTTGCAGCACGAAGAGTCAGCTTTCCCGTTTCGATAAGCATGGACCTAAATTTCCAGTTCCTCTAGAACACCGATTTCAATACGCTCCATTTTGGGGTCCTCTTTTCTCATATCCTCCAAAAGTTGAGCCAACTCGCCGTATTTTGTCTTTGAAACCTCGCAAGTGCAAGGATATCCGACAGCCTTGAACGAGAAACCTTCCTTTGTCCCTTTGTCGAACAGGAAGCAGTGCCCCTCCTCAACATCACGATGTTTTTGACAACTATCCCAAAACACCAATGGCTGGAGGGAGAGTAGATAGCCCTTTTCACGGTTGTACAATACAGCTTGATCCTCGGAAAACGATAAGGAACCGATATATCTATTTGCCCTTATAAACGGTGGATTTGGTCCGCACGCCTCTCTGAAAAGACCACGGTATCCTTTGATGAATTTTTGCTTATGGACGTTTTCGAAGAATCCAAATATATTATTGACGAAAACCTTATTGCTGATATTAGCAACAATCCTCGTGGCGCGTAGTAAATCAAAAGACTCCACGTCAGCCTTGTTGTGTTTTGTTTGCGACAAGAAAGCCAGAGCCTGCTCCATAAACTGCTGCAGTTCTCCTTCAAATAGCTCAGAATAAGGTGCCGAGATCTCACTGTCCTTACCAAGCTTCTGAAGAGACTCTCTTAACAACTTCCACAAAGGACCAGCTGATCTTTGAGTCAATCCGCCAAGCAGCCTTGTACTAGCTCTCCCTTTGACTACGCAATATTCAATGTAGCAAACAAATGCTCCTAAACATAGCGCGGCCTCAATAAACTCACGAGCCTTTTCGACCATACGGGCTGAATCACTTTGTGATAGGTATTGCGACAAAGGTGCTGCTAAAGGATAAGGAAGTACTCTTACCAGATCACTCAGAGCAACCCAGTTCTTCTCCGTTGACCGTTCCTCATAAATTCTAATTGACAAATGATCGACATAGGAGACAGATGTATTACTTGTTCCAAAATCTAGTCCCACGTAAGCAGAGGGCAAACTTTCAACCTGACTACACGTCATATCAAGATAGAAAGGTCTACCATCCACTTGGATTCTCTCCTCTTCATTCCTGCCTTCCCTGTAAATAAATTGAGGCACTGCTGTTCCATCGTTCTTTACAAGCAATTGTACCTGCACAGCCGCATCAAACTTGCAATCCTTCGGCGTGAATACAGTGTGGTCTATTATATTATGAAGACTCTCAACATTATCGGGATCAAATCTAGACCTTAAGAAATAGTAGTCAAGTTGTCTTCGAGGTGGACGGTCGAGCTTTACTCTCCAAAGCATGGGCTTTTCAATAAAATTCTGCAAGAGACTCGCAGATGGAAGAAGGACACCGGGTTTGTCTTTCACTTCAGGCAGCCCCTCGATGCGTGGCCTAAAAGGTCGAGGCTCATACCCATTTCCATCAGGATCAAGCAATAGACAAAGCCTATTATAGGTAACTGAGGAGAAGTCGCCTTCTTTATTATAGAACCTCCTGGCACACTCAACGGCCAAACCTTTAGCAACCACTTCCTGAAAATCACTGAGCCACAAAACCTGCGCACCTCTCAATCGATCAATAAACTCTTTCTGTATTAAATTAGAAAGCCAACCAATATTAGCTGAACCACCAGAAAGCAGAACAAGTGATATGGGTGACCCGCATAGATCATCTTTGCCTCGTTCTAAGGTTTGAAGGATTTTGGGTTTCAAGTGTGGATACCAAACGCGATTAATGAAAATCTCACGTAATTCAGTTGCACTAAGTTTTACGGTTACACCCTTATCATCTTCACTGAAAGGATTTTCAGGAATTACAACGGGGTAGTTGATGTCGAGATCAGCCTCTAGTCCCCAATCAAGGATATTCTTACACAACCCCAATTTCACGCTTTCGACCTTGTATATCAGACCGTGAAAATTGCACAGGAAGTTGCGAAATTCCTGCGAGAGCGTCGCCAAATCTTGATGGTTCTTTCTCCAATTGCGATATGCATCTAAGCCCTTACCGATCCTGGTCTTTGCCTCATTAGCACTTCCGAAGTATTTCTTAACAAGGTGCTCTGCAATCATGCGATTCACAAAGTATCCGCCCACAGGTGAAGATGAAGCAGCAATAGGACTAGCGCTTCTACCTTTCTTGCTAATCTCTCCCTCTCTTGTTGTCTCAATAATACAGACATCGAATGTACCACCCCCGAAATCCATTATCAGGATATTTTGCTTGGAGTGGCGCGCAACCTCAGGGTGTCGTAAACAATGGCGGTAATACTGGAAAACTGCGAACGGCTCAGGCAGGAAACTGACATTCTCATATTTTTCTCCGCCCAAAATTCGCTTCAGGTTTCCGCGATATTTTGATAACCAATCATCTGATGCAAGGTCCCCCTCAAGAGCCAGCGGTTCTGCGATCATAACTGAGAATTTGGTATTAAGGCCCCTCATCAATAGCCAATTCCTAGTATGGGTGAACACCCGTTCCAAGAAATCTGATGTCAGAGCTGCTGCTGATTTTTCTTCACCAGATGCGGTGGGGTATTTTCTACGAAGTACATTTGATTTAGGGTCAATAAATCCCAGATCCACCTTGAAGTCTTCATTTAATTCAAGTCGATTTCTTGCAGCTGCAAGTGCTGCAGAACCTACCAAAACGGGTTGGCCTTTCCTATACCATAAAAGAGTGGGAATATTTCTACTTCCATCTACATCGACCAAGTCTACTGCGTATACGAAGAACCCCTTTTTATCCATAGATTTACTCCGTTGTTTTACATAGCCTTTCTAATCCGCCTTATCACGGGGCGGCTGATAGGAGATGGATGGAATGTCGTTATCGAGCTTTTGTCAGCATCTTTTTACTAACGCTCCTTTGGTCATCTTTGAAGTCGTAAACCTTCAGCACCTCATCCCCATAGTGATTGATGACCTTGATGGCTATCTTGCCCGTGGTGGGCGGGTCGAAAGGAACGCTCTTGGTAGTGTAGAGTGAGGCCCAGGCACTTTCATCCACTTCGGATCGGAGTGCGCGTTTCAGCTTCTCGTAAGGTTGGTCAGCGCCGGTGAAGTAGGCATGGCGGACAAAGAAGCTCTCGCCGTTGTAGTCGGTGTCGATGAACCAGCAGGCGATGTCGTCCGTGGAATTGGATCGGATCTGACCGGTGGTCGGGTCATACACGTCAAGACCCCGGATCTCTACAACCACTTTGCCCTTCTTGTCCTTAGTGATCACCACGTCGGGTTCGCCGAAGATCATGAAAAGGTTTCCGGCTCCGGTCTTTTTCAGCAGTTCATCCCCCATTGCCAAGTCTGGGTTCATGCGCGCTGGGAGTACAACGAGGTCACCGTAGCGCCTGGCCTCTTCAGCAACGTGGGGATCGAAGGCAAATCCGCAGGCTATAAGGACATCATATCCTACTCCCTGAACCGCTTCTTTGGCCGCCTCCTTGATCTGCTGCGGGCCGACGGTCCCGTGTTCCGGACCGATGGTTACTGCTACGCGGCGACTGGCTCCGTCTTTTTCGGTGTATTCGCCAACCGCGTTCAACCACGTCCCGGCAAACGGCTCCAACCGCTCAAAGTGCAGCCGTTCGTTCTTGAAGGTATTCTGGATTCCTGCTTTCTTGAGGTTTTCGAGAATCATGTTGGTGAATTGTTGAGCGCCCGTACTCTCTTGGGCTTCCCTTTCGTCTGCGGGTCTTTCTTCATCGGCGGACAGGACCCTATGAGGTGAAAGGCTTTCTACAGTGAAAGGGCCAGTGACTCGAATGCGCTTTCCGTCTTCGTATGGTTGATCGTACAGAACCTCGGTGTCGGCATTCCGGGCAATGGAGGCGTCAATCTCCTTCTGCCTCTCTCTTCGAAGTTTCCACCACTTCGCGTGGAGGTCCTTTGCTTCCTTTGACCAGTCGTTTCCCGGTTCACGCGGGACCTGCCACTCGTGGAGCGGAGAAAAGCCATTTTCGGTTTTCGTTTGGGTGGAAGCCTTTTTCCTCCTCTTTCCCCCACTATCTGCAGGACTGAGAAATTTAATCAGTCCAGCCAGCACGGGATCAAGGGTGACCTTCCACTTCTCGTTGATGACGTCTATCTCAGTATTGTTCGCAATGGACTTGAGGGTGACGTGCGGCACGCGTTTGTAGATGAATCCTTTTCGAATGTCTCCCTCGGTCTTCTGATCAGGCGGCAACTTGCCCGTGATCTCGGCTTCTTTGTGGATACCCTCTGGAGAATCAGCGAGATGATAATAAGGGAAGCGGGCGGACATCAGGCGAGTCCGAGCAAGGGCCAACGCTACACGGCTGGTATCGATGGTTATCCAACGCCTCCCCCATTGCTCCGCAACATAAGCTGTTGACCCACTGCCACAAGTTGGATCCAGAACCAAGTCGCCTGGGTCGGTTCCCATGAGGAGGCAGCGCTCGATAACTTTTGTTCCGGTCTGAACAACGTAAACCTTTTCATCGGTAAAGCTTCCAGTACCGGTATCGGACCACAAGTTTGCAAAAGTATAGGCAGGGAAGTCTTCGAGATATCGAATGTAGGCCAAAGTGGAACCAGATGGCGTCACTCTCTTTGCCGAGATAAGCCGCCCCATTCCCGCTTTGTTGGTTTTCCAGAATCCCTTGCCTGGAGTAAATGTTGACTGGCCTATCGGTACAGAAAATCCCGTTGATTCTCCTCCGCTCTGACTGGTCATGTTGTCGAGACGGAAGATCTTGGAATCTTCCGGGGGCATCATTAATCCCGATTTCTCCTCTCCCGACATCCTTCTTCTGCTTCCATCTGGCAACTCAATCCACGTGTAGACTCCAGCTCGATCAGTCTCTATCGATTTTTTCTGGTATAGGGGTCGATATTTTACGATGCTGACGTCCTTTGCATACCAAAGTAGGTAATCAATCGAAGAAGCGACCAATTTGCTTGTCTGACTCGTCGTCTTAAAAAATGAGATTTGCGCACAATAATTATCAGCCCCAAACACCTCATCCATTAAGCACCGCACCAGATGAACGTTTTCATCCCCAATCCGAACAACGATGCTACCGGTTTCCGTGAGCAGCTCACGGGCGATGACAAGGCGATCCCTGAGATACGCGAGGTAAGAATGGATCCCCAGCTTCCAGGTGTCTCGAAAGGCGCGTATCTGCTCAGGCTGGCGGGTGGCGTCTTCGGCTCTGCCGTCTTTCACGTCGCGCTTGCGGGTTGATACCTGCCAATTGGACCCGAACTTGATTCCATACGGCGGGTCGATGTAGATCATCTGGACCTTTCCCTTGAGTCCTTCTTTTTCAGCAAGGGAGGTCATCACAAGGAGGGAGTCGCCCAGGATCATCCGGTTCGACCAGTTCTGCTCATGGCGATAGAAGTCAATCAGTTCCTCGAAACCGATGCCGTTGAAATCCGAAAAAAGCGGAATTTGAGAATCCGGCTTTTCCTTTCTGGCAATAGCTCTTACGTTCTCAACGATTGCCTTGGGCTGTATCTTCTCCTGGATATAGATCGGAACAGCCGGCACTGCGAGATCTTCCGAATCCTGCTCATCTTTTCCCTTCCACACCAGTTGCGGGTCGAGAGACGGATCTCGAGGGTAGAAAACCGTTTTCGGGCTCTTCTCATCTTCAGCCACAAAGTCACGGAGCTCTTCGGTCGGGATGTTAACCCTTTTGTCCTTGTGCTTAACGGTTTCAATTGGCTTGCTCTTGCTTTTCTTATCGCCGGCCATCAAACGGTCTCCTGCTGATTGTGCCTTTCAAAACAAGGGTTGAGACTCCAGGGGTTGATGATGAGGGCCAGGCACCTGGTCCCAGATTCGTCCCTCCAACTCTCTCCCGGTCCTCTTCCTGTTAGTACCCCCCCACTGTTTGAAGAAAAAGGGAACTTCAGCCGATAGACACTGGTCGCGTATTTCCGTAACCCACTCCGGCCTCATGGGTCTGGCTCCCGGGCCGGATTCCCCGCCTACGATAACCCAATCGATCCCTGTCAAGTCGAGGTGGGGCAAAGGTCCCAACAGCGGTTCCAGAGAAAGAAACTTGACATGTGCGTCCGTTTCCTGGAGATGACTGATCCGAAACGTATAATTCGGACTCTCCACACTCACTCCCATCCAGATGTTTTGCCGCCAGAGGAGTCTGCGGTTCATGGCATTCAGCCTCTTGGAACGCTTTGTGAGCACCTGGAAGATGTGCCAATTCGCCTTCTCCATAGTTCCGAATACCTTGAGAATGAATTTCTCAGGAACTTCCTTGTGAAAAAGGTCGCTCATGGAATTCACGAATATGTTCTGGGTCTTCCTCCACCGGAGCGGAAGGTCAAGCCAGTTTTCGTGAAGGGCAAGATCAAATCCCCTGGAATAATTCGGCTGGCCCATGGCCTGGAGGCGCTTTGCCATCCGCTCTGCATAGCAGTGCCTGCAACCAGCGCTTATCTTTGTACACCCTGTTATCGGGTTCCATGTGGAATCGGTCCACTCGATTGCAGACTTGACTCCCATTTAAACCACCCCCTTGCGTCGATACTTGTCAAAGATATCTTGAACTATCTTCCCCCCGGCTTTATTGGGGGAGGCAAAAAACAGGTAATAAACAACTGCCCCTTTGGAGTTTCTCATGGGCATTGGGTCCGGCACATACTTGAATCCGGCTACGTTCTTTAACCTATCGCGGAAGGCATTCGCCACATCTCGATTGCCGGCCTTCTCCTCCAAATCCCCGAAAAGCCCGGGTTCGCTCTTGTAGGCGGCATCTCGCCAGGAGTGGTCACCCCATGCCCGGTCCATTCGATCTATTTGGCTGGCCTGCACCTTCTCAGGGTTTCGCCAGAATACGTTCATGTTTGCGTCCATGATCATGAAGTTGTAGAAGACCTCTACTGAACGTATACTGCCTGCAGTCTTTAAGACATCCCAATCCACATTGATTGCGTACGGATCAAGAAGACACAGTGCTCGATGATAGTCCTCGAAACGACATCGAGGGAACACCTTCTCCAGCAACACTCGATTGCAGTCTCCTTCGTGGACAAAAACGTCGTTCCTGCCTTCTGTCATCCGACGTAATCGCTCCGCTCTACCTCCGTCCAAGTCTATGAAGTGAAACTCGCGAAACGGAGGACTTACGTTCAAAGCATTCAGCGGGCTGCCGGGAACGGATTCCTGTTTCTCCTTGGAAATGTGTGTGCCGGCCCCCGCGAACGCATCAATATAGACGTGTCGCTTGATTTCCGGACGAGCGCTTATGATCCTTGAGTAGGCCGAAGCATATTCCCGAATGACATCCAGCTTGACTTCCGACCAGTAGTTGATCTCGTCCAGCCTGAGCTTTTTCATTGTGACAAACCTGCTATTTGAGTGCAGATCGAATTGCTCGCCCTGCATCCCAGGGATCGGAGATTTCAAGGAACGCCCACCTGCCGAATCCGCCATGGTTGTTCACTGCCGGCACCCAGAGGTTCCGGGCGGTAGACACCTTGGCTTCCTTGTCTTTTTTCCTTTCGCCCGTCACCTCGATGATCAGGTTCAGCATCTCCCCGTTTTTAGTACACAGGCTCTTTCCATCTCTTGAGCGTGGAGAGGGTGCTCTTGCCCTGACCAGGTAATCAGGATAGTAGCTCTTCTCTTCTCCATTCAGCGTGTAAGGAATGTAGAAGCCGACACCATAATTCTTCACATAATGGACCACTTCCTCCATGGTCTCCAGTGTTTCAGCCAGCTTGGCTTCCCAATCGCTGTCCAGAACCACGTGGGTGACGTGGCATTTCTCGGGGAGGGTATCGTAGGTGCCTCGGGTGGTATTGAAATCCACATGTCGGGTGGATCCTACGGTGTCATAAGGTCTCAAGATCGGTTTCAGAGACTTCTCGCCTTCTATTGAACTGACGATGGCATTGTAGACCCGTTCGGCCGCTGCGTTTGCCGGTTCCAGAAGTAGAAGAAGCTGAGGAAAGGTGTTGTCCTTCAAAACGAGACACTTTCTAAGCCATCGTGTCGAGATGCCGAGGAGCTGTGGGAAAAGCCATGGCTTGGCAGCTCCCTCATCGTCCCTGAAGTAAGTCTCTAGGATGAGCTTTGCCAACAGGAATGACACCTCCTGCTCTCTATGTTGTTTCAGGTCGTCAAGAGTCATGATCGCGGACTGCCCGATAATGGGCGCATTCTCGGTCCTGGTGGGGATGTCCTTGGTGGAAAGAACCATGTGAGAGGCAGCAGTAAATTTTGCGGTAAACCGTTCTTCGGGAAACTGGTAGCAGTATCCTGTCACACGGGGAAACGTGATCTCGCCTGCGGCCCTTCCTTCCAGGGCGCGGACTCGTCGGACGTCAAGGTCCGGTTTGGGTACTGGCTGGCTGCCGGCGCAGGGAATAAAGGAGAAGGGAACACCGTAGACCTCTGCGTACTCAACCGGAAAAGACTCTAATTCTATTGTTCTCCCGTTCACTGATAGCTGATGCTTTTCAGCGGCGTAGCTCATTCGCCGGAGCCCCCTGCCGACAACCTGTTCACAGAGCAGTTGTGTGCTGAATGCTCGCACACCAAGGATGTGGGTCACCGTGTTCGCGTCCCATCCTTCGGTAAGCATGGAGACAGAAACCACGCACTTTACCTGTTCCCCCAGCTTGCCTTGTTTGCCTATGGTGTTCATGACTTCTCGGAGGAGATCTTCGTCCGTGAGTTCTTCGGCATCCCGGCCGGGGAAGCGGATACGATACTCCATCTTGAATTCATCGATTTCCCGGGCCGCGATTTTCTTGAAATCAGCGCTCATGGCGTCACCGGATTCAAGTTGCCGGCTGTCCACAAGAATCGTGCTGGGCCGGGCGCTCCAGACCCCGTCCACTACGTTGCTGAAGAGGAGTAGTTTGCCCGGAACTGCTACGGTCGAGCCGTCGGAAAGGGTCTTCTCGTAACCGGCAATATAGTCGAAGACCATCTTGGAGACATTTGTGTTGCTGCACACCACAATGAAGACAGGAGGGGTAATCCCGTTGCCGCGACGATCTGCTTTTTGAAACCAGAGATCGTAGTACTTTGCATAATTCTGATAGAGGCTCTGAATGGCGGCTTCAAGCTCGACCGGCAGCTTGGGCTCTCCTTTCATTTCCTCGGTTCCCCTTCTCTTCTTTGGCAAGTGTTCCCGGATTCGGTGCCAGATATCACGATAAGTCGGAAGTTCTCCGACCATGGCATTGTCTGCTACAGGCACTCTCGGCACCTTCACAATGCCGCACTCGATGGCGTCGATAAGAGAGAAGTCGGATATGACCCAGGGAAAGAGCGTGCCCTCCGGATATCCGGAGCCGCGAAGGAAGAACGGTGTCGCTGAAAGATCGTAGATCACGCGGGCGCCGATTTTGGATTTCACCGCCTCCAGGCCGGAAATCCAGATACGGGCTTCCTCTTCTCGCTTTTCTATCTCTTTTCGTTCTTCGCCCGAAAGCTTCACCTTCTCTGTCTCGGCCTTTCGGCGGTAGCAATGATGGGCTTCATCATTGATGACCACGATGTTTTTCTTGTTGCCGAGATCCCGACATACACGGCGGACCACCTGGTCGGGGGTTTCGGCAAAGGAGGCGGATAGAATGTTCTTGGTAAGCTTCCCGGCCGATACCCGTTCGCGAGACTTGAAGGCATGGAAATTGGTGATCAGAATTTTGGCCTTTCCCATTTCCGGAAACAGATCGGGCGGGATGAGATCCATTTTGCGGTAATAATTGTCAGGATCATTGGGGAGCAGGACCCGCAACCGGTCTCGGATGGTGATGCCGGGGGTGACGAGAAGGAACGTATCGGAAAAACGCGCATCCTTGGGGTTTGCAAGCTTGTTCAACACATGCCACGCGATGAGCATGGCCATGACCACGGTTTTACCGCTTCCGGTCGCCATTTTGAAGGCAATACGAAAGAGACGAGAATTGGCCTCCTCATTAGCAAGACGAAGTTCGCCCTCAATCCACGGGTCATATTTTCTGGCGACCTCGGTGATGTAGATAGCGGTCTCCAGAGCTTCGACCTGGCAGAAGAACAGCTTCCGTTCTCTTTCTGGGGCCTTCCAGTAATCCAGGAGCCTGCCCGTGGTCCTGGTGATCTCGACATACCTGCCCTTGCGCCATCTATCGACCACTTCCCTGACCCGATTGATGAACTTGTTCTCCTCAACCCGGTCTTTTGTCCACTGAGTGAATAAAGCGATCTGCTTGCCCTTCTTCTTGGGAGGCGGAATTGGGACAAAGTAGGCGCTGCTCCTGCGGTCCTCCACAATCTCGTCTGTAATACCCTCCTCGGTGAAGCAGAAATGCCTTTGTGGCTTTTCGAAAGGGGAATTGATAACAGGATTTTCGATAATCGCCTGCTTCATGGATGGGCGCCTTTGCTGTGTTTCTTAATGAACTGGATCGGTGACCAGAAGGAACCGGGGAGCACAGAAACCCCCTTCTGGTGACGTATTCGTTGATGTGATCTGCTGTGTCTTCGGTAGTTGCCCAGTCGATCAATAAGTACAAAACCCCATCCTTGTGGAAAGGAGTGGGGCTTCGTTATTTTCACTGAAGGTTCCTCAAGGTGGTCTTTGGGTCCTCCCTGAAGCCTGTTAACGGGTTGAAAGCGGGCATAATTTATACCTGATTGATTATAAGTTCAACTACTTTTAAGGTTCTGACTCCCTTTTCCATAGTTAACGGGAAGCAACTCCCTGGGCGTCCGGGGTTCAGGGTCATCGAAAGAAGGAAGTGAGATGCGACGTTGTGAAGATAAGACAGTAGGAGGTCAATGCCAGCTACCTCAGCGGGTGCTACGAGGTTTCGTTGCGGCCTGCCGCGCGCGTTCGTTCAGGCGCGCTCTCGTCATACGTTCCCGAAGGCCGCCCTCCGCGACAAATGCCTGTTCGAGCCGGCGTATTTGCCGGTCCAGGAGATAATTCGTCACCTTGATCAACCCGATGATGGAATTGGCGGCGATAGCCGGGTCGGCGTGCTCTACGGCCTTTCTAAATGTTTCGTAATTCGCGCCCGGCGTGCGCACGAGTTCCGCAAGACGCAGTGCAAACCGATGATTTTTCTCCCACTCGATTAAACCGCGCAACCGAAGGAAGTCGCGATAGTCCTCCAGCAGCTCTTCCAGGCTCGCCCGAGCGACGTTGGTCAGCTTGACCTCACCCTCTTTGGACGTGCCTGAAGCCACGCTCGCCTCAACGATATTCTGCTTGCCCGATCTCGCGGCCTGGACCATTTGATCCACGGTGCGGTCGCGCCGATCGAAATAACGCTCACAGAACCGGACCGTGGCGTCATACACGACCTCCGCCCTCTGGTAGGAAAGCAATTTGCGGTAGCCCCCGTGGGGCGGGATGAAGCCTTGGGCCATGGTAGGAGTCCTTTAGAGGAAAGAGACAAAAACGACATCAGGGACCCAAGTGACAGGGGGGAGTTTCCCAAGGGGGTTTGCTCCTTTCGTCCCTTTCGTCCCTTTTGTCCCTGTCCTTGTCTTAGCCTATGCCAACCGCGGGGGTAGAGCAACGGGTTTCAAGCTATTCACGCCCGGCAGGGAAACTGAGGACGAAGACCGTGCCCTCCTCGGGCGCGCTTCTTGCGGTGATGGTTCCGTGGTGGCGGTCCACGATCTTCTTGCAGATGGCCAGACCCATTCCGACACCGCCGTATTCGCTTCTCCCGTGCAGACGCTCGAACGGCTTGAAAATGCGATCCAGGTATTTCTCATCAAATCCGATCCCGTTGTCTTCAACGTAAATTTCATACCTCCTGCCCTTAGGCCGGTGATTTTCAACCATCCGGGAATGGATGGTCACGGCAGGAGATTTGCCCTGGACGTGGAACTTGATGGCATTGGCGATGAGATTTTGAAAGAGCTGGATCATCTGAGACCTGTCTCCCTGAATGGAAGGGAGATCGCCCACTATGACGGACCCCCGAGTTTCACGGACCCGGATTTCCAGATTCGACAAAGCCTCCTTGACCGCCTCTTCCAGGTTTACCCTTGTAAATGCCTGAGCGCTGGTGGCAACCCGCGAGTAGTTCAGAAGGGAACGGAGAAGAGCGCTCATGCGTGCCGCGGCGTTCTGCATACGAACAATGTAATCCTGCGCCTGCTGATCGAGGGATTCACGATGTCTTTCGACCAGGAGATCTCCGAAGACCTGAAGTTTTCTGAGGGGCTCCTGCAGATCATGGGAGGCGATAAAGGCGAAGTCCTGCAGTTCCTTGTTGCTGGCCTCGAGCTTGCTCATGTACGTGCGTATTTCCTCCTCAGCCGACTTTCGTTCCGAGATATCGGTGATGACCGCGCAGGCCGCGATGGCGGTATCAAGGTGCATAGGGCTGATGGAGAGCCGGACCGGGATGATTCCCCCATCCGGGGTTTTCAGCCGGACTTCTCCTTTCCTTCCCTCTTTTTTCCCTTGGTCAAGGATCTCCGCACATACATCCCGATCATCCTGCATTACATGGTTACACAAGGATGAACCGACAATCCTCTCGAGAGGGGTCTTCAGCATCTCGGAGAATCGTTCATTACAGAAAAAAATCGTCCCGTCACCGGTAAGCGTCAACGCCCCTTCGCTCATCTTCTCCACGAAGACACGATAGGGGTGCTCTGCACCCGTCAGTGTGTAGATTCCATCGCCCTCCGGCCCGGCCACGATCATGGCATCCACTTCGCCGCCGCGAATGGCATCGAGGGTTTGCTCTGCTTCGCTGAGGCGGATTCGGAGATCTTCTATTTCATCGAGCAGTTCTTTTTTAGATCGTTTGTCCATGTACCATTCACTTCCGGGATGTGACACGAGCTCTGGCGGGATTTCATAGAATCAGTGAGGTCCCGGACGAACCTTGTCAGGCCGGAGGCCTATTGGGCCCTGAAGAGATTGTCTCTAAAGTATATGCACCGCTTTACCCTTACGCAACACTTAGTTATTCAGCGGCCATACCCAAGGCACCAGAACGATTGAGATCCCATAGACAATCAATGTCATCAGCGAGCCCACCTTGACAAAATCCGTGAATCTATACCCTCCCGGACCATAGACCATCAAGCAGGCCGGCTCAAGAGGGGTGATATACGATGTGCTCGCCGCCACAGCAATAATCATTGCGAACGTCCGAGGGTTCAATCCAAGATGAAGGGCCGTCTGGATCGCCACCGGAACCACCACAATGGCCGCGGCCTGGTTGGACATCGGCTGGGTGAGCACAACTGCAAGGAAGAAGAACCCCGTGAGCAGCCACACCGGATGAGCCTCTCCTGTCAAGGCCGCGATCGCTTCGGCCAGGAACTGAGCTGCACCGGTGTGCTGCATGGCGATACCCAGCCCCAGCATGCTGCCGATCAGGATCAGGACCCTCCATTCCACATCCTGGTAGGCCCTTGCCGGGCTGATACAGCGGGTCAGGAAGGTCATGAACACACCGAGGAGCAGGGATACCGGGAGGGAAACGAGCTTGAAGGAAGCTGCCGCAAGGGCGCCGAGGAAGATGAAAATCGCTATGGGGGCGCGCCTCATATTTGCACGCTCCAGGGAGAGGGTTCCCAGAACGTGCAGCAGATTGTCCCTTTCCACCCGCGATATTCTGGCTATCCTCGACCTGTGGCCTTGAAGGAGCAGCACATCGCCCACTCGCAAAGGAATTTCGCTGATCTTCCTGAAAAGGCTTTCCCCATGGCGATAAAGCGCAAGCACCTGAACCCCGTACTCATGACGAAATCGGGCCTGTTTCAGGGTTCGCCCGAGCAGGGAGGACCTGGGAAGGAGGACCGCTTCGACCAGGCTCATCTCTTCGGCCTTGAACTGTGGGTCGGACAACTTGTAATCGGCCTTGATTTCGATCCCGGTCTTCTCCTTGATTTTCAGGATATCTTCCCTCTTCCCTTCCACCAGGAGCTCGTCGCCCGTCTCCAATATTTCCTGGGCCTTGGGAACCAGGTACCGGTGCCGTTCCTTTCCGCGTACAATCCAGAGTACGGTCAGATCCAGATCGTGCCCGAGGCCCGATTCCGAAAGTGTTTTGCCAATGAGCGGCGAGCCGGGAAGGATTACGAGCTCGGTCAGGTACAGCCTCTTGCCGAAATCGGCGATGAGATCGTCAGGATGCCCCCGGACAGGCATCAACCGCCTCCCTACCACGAACATGTAGATCAGGCCTGCGATCAGGATCGGAAGGCCCACGGGCGTGATCTCGAACATGCCGATGGGCGCCATCCTGTGCTGAACCAGCAGCCCGCTGATGACGATGTTGGTGGATGTGCTGATCAGAGTGACGGAGCTGGCCAGCACTGCAGAGAATGCAAGCGGCATCAACAACCTGGATGCGCTGACACGAAGTTTCTCTGATATTCCGAGGACCAGGGGCAGGAAAAAAGCGGTAGAGGCGGTGTTGCTGATGAACGTGCTCAGCAAGGCTGTTGACCCCATCACCACGATAACCAGACGGTTCTCATCCCCGCCGACATGGCGCAGAATCAGTCTTCCTGCCATGTCGATCACCCCGGTTCGCGAGAGCGCCGAGGTGAGCACAAACAACCCGAAGATCATCACGACCGCATCGCTTCCGAACCCCGAGAATGCCTTTTCGGGCGGCAGGAGTCCCGTGAGAACGAGAGCGAGCAGCACACCCAGAGCGACCACGTCGGGAGGTATCCACTCTGTGGAGAAGAGGATCAGGGCCGCGGCCACAATGATGAAGAGCAATGCTATCTGCAGTGTCATCGGAGTTGTAAACGGGTACAGGGTTAGTGGTATCCTCAGGTGCAACTCTCATCATATTTGCGGGTCAGCCGGCCGTGAATAAAGGCTGGACTGTATTTTACGCGGAAAAGTCCTTGAGGCGGAGAGGCCCCACCCCGGGATCAGTGACAAAAGAGAGACCCTGGGATCGCCCATGTCACTGTCTATGATCCCCAAAGGCCCAGTTAGTATCTATGTAGAAGGGGGAGTTTGATATCGGTTCTGGCAATTTCATTCGCGTCATTCTCAGTAGATGGCAGGTGCCGGAAGGCGAAGGTAGTAAAGATCCCGCTCCAGAGGGGCCGGCTTTGACTGCACCCCGGAGGGGTGAGGTTTATGGCGCGGACAATCCGGAGTCTCTGACCCGGCTCACAGGACCAGGTTTTCCTCAATGCAATAAATGGTCCTGCATTGCGCAGCTGCCCTCCTTGGTATTTCCTATTTACAGCGGCAGTTCGCATAGGTTAAAAAGGTGCACCCCCTAGCGGAGGCAGCGCAAGCCTCCCTTAAAGGCCGATTGAAAAACAACGCTGCTGAGTAGCGAACTCCTGGGAACTCTGAAACCCAGTTTACCAACCGTAGGTACCTCAAACGGGGACGGATCGCAGGGAGGGAGAAAGAGATTGCAGGAGAGGGGGGATTTTTAATGGCGCAGCGTCAGCCTAGCGGGGAGATCAATGACGAAGGAAGATCTAGTAGGAAAGATTAAGAAGCTGCTAAAGGCAGATGACTTGGACTTCTTGATAAAACTTGAGCTGGAAGAGCTTGAAACATTGGTGTCAAGAATCAGAGCCAGGGTTGATCAGTTGGAACGGTAATCCAGAAACCTTCAAAGGGGTATCTAATGCTCCTTCACCCGATTCCGGATAAGTTCTGTAATGGCCAGGAGCTGCCGTACAGTTTCAGCCGATCGTTTACCTGCTTTGAGGATTGCCTGCAGATAGCGATTGAGGGGCTCTTCAGCATCTATCTGGAGCACTGCCATTTCAGCGGGAGAGGATAAATTTCAAGCGATCAGTCTTGACAAAATCGTAACAAGTCGTCATCCCGGCCCCGCATCAAGTGCGGGGCCGGGATGACGAAAAAAGGGTGTTCTCGACTTTTTACGAGAATCCGAACTTTGATCTACTGACCGCAACCCCTCCCCTCGCCAGGACGGGAGAGGCTGCGCGGCCGTTCCCATTGAACTTTAGAAAATCGGATAAAGCAGGAATGCCACGGAAGTGATGATCAGGTATACAAAAAAAACCAGCAGAAGCCATCCCATGATTTCTCTGAATTCCAGCTTTGCCACGGCCAGCATGGCAATAGCCCAGAATGGCTGGATCATGTCCGTCATCATATCTCCCCATGCATAGGCCACCACGGTCTTGTGCGCGGCCACGCCGAGCTGTTTTGCCGCCGGCAGCAGGTAGGGGGCCGTAACCGCCCACTCCGAGCCGCCGGATGGAATGAGATAATTCAACAGACCGGCATACCAGTAGGTGATCAGCAGGAAGGTGCTGCCGCTGCCGATTGTGACGAATGCCTTTGTGAAGACTGTGGCCAGGGCGGTGAATTTGAAAAGACCGAATATCCCGGCATAGAAAGGGAACTGGATGACGATTCCCCAGATGGCCTTGCCTGCATCCTCTGTGGCCTTAAGGAAGCTCCAGGGTCTCCAGTGGAACAGGACCCCCAGTATGAGGAAAAACAGATTGATGTTGTCCAGGTTGATGGCATTCTTGAAGCCCACCTGTCCCGTTTTCCACCCGAGCCACCAGAATCCGCCTATCGCTACCAGCAGATTCCACCCCCACCACCAGTTGGCCCACGCTGAGAAACTCCCGGTTTCTGCCGGCCGTGGAGGAGCTTCGTAGAGTTTCAATTTATCCATCAACTCGGGTCTCACCTTGTAGGTCTTCTCCTCCGAAGGATGCATGAGAGCCATCATGATGGTGACGACCACGATGATGATGAGAAGAAGGATGATATTGAAAGGAGAAAATATGGTCATGCTTGTGCTTATGGTCCCTGGCAGGTACCCGCCTTTGATGAGGAAGTTGTCAGGGGTATTTACCAGCAGAGGGGCTGAGGCTGAGATTCCGGCATGCCAGGTGCAGCCGAGGCCGAGGTATGCCGCTGCAACGAGAAGGCGGTAATCCACTTTTGGGTTGTTCTTGACGATGTAGAGGGCCAGCATGGCGCTGCCGATCAGGCTGATTCCCCACTGGAGCCAGGCGCTGATCATGGAAAAGAGGGCCATGATGACGATTGCCTGCCAGGGCTTGTCCTTGTTGGCCCAGCCGGAGATCCCATTCAGAAGCCACCGCACAGGAGGGGAACAGGCTAAAATATACCCCGTCATCATGATCAGGCACATCTGCATGGCAAAGGAGAGCAGGGCCCAGAAGCCGTTGCCCCATGCCTGCACGGCTTTGCCAGGACCTACATCCCCCCATATCAGGGCCATGATGAAGGTGATGATGGTGAGAATCCAGACAATGACGAGGGCATCAGGTATGTATTTTTCGGTCCAATTGGTAAGCCTGCCGCCCCACTCCTTGAGAAACTCCATCCCAGACCTTTGATCATCTTGAGCCATGACAACCTCCTTTTATCGGTTACCGGTCATCAATACCCTTCCTCCCTCATTTGCCTCCCCGCATCACCTCCTTCCGCCTATGGGGTATTCAAACAACGGATAAAAGTCGATCAGTACCGGATCGTCAATAACCCGGGTGGTGTCGCCGGCTCGATATGACCAAAACGCGCTTTTTATAGGCCTGAAGTTTAAAAAGGTCAAGCATCTATGCGGGCATCGCTGCAGGGCGTCTGATGAAGGAATCGGCCTTTAAGACTTAGGTTAATAAGAATGTCTCCATCCTTCAGGATTGAACGCGGCTCTTTCGTATCGAATGCCTCTGTCAAGTACACGCGCTGAAATTACAACACCCTGATTAATATGAGCTGCCACTTATTAAGACTTCCTTGTCTTTTCTTTAATAAGGCCGTACCCTATTTAAGAATCTTTAATAGGAGAGCGGTTCATTGCTTCGATGTAAAGGTGAAGGCTCTTCCTTTACATCAGAGTCGCGAGATGTAAAGAAACTTGAGTCAACGGCATCAGTCGCTCGAGGTCGATGAACTTCCTGCTGCAAAAAGGTTTATTCTATGAAAATACCGCTCTATCAAATAGATGCATTTGCCCCGGAGGTGTTCTCCGGGAATCCGGCTGCGGTGTGCATCCTGGATGCATGGCTTGAAGATAAAATTCTTCAGGGGATCGCTGCGGAGAACAATCTGTCCGAGACGGCCTTCCTCGTGCGCAACGGCGAAGGGTTCGACCTCAGGTGGTTTACACCGGTAACCGAAGTGGCGCTTTGCGGCCATGCAACGCTGGCGAGCGGGTTTGTTCTTTTCTCCTGTTTAAAGTGGAAAGAGGATGTCATCCGGTTTCAGACGCGAAAGAGCGGGCAACTCGTAGTTGCCAGGCGCGGGGATCTGCTGGAGATGGACTTTCCTGCAAGGCCGGCGCATGCAGCAATACCGCCTCCCGGCCTGGAAGCGGCGTTGAATGTCCGCCCCGCTGAAGTGCTCGGCTCCGCGGAAGATATCCTCGTACTGCTCGAATCCGAAAGTACCGTCCGCGACCTCCAGCCCGACTTTGCTGCCCTGGGCCGGGTCGAGTGCCGCGGCGTGATCGTGACGGCGAAGGGAGATCGCTCCGATTTTGTGTCACGCTTCTTCGCACCCCGCGTGGGCATACCTGAAGATCCTGTCACGGGGTCGGCCCATTGTGTTTTGATTCCCTACTGGGCTGGGGTGCTGGGCAAAAAGAATCTGCGCGCCCTGCAGGTTTCAAAAAGGGGAGGCGAGTTGTTTTGTGAAGATCGTGGGGAGCGTGTTCGGATTGCAGGCAAGGCTGTGTTGTACCTCGAAGGCACCATATCCATCTGAAACCATTATTCTCGCTGCCAATCCATCACCTAATGTGCTATTTTCCACACCTCAATGTCCTCTACCTTTGATCACTCAAGCGGCTGAGAAAGGCTCGTCGATCCATTATGGGAAATCCTGCGCCGGAAGTTTCACGGACACGCAAGAGAAAAAACCTTTTCTATTACGGCTGGATCATAGTGCTGGTCGCCATGATCTCCATGGCCTTTTGGTTCGGCTTCCGAACCATGTTCTCCGTCTTTCTCGTGGCCCTCGTGGACGAATTCGGATGGGACCGAGGGGAGACGTCGGGAGTCCAATCCCTGGCCATGGTCGTTTACATCGTGACCGCACCATTGGCGGGCGGGCTGGTGGACCGTTTCGGCCCGAGGCGGATCATATTGCCCGGGATCATTCTCCTTGCCGCCGGCATCTTTCTTTGCGGCTCCATTCATCGGCTCATTCATTTCTATATCTATTTCGGCCTCATGGCGGGGATCGGGGTCACTTTCGTCTCCCTGGCAACCTATACGGCCATCATTCCGCACTGGTTCGAAAAGAAGCGGGGAACGGCCAGCGGCATTGCCTCTTCAGGCATGGGTCTGGGAATGATGGTATTCGTCCCCTTGTCGCAAGGGTTCATTTCCTTGTGGGGGTGGCGGATCAGTTTTCTGATTCTGGGCATCGCGACCCTCATCGTTCTGCTGCCACTGAACGGGCTTTTGCTTCGGCACAGACCCCAGGATGCGGGATATTCCGGCCCGGACGGCGAAACGGCTCCCGCGAAACCTGATGAGAACTCTGCCCCGACAGTGAACAGTCCCTTCGTATGGACCGTCGGTGAGGCAATGAGGACCTCCAATTTCTGGGCACTGATGCTCTTCCCCATGTTCAGCATGGTTGGCATTTATCTCATCTCGGTGCATTTTGTCGGTTTTCTCGTGGGGCAGGGACTGGACAGAATGGTGGCCGCCTCCGCGTTTGCCATGATCGGGATAATCTCGACGCCCTTTCGGATCATATGGGGTTTTGTTTCCGACCGCATTGGGAGAGAAAAGGCATACACGTTGGGCTCGCTCTTCTTCTGCTGCAGTTTTTATTGTCTGGTGCGTTTTGAGCAGGGTGGTGGGGTCTGGCTCGTTTACCTCTTCGTGTTGCTCATTGGAATCGGCTGGGGGGCGACCGCTCCCATGTTCATGGCCTCAGCCGCTGATCTGTTTCATGGCCCGGCCATAGGAACGATTTATGGAATGCTCGAAGGAACAGTGGGCATCGGGGGTGCATTCGGCGCATACATCGGCGGATACCTGTTCGACAAGACCGGATCTTACATGCAGGCATTCGGCGTAGCGGTTGTCTCGGGCACCCTGTCATGCGCTTTCATGTGGGCGGCAGCGCCAAGACGAGGGGCGCTCTTGAGGAAAAAGGTCCTTGAGGCGAAAAAGACGGCCTCAGGCGCCGACAATACCAGGTAAGTATCATCTACCAGTACCAGTCGGAACCTGTACCGACATCAGTGATTACCTCCCTCACCCCCTCGACACTCTGCGCGACCAAAGGGATTGCATTGATGATCTTTTCTGAGCCGACGTTTCCGCGAATGGCTACTTTTCCTTCGTCCGCGGCGACGTTTACAAAAGCGGCCCTGGTTCGCTCATCTTTTGCCAGGGCGATCCATACCCTGCTGCTCAGGAGCAGATCTTTTTGCGCCTGGAGAGATGCCGGCGTGACCCTGAAATCCTCCAGCAACGAAGTTTGCGCGACGCTCAGGCAGGCTCCTTCGATGCTGATGTGTTGGAGGTTGAGCACCATGTCATAAAGTGAAGCATCGTTCCAATCCACCCCATAGAGAAATCGGGTCCACTTGTGGCGTTTTTTGTCGACGTTCTCGATATACGCAACCACTTCCTCCCTGGTTTTCTTTGTCTCTTCCATGGCCGCGCGAATGCGAAATTCCATGCCGGCAATGATACGGACGCGAAGGACGTGGGAAATGGTTCCCAGCAGAAAATGTCCCGCGTGCCCATGATAGATGAGATTCCCATTGTCGGCACGCTCAAGCAGAACTGCCGTAAGGCATCTGAGATAGGAAAACCGCTTCCCCGGCGCCTGCTCCTGGAAGAGCGGCGGATCTTCGAGAGCGGTCGACACCTCCTCTTCTGAGATCCTGTAGGCTTTAGCAGCCTCGGCCAGTGTCTCCTCCCGGCTTAGGACCGGATAACCGAGTTTTTTCCCGAGACACTCTGCAAGCGCCTTGCCTCCACTGAAAGTCCCCCTGGAAATAGTGATGATGGCCATTTGATGTCCTCCGGAGAAGAGGTTGTGAAGATCGGTGGTTACAGGGACAATGGTCTGGAAGGGGATCTGCCCGCACGGTATGACCGTTTGGGCCGATATTTTTATTTATACGGCCGCGGTGGCCGCGTGTCAAGGAACACGCCTGAACATGCCTGAATGCTCATCCGCAATGATTACTCACAGAACTCTTCCTCCTCTGTGACTCTGAGGTCTCAAGCGAAGCCCTGCACTGCGCACGGGACAGGCGGGCGAGAGGTGACTTCTATGCAGCGAAAAGGGAAGGCTCACGAGACTCGAAGGTCCTTTGCCCTTCAACGGGGCGGCAGGTCCAGGCGCCGCCTTCTTCCAGGCTCAGTAAGATATCGTAGTACCGCAGATGGGCTTCGTGCTCCTCGCTTTCAAAGGTCATGTAGGAGATCGCCCTCCGTCTCAGGAGAAGCAGCACGAGCTCGACCTGCTCGGACCGGAGTGTGCTGCCCGGTCTGTCAAGCAAAGCGAATCGGGGCCGGGACAGCAGGACCCGCGCGACCAGCAGAAGCTGCTGCTTGTCCAGGGGGAGTATGTTGTCCCAGTTCTGCTGTTTATCCAATCCTCCAAATCGATTCAGAAGAGAGTCAATTTGCAGGCTCCGAAGCGTCTCCAGTATCCGTTCCTCGGAAAGCGGGATTCCTTCCATGTTTCGATCGAGTGCACATTCCTCTTCCGGCAAGGGTCGCATAAGGAGTTCGCGCAGAGTTCCGGGCGGCAAATAGGGAATTTCCGGCAGAAGCAGAATCTGGTCAAGTGTCGGGCGTGCGATGTGGCCGTCGCTAACATCCCAGAGCCCCGCCGTGGCCCGAAGCAGGGCGGGCGCTGCCGTTTCATCCCTTGCTTGAACGAGGATGCGTCTGCCGTGTGGAATTTCCAGCGACAGATCCTTGATCAGCAACCGGCCGCTGCGGGGGGAAAGAAGCGTCAACTCTTTGAATGCAATCCGTCCGTCATCTCTTGAAAACTGGCTTGAACAGCACTCCGCCAGTCGCTCCCTTTCGCCGGCCTCCTTCAGGAGGGCAAGCCTGGCAAACACGGCAGTATAGCTGGAAATGGACTGGAACTGGGTCACTATCAGGGAAAAGGCTCCCGACAATTGAGTGAATGCAATCGCCGATTGGGTAATCACCCCAAATTGCACTTTCCCGTCCAGGAAAAGAGGAGCCACGACCAAAGCCGGGATGATCTGGATCATCCAATTGTATCCGGTGGTAAAGAAGTTCAGCCTGCGGTTTATCCCAATGATGTGGCGGAAATTCGCGGCAACATCGCTCAAGTTCTTCAGGCTGAGTCTGATGAGATGTCCCTCGCGGCGTGAGAGGGCGATTGATTCGGCGTTTTCCTTCAAGTGGATAAGGGAAGCGCGAAGATTGGCTTCTTTATCCAGTTGGTCGTAATTCAGCCGCACCAGCGGACGGCCGAAGAGAAAACTCACGAGAGTGCCCGCCGAAGCGTATAACACCGCCACCAGGAAGAGACGGGGACTGATGGACCACAGCACACCGGAAAAGGCGATCACGGTGAGGGTGCCGTTCAACAACATCAGAACGAAGGAGAGGGTGGTCCTGCTGAACACGCGGATATCATCCGCGATACGCTGGTCGGGATTCTTGACCTCTCCTTTCTTCTTGAGCCTGTAATATACCCGCTGGGTGGCATAGCTGATGATGGACTGCTTCGTCACCCATTCCCGCCATACCAGCCCGAGGTATTCCTCGGTGTAGGTGTAGATGACGGAAACAATTGTGGTTACGGCGAAAACGCCTATGTACACCAAAGCCATCCTTATGAATTCGAACCGGTTCCGATCCTCGATGGCTGTCATGAAGTCGCGGCCCACGTAACTGCCTGCAACATTCAAGCTGTTCATGCCCAGCAGGAGCGTGATGAGGAGTACGAAAATCCATGCGGCTCTCCGCCCTGTTCGATCAGATGTCGCGAACTGTTTGATATTGAGGAGGAGGCTCCACCATGTCTGCCTGGGGATTCGAATCTTTTCACATGTTGATTGTCCTGATCGTGGCAAACTGTCGCTCCTTCGATTGAAGCACCGGCTCAAGCTGAAATCCGTGAAATTGAAGGTGCAGGGAACAGCACTGTTTCATGGGATTGTTCAATGCTCTTGCAGGAACTTCGATTCAGGCGCAGTCGGCAGGAATCAGTGCAGGGAACGAGCGGCAGTACGAATACAATGCGCGAAGCTTCAGATAGAATCAATTGCTGCTGCAGAAGGGGTTTCCCGTATGCTGCGGTTTTTTGGTGCGTGTTTTCATAGCAGGTATGGATTCACAGGTCAATGACTTTTGATGGGTTCGGGGGGTATGAGGAGAAGGTTCTCGATATGTTCAGGAATGCGGTGTCAGCCCTTCTTGGGTTTCCGGTTTTTGGTCGAGCGGGATGGGTCCTTCTCTTCAGATGACAACCCTTCCCATAACCGCCGCGCGGCCTCGTATTCTTCGGGGGTATCAATGTCGGAGTCTTCGTAAGATCCATCCGGCTCCACGAGGCACACCTCGCGGGGAAACCGGCGGAACAGCTCCCTGGCGCCGACATCGCCATGCAGATCGTACAGGTGAGGATAGAACTTGCGGCCGACGATAACCGGCAGGGTCCTGCCGTTTCCGGTTCTCACGGCCCCGAGGCTCAGCCCCGATCGCAGGTATTCTTCAATCAAATGATTGATGAGGTCGGATGTGATCCACGGCATGTCACCGAGCAGGATCAAGGTGTGTTCATATAGCGGTTCGATCTGCCGGATTCCGGAGATGATGGAAGTGCTGATGCCCTCACCAAAGCGGGGGTTTTCAATGATGCGGAGCCTCGATCCGAGCAGGGTCGGGATAAGGCGGTCCCTGATCTCTTTTGCATGAGATCCGAGCACCAGAAAAAGAACATCGATATCCGATCCAAGGGCCTGCCTGATCGCGTGCTCGAGGAGGCTCCGTCGGCCTAGAGGCAGGAGTTGCTTGGGTCTCCCCATGCGGGAAGAGGCGCCTGCAGCAAGCAGCAGACCGGCGATACTTTTCACTTCGGCTTTTCCTCCCCCGCCCTGTCTGCCCCGGCATCGAAGATCCTGAGATTGATTTCCCTGAACCTTTCCGGGCTGATTCTCTCGATGGTGGATCTCATCTCTTCGGCTGGGACTGGATTCTGTTCTAAAGCCGCAAAATATCCAAGGAGAGCCAGGTTAGATGAAAGAGGACCACCCAGCTCTTCGGCGATTCTCCCCGCCTGCAGACCCCGGCAGAGAATCTCTTTTTTTTCCAGATACGCCCTGATCTCCCCCTTCGGAAAATCGTTGGATTCCGTGTTGATGTACATCCGTCCCCCGCTCGAAACATAAGGCAGGTTGCGGTATCCTTCGGACTCCTCCAGGGCCAGCAGGTAGAGGGCGGAGTCGGTCTTCACAAGAGAACTCTCCACCTCTCCGAACCGGAGATGAGAAACCACGGAACCGCCCCGCTGCGCCATGCCGTGCGTTTCGGCGCCCATTACCCGGAACCCCTTGTCAAGCCCGGCTTGTGCCAGAACCTTGGTCATGAAAAGAATTCCCTGTCCCCCTAATCCGCAGAGAACGATATTGATCGTATCCATCAGGCTCCTCCCACCTCCTCAATAGCTCCCTTCGGGCAGATCTGGAGGCACACCCCGCAATCTGAACAGATCTGTCTGTTGATGTTGACTCTTCCAAGGTTCTGGTCCAGGTAGAGGGCGGGGCACTCAAATCGATCCAGACAGAAGTTGCACTGAGCGCATTTGTCCGTAACAGTGACCTTTCTCCTGGCATCATTGTCCCTGTAAGCTATCAGGCAGGGGTGCCTGGCAATGAGCACGGCAATTCCCCCTTCGGGCTCCCTGATATACTCGGATGCCTTCTTCAGAGATTCGGTCATTCTCTTGATGTCGTATGGATCCAGAACCTCGATGTAGTCCACACCGCATCCTGCCACGAGCCTTTCCAAAGAGACCGCTTTGCCGGGGCTCCCGTCGGCCCTTACGCCCAGGGCAGGTGTAGGCTGCATGCCTGTCATGGCTGTAGTCAGATTGTCCAGGATGACCAGGATGAATCTGGCTCCATTGTACACTGCGTTCAACAGGCCGGCCGGTCCCGAATGAAAAAAGGTGGAATCGCCTATCGTTGCTACTATCGGCTGCTCTGAACCATCCTGTGCAAAGGAGTGATAGAATCCTGAAGCCATGGTAATGCCCGCCCCCATGTCCAGGCAGGTATCCACCGCGCCCAGGTTGAGACCCAGTGTATAGCAGCCGATGTCCGAGGTGAAGATGGCCTTGGGTCCGGCCTTCCGGATAGAGAAGAAGGCGGCCCTGTGGGGACAGCCGGGGCAGAGTGTGGGCTTTCGGACAGGAAGCTGAAGATTCCTGACGAGCTCCGATGACTCCATATCGTCCAGGTCGCGGATTGGACTCAGACCGGTTTCCTTCATTACATTGTTGACCACCCTGTGAATCACCTGGGGGACGAGTTCCCCCTGTGCGGGGACGTGCCCTGAGAGCCTCCCTAGGAGCTTTTGCCTCTCTCCGGTGAAGTATTCAATCAGCGTATCGGTCTCCTCCAGTACCAGCACCTTCTCGCACCCGGAGACGAACTCCTTAACCAGATTCTCCGGAAATGGGTAGGGGGTCCCGATCTTGAGCACCGGGATATCACTTCTTCCCTCTTCCTTGAGAAGGTCATGGATGACCGAATAGGGAACGCCGGCGGCAATGATTCCCAGGGGAACCTCTTTGCCCGGCGTCAGGGTGTGAAAATTATATGCGGAGAGAGACTCGAACTTCTTTGAGATTTGCGCAAGCTTGCGGTTCAGTTCGCCGTGCAGGATCAGCCGGAAGCGGGGGGTTGCAGCCCACCGCGCAGGGTCTTTCTTGAACGAACCCTTCCTGTTCTCCGTCTCGATTTTTCCAAAAGCAATGCTCTGCCGGGCGTGGCACACCCTTATGGCGGGCCTCAGGATGACAGGGATCCTGAACTCTTCCGAGACGGCAAAAGCGGTGGCGACCATCTCCCTGGCTTCCTGGGGCGTGGAAGGGTCGAAAACAGGCACCTTGGCGAAACGGGCCATAAAACGGGTATCCTGCTCGGTCTGCGAGGAATGAGGGCCCGGGTCGTCACAGGAGATGATGACCAATCCGCCTACCGTTCCCATGTAAGCGGCACTCATGAGAGAATCGGCAGCCACATTCAGACCCACCTGCTTCATGCAGCAGGCGGCTCTTTTGCCGGTAATGGATGCGGCAAAGGCGTTATCCAGGGCCACCTTCTCATTGGTGGACCACTCTACATAAGTGTTCAGGTTCTCCGATTTCACCAGACGGATGACCTCCGGCAGGATCTCAGAACTCGGGGTGCCGGGGTAGGAAGTGACAACCTGACAGCCGGCTTCCACAATTCCCAGGGCAATAGCGCCGTTTCCAAGAAGGATCTCTTGTTTTGCCATATCAGATCTTATCGCTCCTTTTGGCCTGTTCGATCAGATCCACGAGTGTGAGGACCTTGGGTTTGGGCGGGTTCATGAAGACCCGATCCCACTCCCCGGGTTTCAGCTCCGTCCTGAAAAAGTCTTCTACCAGAAAATGGTCGTACCAGCAATCGATGCTCTTTGAGCACGGCAGTCCCCCGCACTCGCAGCGGCAGTAAGAAAAAGGGACCTCATGGCCCAATTTGCGGCAACGAATCGGGTAATCGTCTCCGGGTGGTTCACTGGTTCTTATCATGGTGTTCCTCTGACGTATATTCTAAAGGCGGTGTTCAGGCTCTGCAACTCCAAAATCCGACATTCGGATATCGAACTCGGAGCAGATGCAAAGGGCAATGCTGTAACAATTCCAATCTGATGACCTTACAAAAAGTACTACTGTTTTGTCATTTCGACCTCCCGCCTAAGCGGGGGGGGAGAAATCTTGTTAAGCAATCGAACTGCCGGATTTCTCCCTTCGGTCGAAATGACAGGCAGGTTTAAGGTGGATTTTAAGAGGCTGTCGAACTTTCTCTTGAGGATTCGGATTTCAATCCTCGGGTATTGTTTTTCGGATTTCGAGTTTCGAGCTTCGGATTTGGGCTGCCGGAGGCCGCCCGGGAGCGGCCTCCGGCAGTGATTTCGTATGAGGGTCTAGAATTTTCCGGGGTTATACTGCTTCGGCTTCGGCAGTGGTGCAATATCGGCAAGGGCTCTCCTGATCTCCTCGTCAGGAAGGGCATGATCCGCGAGCTTGCCTCGCATGAATGCTTCATAGGCTGCCATGTCCACGAGTCCGTGGCCGCTCCAGTTGACAAGGATGACCTTTTCCTTCCCCTCCTCTTTCGCCTTGAGAGCCTCTCGAATGGTCATTGCGATGGCGTGATTCGTTTCAGGCGCGCTGATGAAACCTTCCGTCCTGGCAAAGGTGATGCCTGCACTGAAGGTTTCCAACTGCTGAACCGATTCGGGGCGGATGAGTCCGCTCATGATCAACTGGCTCACGAGGGGCGCCATCCCATGATACCGCAGCCCCCCGGCATGGATGGGCGCCGGGACAAACGAATGCCCCAGGGTATGCATGGGGAGAAGGGGGGTCATCTGGACCGTGTCGCCGAAATCGTATGCAAATGGTCCCCGGGTCATGGTGGGGCACGAGGCAGGCTCCACGGCAATGACGTCGATTTGTTTCCCGTGGATCTTGTCCCTCAGGAACGGGAAGGCCATGCCCGCAAAGTTGCTCCCTCCTCCGGCGCATCCAATGATGACATCCGGGTAGTCTCCTGCTATGGCCATCTGTTTAATGCACTCCAGCCCGTTCACGGTCTGGTGCAGCATGACATGGTTCAGCACGCTCCCCAAGGCGTACTTGGTGTCGGGGTCCATGACGGCCGCCTCAACGGCCTCGCTGATGGCAATACCCAGGCTTCCGGGGGAATCGGGGTTCTGCGCAAGGATATTCTGTCCCGCTTTGGTTTCGGTGCTGGGACTCGCCACGCAGTTTGCACCCCAGGTCTCCATCATCAACCGGCGATAAGGTTTCTGATTGAAACTGATCTTCACCATGAACACCTTGCACTCAATGCCGAAGAACGCGCAGGCCATGGAGAGTGCGCTGCCCCACTGGCCGGCGCCGGTCTCTGTGGTGATCTTCTTCGTTCCGGAGATTTTGTTATAGTAGGCCTGGGGGACCGAGGTATTTGGCTTATGGCTGCCCGCAGGGCTCACCCCCTCATTCTTGAAGTAGATCCTGGCAGGGGTTTTGAGATGTTTCTCCAGCCCATACGCCCTGTATAGGGGTGTAGGCCGCCAGATGAGATACTTCTCGATCACCTCTTCGGGAATATCAATGAATCTCTGAGAAGTCACCTCCTGCTCTATCAGCGGCATTGGAAAAATCGGGCTCAGGTCGTCAGGCCCAACAGGTTTGCCGGTGCCCGGGTGAAGAGGCGGCTCCATGGGCGTGGGCATGTCGGCCATGATGTTGTACCATTGGCGGGGCAGTTCCGATTCGGGCAAAAAGATCTTTTTTACCTCCATAATCCCTCCTTCATGTTGTGGTTTGCACTGATGGACCCTTGCGACAGGTTGCCATTGGGACGACTTTTGTCGTCACGAACAGACGGACACCCCGATTTTCTTAAAAAAAGGAGAAACCCGGGGTGCAGATGCACGTAAGTGAAGACGCATGGTCTTCTGCGAAGGGTTGGTCTAAAGGTTATGGAGGAAATGGTCCGAAAAGGAAGAAAAGTCAATATGATCAAGCAAATCTCTATGACAGATGTATATCCGCAGGACACGATCTGTCAAGGTTTTTTCTTTCACCTTCTGTCCTGCGTTGTGCGGCTAATGATTCGTGCAGGGCAATAGATGCGTATTTGGCTTCAAAAGAAGAGAGGGATGTTCTAGAATTGCAGTTTCTCGGACGAGGCCCGAAGAGGAGGGGGGGACATGGAGGAAAAGGCCGCTCAGTGCAAAAATCAGGACAAAGATAAGCTTTCCTACTACAAGGCTCTGCACGACATTGCCAATCAGATCCACGCTGCAAAGGATATTGACGAGATCCTGATCAATCTCAAAGGAGAGATGCTGAGACTCTTTGACGCGGATCGGATCACCATTTACGTGGTGGACGGCAGAACAAAGGAAATTTACAGCCGCTTCAAGGAGGGGGATTTCCCGAATGAGATCCGGGTTCCCATCAGCAACAAGAGCATAGCCGGCTACACCGCCAACAATGCCCAGATCACGAATATCGTGAATGCGTATGATTCCCACGAACTGAGCATGATCAACAAGGATCTCGGCTTCGACAAGCGCTGGGATGAAAAATACAAGTATGTGACCAAGCAGATTCTAACCGTTCCCATCTTCTACAAAAAGTATGTGATTGGAGTGCTCCAGCTCGTAAACAAAAAGGGCGGGGTAAGGTTCACCCCCGATGACCAGAACTGCGCAGCGGAACTGGCTGACGTGCTTGGAATAGCCTTCTTCAACCAAAGGAAGATGGCACAGCAGAGAACCAAAAAGACAAAATTCGACTACCTGCTGAACCAGACCATCATCACAGAAAAGGAGTTGGCAAGGGCCGTTTCGCTGGCGCGCGATCTGAATTCGCCCCTTGAAGAGATTTTGATCAAAGAATTGAGAGTGAAAAAAGAGGAGGTCGGGCGCTCCCTGGCAGAGTTCTACGGGTGTCAATATGTCCCCTTCAACAGCAACTTCCCCATCCCCGGAGATCTCCTGTCAAGGCTCAAGCCGGCCTATCTCAAGAACAACCTGTGGGTGCCCCTTGAGAAGAAAGACGGAAAGGTGCGGGTCCTGATCGACAACCCGCAGCGGCTGGACAAGATCGACAGTGTCAAGACCCTCATTCCCGCTGCGGGATATGAATTCGTGCTGGGGCTCAAAGACGACATCCTGCAATTTTTGGAGCACTTCTTTGGCGTGCCTCAAGGCCAGGCGGACGGGTCCATCGACGAAATCATGGCCAGGCTCGACTCCGGTTCAGGCGAAGAGGAGTTGGAGGGAGTGGAAGCCCTCACCGAGGACGACAGCGTCATCGTCCAGCTCGTCAACAAGATGGTCATGGATGCGCACAGGAAGAAGTGCTCGGACATCCATATTGAACCCTACCCGGGGAAGGAGGGCGCGGAGATCCGGTTCAGGATCGACGGGGCTTGCCAGAAGTACCAGACCGTGCCTCACAGTTATAGAAGAGCACTGAGCTCCAGAATCAAGATCATGGCGGAGCTCGATATCTCCGAACGGCGAAAGCCCCAGGACGGGAAAATCAAATTCAAGAGATTCGCGCCGCTCGACATCGAGCTCCGAGTGGCGACCATCCCGACGGTAGGCGGGGAAGAGGATGTGGTCATGCGTATTCTCGCGGCCGGTGAGCCAATTCCCCTGGAGGTCATGGGCATGGGCAAGAGAGACCATGACCTCCTCGTCAACATGATTTCCAAACCCTACGGCATTGTGCTCGTAGTGGGGCCGACCGGAAGTGGAAAGACCACCACCCTTCATTCGGTTCTGCATCATATCAACAAACCGGAAACCAAGATCTGGACCGCGGAGGACCCGGTGGAGATTACCCAAAGAGGTCTACGGCAGGTTCAGGTCATACCCAAGATCGGCTTTGACTTTGCCGCGGCCATGAGGTCCTTTCTCAGGGCCGATCCGGACGTGATCATGGTCGGAGAGATGAGAGACCACGAGACGGTGGCAACCGGGATAGAGGCGTCGCTCACCGGACACCTCGTCTTCAGCACCCTTCACACCAACAGTGCGCCTGAGACGATCACGAGGCTTCTGGACATGGGGATGGATCCCTTCAACTTTGCCGATGCCCTGATAGGAGTTCTTGCCCAGCGGCTGGTGAGGACCCTCTGCAAGAGCTGCAAAAAACCATACACCCCGTCACGACAGGAGTATGACTTACTCGTGAGGGCCTACGATGGGAATTTCGACGCCATGGGCGCCCCCTACTCGTCTGACCTGATCCTTTACAAGGCCAACGGGTGCGAGGCATGCGACAACACAGGATATAAAGGCAGGGCAAGCATCATGGAAATCCTGGAGGGCACGGACAGAATGAAGTTCCTGATCCAGTCCAAGGCCAAGATGGAGGACCTGCGCGCCCAGGCAGTCAAGGACGGCATGACCACCCTCATGCAGGATGGGATCAGAAAGGTCTTGCTGGGTTTTACCGATATTCAGCAGGTGCGGAAGGTTTGCATCAAATAGAGAGCGGCTGATGACCTTGGATTCTTCCGGAAGGGATGCTATTCTCTATACCGTTTTAGTTTTTTGAGTCAGGGTTTTTACAAAATCTCCTTTGAGGATTCTCAACTGGGGTCATTTTTATCAGAGGCTAAGCCAGTGCACTATACCATGGAACGGTGGAACACCACCAAGTCAGCTGAATTATATGGGGTCCCTGAGTGGAGCGGGGGATATTTCTCCATAGGCGCCAACGGCGAAATGATGGTCATGCCCTCTCCCGGGGCGGAAGACCGTGCTGTCAGCATTGCCCAGATAGCCGCCGGGGTGAAAGCCCGCGGGCTGGACATGCCTGTTCTCCTCAGGATCGAAAATATTCTCGACGCCCAGATCTCCAGCCTCAACGAGACCTTTCGATCCGCCATGGCGGAGCTGGGGTACCGCGGCTCCTTCATGGGGGCCTACCCGATCAAGGTCAACCAGCAGCAGCAGGTCATAGAGCAGATCACCCATTACGGCTCCCGTTATCATCACGGGCTCGAGGCGGGCAGCAAAGCGGAACTGATCGCCGCCATGGGCATGATGCGCGATTACCACTCGGTTCTGATCTGCAACGGATACAAAGACGAGGAATTTATCGACCTTGGTCTCTATGCCACCAAACTCGGATTCACCTGTATCCTGGTCGTCGAGATGCCTGACGAGCTGCCACTGATTCTTGAACGTTCGAAGGCGCTCGGCGCCACTCCCATTCTGGGCGTCAGAATAAAACTCTCATCCCTGGCAGAAGGGCACTGGTCCGAATCGGGAGGAGATCGCTCCATCTTCGGACTCAACACCAGTCAGGTAATCCATGCAGTCGACCTGCTGGCCAAGGAAAAGATGCTCGACTGCCTGCAGATGGTCCACTATCACCTGGGCTCACAGATTTCCAACATCCGCGACATTCGTACAGCTGTCAACGAGGCCTGCCGGGTATATGCCGGTCTCGCCAATGAAGGCGCCAACGTCAAATACCTTGACCTCGGCGGCGGCCTCGCAGTTGATTACGATGGTTCGCAATCCAATTTCCTCTCCAGCCGGAACTACTCGATCAACGAGTACTGCACCGATATCATCGAGGCCGTCATGACCTCGCTTGACGTGGAAGGAATCGAACACCCGGTGCTTATTACCGAGTCAGGCCGTGCCCTGGTCGCATATTATTCCCTGCTGCTCTTTAATGTTCTGGACGTGACGAAGTTCAGACCGGACCCGCTGCCCGATCCCCTTCCCGACGATTGTCCGGCTCAAATCGACTATATGCTGGAAACCCTGCAGAAACTCACCATTCGCAACCTGCAGGAGAGTTATAACGACATCCTCTTCTACCGGGACGAAGCCAGAAACCTGTTCCACCACGGCAAGATCAACCTGAGACAGCGCTCCCTTGCCGAACAGATCTTCTGGACGACGATCACCGAAATTGCCAGACTGTCCAAGGAACTCAAGCATGTCACCCCCGAGCTCGCCGATATCGAGCGAGTTCTTTCAGACATTTATTACTGCAATTTTTCCGTGTTCCAGTCTCTTCCCGATTCCTGGGCCATAGACCAGCTGTTCCCGATCATGCCGATACACCGGCTCGATGAAGAGCCGACCAGAAGCGCAATCCTGGCAGATATCACCTGCGACTGCGACGGCAAGATCGATCAGTTTATCGACAAGCGGGGCGTCAAGCGCTACCTGCCTCTGCATGAACTGAACAATTCCGATGAATACCTGCTCGGCGCCTTTCTGGTCGGCGCCTACCAGGAGACCCTCGGGGATCTGCACAACCTGATGGGAGACACCAATGTCGTGACCGTGCGCATCCTGGAGAACGGTGAATTTGAGTTTGTCGACGAGCAGGAAGGCGACACGGTGGCGGATGTGTTATCCTATGTGGAATATGACCCGAAACGGCTTTTTGTCAGCTTCAGGGAGACAGCGGAGCAGGCGGTGCGCTCCAATCGTATCAGCGCCGAGGAGAGAAAGGAAATTGTCCAGGCCTATGAAGCCGGACTTAGGGGATATACCTATTTTGAACGATAGACCGGATCCTTCGGAATAACCCCCTCGTTCCTGGGAGGAGCCGATAGGTTCGACTGGTCCGGGGTGAAAGGGATAGGTTGAAAATCCGAAAATCGAATATCGAAATCCGAAACAAACAAATTCAAATCCGAATTTTCAAATGAAAGAAAATCAGCAGTTCGACTTGTAAGTTCCGGTTTTGGTCATTTGAGTTTCAGTCATTCGGCATTGTTTCGGATTTCGTGCTTCGGATTTCGAATTTGATCAGTAATCCATGGAGGTTTCTCCATCATGGCCCATGTGCTTATTATCGGCGCCGGCGGCGTCGGGAGCGTCGTTGTTCACAAGTGCGCCCAGGTCCCTGAAGTTTTTTCACTGATTACCCTGGCCAGCCGAACAAAAGCCAAATGCGACGCTATTGCCGAGGACGTCCGAAAACGCACCGGCATCAAGGTTGCCACCCGTGCGGTTGACGCTGACGATGTTCAGCAGAGCGTCGCACTGATCAGGGAGATAAAACCGGACCTGGTGCTCAACGTGGCGCTTCCCTATCAGGATCTGCCGCTCATGGACGGTTGCCTCGAGGCCGGTGTGGACTATCTCGATACCGCCAACTACGAGCCGCCCGATGTGGCGAAGTTCGAATATAAATGGCAATGGGCCTTTCGGGAACGTTTCGAACAGGCGGGCCTCATGGCCCTGCTCGGCTCCGGGTTCGATCCCGGTGTCACCAATGTCTTCTCTGCCTGGGCACAGAAACATCATTTCGATGAGATCCATCAGCTCGACATCATCGACTGCAACGCCGGTGACCACGGCCAGCACTTCGCCACCAATTTCAACCCGGAAATCAATATCCGCGAGATAACCCAGCGCGGCCGCTACTGGGAACATGGCGAGTGGGTGGAAACCGACCCGTTGTCCTGGTCCATGACCTATGATTTCCCGGAGGGCATCGGTCCCAAAAAGTGCTTCCTGATGTATCACGAGGAGCTTGAATCCCTGGTATTGCATCTCAAAGGGTTGAAGCGGGCCCGCTTCTGGATGACGTTTTCCGATCAATACCTGACCCACCTCAGGGTTCTGGAAAATGTCGGCATGACGCGGATCGATCCAATAGAATACCAGGGAGTTCCCATCGTGCCGCTGAAATTCCTCAAGGCGGTCCTGCCCGAGCCGGCATCCCTCGGCCCTCTGACAAAGGGAAAGACCTGTATCGGCTGTGTCCTCAGAGGGGTCAAAGACGGCAGGGAGAAAATACTCTACATCTACAATATCTGCCGCCACGAAGACGCCTTTCGCGAAGTCGGCTCCCAGGCCATCAGCTACACCACCGGAGTTCCGGCAATGATCGGCGCCATGATGATGCTGACCGGCAAATGGAAAAAGCCGGGTGTCTGGCATATGGAGCAATTTGACCCGGACCCGTTCATGGATGCGCTCAACCGTCATGGCCTGCCCTGGACGGCCGTTGAGCTGAAATGAACGGCCGGCTCGAATGCGCTTTTGACCCGGCTCGGGTAATCACCCCTGCCTTTGTCGTTGACGAGGGTCTGCTGCGGCAGAATCTCGATATCCTCGACGAGGTCAAGCATCGTACCGGCTGCAGAATCCTTCTCGCATTGAAGGCCTTTGCCATGTTCAGCGTATTCCCGCTGCTCGGAGAAGTCCTTGACGGTGTCTGCGCCAGTTCGCCGCACGAGGCCCGGCTCGGCAGGGAGGAATTCGGCGGGGAGGTGCAAACCTTCGCCGCCGCCTACTCTGAAAGCGATATCCTGGACCTGGCGGAAACCACCGATCACCTGGTCTTCAACTCCTTCAACCAGCTGACAAGGTTTCGAGACCTCGCCCTGCAAAAGGCGCAGAGCTCCGGCAAGAATCTGCAAATCGGTCTTCGCATCAACCCCGAGCACTCCGAAGGCGCCGTGCCGATGTACGACCCCTGCACTCCGGGATCACGGCTCGGTGTCAGGAGAAGAGCGTTTCGGGAAGATCTGCTGGACCAGGTAACGGGGTTGCACTGGCACAACCTCTGCGAGCAGAACGCCGATTGCCTTGAGAGGACCATCGGTGCCGTTGAAGCATCGTTCGGTCCCTTTCTGGATCGAATGGAATATGTCAACTTCGGCGGGGGGCATCACATCACCAGAGAGGATTACAATCGTCCTCTCCTGATCGAGCTGATCAACCGGTTTCAGGACAAATGGTCCACATCGGTATACCTTGAACCGGGGGAGGCGGTCGCGCTGAATGCCGGGTACCTGGTGAGCACGGTTCTCGATATCGTTTCGGCAGACATGGACATCGCCATCATCGATTCATCCGTCCCGGCCCACATGCCCGATGTTCTCGAGATGCCCTATCGACCGCATATCATCGGCTCCGGGAACCCCGGGGAAAAGTCCTATACCTGCCGCATCGGCGGCTTGTCCTGCCTGGCAGGAGACGTGGCAGGGGAATACTCCTTCGACCGTCCCCTGCAGGTCGGCGACAGGCTGGTGTTTACCGATATGGCAATTTATACCATGGTCAAGACGAATACCTTTAACGGCGTGCAGCTGCCGGCCATTTTGCTCTACCGACCGGAACGCGATGAAATGGTATCCATTCGCGTTTTCGGCTACAACGATTTCAAAACGAGACTTTCCTGATGAGCACACGAGCCGCCCCTGATTTCCTGGCCTCAGAGCCGGAGTTAGATAATACGCCGGATTCCGCCCTGTTTCACGTCATCCCGGTGCCGCTCGAGCGGAGTGTCTCTTACGGCAAAGGCACGCAAGAGGGCCCGGCCGCAATCCTCGAGGCCTCGCAGCAGCTCGAATCCTGGGACGGCAGGTCAATCCCCCTGGAACTCGGCATCCACACAACCGGCTTTATTGATTGTTCAGGCGAGATCGAGCAGGTGCTGGAGCGGATCAGAAAAAGGACCCGTGTGGCGCTCGACACCGGGAAAGTTCCCGTGCTGCTCGGCGGTGAACACACCGTCACCGTCGGTGCTCTCGAGGCGGTGTGCGGTTTTTTTCCGGAACCGGTCGGACTGTTTTATTTCGATGCCCATGCGGATCTCCGTGAATCGTACGAGGGAAGCCGCTATAGCCACGCCTGTGTCGCCCGGAGGGCCCACGCCGATCTCGGCATGGAGCTCTTTCAGTTCGGCGTGAGGGCGCTCTCCCTGGAGGAAGTGACCTACCGGGAGGAGCACCATATCCCCCACATGGATGCCGCACCGTTTTACCGATCAGCGTCCACGGAATGCTGTTCGCTTCCTCCATCGTTTCCTGAGAAAATTTATCTGACGCTCGATGTCGACGGTCTCGACCCGTCGGTCATCCGCGCTACCGGCACCCCGGTTCCAGGGGGTCCTGGCTGGCACGATGTTCTTGCGGTAATCGAAAAGATCATCAAGGGAAGAACGGTCGTCGGGTTCGACGTGGTGGAACTTTCCCCTCGTGCGGAAGATCACGGTTCATCCTTTGCCGCTGCACAGCTCGTCTATTCCGTGATGGGCCTGATCCAGCGAAACAGGACCTGCTGATCACTCACTGAATGCCGTCTTGAACATCTCGTATTCATGTCTAAATTCTTAAGCACGATTTGGGAATTGAGTGACGGATGGAGGCGACGCTATGAAAGACTTGATGGAAGAAGCCAGGGAAATCATCGAGATGTCGTTGAGCGGTCAAGCGGGTAAAGATGAGTATGCATCGAGAGCCAGGGATTGGTTGAAGAGGGCCGCGCTCCAAACAAGCGATGCCCAGGGATCGTATTGCGCCAAGTGCGGAAACGACCTGGTTTGTCCAAGCTGCGAATAGGCACAACCAACCATACCCGCGGCTTTTCTTCCTCCCCTCTGGCAAAGAGAGCCGGAGGGGATTTCGGGTCCATGGGGTGATGGATCTCGAGGCCGAATTTCCTGGGAATACCTCTTGCCGTGCGTCAGGTGATTACCGGCCCTTTTGTCCTCCCTGCAGCACCGCCAAAAGCAGCTGCAAGTCCCCCTAAAACCAGCATAACGAAGCTTCCCAGCGCACCCCTCGCAGCACCTGTCTTCACCTGTTCAGCGGTCTCCGCACCGCGCTCCTGCAATTTTTGTCCCTGTTCCGGTGATACCTGGGGCTGCTGGTCTGGAAAATACTGCCGCAACTGTTTCTCTACTTCTTCCCTCAGTTCAGGGGATATTTCCGCGGTTTTACCCGCGGCACTCCCCAAACCTTGGACTAGGGACATTCCGCCTCCGATAAACGCCCCCACGGTACTCGTCATGAGGTACACCGTCATAAGCGATGCCAGCCCCCAGGTTACAAACCCGTGAAGCATACCATCCGTTCTGGTCTGAATCCCGGAGAGCCTGCTCGCAACCCAGCCTCCCAGGAAAAGCGCAATAATGGCGCTGACCACCCACCATATCAGTGCCCCGATTCCCAGGCCGGCGGTAGGACCTTCCCCTGGCCCCATCGCATAGAAGCCGATTCCCAGCCCGAGCATTGCCAGTGTCAGCTGGACAACGAGAACGACAACGGCTCCCGCGAAAATCGCTCCCCAGGACACATGTGCAATCACAGCCCAACGCCCTCTTACCTGTTCTCCTTCATTCATAAGCGCCCCCTTAGCTTACGTTTGCAGCGACCTTATCTCCCGCACGACCCCGTACGAAGATAAGTATATAGTTCCTAACTTTACGACTTAACCGATACCGATAAATGGGCTGACACCGGTATTTTGGGCAGTAAAGGGAATTAAAATGCTCGTAAATTCGTCACAGAGAGGGAACGGGTTCAAGCCCGAAGGCTATTTTATTATGGGGCTGTCAGGGAACTTGGATTGCCATGTCCGAGCTGTCGATAAGGTTGGGGCTTTCACCGGCTGGAATAAGCCGATCGGCCGAGTGTGGCGAAAAATTGCGGTTGAGACAGGCTATAGCCTCACTCATGAGTAAAACTGCAAAAGCAAAGGACGTCCCATGCCCTACGCTCAGATTCACGCAGCAGAATATCAGGGGCCGGGGAGTGAGCGCTCCGTCTCCTTGCTGGTGATGAACTCAAGCAAAACCGGTACGCCTTCCTTTGTCTTCTGGATTCCACGCTTGATCGCCGGGATGATATCGGTCGGAGCGGTCACCCGTTCGCCATAGCCGCCGAAAGCACGAGCTATTTCCGCGTACCTGCCTGAGATATCCGTTGTGCGATATTTTTTCGTGGAAATCTTCATCCAATTCAGTTCTATGGCCATGGAGGAGTTGTTCAACAGGATGGACATGATGGGGATGCGCTCGCGCACCGCCGTTTCGAAATCCATGCCGGTGAAGCCGATCGCCGCGTCGCCCCATACATTGATGCACAGCTTGTCGGGTCTCGCGAGCTTGGCGCCCATCGCGAGACCCAGGCCATAGCCGAGTTGGGTGATCTTGCCCCAGCCAATGTAACTCAGCGGCTCGGTGGTCTTCCAGAACGGCGACATCTGGTCGCGCGGGCTACCCGCGTCATGTGTAATGATCGTATTAGCCACATCGACGGTATTAAACAGATCCCAAATTACTCGATACGGGTTTAAAGGGACATCGTTGCTCGTCAGCTTGGGCTTCCACCTGGCCATCCATTCCTTGTGCGAAGAAGCGATCTCGGCAGCCACGGCAGAAGCGTCGCGCTCTGTTTTCACGAACCGGCCAATCTCGGCAAGAATCGCATCCAGTGTTAAACCGACATCGCCGATGAGGCCGATCTGCACTCGCACGTCCTTGTTCAGATGGGCCGGGTCCAGGGTGGCATGGATAAAGGTCTTTCCCTTGGGCATGGCCACTGCGAAAGGGGACTCCGTAAAACTGCAACCCACGCCGAAGATCACATCGGCTTTGGCCAGGAACTGCGGCACGGCCTGCGGCATGGTGAGGCTGCTGGAGCCGAGCGAAAGCGGATGTGTCTCAGGGAACGCGCTCTTGCCTGCTATGCTGGTGACCACAGGGATGGCCATCAGCTCTGCGAGCCGTCGCAGTTGCGACCATGCACGGGCGTAGTGGACGCCTTGGCCCGCGTAAATCACCGGGCGCCTGGCGGCGAGCAGCAACGCAGCCGCCTCCTTGACGTGGATCGGATCGGGACCGCAACGCGTGGACAGGACCGGGACGTAGTCCAGAGGTTCCGGCACCTCCTCCTGCCACATGTCCGAAGGGATTTCAACGACGACAGGACCGCCGCGGCCGTTACGCAGCGCTGTGAAGGCCCTGCGAAGAATGTTGGTGATTTCGGCTGCCAATATGACCGGTTCAATCGATTTGGCGATGCTGCGCATGGATTCAGTGGCATTGAAGTTTGGGGCAAGGTGGGCAAGACGGCGGGGCTCACCCATGGGAAGCACGAGGACGGGCACGGATTCGGCATAGCACTGGGCGATGCCGCCGAACGAATTCTCGGCGCCCGGGCCGTTTTGCATGCAGAAAACCCCGATGGTCTTGCCCGATGTGACCCTCGAAATACCGTCCGCCATATGCAGACCGGTGCGTTCCTGGCGCACAATGAAAGGCCGGATATCGGCAGCCGCGGCGCACTCTATGATATGGTTGAGAGGGTAGGCGCAGAGGATCTCGATCCCCTCACGCTTCAGGATTTCTGCGATTGCATTGCCAAGCTTCACGGGCGACCTCATCAACTCTTTGTTTCATAGAGCTAAAGTGTTACCACAAGTCAACATTGACGGACTCCTAAAAAGGAGAAAGGATTCTTTAATCCCCTATTTCCACGGGCGATCTCCATTTTTGCAGCCATTCCTTCTTCGCCTGCGGGTTTACCGCATAGCATGGCCACTCCCCCCTGAGTGCTGAGGCGACCTGGAGGGCGGCCTTGTGCCAGAGCTCCTCATTCGAATTGGAGGCTGTCGAATACCAGGCGCTGTGCCCGGACAGGATCACATTCGGAAATCCGAGGATCGGGTCCTCCTTTGGGATCGGCTCCACCGCGGTGACATCGAGGCCGGCGCCGGCGATCCGCCCCTCCTTCAGGGCTCGAATCAGGGACTGCTGGTCCACGATCGGACCGCGCGCGGTATTGATGAGATAAGCCGAAGGTTTCATCCGCCGGAACGCCTTTTCACCGACCATGCCTCGGGTCTCATCACTCAGAAAGGCGTGAATGCTGACATAGTCCGATTCCGTGAAAAGGGTGTCGAGGTCCACCGGATCGGCGCCGTGGCTTTTCAGGACCGGACCGTACACATAAGGGTCGTACGCGATGACCCGCAGGCCCAGCCCCTTTGCCTTCAGCGCGACGGTTGTCCCTATCCTCCCGAAGCCGATGATCCCGAGGGTTTGATCCTGCAGTCGATGGATCGGACAGGCATGTTTCTCGAGAGCCTCTTTTTGAAAAGGGGTCAAGTGGACCTGTTCGTCCCTGACCGCTTTGTCTATCGTGATGACCTTTCGATGAAGGGCCATGAGAAGGGCGATGGCCTGGTTCGAGACCTCATCGATGCAGTAGTCGGGAACGTTCGTCACTGCAATGGATTGCTCCGTTGCGGCATCCACGTCGATCCGGTCATAGCCGATGGAAGGAGTCGCGAGAATGCGGCAGCGGCTGAGCGTCCTGATCACGCGCGAGGTCCAAGGCTGTGACGGCCCCGAGCAGATGATCGCATCCGCTCCTTGCGAGTGGATGATCAATTCTTCCTCTTCATGCCATTCGCCTTTCACAAGCGTGACACCCAGCCCGTCCAGATGTTTCTCCCCGAAATCGATTCCGGGGGTACAAAGGGTGTTGACAACCTTGAAACCCACTTTCTTTCTCCTTGTCCTGAAGTGTTTGTGGCGCCCATCGCTCTGTTGTTTCCCTCATCCAGAATGGCTGCCCGTTGACGCGAAGCCGATCCGGTCGGCGGATGAGAAGGAACAGGAGCTTAAAATTGAACTGAAACAGCGAGCGAATTGCCCGCAGCTTGTTGTAGCGAAAGGATTTCATCGTGAACAAGTTCCACATCCTTTCCGTACTGGAAATGTCCGATCGGTAGCGGAACTTTGATCCGGCTTCACAGATCAGATTTTCAAACCTGTCAGGAATCCTTCACGAACCGCCTCGAGTCCATTCCGCGGCTGGACCGCATCGCCGATCGTATAGATCTCCGGCACCAGGCCTGTCACGGCGGCTGAGAGAGTGTCTACGGATTTCGACCCCGTCGCGAGAACCACCGAGTCCGCGGGCAGGAGGTCGCTCCCTCCATCCTTCTCGATCACTACACCGCTTTGCGTGATCTCCACGACACGCGCCCCTGTGATGATGTTCACGCCCAGCCTGCCCGCTTCTGCCAAAACGGTCCATCTCGTGGAGGCGCCTATGTCCTGGCCCGCCCTTTTGGTCATCTCGATTACCGTCACTTCCTTATTCCCCTTGCTGATCAATTCCTCGATGGTCTCCCAGGACTCTGCCCTGTTTGCCACGAGGAAGTGAAGGGTCTCCGGCGAAATGGTCCCCTGAGCGGCGAGAAACATGGCCGTCTCCAACCCCACCGCATTTCCTCCCACGATGGCGACTTTTCGGCCGACCCGAACCTTCTCGGAGAGAACATCCCACGCCTGGCAGACGTGGCCTTCTTTCAGCCCCCGGATATCGGGCGCGACAGGAACGGCGCCTGTGGCAATCACCAGTGCATCCGGGTTCATATCCTTGATGAAGCCGGGGTCCGCCTCACGGCCGAGAACTACATTCACCCCGAGGGCGCTGAGATTGTTGCTCAGATCTCTTGCCAGGGAAACCATCTCTTTCCTGCCCGGGATAACACGGTTGAGCAGCATCTGGCCTCCCGGCTCTTCCGCCTTCTCCACCAGGGTGACGTGATGACCTCTTTCCGCGGCAGTGCACGCGGCCTTCATGCCGGCGGGCCCGCCGCCCACCACCAGGACTTTTTTCCTGCGGGACGGCGCCGGGGTTTCCATATCCAGTTCCAGGCCGGCCTTTGGATTCACCGTGCAGGTCACCGACCTCATACGAAAGATGCTGTCAAAGCAGCCCTGATTGCATGCAAGACAGTGGAGGATCTCCTTTTCCCGCCCCTCTGCAGCCTTTTTTGGCAGGTAGGGATCGGCGATGAGTCCCCTGGCCATGGTTACCATATCGGATTCCCCCCTGCGGATGATCTGCTCCGCCGAGGCCGGATCATTGATCCGGTTGCTTGCGATGACAGGAACGGAAACCGCCGATTTGATGCCCTGGGCCAGATAGACAAAGGCCTTCCGGGGCACGAACGTGGACAACTGAGGGATTCTCGTCTCGTGCCACCCGCCGGTAATGTCGAAGAGATCGACCCCGGATTTTGCCAGTTCGGCGGCGAAAACTCTGGCCTCTTTGTTTTCGTTCCCGCCCGGCATGAACTCATTGCCCGCCAGTCGCATCATGACAGGGTAATCGGCGCCCACCGCCTCCCTCACCTTTCTAACGACCTCGATCCCGAAACGCATCCGATTTTCGAGGGAGCCGCCGTAGATGTCTTCTCTCTTGTTGGTCACAAGGGAGAAAAACTGGCTGATCAGGTACCCTGCGCTGCCGAGGACCTCCACTGCATCGAACCCGGTTTTTTTTGCACGCAGGGCGGCGGTCGCAAAGCTCTCCTGCACCTTAGGGATTTCCTCCAACTCAAGAGCCCGTGGGGTCTCACCGGTCAGCTTGGATCGGACCGCCGATGCGGAAAAAGGAGTCTTGCCCCCGATCATGGCTGAATGCGTGTAACGGCCGGCCTGATAGAGCTGAGCGGCAATCTTCGCGCCTTCCGCCTTGACAGCAGTGGTGAGCCTTTCCAGACCTGGAATGAACCGGTCGTCGAAAAGCCCGATCATGCCGGGCATGCCTCCGTATTCATCGACCGGACATCCCCCCACAACAATAAGCCCTACCCCGCCCATGGCCCTTTCCCGGTAGAAGGCCACGAGGCGGTCCGAGACCTCGCCGGTGGGGGTGTAGCCGAGATGCATGGCGGTCATGACTATCCGGTTCCTGATGATCATCGAATTAACCGTAATGGGTGAAAAAAGGTGCGGGAACTGCATCTTTCAACTCCTTTTCAGGGTTTCCGAATTGGCCTGGGATCAGATGGAGGATCTTACCACTAAAGGAGTTGAGGGCAAAGGGAAAGGAAGTTCCTTAGTGCCTCGTCACTCCGCATTCATCGTTTCTATACAGCTGCTCAGCCTGTCCTGAAAATCGGGGATGGCCGCAGCAATTCGGACCCACGCCGGGAGCATGGGCACTCCGAACGGGTCCCTTACGAATTCCGTGATGGCGGACTTTAGAGCACCCAGAAAGGCCTCTACTCCTTCTATCTCCGCATGGCGGTCATAGGGGAGTCCGTTCAGGAGGGCGAGCGCATGGTATTTTTCTATAGTGACCCGGGCCTCCTGGATGTAGGCTGTCTGGAGGGTCCTGAAAAAGGCGCTGCTCATAACGATGCCCCCCTGGGCCAGAACCCTGAACAGCGCCCCGGCGATGTCGGCGGCCATGCGGATCAGCCCTTCCTTCGGCTTGCTTTTTTGAAGGGCCTGGTGCTTGTGTTCGTATTCCTTGGTGATCTCCACCTGGCAGACTCTGTCCATCGAGGCCCTCTGGTATATTTCGCTTAGGAGGGATACTTCCAGTCCCCACGTGGGGGAAATGCGGATGCCTCTGGCGAGACTCGCGATCAATGCAAACTCCCCTGAAAGGGCGTATCGAAAACTATCCAGGTAGGACAGAAAAGCATTGAATCCGATGATGCGTCGCAGTGTCCTGACAAGAGGAGTGTAAAAGAGCCTGGTGACCCTGCCGTATATCTTGCCGCGGACCCTGGAGTAATAACCCTTGCTGAACTCGAATTCGGTCGCATGGTGCACCACCGGATAAACAAGCCTGGCGAGCATCTCCCTATCATAATTCAGGATGTCGCAATCGTGGGTGGCGATGGCATACACATCCCGTTCGGCCAGGATGTACCCCATGGCCATCCACACGGAACGGCCCTTGCCGGGATGATCCAACTGGAAATCGGCCTGCATCAGTTCCCGATAAAGCTCCTTCATTGCCGGGCTGTCCTGCCAGATCACCCGCACTTCCGACGGCAGAACGGCCATGCGTCTCTTTGCATAATCAAATTCTTCCCGGCTGGCTCTGTCCAGGGAAAGGACAATCCGGTGCAGATAGGTGGCTTTGCTCAACTGCTCGATGATTCGGGGCATGGCCGGTGTTTCAAACTCGGAAAAAAGGGCGGGCAGAAGGAGATCGATCTTCCTGCTCCTGCCGACCGAGGCAAGCTCGGCTTCGATGTCTTCCACAGGCCTTTTCCCCAGCATCTGCAGGGTCGTGATCATTCCGTGCTGCCAGAAATCGGTCATTTCAACCCTCCTTTTTCCATATGGACAGCAGGTACTCTTTCATCTCCTCAAAGGCCATTGCATTCTCTTCAAAGTGCTTTTCCGATTCTTCAGTGGTCTTGTCTCTCAACTCGTTGATCAGGGAAGCGACCCGTGCGTTGTAGAGCGGAACAAGGGTGTCCAGGACCTTGAATCTTTGCCTGGGGGTAGCGTGAAAAGCGGTTGCGTAACGGTATATAATGCGGACCCAGGCATCGATGGGGAGGATGAAGTCTCCGTTCCGCTTGACCGTATGCAGTACGCGGATCAGATCCATATCGTCTTTCTCGAGCAGCCGCATCCAGATGCTGTGAAAATTCCGGTATCCCACCTTGAAGTACTCGATCAGCCCCTTCAGGTCTATGTTGAACGGCGCCGGGTCCTGGCAGATTTCCTCGCCCAGGATGGGAATTTCCTTGGATTCCCGCACTTTTTTCCAGTACTCTTCGTGCTGATCCATGAGTTGAAAGATAGTCCCCACCACTTGCCGGAACATGGGCCCCAGGTCGGCTGCCGGGTCTTTTTCCCCATGAACCTTCACTCCTAACCTTGCCTGGCAAATCTTGTACCCACTCACAATGGCTGTTGTAGTCATCCAGATGTCGATGCCGAATTTGGCCGCGTCCGTGTCCCAGGCATCCTGATCCATGAAGTGCTTGATCAGCCGACTGGAGAATCCGAAATCCCCCCCTATCGGCTGGCGAATGCGAACACCGTAAAGAGCCTGAGTCAGATTATATGCGATGGTGTTTGTGATCGTGCCGTCCAGCTTGTATCGCTGGTAGTAAGGGGCGACAAAATCATAACCGTTCATGACCGGGTCGAGCATGTTTTTCACCCAGGAAGGCTTGATGGAGACGAGATCCGAATCAAAAACGGCCACGGCTTTGGCCTTGAGGAAATTCGCCACCTCGAAAACGGCCCTCAGCCCAGAGCCCTTACCGGGGATGCCTCTATAGATGGTTACGATCTTCTCGACATTGTAGGAATGAATTTGGACCAGATTGGCAATCTCCCTGGAATCATCGGTGGAACCCCCGTCGGAAACCATGATGATTGCCTTGGAATCGCCGTAATATTTGCTCAACCCCTCTGCAACGGTCTGGATCACGTGAACAATGGAAGAGCCGCTGAAATAGGAGGGAATGCCCACCACGATATCGGTGAATCGAAGCTGCTCGATTTTTTTTCTCACATGATCTCTCAAGCTTGTTGAAAACCTTGAACTGGTCTGCATCGTGAAAATCCTTTCCTTGGCTGTCAGTTATCAGAGCGATCACTGTTCGCTATGTCTTGCAGGATGCGCTGAATACTATCGTTCCATCCACGGCTTCCAGGAAAACGGGCACTGAGGATACGCGGGATTTCCGGCACCTCGGAAGGACCGCCCGTGCGGGGGATCAGGACAGGTATGTCGACCACTCTCAGCATAGGGTAATCGTTGGCGCTATCCCCAACCCCGATACTCAGAGGAGCGCTTCCCTCTGATGACAAGAGTTGAATAGTCCTCTCTACTGCCCTTCCCTTATCCTGCTCGATGCCGATGAGGTGGTGGAACCGCCCCCCTGTCGCGACCTTCAGCCCCTGTTTCATGGCAAGATCGCTTAGCAGGGGTAAATCCTGCTCGTCATTCAGGAGAAAGGGTTCCGTGAATTCCCTTTCCTTTGCCAAAGCCGCCATCCTGAGGGAAAGCCCGGTTCTTGCAGCGACTTCTTCTGCGGAGAGATCTCCAAAACCCTCGAGCGCCACCAGGGGCCTCACATGTTCGACAAAATCCCTGATCTCCCGGTATGTCTTACCGAGCCGGATCAGGGTGTAGGGGGGGCTCTTTTCGCCGCCTTTAAGAGGGGTTGAGAGATACCCGGGCGGGAAGTACACCGCAGCCCCGTTCTCCGTAATAAAGGGTTGCCGCCCGATTCCCAAATCATCTTGAATCAATTCCACTTCACGTTTTGTCTTGCTGGTCGTCAGAATGAGAGGGATGGACAGTTCCCTGATTCTTTGCAGGGCAGGACTCGCACCTGTGAAGGAATAATCCTCATCAAGCAGGGTCTGGTCCAGATCAGTGAATATGATGACACGGAATAAAGATTGGGGCATGAAAAGCATCCTGTAGAAAACGGCAGGACTTTAGTGTGACCTGGAACCCTGGCCCTCTGGTACCCGGATTTTTACAAACTTCCGTTGTTTTCATGAAGGTTATCGTTTGATAACGACTATAGCCGCGGGAGGGTTCTGTGTCAAATCCCGGTGAGTCGGCGGGAATTCCCATTTCATCACTCCCCTATGATCTTGACAAGGACCCGCTTCTTTCTCCTTCCATCAAATTCACCATAGAAGATCTGCTCCCATGTGCCGAAATCCAGCTTCCCCTTCGTGACCGCCACGACCACCTCTCTTCCCATGATCTGACGTTTCATATGTGCATCCGCATTATCTTCGCCGACATTGTGTCGATATTGCGAAACCGGCTCATGTGGCGCCAGTTTCTCCAGCCAGACCTCGTAGTCGTGATGAAGCCCGGACTCATCGTCATTGATGAAGACTGATGCGGTGATGTGCATGGCATTGCAGAGTACGAGTCCTTCCTGTATGCCGCTCTCTCTAAGACATTCCTCCACCTGCCGGGTGATGTTGATGAATGCCCTGCGGGTGGGGGTTTGAAACCACAATTCCTTTCTGTAGCTTTTCATTTCTCCTCTTCCTCTTTCTCGGGCCGATGATGAACGAGGATTGGCCTGAATCCGGATGTCCCTAGGGACGATCTGGTCTTTTCGGCCTCCGCAGCGGTCCTGTAAGGACCAATAAGCACCCGATGGTATGTCCGGTCTCCCAATTTGACAGGCGCGACCCGGACATTGTATTCCTTTGCGCGAAGCTGTTCCTGCGTTTTCACGGCCAGTTCCATCTCCAGGAATGAGCCCACCTGGACGTCCAGAAAATAGGGGGAGGATTCGCCGAAAGGCGGGTCGGGAATATCGGCGACGATCTCCCTGTTCAAACGTTCCACGAGATCGAGCGTCCTCTCCCTGGTCATATGAAGGCCGGAACGAACGGCTTCGGGTATAACGCCGAAGAGGGAAAACGGAACCCCTCCTTCATAGGATCGCTTGACAGCCGTTTTCCACCAGACTCCGGTACCGTTTCTGCACTCGACCATCTCGATCTGCACTTTCAATGTCACCTGGGAATAGATTCCCGCAAAGAACTTGGAGTATTCCAGCACTTTTCCATAAACCAGAAAATCCGCCTGGAGAAGATTGCCGATATCCTGGGGAGGGAGATCCCTCCACTGTCTCAGCGAATCGGCTTGAAGAATCCGCAGTGCGCGGTCCACCTCGGTCACCTCGATGTCGCCGTACCTCTTCAGGGCAAAGTGGCTGTAAAAACTTCTCCTCACCAGCTCTTCCAGTTCGGGATCTGAGGTGAGGTTTTCGAAAGGGAGCACCGCCACTTTCTTCGGCATATCTCCTTTTCTGAGCCATTCGGGAACATCGGGTGGTTCTTCCTTCCAGAAAGGAAGCGAGGAGCAGGAGAGCAGAAAAGGCAGGCAAAGGAGAGCGAAAACAATCTTTGGATCAAGACGCATGAGACTCCTTGCCCGAAAAGCCGGAGGTCAGAGATAAATCGAATATAGGTAAAGGTCTGCAGGCTGTCAAAGCCAAAAGAGCACGCCTCGGCCGATCTGATAAAGCCCGAAGCCGGTCAGAGCGACCATAGAGACAATGTAAAGGACCTTCGCCAATCTCGGGTCCAGCCTTCCTGCCGTCCCAAACAGGACGATCAGAATGGCCAGGCTTGCAACAAAGGTCCCGAAGAAACCCGAAAGGAAACCTGCACCTGCCCAAGGGGTCTTTCGCCATCCCGATAATGCCAGGGGCCCTCCGACCACGCTCCAGAAGATGTAGGGGTTGGGATTGAGCGCGTTGATGGCAACGGCGCTGAAGAGATTTTTTGCGGGTGCTTTGTCAAAAGAGTCTGTGGCGCCCGCAGGCGTCTTGAGAGTTCGATAGACTCCCTTTGCGAGCAAGAGAATGAAAATCCCTCCGGCGATCCGCAGGGCCTCCAGAAACCAGACCGGGGCATGGGTGAGAATCAGCAGAACCAAAGCCAGAATGGGGCCGTCCGTGACAAGCGGCGCAAGGGCGGCAGGCAGGGTGCGCTTCCAGCCGCTGCTGAGAGAGCGGGAAAGGAGAAAGGCCTGGAAAGGGCCGGGCATGACCGCTGCCGTGAGGGCAAGGGTGGCTCCTTGAAGAAAGAAAAGGATGAAGTGCTCCATCATAGGTCTGATTCCGAAATCACTCCATTACCCTTACTCCGTTACTCCAACACTACAACGATGTTGATTACGGAACTGATCCCTCGGAGTGGTCAAAGCAGGGTCGTCCGGCCGGGATTCTTATATTCCAACGTAGTCGTTTTCTCGAAAACGGTAATATCCTTTTTCTGTGATGCGGATGAAGGGTATGGCCGAAGTGGTGAGCACCATGAGGCTCAGGTGGGGGTATTCGAGCTTCGACCCCAGTCCATTCAACTCTCTCTGGAAGCGTTCGGCGCCTGCCGCAATTTCCCGTATGGGACGTTCAGAGAGATAGCCAAGGACGCTGAAGGGGAGTTCCAGCCTCACTTCTCCTCGAACCGATACCGATGTGCCGCCCTGCATTTCAATGACCCGGTTGATCGCAACCGCCAGGTCAAGGTCGTTAGTGCCCACTGCGACCATCCCCCCGGCTTCCCAGCAAAGGGTGGTAGCGACGGCGCCCACTTTTTGCCCCCATCCTCTTACGAAACCGATGAACCGTTCCCCCTTTCCCGTGACCCGCTCCATGAAAACAACCTTGAGCAGATCCTCTTCGGGCTTTGCTTCAAGCCGTCCTCCGGCCTCGGTCGGCATTGCCCTTCCCTCACGGGTTACAAGCCCTCCGGTCTGGATGTCCATCGTTCTCACGCCGTTTGGCGATGTGGCGGCACTCGAGGGAACCGTCAGGTCTGAAGGGGACACTCTCGGTATTTTCACCGTTTTGAAGAAATGAGCAGGATAGGGGATCCGCGGGATATCGATCGTTGTTGTCCCGTTTTCGGCAATAATCCGGCCCTCCGAGATGACCACATCCGGTTTCGTCTTCCCTTTTTCCGGAAGGATAAGAATATCCGCAAAACGGTTTGGGGCAATGCCGCCTAGAATATGATCCATTCCGAAATGCTGGGCCGGGTTGATGGTGACCATCTGAATGGTCTTCACGGGATCGAGACCGATATCGACCGCCTTTTGCAGCACATCCACCAGATACCCGCTCTTGAGGAGAAGGTCCGGGTTGGTTCCGTCCGTGACGAGGATCAGCCTCCTGAAGTCGATCTTGTCTTTTATCGGCACCAGGATTTCAAGATCCCTGCGGATGTCTCCCTCCCTGACCATGACATAATACCCGAGCTCAAGCCTGGAGAGCACGTCCTCAGAAGTAATCGATTCATGGCAGGAGAGCGCTCCTGCAGCGGCATAGGCCGCCAGTTTTCTATCAAAAGCCCCGGCAGCGTGTCCCTGCACGGACTTCCCGGCATGAAGGGTTTCCTGCATGAGTTCCAGCACCCTGTTGTCGGAGGTGAGCACCACGCCTTGCCAGTACGACTCCCCGAGTCCCAGCACCATGGGGTCGCCCAGGAGCCTTTTCAACTGCTCGGGCGAGATGTAGAGGGAGCGCAGGGCAGGGCTGAGGGTGACCATGGACGGGATCGTGCAATAGAACTTGACCGGGCGATTACGGATCTGCCCCAGAAAAGCCTCCACCCCTTCGGCGCCGAGTGCGTAGCCTGAGCTTTCCAATTCCGTGACAAAGGTGGTTGTGCCGCCCGGAATCGCGTAAAAAAGAAAATCCGCCATGTTCCAGTAATTGTCGAGGTGGGTATGGGTATCCAGGTATCCGGGCGAGATGGTGCGGCCGTCAGCCTCGATCACCCTGGTGTCCGGGCCGATGGTATGCCCGGCATCCGGTCCCACGTAAGCGATCCACCTGTCCCTTACCGCCACCGAACGGCCGTCCACCATGCGGCCTGAATAGACATCCACCAGGAGTCCGTTCCGAATCACCAGATCCGCGGGCTCGTTTCCAAGGGCAGTTTCCATCAGTTTTCGATTTGGTGAGTCGTGGCAAAGCATATATGTAAGCGGTCTCCTTCTATTAAATATGCGTAGCGCACAGGGCATGGCGCATAGCGAAAAGAACAATTGAATACGCGTAGCGCATGGAGGATGGCATATGCGCTATGCGGTTGGGTCACCGCAATGGTATCTCTTTATAGGGCATGGACAGCTTCTCGGCAAGTGCCTTGAGGGTCTGCTCAAGAGTTGCCTCGCCTCCGTCCCGGGACCTGACAGGGGTCTCCTTGTCGGCGGCTATGAAGATCTGGAGTCGGGTCGGAACAAGGTATCTGCCTGCGAGCGAAAGGAGTTCTTCCCGCGTTGCTTCCATGTAAGAGTCCTGAATTCTCGAGAGCGTATCCAATGGTTCTTTTCTCATGGTGTAGCGGCCGTATGTCTCTACGAGTGCCAGCGGGGTGTCCACGTTGAATACGAAGCTGTTCAGAGCATCGAGCCGTTTTTGTTCAAGTTGCTCCCTTGGCACATCCCTGCCGATTTCCTGCAATAAGGTGACAGTCTCCAGAATGGCCTCCGCAGTCTTATCCGCTTTGCACCCGATGTACCCAACCAGAAGGCCGGCATTCCACTTGTACGTCTGGCCGAACCCTGCGGAGTAGACGAGACCTAATTCATCCCTCAGCCGGGTGTACATCAGGGAATCGCTCCCTCCGAAGACGCTCGTCAGGAGCCAGTTTTTCCAGAAATCCGGATGGGTGCGTTTCATGCCGGGAAGAGCCATGAAGACCTGGGACTGGACCTGCCCGGGCTTGTGGATCAGGGCGAGAACAGGAAGAGTGGCGGGCGGGTCGCCGATCTCCCTGACAGACGGTTCGGTTTGCGGCAGAACGCGAAAAAGCCCGGCCAGTGAATTCACAACTTCATCCCTGTCGATGTCTCCTGCAACGCAGGCGACCATGTTCGAAGGGACGAAGTATTTCTTCAGGAAGGACTCAAGCTCCTTTTGGCCGAGCCGTGGAATGCTCTCCAGTCCCTTCAACGGATCCCGGCCGTAAGGGTGTCCGTTGAAATGCCAGATCGTCCCTTCGCGAACCGCTACAGTGTGGGCATCCCCGCCCTGCCGCCTCAGCGCAGTAAGGGCCTGTTCCTTCACGACCTCGAGAATCCTGGGGTCGAAAGCTGGTTGTGTCAGGACCTGCTTCAGCAGTTCGAGTCCCTTATCCCAATCCTCCTTCATGACCGAGAGGCGAATCGAGGCTTCCTCCTCGCCGACCGAGACGGTCAAATGAATAGCGTTCTCATCGAGTATGCCTGCAAGCTGCAAAGGAGGGTGTTTCCTGGTCCCACCCCTGACGAGGGTCCCGCTCAGGATCTGAGACAAACCCATCTTTTCGTCTCCGACATCCACTGCACCGGCCTTTACGAAAATAGTCAAATCGATGAGAGGAATCTCCCGGTCAGGGAGATAGAAGAGCGGCACTCCTCCTGGATTGGCGCTCTCCACGTCAGGATAGGAGATCTTGGCCGGCATTCGATCAAAAGAGAGCGGATGTTTCCATCCAGGAGGAGTCGGATATTCGGAGTGGTTGGCAAGAGATCGAGGTTTTTCCATCTTTGCTGCTGCGGAGCTTCCGACGGAACGTTCCTCGATGTAAGGCTCAGCGGGCGGCTCCGAGTCGCCACCCGGTACCACGTACACGCTCGTCATGTTCTCCTTCCTGAGGTACTTGGCGGCAACGCGCATCACCTCCTCAGCCGTTACCTTCCCCAGCTCTTCCAGGTAGGTGAACATGTACTTCCAGCCGATCATCACTTCAAGGGTAGCGAGTGTTCCGGCAAGATCGTCATTCTCGCGCAGTCTCTCCAGAAACTCTCGATGGTTGAGCTTCTTGATCCGCTCCAGTTCCTTTACCGAAACCGGAGAAGTCTTGAGCTTGCCAGCCTCCTCAAAAAGCAGTCTCTCCAGTTCCACGCAACCGTTCAAGTAGTCTGCCCGCTGCTGCTCCTCGGAGAGGCTCCCTTTCCGGATCTCTTCATGTTCAACGGGGGAGCCTCCCAGGATGAACATGCCTCCGTAACGGCTGTCCGGGTGGGAGGCCCAGGCGGAAACGGCCAGCCCCTTCTCGACAATTTCCTGGGTGAGCCTAGCGGAACGGCCATGACTAAGAACCATGGAGAGGACGTCCAGGGCGTAGAATTCGTCTGTTCCAACAGCGGCGGCGTGAAAGCCGAGAAGTACTAACGGGGTGCGCGCGCCTTTCAGGTAGCGCACACTCATTCGCTGCCCCTGCTGAACGGGCTCCTGGGTGACCGTTTCAGGTGCGCTCGGTCCCTGCGGGTATCTCTCGAAATAGGTTTCAGCCAATCTCCTGGCATTTTCAAGGGTTATGTCGCCAACGAGCACACAGACAGCGTTGTTAGGCGTATAATGCTTCTTGTGGAATTCTATGGCATCGGTCGTGCTGTATTTTTCCATGTCGGACTTCCACCCGATGGTGGGATTGCCATAGGGATGGGCCCTGTACGCGGTAGCATTCAGCTCAAGCCATGCTGCGCCCTGGGGGTTGTTCAGGTGGCGATACGCCCATTCCCGTTGGACGACCTCTTTTTCCACGTAGAATTCGCGCCAGGAGGGCTCAAAAATCTGCTCGCTCATGATGGAGAACCACTGTTCCACCATGTCGGAAGGAACGGATGCCGTGTACTGGGTCTGGTCCTTGCCCGTGAAGGCATTCACACCGACCGCCCCATTCCTTTGCAGCTGGGAGGAAAGTGCCTGGGGAACATAAATGCTCTGCACCTCCCTCCGCAGCAGCTCCATCTCGGCAGATTTTTTCCTGATGAGCTCGCGGTCCGGATTTCGCTTCCGCTCTTCTGCGGAGATTGCCTGGTAAGCGGATTCAATCTTTTCCTGCAAATCCCGGTCCCTCTCCCGGTTGATCGTGCCAAAATTGGCGGTGCCTTTGAACATCATGTGTTCCAGCAGGTGGGCAATCCCGGTCTTTCCCTGCTCCTCCAAAGCGGATCCAGCCCTGATTGCAAGACGGCATGCCACCTGAGGGGTCGTGTGCCGTTCGACAACCAGAAAAAGCATGCCGTTCTTAAGTCTGAATTCCTTGACGTCGATCTTCGGACTACTGCCTTCAGACTGACCCAGGCATGCTGCCGGCACCGCAAAAAGGATGAGAAACGCCAGCAAGTAGAAGAAGCTGTTTCTGAATGCACGCAATATCGTTTACCTCCTGTTAAACGCATATTAGCTGGCTGTGACTGCTGATTCAACACTCGCGCTCAGCCTGCACGTTCTACCCCATCAAATTATGCAAAGTTGAGCTAAGTTATAAAAAAGTCATTGACAAATATGACGAAATATGCACTATTCCACTAAATTTGCCCATACAGTCCATAGCCGGGGCTTTGTCATTCCCAAGTGTAGACACTTCCGCCAGCCTTGGGGCGCGAGAAGTTCATCTGCTGAAGTGGAGGAGGGCATGGAGCAAAACGCAGTGACACAAGCTTGGAAGGAGAGAAGATCCGAACCGCGAACGAAAGTCGATCAGTATCATAGCGCCGAATTTGTCTTCGAAGGAAGCGAGCTCCATTACCAGTTCAGAATCTGGGATACGGCATCTTCTTCCATGTGTGTCCTGGTCAAGGAAAACTCGGAAGTGCTTCCCCTCTTGAAGGTCGGAGATACCCTGAAGGTAAAATACTATTCGAGCAACTCCCAATGCCCTTCAGAGACCCTGCAGACAATTATTCGACATGTCACGAGAAACGATCAAGGACGGTTCAAAGGCCACTATCTGGTGGGGCTTGAGATTTTCCCCGGCGCCGGTGATCCGGAACCGCAGCAAGAGTCCGAGAATTGATCGTCCGGAAAGGAGCTGTGCTCCTAAAAAGGCTTACCGCCGTTCACGTGATTTCGTAAGACGGGTGAGCATCGAAAGGTTACCACTCGTCTCGCACTCAGCATCAGGTCCTCGCCCGTGGCGGGATTCCTACCCTTTCGAGACTTCTTCGTATTGACGCAGAACTTTCCGAAGCCACTGATGAGTACATCCTCACCGGTTTCAAGTGCTTTTTTTATCGCCTCCAGAACGAACTCGACCAACTGGGCGGACTTTGTCTGTGGAAGATCGAGCTTCTCTTGAACGGAATGGATGATCTGATCTTTTGTCAGTGTCATGGATTCGGCTCCTGAAAGGTTCGCGAAAAAAGCTGACTGCGCAAACGAACGAATTCTTACCTACTGCTCATCGGTTTGTCAAGCAATTATCGAAGCATGGGCTGGCCCACGTCTGTAACCGCATCCGGCAAAAGATCATACGGATAAAGGAAATGTACCCTCGAATCTGTCGGACCGAAGAGAAACACCTCGCAGGATAGATTCAACAAAGTACCAGAGGCTTGACAAGATTGAAATTGTGCTTAATTTGATCCCATTTATTATTGGCAAGCAAAATCAGTCATTTATGTGGAGTCAATCTTTTCCCCGGAGAATTTTATGTGAATACCGCAGGATTTACCTGCATTTTTTCAGATAAAAACAGGGAGGTTCTAACATGAAGATCAGACCGTTGAACGACAGGGTGCTGGTTCTCAGAACGGATCAGGAGGAGAAAACAAAAGGCGGGATCATCATCCCGGACACGGCAAAGGAAAAACCGCAGGAAGGAAAGGTTGTGGCGGTAGGGTCAGGAAAAACCGACGAAAAGGGGGAGAGAATTCCTCTGGAAGTGAAGGAGGGGGATCGCGTCCTTTTCGGCAAGTATTCGGGGAACGAGATCAAGGTGGACGGGGTCGAGCATTTGATCATGAGAGAGGACGACATCCTCGCAATCATAGAGAAATAAATCAGGAGGCTAAGTCATGGCAGGAAAAGAAATTAAGTATGGAATGACCGCCAGGGAGAAGATGATGATCGGAGTGGATACCCTGGCTGATGCCGTGAAAGTGACCCTCGGGCCAAAGGGTCGAAACGTTCTGCTGGAGAAATCCTGGGGTTCTCCGAAGACCACCAAGGACGGAGTCACGGTTGCCAAAGAGATTGAGCTCGAAGACAAATTTGAGAACATGGGCGTCCAGATGGTGAAGGAGGTCGCCTCAAAGACATCGGACGTGGCAGGCGACGGAACCACGACAGCGACCATACTTGCCCAGGCGATTTTTCGCGAGGGGTCAAAGCTCGTGGCTGCCGGTGTCAATCCCATGGCCCTGAAACGCGGTATAGAAAAGGCCGTTGAAACAGTGGTCGGTGAACTGAAGAAAATGACAAAACCCACCAAGGAGAAGAAGGAGATTGCTCAGGTTGGAACCGTGTCGGCAAACAATGACAGCACGATCGGTGATATTATTGCAGAGGCCATGGAAAAGGTGGGCAAAGAAGGGGTCATTACAGTCGAAGAAGCGAAAGGGATGGAGACTGCCCTGGAGATTGTGGAAGGGATGCAGTTTGACCGGGGGTACCTGAGCCCTTATTTCGTGACCGATCCCGAGAAAATGACGGTTCAGCTGGATGAGCCCTATATTCTGCTTGTTGAAAAGAAGATCAGCGTGATGAAAGATCTCGTCCCCATCCTCGAACAGATCGCCAAGAGCGGCAAGCCCCTCCTCATCATTTCAGAGGATGTGGAAGGCGAGGCGCTCGCCACCCTGGTGGTGAACAAGCTCAGGGGGACCCTGAAGTGCGCTGCAGCCAAGGCGCCCGGTTTCGGAGACAGGAGAAAGGCCATGCTTGAAGACATAGCCATTCTCACCGGCGGGCAGGTTATCAGCGAAGATCTGGGAATCAAGCTCGACAAAATGACCCTGAACGACCTTGGGACCGCCAGGAGAATCACCATGGACAAGGACAATACGACCATTGTCGACGGCGGCGGAAGCCGAAAGGCGCTCGAAGGAAGGGTCAAGCAGATCAGGGCACAAATCGAGGAGACAACGAGCGACTACGATAGGGAAAAACTCCAGGAGCGACTTGCCAAGTTGATCGGCGGTGTTGCGGTAATCAGTGTGGGCGCCGCCACCGAGGCGGAGATGAAGGAAAAGAAAGACAGGGTGGAGGACGCCCTGAACGCGACACGGGCAGCGGTGGAAGAAGGCATTGTTCCCGGCGGTGGGGTTGCTTTTCTCAGGAGTCTGAAAGCAATCGATGGTCTGCAATTGGATGGAGACGAGAAATCAGGCTCGGACATTATCAGAAGGGCGCTGGAAGAGCCCATCAGACAGATCGCCAACAATGCCGGGTTTGAGGGTTCCGTTGTGGTGCAGCGAGTGATGGATGGCAAGGGGAATATCGGTTTCAATGCACAAACCGGTGAGTACGAGGATCTCATGAAAGCCGGGATTATCGACCCCACAAAGGTGGCCCGTTTTGCCCTTCAGAACGCGGCCTCTGTTGCAGGACTGCTCCTCACCACAGAGGCCATGATTGCGGAAAAACCCAAAAAGGAAAAAGGAGGGGCTCCGATGCCGCCTCCCGGCGGGGACATGTACTAAACTGGAGCATCCGTTCACGGAACCGGGCGGTACGCCGCCCGGTTCCCCTCGTCAGTTTTCCCATCCCGTTTAAGGGGAGGACGGGAGGGGTGCCAGGATCTGCTGAAGTCCGTTTACCATGAACTGGACGGCAATCACTGCAAGCAGCAGACCCATGAGTCGAGATACCACGCGGACCCCACTCACGCCCATGGCCTTGTGAATCCATTCTCCGAATCGAAACACGGTATAAGTGGCCAGACAGGCAGTGATCACGGCCAGGAGGAGAAAGCCTATCTGTATCTCTCCCTGCCTCCATACCAGAACAGCGGTAATCGCACCGGGGCCTGCCATGAACGGTATGGCAAGGGGAACCAGTGCTGCATTGTCCTTGGAGATAGACTCCTGTTCTTCCTCTTCAGATGTTTTGATCCCGATGGGGATCAGTGCCAGCATCTGCAGGGCGTAGATCAGGAAAATGGCGCCTCCTGCCAGCTGAAACGCAGGCAAGGTGATGCTGAACATTCGTAGCAGGTAATCCCCTGTCAATCCGAAAAAAACCAAAATGGCGCATGCGGCGGCAGAGGCTGTCAATGCCATCCTGTTTCTCTCTATGCGGGTATGCTGCCTGGTGAAGAGGATGAAGAAGGGAAGATTGCCCATGGGGTCCATGATTATCAGAAGCGTGATCAGGACTGTGAGAAACGAGTGCAGGGATTCCATAGCCGATTCCCTCACAGGTTGCTAAACCAAAATTCTCATTTCTGATGGAATTAACTAACAATAATGGCGTAGAAGTCAATAGATCTGCGATTCACTTCCGGCAGTTCGGCGATCCCCGTTGACCGTCAGAGAGAACTCTTGATGGCATAGAGGAGAGTTTCCATATCCTCGTCGGTCCCGATGGTGATCCTCACAAAATCTTCGATGCCTTTCATATCGAAATGCCTGACCAGGATCCCCTTTTCCCTGAGCGTCTGATAGACGTTCAGACCTGTGATCCCCTTTTTTGCCGCAAAGACGAAATTGGTCTTGGACGGCAGCACAAGCCAGCCCATCTCCTGAAGCCTTTGGGAGAACCGCTCTCTTGTGAGGATAATTTTTTCCCTCATTGCCTTGTAATAAGATTCGTCCGAAAGCGCGATTTCACCGATCATCTGCGTGAGCGTATCCACCGGATAGGAATTGAAGGAGTCCTTTACCCTGAACAGTGCTTCAATCAGGGAAGGATGGGCGATGACGAATCCCAGTCTCAGTCCGGCCAATGACATGCTTTTTGAGAAAGTTCTGATCACGACCAGGTTCTTGTGCGCATTTAGCAGTCCCAACGCACTTTCCGCACCGAAATCCACATAAGCTTCATCCACGATGACCGCGTTCTCCTGCGGATAACGGCATAGAAGAGACTCGATTCGTTCCAAGGGAAGGCTGATTCCGGTAGGGGCATTCGGATTTGCGAAGATGATGCCGCATGAATCCGTCCTGAGGAAGGGTTCCACTTCCACAACATAGCCCTCCCCCAAAGGGACCTTTTCATAGGGGAGACCATAGAAGCTGCAATATACCGGGTAAAAGCTGTACGTGAATTCCGGGAAGAGGACTTTTCCGTGAGCGGCGTCGAAAAAGGCGTAGAAACAGAAGGAGAGGGCTTCGTCGGAACCGTTTGCCACAAACACCTGATCCGTCTCTACCCCGCAAACCTGTGCGACCTTTTCCCTGAGCCTTTTCGCCCGGGGGTCGGGATAGAGCCTGAGCCGCTTGTACTCAAATTCGCGAAGGGCAGCATCGACGAGAGGAGTGGGGGGATAAGGGCTCTCGTTGGTGTTGAGCTTGATGTAGCTCCGATCCTGGGGCTGCTCCCCCGGTACATAGGCCTTCAGTGTCTTGAGTCTTTCGGAAAACATAGACGTTCTTCCCCGTTCTTCCATGCGGCGATTTCGGGATTATAGGGTAGCCCCGTTGCAGGATGCAACATTGAAAGAGGATACAAGATCCAAAGATACAGGATCCAGGATGCAAAATCCAGGATCCATCAGCTTATCGGAGCGCGGCGGAGATCCCGTGTGTCGTTGGCGGAACTGCTTACTGCTTACTGCCTACTGCTCACTGCTTACTGCATCAGGGAAAGAGGATTTTAAGCCCTGACGAATTGTAATTAAAGCAATGCGGAAGATGTACCGATGTCCAGTTTTGGCATGGAACATGCTTCAAATTAAAAAAAATGTTTGAACATAAAAAAAGGCCTTGATATTCAAATTAAAACCTTTATATGTACTGGACCAAATTCCACTCACATCCAAGGGGGTGCAAATGAAAAAGGAGTTGCTGAGCACTGAGGACTTTGAGCCCCCGAGTACGAGCACCGCACTCGGGGAGATGCCGGCAGGAACTGAGTTCCCTCCTCCATACAAGAACCCATCTAAAATCGTTCAAATCCGTAGGGTCCCCTCCACGCCGAGATTCCGGGTCGGCCCGCGTGCTTCGGCCTTCCGCAAACGACACTTTCCTCAGGTACATTCCTTCGAATGGAACGACTGGCACTGGCAGCTTGCGAACCGAATCACGGACATCGGCACGCTGGACAGGATGCTCCAGTTGTCCGAGGAGGAGAAGACGGCCCTGACCAATGCCGGCCGGCGTTTCCCGATGGCAATTACCCCGTACTATACGAGCCTGCTGGATCGCGACAACCCCTCTCAACCGATCCGGAGGACTGTCGTCCCGGTTATGCAGGAGCATCTACTCTCATCGCAGGAAAAGGATGATCCTCTTGGAGAGGAACATGACAGTCCTGTTCCGGGCCTGGTCCACCGGTATCCCGATCGCGTGCTCTTTCTGGTCACCGAGTTCTGTTCAACCTACTGCCGTTATTGCACCCGATCCCGAATCGTGGGGAACGGGAAGAGCTCGCTTCCCAACACGGCACGGTGGGAAGAAGCACTCAAGTATATCGAATCAACCCCTTCCGTACGGGACGTGCTTTTGTCGGGCGGAGATCCCCTCACATTGCCGGACGCCACGCTCGAGTGGCTGTTGTCGCGGCTCAGGCGAATCCCCCACGTGGAATTTATCCGCATCGGCACTAAAGCCCCGGTAGTGCTGCCGCAGAGGATAACCCCTTCGCTGGTGAGAACCCTGAAGCGGTTTCATCCTTTGTGGATGAGCATCCATTTCACACACCCTGATGAGCTCACCCCGGAAACGTTTCAGGCCTGTGAGCGACTCGCGGATGGGGGGATACCCCTTGGGAGCCAAACCGTCCTCCTCTCGGGGATCAACGATGACGTGGGTGTTATGAAAAAGCTGGTGCACGGGCTGCTTCGCGCCAGGGTGAAACCGTATTATCTCTACCAGTGTGATCCCATTTCCGGATCCTCCCATTTCCGGACTCCTGTGGCGAAGGGGATCGAGATGATTCAGGGTTTGCGGGGACATACCACAGGGTACGGGGTCCCCTCCTATGTCATTGACGCCCCTGGGGGCGGAGGGAAGATTCCCCTGTTGCCGGATTACCTCGTGGGGAGAGAGGGGGAGGATCTCCTGCTCAGAAATTATGAAGGAAACCTCTATCGGTATCCCGATCCCGGTGGAGCGTTTGGTGTATGAGTTTGAAAGTCGGGATCACCTACGATCTTCGAAAAGAGTACATCGCCATGGGCTTGGGCGAAGAGGAGACCGCGGAGTTCGATAAACCCGAGACGATCGAAGCCATTGCCGGGGCCTTGGTGCAACTGGGGCACAGAGCGGAAGAGATAGGCAACATCCAGGCCCTGGCGAAACGGCTCGTAGCCGGAGACCGCTGGGACCTGGTGTTCAATATCGCCGAAGGGCTCCGGGGTTTCGGAAGAGAAGCCCAGGTGCCGGCCCTGCTCGACGCGTATGAGATCCCCTACACCTTCTCGGACCCCCTTGTCATGTCTCTCACCTTGCACAAGGGCATGACCAAGCGGGTGATCCGGGATCTTGGCATACCGACGCCGGACTTCGCCGTGGTGGAGGACGAGACTGAAGCAGGCAAGGTCGACCTCCCATTTCCCCTTTTTGCCAAACCTGTGGCCGAAGGCACCGGCAAAGGGATCAGCGGCTCCTCCAGGATCGAATCCAGGGCCGATCTGGTCCGCGTTTGTGAAGAACTCCTGCACGATTTTGAACAGCCTGTCCTTGTCGAGACTTATCTGCCGGGGCGTGAATTCACCGTGGGTGTCACGGGTACGGGAAAAGAGGCCTCGGCGCTGGCGGTCATCGAGGTGATATTGAAGAGCGATGCTGAATCGAACGCCTATTCTTACGTGAATAAAAAGAGGTTCGAGGAACTGGTGGAATATCGCCTGGTGAAGGACAGCATGGCCGGGAAAGCGGCCGAGGTTGCTGTGGCCGCGTACAAGGGTTTGGGGTGCAGGGATGCGGGCCGGGTGGATCTTCGCTCCGACCTTCACGGGCAGCCCCAGTTCATGGAGATCAACCCGCTTGCCGGTCTCCATCCGGAGGACTCGGACCTCCCTATCTTGAACCGGCTGGCGGGATTCGCCTACCTGGATCTCATCGATCGAATCATTTCATCGGCCCGGGCAAGGGTTGGAAGATGACCCATGGTGGTTGCCGTACTGCACGACCTTGTCTCTCAAGAGGATGCCGGCCCGGATCACAAAGACGTCCTGGTGCAGGCCGAGGCTGTCTCCGTCGCACTTCGCGAGTTGGGTTATGATCCTCTAACGGTCCCTTCTTCGCTCGATTTTTCCGCCCTCACCAAAAAGCTGAAGGATCTCCGTCCCTCTTTTGTCTTCAACCTTGTGGAATCGGTCGAGGGGCATGGAAGACTCATCTTCCTCCCGCCTGCTCTGCTCGACTGTCTACGGATTCCTTATACGGGCTCCGGAACCGATGCCATTTACATGACGTCAAACAAACTGGCGGCCAAAAAGGCACTGAGAAACGCAGGCATTCGAACACCCCACAGTTTCTCCGGAAAGGATCTCGAGCAGACCCCCACTTTTTTGCCCGGAGCGTATATCGTTAAATCCGTCTGGGAGCACGCCTCCATCGGCCTGGATGAAAAATCTGTGCGGATTGCATCACACCCAGGGGATCTTCTTGCCCGAATTCGTGAGATGGAGGCAAGGCTCGGGACGGATTGTTTTGCAGAATCCTACATAGAAGGAAGGGAGTTCAACCTCTCCGTGCTTGCAGCAGAGGGGGGAGCCCAGGTGCTTCCTCCGGCCGAGATCCGATTTGAAGAGTACCCCGAAGGGAAAACAAGAATCGTGGGCTATCGTGCCAAATGGCTTGAGGGTTCCTTCGAATACCATCACACCGTCCGAACCTTCGATTTCCCTCCTTCCGACAATGCTCTCCTTCAGTCCCTTTCTGACATTGCCCTCATGTGCTGGTCCGTTTTCGATCTGCGGGGTTATGCCAGGGTGGATTTTCGAGTGGATGCCGGAGGAATTCCCTGGGTGCTGGAGGTCAACGCCAATCCATGTCTCTCACCTGATGCCGGATTTGCCTCAGCCGCTGCAAGGGCCGATTTGCCCTTCACCAGAGTGGTGGAGAGAATCGTTCAGGACACGGAAGGCCTTTAGAAAGAATTGAGGGTCTGCTGATGATGGATCTGGATGCACTCGGGTTTCGAAACAACCCGCATCCTTCGGATGCGGAGATCATCCATGAGATCGTCTCCTCCAGCGGCTTTTTCTCCCCTGCCGAAATAGACATTGCCTTGGAACTCCTCCATGAGCGGATCGCAAAAGGGGAATCCAGCGGCTACTATTTTCTCTTTGCCGAGGTTGAAGGCAACGTGATCGGCTATGCCTGTTTCGGCCCCATACCCTGCACTCTGACGAGCTTTGATTTGTACTGGATTGCAGTCAGCCCGGATCTGAGAGGATCGGGAGCGGGCGGGAAGATCATCGCAGAGGCGGAGGCAGAAATCCGTAGAATGGGTGGGACCAGGATCTATGTCGAGACCTCTTCCAGAGAGCTTTACCTGCCTACCCGGGGCTTTTATTCGAAATGCGGCTACGAAGAAGAGGCTGTGTTCAAGGATTTCTATGCGCCGGGAGACAATAAAGTGGTTCTTCTGAAAGTCCTCCAATGAGCCGCAGGTCCATTGATGCAGGGTTCAGGATAGGGAAAAAGCATCCAAGATTATGCAGCCATTTGAACTCTGCCACAAAGACACAGAGGCACTAAGAAAACCATTGTTCTTTTCCTTTGTGTCTTAGTGCCTTCGTGGCCGATCTTCATTTTCCTTGGATATTCTACATTGGACATTGGACATTCTGCGGTTCTTCTGCGGTTCGCCCCCTCCGGGTTGCCATGGACAACCAATGCAGTTATCATGGGCTCATGGAAAATGGGGTCCCAGCGTTTGCGGCAACCGATATTGAGAAGAGAAATCGCATACCCATGGCAAAGATCCGACCCTTGATGCGCGCGTTTTACGTGGCGGCTTTCATGGGCTTGTTCTGCCTCACGCCTCTTCAGTCCTTCTCACAGCAGAACGGCCAATCATCCGCTTCGGAAACGGCAGAGGCGCCGGTCCTGAAAGAAGCGATGATGTGTGAATCGATCAGAGACGGCTTGCCGGTCAACGCAGGCATCGTCTTCTCGATCCGGAGAGGCCGGATTTTTTGCTTCACGTCGTTCGCACCTGTATCTCAGAGAACGGCAATTCACCATAAATGGTTTCACCGGGGTCAGTTGACCAGCAACCAACGTCTGGGAGTCCATCCCCCTCTTTCGGCTGCTGCCAGTTCGATTCAGCTCCGGGAGGCGGACAAGGGCGCCTGGCAGGTAGAGGTAACGGATAATTCAGGCAAGATTTTCAAGGTGCTGAGGTTCAGCGTCGTGGATTGAAATGGACGGGATCCTGAATTTCATAGCCGGAATCCGGTGGCAGGATGGGGTGGATATCATCCTGAACAGCTATATCCTCTTCCGGCTTTACATTCTTTTCAGGGGCACCAACGCGTTCCGCGTCCTCATAGGGATCGTTGTGCTCTGGTTCTTTCTTCGTGTAGCCGCGTTTCTCGGCCTGATCGTGACCAGCTGGGCCATGCAGGGGATCATTGCGGTAGCCGCGCTCATCATAGTGGTAGTCTTCAGGAACGAGATCCGGTCCATTCTTCAGGCCAGAAATCTCAGAACCATTGTCTGGAGTTTCCCGAAAAGACCAGTCAAGCCGCCCGTGGAGACGATTGCCGAAGCCGTCTTTGAGATGGGCAGGAAGCACGTTGGCGCGCTCATGGTGTTTCCTGGAAACGAGAATCTGTCCGAGCACGCCCATGGAGGCGTTCCGTGGCTTGGCAAGATCTCCAAGGAAATGATCATGAGCATCTTCTGGAAAGGCAACCCGGTTCACGATGGGGCTGCCATTATCCAGGGAGATCGTGTGACGGAGGTCAGCGCGGTTCTTCCGCTGTCCCGCCGGGAGGACCTCCCCTATTACTACGGAACCCGACACAGGGCGGCTGCGGGAATGGCGGAACTGACCGATGCGCTTGTGGTCGTCGTTTCCGAGGAACGGGGCCAGGTCTCCGCAGCCAAGGGGCAGTCTTTCAGAGTAGTCGAGAGCAAGGAGGAGTTGCGTGAAATACTCGAGTCCCATGCAGGGGTGTCATCTAAACAGGGCGGACGAAGAAAGGCTGAGCAACTGGAACTGATCACGGCTGCGGCTCTTTCCGTGCTGTTTATCGGAGCGGTGTGGTTCAGCTTCACCAGGGGTTTGGATACGCTGATCACTCTCGAGGTGCCGATTGAGTACATGAATCGTGATCCGGGTCTGGAGATCCTGGACACGTCCCGCAATACGGTTTCCCTTGAATTGAGCGGATCGGGCTTGCTCATCCGATCCGTCCGACCGGATCAGGTGCAGGTTCGACTTGACCTGAGCGCAGCCGTGCCCGGGGAGAACATTATACCCCTTACGGCAGAAAACATCAGTCTCCCCCCTGGCGTGTTCCTGAAAAACATCAGGACTCAGACAGTCGAGGTAGTCATGGACGTGATCGTACGCAAGGAACTACCGGTTCAGGTGGACTGGGGCGGGAAGCTCCGTGAACGGGTGATCATCTCCGATGTGAAGATCGATCCGGAAACGGTTCAGGTGGTCGGGGTGAAAAAGATCCTGGACAAGATTACGGCCATCTATACCGAAAGGGTTCCCGTTGACCACATTGAAGAATCCGGATCCGTCTCGGTCAGACTTGTGCTGAGCCCGCCACTGTTGAGAATTGCCGGGGGTTACAGGGACCGGGTCCTCGTGGATTACACGGTCATTGAAAGAGATGCTTCAGGAGAGGCGAAGAAATAGGAGAGAAAATCGGCCACCAAGGCACTAAGACACAAAGAAAATCACAATGCAGTTCCTAGTGCCTTTGTGTCTTTGTGGCAGAATTCCAATGTCCAGGAAACTTGATCATTGGAAATTCTACATTGTCCATTGTCAGTGGTCCCATGTGAGGAGACCTCGATAGATCTCCAGATAGCTTTCAGCAGAACGATCCCAGGAGAAATCGGCCTTCATTCCACTGACGACCAATTGCCTCCAGATCCGGACCTTCCGATAGAGGCTGAGGGCCTGTCGAATCGCCGAGAAAAAGGATTCAGGCTTAAAGGATTCAAAACGGAAGCCGTTTCCTTCCCTGGTGGCCTGGTCGAACGGGGTGATGGTGTCTGCAAGGCCGCCTGTTGCACGAACAACGGGTATGGTCCCGTATCGGAGTGCATAGAGCTGGGTGAGTCCGCATGGTTCATATTGTGATGGGACCAGGAGGATGTCCGAGCCTGCCATGATCCTGTGGGCCAGGGGTTCATCAAATCCGATCCTGACCCCAATCCGCCCCGGATGATCTTCGGCAAGCTTTGCCACGGCCTTCTCGTAATGCTCTTCGCCGGCGCCGAGCACCGCCAGACCCGCTCCATCTTCGATTACCCTGTGAGCGACGTGCAGAAGCAGATCGCACCCTTTCTGGCCGGAAAGGCGAGAGATGAAAGCAAGGAGGGGTTTATCTGCCATTCTCTCGTCCATGCCCATTTCAGAGACGAGAAAGGTTTTGCACTCCTTCTTTCCCTTCAGCTCCTCAGCGCTGTAACGAATCGGAAGATGAGGATCCACTGCAGGGTCCCACTGGCTATAATCCGCGCCGTTCAAAATGCCGTACAGGGAGTCGGATCTTTTTCTGAGTATCCCCTCCATACCGAGGCCCATTTCCGCAGTCTGGATTTCCTTGCCGTACCTGGGGCTCACCGTGGTGATCACATCGGAGTACACGATGCCCGCCTTCAAAAGACTGACCTGCCCCCAGTATTCCAGTCCCTCGGGATGAAACTCCGAGTAAGGGATCCCGGAGAGGCGAAGCTTTTCAGGAGGGAAGAGCCCCTGATATCCGATGTTATGTATGGTGAAGACCGAGGTCGTGTTCAGAAAGAAGGGCTCTCGCCGAAAGAGGGTTTTCAGATAGACGGGAACCAGGCCGGTCTGCCAGTCATGGCAATGGATCACATCCGCCCGGATGCCGGCATGCTGTACAAAATGAAGGACGGCCCTGGAGAAGAATGTGAAGCGCTCAAAATTGTCGTAGTAATCTCCCGCAGGATTCCGGTAGAGGTTGGGACGATCGTAGAGATCTTCCCTTTCGATGAAATAGACAGGCGTGCCCTGCGATGTCTCTCCGCTCCAGATGCTGCACGCCAGCCTTCCGGCCCCAAGCGGGACCTCGAGTCCGGCAATCATCCGGGTGAGGCTGCATCCCCCCTCCTTTACGGTTCTGTAGAGCGGAAGGCAGATGCTCGCGTCCACTCCTTGCCGGCGCAGGGCGTCTGGAAGCGACCCGGCCACATCCGCCAAGCCTCCTGTCTTGGCAAACGGCGCAACCTCGGGCGCGAGAAACAACACATTGAATTTTCCGGACATGCATCCTCTTAACATACCCCATCGCCCGAATCAATGAAGCGGCTGAATCCTTTTGAAAAATAAGGGGAAAAATTGTAGAATCCTGTTATTTCGTCAAGACCCCGATGGCCTGAGTAAAACGTTAGTAGTGCCAATGGACATATGGAAAAGATCGTTGGGAAATAATCGCCTCTTGCCCTCTCTGCTTGCGAGTCTGATCCTCGCCGGCATACTCCTGTTTGCTCTTTTCGCCACTGCCGCCGACATCACAATTCCCTACGAAGTCGAAATCAAAGGAGTAGAGGATAGAGAATTGCTGAAAGGAATGGAAGACATCGCCGATACTGTCGGCCTCAAGGACAATCCACCGGCCACCGTGGCCTTGCTCAAGAGAAGGGCGGATAGGGACAAGGAGCAGTTCGAGAGGTTGCTCAGGGCCATGGGGTACTACAGCGGTCGGGTTGAGGTCGATGTGAATCCGGATGACCGGCCTGCCAAGGTCATGTTTCATGTCGAGACGGGACCTGCCTACCTTTTGAAGTCGTTTGACCTGAATTTTGGGGATCAACCCGAGCTGAAGCAGGAAGATCTCCTCAGTCCGGATCGGCTTGGTCTTGGTCCCGGCGCGCCTTTCAGGGCCGGGCAGTTTCTGAATGCGGAGAAAAAGGTCGTAGAGAACCTGCAGATGAGAGGCTTTCCCTTTGCGAAGATTTCTGAACGAAGAGTCGTCGTGGATCATGGCGACCGTACGGTAACAGCAGCCATCCGGGTAGCACCGGGCCCCACGGCGCAATTCGGAAGGGTGGAGGTGACGGGCCTGGAATCCACAAACGAGACGATTATCCGTCGAAAAATCCCCTGGAAGGAAGGAGATCGTTACAATGAGGTCCTTCTTGAACTCCTGCACAAGGATCTGGTTGAGCTCGGGCTCTTCTCCACGATTGCCGTCTCCCACGGGGAGTCCCTTGACGAGGAAGGGAGGCTTCCCGTGCGTGTTGCGGTCAAGGAGCGGAAGTACAAGTCCGTGGGGGCCGCGATCAGCTACAGGAGCGACGAAAAGCTCGGTGTCAATTTCTCCTGGGAGAACCGTAATCTCCTGGGAGAAGGCGAACGGTTGGGGGTGGTGGCGACTTTTTCAGATCTCACCTATGCTGCTGAGGCAAGCTTCCGAAGGCCGTCTTTCTTTCGTGAAGATCAGGCCTTGACCCTTTCCTCCAGACTCGCGGAGGATAAGCCCGACGCCTACACCAGCCGCAATCTGGCGAACTCTGCGCTGGTGGTTCGTGAGGTCACAAAGGCACTCAAGATCGGCGGCGGCTTGGGATTCAAGCACGCTCGGATCACTCAGCTGGGAGAGAGTGAAGACTTCAGCCTTGTTTCGCTTCCGCTTCAACTTTCATGGGACCGGAGCGACGACCTTCTGGATCCTACCAAAGGGGGTCGGCTGGGTCTTCAATTCGCCCCCTACATGGAACTGTTCGGGGAGAATCTGCAATTCTCAAAGGGAAGACTGAACTATGGCCATTATCTCAGAGTCTTTCGTTCGCCTTCCATAGTGCTGGCTGGTCGTGTGACAATGGGTGCGCTCAGCGGAGCGGAGAGACTCGAGATCCCGGCGGATGAGCGTTTCTATGGCGGAGGCGGCGGATCGGTCAGGGGGTATGCGTACCAGTCGCTGGGGCCCAGAGTGGGCGCCGTCCCTACCGGGGGGAAATCATTGCTCGAGGTCTCCCTCGAAACCCGTGTAAGAGTCACCGAAAAGATAGGACTGGCGTTTTTCATGGACGGTGGGAATGCCTTCGAGGACATCAAGCCCTCCTCGGGGGAAGAGCTGTTCTGGGGTGTCGGCGTGGGAGTTCGCTATTTCACCCCGATTGGTCCATTCCGTTTTGATGTTGCGATGCCCCTTGACCGCAGAGACGGTCTGGACGATGCATTTCAGATTTATATCAGTCTCGGCCAATCCTTCTGACGTAGATGCAGGATACAAGATAATTGAATAAATTGAACCGCGAAGGCGCAAAGGACGCAAAGAAGAACGCAAAGATTTGTTTTTTCACCTGCCGGAAGGCTTCCGGCAGGTGAAAAAACAAATGCTTTCTTGGCGCACTTGGCGTCTTGGCGGTTTAAAGCTTTCTTATTTCAGTTGGTGACATGACCTGGGTACATGTTTCAAAAAAAATCCTGAAGTGGGGAGCCATAACAATCGGCATCCTGGTGCTCTCTGTCTTTTTGCTCTTCGGTATCATCCAGACGGACGCAGGCCGGCAGAGCCTTGTCCGCATAGCGGAGAGAATCCTGGCAGACGGGAATCGAAAGTTTGAAATCGGGACCATCACCGGTGTCGTGCCTTTTCATTTTCAACTCGAGCGCATGAGTCTTGCCGACGATCAGGGGACTTTGTTCACCGTGGGTGGGGTGGAATTCGAATGGTCCCCATGGTCCGTGCTCAAAGGAGATATTCATGTGCGGAAAATGAAGTCCGCCTTCTTCCACCTTGAACGCACCCCGCAAGACAAAGGGGAGAAAGACGACTCCCTGCAACTCCCTCGCTGGCTGGCCATGTTCGATCGACTCAGGATCGATCATCTTTCTGTGGATGAGCTCGTCCTGGGTGAATCGGTTGTTGGTGAGAGGGCGACCTTCAAATTGCAGTCCGATCTCAAAGCCGCTCTCCCCGGTGGCGAATGGGCCGCTCACCTGGTGCTGGATAGAACCGACGGACCGGAAGCCAGACTCCGGGTCAATGCAAGCATAAGGGAGAACGGACGCTTCCTTGTCCTGGATGCCGAAGGTCAGGAGGCGCAGGAGGGGCTGCTTTCAAGGCGCGCAGGCATTTCAGGCCCTTTTGTATTCTCGATGCGCGGCGAGGGACCCTGGACGGAATGGAAAGGCGTGATGGAAGTGAGTGCCGGCGGGGCAGGCCTGTTGAAGGCTAAGATCCTCGCTTCCTATTCCGACGGCATCAGACTGGACATGGAGGGCTTTGCAGAACCTGATGGGGAATTTTTTTCCGAGTTCCTGGGGGATGTTCCCGCCGGCCGAATCCTGTTCAATGTGCGGGGAGGACTCGGGACGGGCGGGCAACTCTACATCGACCATCTCTCACTGGAATCAGGGGAAGCCGGGCTCAAGCTTTCCGGTTCGTCCGACCTCGAAGACGAGACGCTTAAAGCGAAATTTCAGTTTCGCCACACTGATCTGAGAAAAATGGAAAAGGGGCTTCACCTGCCGATTGAAGGCACGGTGGTTCTGGACGGCGATGTCTCGGGCACCATCCGCAACCCTTCCGCGGTCCTCTCCGTGGAACTGGCCGATCTCAAAGTGGAGGGGACAAGTGTTGCAGGATTGTCGGGTGAGATCCATGTGGGGTTCGCGGGAGAGGAACAGGGAGACGGTGCGCTGCTGCGCTTCAAAGGGGACGGCCGGATAAAGGGACTCTCCATCAGGGGCATGGACCGGAAGCGGGATCTGCAGTGGGGATTTTCCGGAGAGCGGTTTTCCTCGGGACATGTATTCCTCCAGAGTTTATCCCTGAAGGGAGAGAAAAACTCGCTGAGGATTTCCGGGAAAATCGATCCGGCAACCTGGGATGGAGCATTCGACATAGAGGCCGATACAAAGGAGTTGAGTCCCCTGCTCAGAGGTGTGGGACCGGACTTCCCGGACGATTTCCTGCTGAAGGCCGGCCTGGACGGCAACTTCAAGAGACTCTCCTTTTCCGGCGACCTGAAAGGCAAACTGAAACCGGAGATCGGAGATCAGAGGTCAGAGGCCGGCAGGACCAAGGCCGTAGGATGGGTAGAGCGACCTGCCCTCCGTAGCTTCAGCGAAGGAGGGAGCGAAACCCATCCAGACCTACATGAAACATCGGTGTGGCTTCTTCCGATTTTAAGGGAAGGAGTGGATGTGAGCGCCAGGTTTTCGTTGGAGCAGGGACAAAAGCTTTCGGTCTCGGAAATGCGGTTGAAGAGTCCCTCTTTGTTTTTATCCGCGTCCGGAGCGCTCGATCTTCACAAACGCAGGGGCTCGTCCACCGCTCACCTTCAGCTCCATGATCTCAATGCCCTCTCTTCACCGGCCGAGGTTGTTCTCGGCGGAAACCTCGAGGCAAGCGCAACCCTGGAAGGCTCCCCTGAAAGGTTGACGCTCAACACCGAGATCCGTGGAAAAGAGGTTCGCGCTGGGGCGGTTCGTCTCGGAACGGTCAAACTCGCGCTGAACGCTGCCGGAAAGCTTCAGGCGAACGATGGAACATTCCTGTTCGAAGCGGGCGAGAAAACCGAAGGAGTATCAGGCGAAGGGCGATTTTCACTGAAAGGGGAGAGGTTTTCGCTGACAAAGATCCAGCTGAGCGGTCCCGGAAAAACTCGTGCGGGAGGCAATCTCGATTTCGATCTTGTCACGAAGCTTGCTCAAGGCGAACTTGCGGGCGAGTGCCCGGACCTTTCAGGATTCTCCGGCTTTGTGAATCAGCCGATCAAAGGAAAAGTGGATTTCAATGCGGAGTTGGGAAAAGGCGGAAACAAACAGCAGCTCAACCTCGCCTTCTCCGGAGCCGGTCTGAAGTCCCCGGCTTTTGAGGGGGGAGAGATCAGGATCAAGGCAAGATTCACTGAATTGTCCGGGAATCCCCGAGGGAATGCAAACATGGAGAGCAGGAACTTGCGCATGCCGGGAGTCCATGCCTCATCTCTTGGGATCAGGGCCGAAGGAGACGGCAATGAGATTACTTTCAATGCCAAGGCAAAGGGGGAGGTGGATCGGAGTTTCAACCTGGAGACCGAAGGGCTTTTCCATCCGCCCCGGCAGGAAGGTTCATTTCTGAAGATCAGCCGGTTTCAGGGAAGATATGGTGACCTGCCTTTTCGGATGCCGAAGTCGTTTGAAATCAGCCGGTCGGCAGGGGAGATCTCCGCAGAGAACCTGCAGCTTGTCCTTGGCAGCGGTCGTCTCTCCGGGAGAGGGAGACTGGGACCGGAAGAGGTCGATCTTTCGGTTCAGTTCGAGGACCTGCCTCTCAACCTGATCAGGCCTGCCGGAAAGGTTGCGATAGAGGGCAGTGGAAGCGGTGAAGTGGCGCTCAAAGGGAGGCTGGACCGGCCGGAGGGTACCACGCGCATTCGAGTTGCAGGTCTGAGGGGCCGCGATCCCCAGCTCAAAGGGATGCCGCCGGCAGTCCTTGAGGCCCGGGCGGATCTTCGGGGACAAAGGCTCGAACTCGAAATGTCGTTGCGTGGTGTCACTGCCAACCCTTTCGAAGTGAACATGGAATTGCCGCTCCAACTATCGCTGTATCCTTTTCATGCCTCTTTTCCTGAACAAGAGATGAGGGGGGACCTGAACGGAAAAGCGGATCTGGCGCGTCTGGGGGTATTTCTCGGATTGGACGATCAGTCAATGAGCGGGGTCGCCGAGGTCGAGCTCCATCTGGAGGGTACTCCGGCGCAGCCCAAGGTCACCGGGAGTATCGGTGTTGAGAATGGGGGTTATGAAAATGCCCGGAGCGGAACGCTCGTGAAAGATGCAAATATCCGTCTGAATGCCGGAACAAGAGGTCTGGTGATTGAAAAGGCAACCGCAAGCGACGGAGAAGAAGGCACTGCTGTCGCAGACGGCTGGCTGGAGGTCGACCCGGCGAAGGATTTCCCCTTTCAGGTAGGCGTTACGTTCGAAAAGCTGAAACTTTTGCGGCATGACTGGGTCACGGCCAAGGGAAACGGCCGAGCGGAGCTGAAAGGGTCGTTTTCCAAAGGTGTTCTGTCCGGCGATGTCCAGGTTGAGACCGGGGAATTTCGGATACCGGAGCGTCTGCCGCCCGACATCCCCGAACTGGAGGTAACGGAGATCAATAGTCCGAATCCCACGATGACGACTTCTCCTGAAAAGACGACAGATGACGATCCTTACCTGGATCTTGACCTGCGGCTCAAGAGCACCGGCCATTTCTTTGTGCGGGGCCGAGGGTTGGAATCGGAGTGGGCAGGAGAACTTCGACTGACCGGGACATCCGATGATCCGGCAATTACCGGTGATCTTTCGGTCGAACGCGGTCGTTTCAATTTTCTGGACAAGCGATTTACCCTTACCGAAGGGAGGATCACCTTCAACGGGATGGCCCACCCTTCCCCTTTCCTGGACGTCATGGCCGAGTCGAATGCCAAGGATATGACGGCCCATCTGCATCTCGTCGGCCCGTTGAGGGCTCCTGAGATAAAATTGAGCTCAGATCCTCCCCTTCCAACGGACGAGGTGCTCTCTCGCCTGCTCTTCGGCCAGAGCATGAACCGCATCTCCCCTTTGCAGGCGATCCAGCTGGCGCAGACGCTGAACGCCATGAGGGGAGGGAACAGTCTGGACCTCCTTGGCGCCACACGGAAACTGCTGAAGATCGACCAGTTGGAGGTGAAGCAGTCAGGAGAAAACAACGATGAGACCAGCATCGCCGCCGGCAAGTACCTCAGGGACGACGTGTATATCGAGGTGGAAAGAAGTCTTGGACCCGGAGGCACAAAGGCCTCTGTCGAGTGGGAGTTGTCACCCCACGTCAGCGTGGAAACAGAGATCGGTGCAAACGCCGAAAGCGGTGTGGGCATCAACTGGAAATGGGATTATTAGTTTTTTCCGACCTGGCTTCCTCTTCTGCGAATCGCAATCCCGCATCAATGAAAGGCCCAGATCGAGAGACGACGTCAGTCGCCTTGACACTGCCCCGCAACATGATCATAATCGAATCCACGGGATTGGATCTGATGCCGAGCGGGTATGGATGAAATGAGAGCCGGTAAACGGGAGCGGGAGAGAGTTAAATGATGAGGAACGTTCTTGCTTTTATCATGGCCGGCGGCAGAGGCGAGAGGCTCATGCCCCTCACTCAGGATCGTACAAAGCCGGCGGTCCCCTTCGGAGGCATGTACCGACTGGTGGACTTCACCCTGAGCAACTGTGTCAATTCCCAGATCTACAAGATCGTCGTACTCCCCCAGTACAAGTCTCAGTCCCTGAACGATCATCTGGAAGCGGGCTGGAACATCTTCAGCTTCAAGATGGGACACTTCCTGAAGGTGGTCCCGCCCCAGCAGCGAACGGGTCTCGACTGGTATCGGGGAACGGCAGATTGCATCCGCCAGAATCTCTACCTCCTCGAACGCTACAAGCCGAGCCATGTCCTGATCCTCTCCGGGGACCACATCTACAAAATGGACTATTCCCTGTTCCTCCGGTACCATGAGGAGAAGAACGCGGACGTCACCATTTCGCTCCTCGAGGCGGATGTGGGGCTTGCCGACCAACTCGGTGTTGCGGAGGTGAACGAGGATTATCGCATTCTCGGGTTCAAGGAAAAGCCGAAAGAGAATGTGAAAACCATTCCCGGCAATCCGAACCATGTTCTCGGATCCATGGGGATCTATCTCTTCAGGACGGAGAAACTGATTGAAATCCTCCGGTCCGGAAATGAAGATGATTTCGGCCGCGACATCATCCCCGCCCTGCTGGACAAGGAGAGGGTCTATGCGTATTCCTTCAGCCTCTCCAATCGAATAGAGGACTACATCTATGTGACGATGGAGAATGGAGAGAGGGAGTTCAGGGTGGAGTCGCGCACCAGGGATTCCGCCTATTGGCGCGATGTCGGCACGCTCGACGCCTACTGGAACGCCAACATGGACCTGACCGGGGTGGATCCATTCTTCAACCTCTATGGGTACAAGTGGCCCATCCACACCCATCAGATCCTGGCCCCGCCTGCGAAATTCATCTTCAGCAACGAACGGCAAGAGAATCCCAGGGTGGGAAAGGCGCTGGACTCCCTCGTTGCGCCGGGCTGCATCGTGAGCGGGATCGTACGGAGTTCTGTCCTCGGTTACAACGTGATTGTCAGAAGCTGGGCCACAGTGGATGAGTCCGTGATCCTGGACGATGTGGTCGTGGGACGCGAGAGCAGGATCAAGAAGGCCATCATCGACAAACACAATGTCATCCCGCCCAAAACGGAAATCGGCTACAATCCCAAAAAAGACCGCAAGACCTTCCCCGTGACGCCGAGAGGCATCGTTGTGGTGCCGAAAGGCTACTTCAGCGACAAGGGAAAGGGGATGCAGGTGTGATGACATGGGGACGTTTTTTCCTCAGTGGGGATGAAATCAATATCACCGTAGAAGGAAAACTCGCGTTCCTTTCTCAGCCATTTGGAAATATTTCAAAGACCTCTCCCGGACGGTAATCCGGTTTGAGATCCCAGTACCATGCATTGCCGCTCCAAATCCGATTCGCGCCCAACTTCTTTAGCCTGCATTCAAATTGGGCAAGAACATTTTGCATAAAAGCCATCGCGATCGTAGAGGACATGTTTGTCATGAATGATATCCAGAAACAGAAGACTCCCCTTTTTGACCTCTTCAGGGGTCTTGAAGACTGGAGAAAGCTCTGCCCTTACTCCTCTTTGAGCGGCATTGTACAGGGTTCCTGAGAGACTTGCTTCAACCCGAGGATGGCTTACGGAGCCCTGAGCGCATCATACTATTGCCTCCCCTTCAGGAATAACGGTGAAGCCTTCTCTAATAGCCGCCTCCTTCAGCCGGAGGTCAAGGCATACAAGCTCAAGTCCTTGAGGGGATTCGGCAGCCCAAACCAATGCCGCAGCAAGTTGCAGAGCATCGGCCGCCCTCAATGGATGCACCATCAGAAGTCTTTCCGCTCGTTGGCGAACCCCCTCTGCAGCCTGCACTTCCGACCACTCCGCAGCCATTGCGGACAAGATCGCCCTCGCCTTGCTTTCAGCATCCGCGGAGAGCGCTCCCTCTCTACGCCGCCTGGAAAGCGAGGAAACGCATTCCACGCGGGATCCCCACCAGACCACGATGTCCTCGTCAGCCTCTGCCAGGCTTCGCAATGGACCGGATGCAGGTTCTTTCAGGCAAAGCGGAATGATCCCGGACGAATCCCAGAACCTCACCTTCCTTCCCCCCTCTCCTCAAGAAGGGCTTCCCGAACGAGGCCTTTCCGATCTTCTCCCCTTTCCATCTTCCAAAAACTTTTCGGAAGCCTGGAAGAACCAAGCCTGATGAGCCCTTGTTTTTCCATCAGCACCAGGGACTCCTTCCTCGCCTTCATGTCGGAGTTGGTGACAGGGACGAGGCGGGCCACAGCCTTGCCACGATCGGTGATCAGGACCTCATTGCCGGCCTTTACCTGGGTCAGAAACTCGCTTAGCCTCGCTTTGAGCTCTGAGACCCCTGCGGTTTTCATATTTTGAACCCTCCGGTTTTATTGTGACCATTATAGTCATTCTGGTGAGACTATGCAAGTTAACCGGTCAATACACCGTATCCGAATCAGGGTGAGGAGTGCTTTCCCGCCCATGTACGCGCACCTTCAATCTCATAGTACGGCCGGTGGAGGTAGTAGAGAACGCCAGGTCCGGGCGCACCCTTGTGGGCGCGGTGACATAAAGAAAGCCGTGCCTTCATGCTTCCGGTTGCACTCTTCAGTGTTTCTGCTTCTTCAGGACAATGCTGCCTGCGGGAAGGACGCACAGCGCCAGGATGGCCAGCACCCCGAAACCCAATGCAAAGCTCCCGGTTGCATCTTTGGAAAATCCGAAGAGCAGCGTGAAAAGCACGGCGCCAAGATTCGCAAGGAAATTGACAAATCCGATCATCGTGGCAATGGAATCTTTTTCGACCGCAGCGGAGGCCAGATGGAACAGCGCTCCAAAGTTGATGGAGGAGAAAAGGGCCGCCAGGAGTGAGAGAGGAAGAAGGAACTCCGGACCATTGGCTGCAAACAGCCCGATAAAGATCAATCCCAGGATCAGGATGGACCCGTTTGCGACAAGAAGAGGCGAAATTCTCAGAAGGACGAAACCTCCCAGAAAACGGCCGGTCCCGCTGATGAGCAGAACCGCTATTCCGCCCCACGCAAGTTGGGCAGGCGAGGAATCGACCCAGAACTCGGCAAGAAGCGACGGAATCCAATTGCCGAGATTGATCATAATTCCCCAGGAGAGGGCGTGATACAGGCCCAGTACCCAAACCACCTTTTGACCGGCCAGGCCGCGCAACCTTATGGCTCTTCCCGGTGAGAGCGGCGCCGGCGCCGGACGAATCCCGAAACAGAGAACGAGGAGGAGCAGGCTAAAGAGTGCCGGCAGGAGATAGATCCATCGCCATTGAAAGATGATCAGCCTGGGAAGGAGGTAATACGCAAGGATGTTCCCGAATGAGAAGAGGCCGGCGAAAAACCCCTGGTAAGTTCCGGTGCGGCCCTGGGGAGTATGAACTGAAATCAACTTCATGAGGGTGACAAAGGAGAGTGCGGTGCCGATACCGGCCAGGACTCTTCCTGCAACTGCAAGGGCGAAGAAAGGACCTGCAGCCGGCAGGAGATTCCCGCAAACCAGAAAAGCCATTGCCATCTTCAAGGTGGGCCTGATTCCAAACCTGTCCGCCACCAGGCCGGCCGGGATCTGAATGAGGGCATGAGACCAAAGAAGTGCGCTCATGAGGATCGATATGCCGGTGTAGGAAATATCGTAGAGGTCCATCAGTATAGACATCCCGGGCGGGATGTTCAGGAAAACGATCCCCACGTTCAGTGATGCAAGATAAGCAAACAGGATCTCTCTATTCAGCATGCGGATCCCTGGTCTATCACCGATCCGCCCTGATTTCCATTTCAACTTTATTAAACCGTACTTTTATCTTTCTCGGTTTTGCAGGTTTTATCAGGTCCATCTTGATTAGAGTCGCATAGGGAATCTCCTTATCGTCCTCTCTTCTTGAGGATACTATTCCGGTGAGAACGACAATGAGTGAGATGAGGATCGCTATGATGATTACCGAATTCATGAGGTTTCCCCCTTTACAGCTCGTCTTACGATTGACTCCTGCACATCAACAGGATCAATTTTTGTGCCTCGGCGGCAGGTTTGGGCCGGGTAGAGATTTGGCTTTTGATTACAGAGGGATTGAAAGAATCGGACAAAAAGAGTCTTATCTTTCGGGCTGCAGGAGAATGTAACGCGTTACAACCCTGATTCTTCATCCAACTGCGGGGGTAACCGCTGCCTGGTTCGGTGTGGTGCCTGCCGTGGTGATCGGAGGCATCGGCACGATCATCGTCGTTCTCGCCTGGATGAGGTTGTTCCCGCAACTCGCGCAGATCGACTCCCTTTGACGATGTGCAGTCCAATCAGCGATCCTGTTGGACAAAGACAACACGTCCGATTATGCTATTGTTACACTTTTCAGGCTGAGACTAACCATGCAACACGCACCGACACCCTCTTCTACACCGGAAAACCTCCCGGAGATGCTTCGGCCGTTCTTCTGGGATACCGATTTCCAGAAACTCGATATAAGCAAAGACTCTTTTTCGATCATCAGCCGGCTTCTTGAGCTTGGGGATGAAACGGCGATAAGGATCCTGTTGAAGCTGTACACGGCGGAGGAGATCGTTTCAGTCCTGCAGAGGAGCCGATCCCTTTCGAACCGGTCGCGAAATTTCTGGAATATCTTTTTTGAAACGGATGATCGACTATGCACCCCGAAACGCTACCCGACTCCTTATGGGCGCTGCTCCCTAGATTAGATAGGATTTTGAGGAGGCAGATCTGCAAAGTGAGCCCCTGATGATTTGGAGCATGTCATGGGCTGAGATAAAAAGGGTGCTGCTCGAGGAAGTAAAGGAAATCGCGAAAAGTACCGTCGAATAGGCGAACACGGCATCTTCAGGGTCATTCTTTGCCGACGGCTTTCAGGATTTTGACCAGCATTTCGTCCCGCCAGCTCGCGATCTCCTCGATCGTCTTGTCGCGGATGACGTTCATTTGCCGAACCGCTTTGCAGGCAGAGGCGGCAGTGGAAGAGGGGATGGCCGTCCAATTCACCATGCTTTCCAAGCGAACACGGTAAGAATCTCCAAGCGTCCTGAAGAAGTTCTCCACCCCGTTTCCCGCCAGGTGGATTCTGAGGAATGGCCCCAGTATCGGATCCCTGAGTCCTATGCCTGTGCGAAAGGCCTTGTCCACATCCTCGGCACTGGCGACTCCTTTCTCGACCAGATCGAGCGATTCCCGCAGCAACGCCGCCTGAAGCCGGTTCACGATATAGCCCGGCACCTCAACATTGAGCACGACGGGCGCTTTGCCCAGGTATTCCATGAACCGCTTTGCCAGCGCGACAGTCTCCGGGGACGTCTTCCTGCCCCCTGCGATCTCCACGCATGGGAGGAGATGGACGGGGAGCATGGGATGGACGAGCACGCACCGCTCGGGTCTTGAAACAACTTTTTGGATTTCAGTCATCAGCAAGCCGGAGGCGCTGCTTGCAAGAACGGCGTCAGCCGGCGCGAACCGATCCATATCAGCAAAGACTATCTTCTTGATCTCATAATTGTCAGGCACGGATTCCTGAACGTATGCGGCGTCCGAGACCGCCTCTTCGATCGCTGTTGTGGTGTGGATCCTTTCAAAGGCGCGATCCGCTTCTCCCCGATCGAGAAGATCGTGAGACGCCAGAAAGCTCAAATGCTTTCCGACCTGGTTCAGTCCCTCCTGAAGAAGGGATTCGGATGTGTCCTGGAGCATGACCGAGCTGCATCGAATGGAAAAAACCGTTGCCCATCCCTGCCCGATCAGCCCTGCGCCAATGCACGCAACACGAGAAATGTTCATTTCATCCTCCGAGTAGTGGTGGCACCTTCAGGATTTCCCGCGCCTCCCTGGGACCGGCGATATCACGGTCATAGGCATTCGCAATGCGGACGATCCGCTCCACAAATTGGGCGTTGCTTCGAGCGAGAACGCCTTTGGAGAAATAGAGGTTGTCTTCCAGGCCGACCCTGATATGCCCTCCCATGACCATGGCCATCATTGCTATGGGAAGATGGTCCTTCCCGATGCCGATAGCCGACCATACGGCGTTTACGGGGATCTGATCCTGTAGATAGAGAAGAGATCGAGGAGTCGTGGGAGCTCCCCATGGCGTGCCCAGCACGAACTGAAAATAAAGGGGATCCTCCAGTTTCCCTTGTTCTCTCATCCGAAGGCAGGTGACAATCATCCCCGAGTCGAAGATCTCCAGTTCCGGTTTGACGCCCAGGGTTTTCATCCGCAGGGCGGCCGCTTCCAGGAATTCGGGAGGATTGGCGAAGACAGCACCACCCAGATTGATCGATCCCGCATCGAAAGAGGCAAGCTCGGGTCTTAGAGAGAGGGGTTCGAGCCGCTCCTCCGTGGGGAGGTTTCTGCCCGGAATGCCGCTGGTGGTCAGGCACAGGATGAGATCGGTCCTCTCGCGGAGCGGTTCGACCACCCGCCTGAAGATCTCCACATCCTGGGTTCCGAGACCCGTCACGGGATCCCTGACGTGGATATGAACCGCGGCAGCCCCGGCATTCCAGCACTCTACTGCGGACTGCACGAGCTCTTCCGGGGTGATCGGGATGAATGGGGAGGCATCGCGGGAGATGCGGCTTCCGGTGAGCGCCGCGGTGATGATCAGTTTCGTCATAGAAAACTCTCCATTCAGAGCACGGTCACACCAAGACGAGCATGAGATGGCGGATCGTGCTCTTCTGCATAACCGCCATCACTTCTTGGTCTGTACTGTCGTTTGTCACCAGATGGTATGAAATTCACCATTTCTTGGCAATTTGAAACTGACGTCGACTCCCATGAAAAGGTTGTTGTCTCGACTCGCCTTTGTCGATTTGTTCCGGTCACGGGGTAGTCTTCTCCGAAGACCACCCCGTGCCCTGCTCCAACCACCGTTTGTAACCTAATTAATGACTCTGGATATCTTCAAGACCCAGCAACACCCTTCGAGGTTTGAGGTCGGCCAGCCGATCGCAAAGGGTGCTTGCGTCAGTGGGGTAGAGAAGGTGCTGCCATCCGCCCACATAGGCAAGACGGCCGGTTGTCATCCGTTCAAAGTGAAGCCTGATCTGCTCCGCAAGATGGGACTCCCTTTTCTGCCAGGCGGGATCTTCCAACCACTCCCGCACATAAGGGTTGAGGCAGCTCTTCTCTTTTTCGGCGAGCAGTCTCGAAGCGAGCCCATAACTCCTCCTTGTGGAGAACCGGGAATCCTCCTGCTCCGCGCTCCACATGGCTCTGAGATTTTCCAAGTCGAGCATTTCGTTCCATTCTTCTCCAATCAGACGTTTGCTTCCCGATGAGAGATCGATGCAATGGATGCGGGCGGTGCTGTCCCGGCAGAAGCGAATTGAGGAACTGTATTCAAAGGGCATCAGAATCTGTCTGAACAAAGCCTGGACAGGCCCCACTGATTTCGAAAGGACTCTGCGGATTCCGGATATGCGGTCGATCCTTTTTGCGAGGATACGGCGAAGTCGGCGCATGTTTCTCTGCCTGTACGCGAGACCATAAGGACTGACCTCCACCAGAATGATCGAGGGATTCTCCCTTCTCAGGAGATTACCCAAACGGGTCGCCCCATCAGGATCGCCGTGGACAGTGCCGATCAGGAGGAGTTCCTTGTTTTCATCCATCTTCGTCCTGCTCTTCATGCGTAATTAAACTGAGTTTATCCCCGTTTGGGTGCATGTCAACGTCGGAAAGTTATGACAGGAGCACCTGCCTCCGCCAAGGCTACGGCAAGGCAGGCAGGATGAACAGGACTTCTTCCTGGTTGAGATTTGTTTACGGCTGTGCCATTTTGTCCCGACCCGGAGAAAGGGGGTATCCGTGAGGCCCACGCGCAAATCCGATGGGAAGACATCCTCATCGTGGCATCTGAGAGCCTGGGGGGTGATCCTGGTCAACATGGCCACGCTGGCCTGGTCCACGAATGCCATTCTCGGCCGATGGCTGCGGGAGGATATCGGACCCTTGACGATCACTTCTTTTCGCTTCACCGTGGCCACGGCATTCTTCTGTATTCTTCTGCGTCGAAGGCCGCCGGTGGAGCAGCGGTTGGGGAAGGACAGATGGTGGATCATCGCAATGGGCCTTTGCGGCGTGGTTCTTTTCAGCCCCTTGCTCTACCTGGGCCTCCGCTACTCCACCGCAGTCAATTCTTCCCTGATTCAGGGATTTTCTCCCCTGATCACGGCCCTGATCGCCGGATGGGTGATCCAGGAGCCGGTCACCCGCAGACAGATGACGGGGGCGGCTGTGGCGTTTATCGGAGTGGTCGGGCTCATCTCCGGAGGTTCCCTTGCCTTTCTGCTCCGTCTCCAGTTCAATGCAGGAGACCTGATTCTGCTCGGAGCGGCTGTCATCTGGGCATTGTACTCGGTACTGGGACGAAGGGTGATGCGCGGAAGGTCAGCGGTTTCGGCAACAGCCTTTTCAACCCTTTTCGGGCTTCCCATAGTCGCTGCAGGGGCCATACTCGAGATGGTGTACTTTCCGCCGAATCTGCGTATCGGTACAATCGCCGCCATCGTCCATATCTGCATCGTTCCCACCATCCTCGGCTTCTGGTGCTGGAACAAGGCTGTGCAGTCCCTTGGGGCAAGCGGCGCCATGGTTTTCTATAACACCCTTCCTTTATATGGGGTGCTTCTGGGGGCGATTCTTCTGAACGAGCCGGTGGGTCCGCCTCAGATATTCTCCGGAGGATTAATCATTGCCGGAGGGTTGCTGGGCACCTTGGGCGGCTGGAGGCGGTAAGCATTTTTCAATAATCCCTCTTCGACTCGACCACTATGTTGGGAGGGCATGTCTCGAAAGGGGCAGTGGAAGTGACTTCCAGGGACATGAAGAACCGTGCAACCGGGGTTTTCGCTGAAATGAAGAACCGCTTTTCCAAAGAGGAAGTGAAGAGTGATGTGCTCACTGAGCGGGTGCGATCCCAGTTGGGAGGCGCTCTTAGCCATCCGGGGTCGGTCGAAGTCGAAGCAGCTGAAGCGGGTCTTCGGAATTGGGGCCGACAGGAGTGCGGTCGCCATTCAAAAGGCCCTCCATGTGAACGCACCCATAGACACGGTTCCTCTCCAGGATGAAAACGTATCTGGAGACCGGGAAAGAGCCCCGGGACGCTGCGATGGCAAGACATTAGCGGGTGCGCATCTTTACCTTTCGTGCTCTCGCGCTCTTCGTGGTAAGATACCCCTTCGAAAACGTTTTTCTTCGCCACGAAAAACAAGGAAGAGCACGAAGGTAATCTTTTCGCATTTCATCTTTTCTTTTCCCCAAATACGTATTACCTTCTCTTCGTTTTTCCACTTGATTTCATTGTCGAATCGTCGGCCCTGCCATGCGGGGAATTCCTTCGTTTCGCAATCGCCGGAGACAAAATGCAGAGCGACAAAAGCCGGAGTGCGGTCTTCTTCGTAGGTGCAGGACCTGGAGATCCCGAACTCCTCACACTCAAGGCGCGAAGGCATATTGAAGAGGCCGATCTTGTTCTTTACACCGGATCGCTGGTTCCAAAGGAGGCGATCGGGTTTGCCCGCGATAATGCAAGAGTGATGGATTCTTCCTCCATGACCCTGGAAGAGACCCATGGAGCGATCATGGAGACAGTGAGGGCGGGCGGCACCGTAGCGCGGGTGCATACGGGGGATCCTTCGCTCTATGGCGCAATGCGGGAGCAGATGGATCTGCTCAGCCGGGAAGGAGTGGCCTTTGAGGTCGTTCCGGGGGTAAGCGCCGCCTTTGCCGCTGCGGCCGCTGCAACGGTCTCCTTTACCTGGCCTGAAAAAACCCAGACGCTCATCATCACTCGGTTGGGCGGGCGGACTCCGGTGCCTGAAAAGGAACGGATCTCAGAACTGGCCCGGCACGGAGCATCAATGGCCATATACCTTTCCGCCTTCGCCCCTGAGCAGATGGTCACGGAACTTCTGGAAGGGGGATACCATCAGGACACACCGGTGGTGATCGCATATCGGGTCGGGTGGCCGGACCAGGCCCTTTTCTTTACTACCCTCCGCGAAACTGCGGCAACCGCAAAAAAGCATTCCATCTCTCGGCAGGCGGTGTTTCTTGTTCTGCCCGCACAACGGGGCGGGAACACCGTTTCCCGTCTCTATAGCCCGGACTTCCACCACGGATACAGGGACGAGCGGAAATGAAGCGGACAGCAGTCTATGCCCTTACAACTCAGGGCGGTCGCCTCGGAAGACGAATTGCGGAAAAACTGGACGGAGACCTCTTCCTCCCCCGAGAGCTTGCAGAAGCTCATGGGGGCGAACCTTTCGACCGGATCATCGATCTCGTGGAAAAGACGTTCGCGGGCTATCGCAACCACGTGTTTGTCACGGCAGTGGGTATTGCCGTCAGGGCCATTGCACCCCACATCCGTTCGAAGATCCAGGACCCTGCGGTGGTCGCATTGGACCACAGGGGCAAGTACGTCGTGAGCGTGCTTTCAGGACATCTGGGCGGGGCCAATTCACTGGCCCGCGAAGTGGCTGCGATTACCGGCGGATCACCCGTGGTCACGACGGCCACGGACACGGAGGGAGTGGTATCGGTCGATCTCCTTGCTGTGCAGGAGAGGTTTTCCATTGACAATCACAGCGCAATCAAGGCGGTGAACAAGGCGATTCTCAATGGAGAACCCGTCCAGGTGTATGATCCTGAAAGGAGGCTCAGTGGCGACTGGAGCGGGGTGGTGTGGAGTTCCGTGGCGGAAGAAGGAGACTGGGATCCGTCCAGACCTTGTGTATGGGTGACCTGGAAAATCGCCAGCCCTTCTTCGAAACGGCTTGTCCTTCATCCTCCTGTGCTGGTTGTTGGAGTCGGCTGCAACCGTCGCACGGAAGCAAAGGAAATCCTGGACCTGGTTGAATCCACTTTTTTCGCGCACTCGCTTTCGCTCTCAAGCCTCCTTTGCATTGCCACCATTGAAGAGAAGCAGGGGGAGGAAGGAATCATCGAGTCGGCGAACCGCTTGAATGTCCCTCTTTTCTTTTTCGAAGCATCAAGGCTCCGCACCGTGGAGGTTCCCAACCCCTCTGTCACGGTGAAAAAACATATGGGGGTATCCAGCGTATGCGAAGCGGCAGCCCTGCTCAAGGCGGGGGCAAAGACCATTCTCGTACCAAAGACCAGGAGCCGCAATGCCACACTGGCCGTGGCGCTCCAATGCTGAAGATTGTAAGCCTCGGACCGGGAGACAGCGGATACCTGGCTCCAAAAGCCAAGGAGGCCCTGGAGGAGGCCGAGGTCGTCGTCGGCTATTCGACGTATATCGATCTTCTCGACCCGCAGATGCTGAAGGGGAAAGAGCTCATCTCCACAGGCATGAAGAAGGAAATCGAGCGATGCCGGGCAGCAATCCGCAAGTCCACGGAGGGAAAAGCCACCGCGATCGTCTGCAGCGGGGACGCGGGCATTTACGGAATGGCCGGTCTCATCCTCGAGCTGCTTGAAGAGGACGGGCTGCTGGAGAGTCTGGAGGTGGAAATCATCCCCGGAATACCCGCCCTCTGCGCCGCTGCGGCGCTGCTGGGGGCGCCCCTGATGCACGACTTTGCCGTAATCAGCCTGAGCGATCTCCTTACCCCCTGGGAGTTGATCCGATCCCGGGTAGAGGCAGGGGGTGCGGCCGATTATGTGATCGTGCTCTACAACCCGAAGTCCAGGAAGAGAGACTGGCAGATCGGCGCGGTCAGGGATATCCTTCTGCAGCATCGACCGCACAACACGCCTGTAGGTATCGTCAGAAATGCCATGAGAGACAATCAGGATATAAGGCTGACCACTCTGGACGAGATGGCCGATTTTCCGATAGACATGCTCACCATCGTGATCATCGGGAACTCCCAAACCACGATCTTGGGGGGGAAGATGGTCACCCCGCGGGGATATAAGCAGAAATACGGTCCCTTTCGATCTACAGTGTGAACACCGATCTCCGGTCTTCATGCTCTTTGGTTAAGTCCTGCCACCCTCCCGAATACGCATGTCGCCCCATTGTTCCCATTAGCCCATCGCGAATAGACTGAGCTCCAGTGAGGAGTGGGGAGATGTTCTCTCCCGTGTCCGCTGACTGGACCTTCTGGAGTGAGCACCGGGGGGCCGCTTACAAGAGATGGTCCTTGACGGGCGTACTTTTTTCAAACCCCAAGCAAGGAGATCAAGCATGAAGAAACTATTTCTATTGGCGTGTGTTTTAACAATGATATTTACGTTCGCAGTCACCCAGGCGACGGCGGGTGGTCAGCAGAAGGGCGCACAGACAGGGCAAAGCAGCCAGTTGGATAAACAGGACGAAAAAGCGGGCGCTGCGGGTCAGTCCACCATGGACAGGCCCGGACAGCTCGGTCCAGGGATTCAGCAGGATGCGACACAGGTTTCCAGGATTAGTGAGTTGATGGACAAAAAAGTGAAGAACGAACAGGGTCAGGACCTGGGGCAGATTGAGGATCTGGTTGTAGGAAAAGACGGGCGCATCTCCTATATCATTCTCTCCCAGGGGGGCGTGATGGGTATCGGAGACAAATTAACTCCCATTCCTTTTAAGAATGCGCAGTTCAACCAGGAACAGGACGAAGTGATTCTGTCAGGCGTTGACAAGCAGAAGCTGGAAAATGCACCCACCATCAGCCAGGACGATTGGCAGAGGCTGAGCGATCCAGGGTTTGAAAGAGAACTGTTCAGCTATTATGGCCAGGAGCCCGGCCAGGAAAAGGCGCCGCAGGGCATGAGCTCAGGCGCGGCAGGATCGCAGCAGAGGCCCGGTTCGAGCCCGATGAGGGAGCCGGGATCGAGCGGAATGCAGCAGCCGAGGTCGGGCGAAATGCAGCCGGGACAGCAGAGCCCGATGCAGCAGAGGCCCGGACAAACCGCGAAATAAAACAGACAGGGAGGGGGGCGGTTTTACTGCCCCCTCCGCCCCCCGCCCCCCGCCGTACCCTTCCTTTGCATTCATCGTGACATTTTCGGCATTTTGGCGATGGTTCCAGCCTTGATAATCAGCGTGGAATTTTTCAGTTGCTGAAATCTCAAGGCCTTGGTACGCAAGGCCCGCAGGTCTTTGATGATCCCGCCATAGTTCTGATACCGGTCTGCAGGTTCCTTGGCCATCATCCTCTCGATGATCGACCCCAGCGATCTCGATACCTTCGGATTTCTTTCGTTGAGCGGAATGCACGGGTCATTCAGGTGTTTCAGCAGGACTTCCTCTGCATCCTTGCCGTCGAACGGCGGGAATCCCGTGAAGGCATGATAGAAGGAAGCGCCGAGCGAGTAGATGTCGCTTCGATGATCCAGCGCGCGCCCCGCTATGCAGTCAGGCGACATGTAAAGCGGAGAGCCCACGATGCCCTCTTGTTTTACCGGTTTGTCCGCGTCGATGGTCTTGGCCACTCCGAAATCCACAATCTTCAGGGAGCCCTTCCCGTCAATCATGAGATTCTCAGGCTTGATGTCTCTATGAATGATGTTCTTGTTGCTGACAAAATCGAGTGCCTGGCAAGTCGTGATCAGATACTCGAGCCCCCTCAGGGTGTTCAGATTCATTCGCTGATCAATGAGGTTCTTGAGGGTTTGCCCGGTGATGAATTCCATGACGAAGTAGAGAATGTTGTCAGTATCTCCGATATAGTAGATGTGGGCAATGTTGGGATGGTCCAGCTTGGAGATGGTGCGGGCCTCCTTGATGAACATATCTCGAAAAGTCTCCTGGGATGCCAGCTTGTATGAAATGACCTTGATCGCGACTTCGCGTTCGAGGGCAATATCCCATCCCTTGAACACGCCTCCCATGGTCCCTGCACCTAAGAAGGAAACGGCCTTGTAGTTGTCGAGCTGTTTGCCTATGAGACTGTGATAAAAGCGGGTGTCATAGGATTCCTCCGCACTCTCTTGAACATGATTTTCCACATGATTTCCGTTCTCCAGACCGCTTCCGTTCTCCTGACCGCCGATCATGACTGTCTTTGCCGCGGCAGATGCGGTCTGTCCGGGGGGAACCACCATGGTTCCGCCCCCGGCGGGGTTCACACTGCTCAGGAGCGATTCAAGGTGCTGGTGGATCTGGACCCACTCCCGGTCCTGCTCCATTTTGATTCCTATACCTGCAGGCTGATGGAAATCATTAAAGGCAATATGCCTGATCTCACCGGGAACGATGGACACCCCTGTGGGAAGATTGAATTTGACTTTCAAGGAAAGGCCATGCTTTCCGAGCAATGCCGTTCTCAGGAAAACGCCTTCCCTGCTGAAGTTCATGACCTGAGCGGGAAGCCATACAATGCCGTCCCGGGAGACTTCGACCTGGATATAAGGGGCTATCCTCACCCTTTCGCTCCCGCGCCGATCCGTAGCTGCCGGATTCTGCGCACCTGCAGGCCGTATCGAACCGCTCTCGGATGAAGGGGGGGGTGGCGCCGACACGGATGGATCGGACGGCTGAAGTGGAGCAATCTCCCGCACACGTCTTACGAAATCCTCAGACTCCAGGGGATAGACCCAAAAATCCATTGCGCCCATTTCAAAAGCCTTAAAGGCCCTGCCCTGATCGTTCAGGGGTACAAAGAACACGAATGGGATGGAATCGCGGACCGGGTCGCTTTTGAGGTAATAGAGAAAATCGTACCCGTTGACGTCCTGCAGTGCATGGTCGCAGACAATCAATCCGATGGGATGCGAGGTAATCGCCGTCAATGCCTCTCGCATGTCCATGGCCATGTGAACGGAATACCCCGCCTGCCGGAGCTGAGAGCCGATATTCTCCAGGAATTCCTTATCCCGATTGATCAGCAGGATGTCTGTCTTCTCATTCATGCCGGAATCAGCGATTAGTATTGGGAACCGTTTTCTTCGGTTTCAGACATACATGCAGGGCGAAGGAACTGTTATCCATATCGAATATGAGAATGGCGATACTCGCCCCCTCGGGGTGGCCGATCTGGTGCCCGGAACCGACCACGACCGTAGGCAAAGACAGTTCGAAATGGTAATGGGTTCCGACAAAATTTTTCTTGGTGGACCCGCCAATCATGTTGATGAGCTCTCCAACCCCATCATGGATGAGTTCAGCGTTGATGTCCTTTTCCTGCACCTGCATCATTTTGGAAATGATTTTCCAGGCGAGCTCCCAATAGCATGTCAGGACCACCGTGCCTTCCGCATCGCCTGAAAGCCCGACAATGCCGGAGATGTCGCCGAAAACGCGAAACGTGTTGGAGAAATAGACTTCTCTGAATTCCGCTGTGCCCGAAGCCATGGTCTTAATGACATGCACGGTGTTATCTATGAACGGTCTGAGATATTCCATCTCCTGATTCAAAGGGTTTCTGTCGGGAATCAGGTACCCCTGGAGAATCTGGCGGCATGCAGCCGGTGGATCGTTCAGAGACAACACCTCCGTCGCGCCGGCGGTGATGTAGTAATGTATGGGGAAATGGTCTCCTCTTCCCCTCATGACGATGATGGGAACATTCCTGAAGTTGCACGCATAGCGCATTTTGCTGATCTGATCCAGGACCTGCTTCTGATCTGCACGGGTTTCCAGAACGACCATCCTGTATTCGTCAAGTCTTCTGTCTTCCTCGAAACGTTCGCTCGTAAATTGCGTCTTTTCACCGAGAAGACCGGACAACAGATGGCTCACTTCCGGGCCGCAGTCGTTGAGAAGAATGGGCTTCATGTTACGCACTCCTCTTTTCTTTCACCTGCCGAATCACGGCTCCCAACGTCTCCGCCGTAAACGGTTTCGAGATATACCCTCCGGCGCCGGCATTCATAGCCTGCCGGACCTTGTCGTCCTCCGATTCGGTTGAAACCATCAATACGGGAATATCGCAGTCAGGATTGATCTTCTTGATCCGCGTCAAAGTCTCCAATCCATTCATGACCGGCATATTCCAGTCGAGGAGAATGAGATCGATATCCTGGAATCCCTTCTCCAGAACCGACAAAACCTCCTGCCCGTTGCCGGCATGTATGGCCTGATACCCAAGCGTTTTGACAATCTTCTCGATGATCATCCGCATAACCTGCGAGTCATCGGCCACAATAACCTTCATATCTTCCCCCCTTGTCTTCAGTACCCGGCGGTCCTTATCCGGATTTCCGTACGCTCTCAGTTCCGCTCTTCAAGATTTTTCGACAGCCGTTGCACAAGTGTTCTTGCAAAGCTTCTGAAAAAAAGGAGCCCGACAGAGTCAGGCAGTTTCTGAAGCAGGCTGGCGGTAATTTTCAGCAATACGCAATCGCCCTCCGCCGCGACATTGGCCACCCGCGGCTGCCCCCCGAGGAATGCCATCTCTCCGAAACACTCGCCCGTGCCGATCGTTGCGATATCCTTTTCCCCCTTCCGCACCTTCACCTTGCCGGAGAGAATAATGTAGAACGTGTCGTCAATCTCCCCTTCGCTCGCAACCAATTTGCCACCGGGAAATTTGACGATGTTTGCCAGGGCTGTGAGTTCACTGAGCTGTTCCTTTGTGAAGTCAGCAAAAAAGGAGAGGTTCTGGAAATAATCCACTACCTCTTTGCTCTTCTCCAAATTTCGGGGGCATGCCAAAATTCCTCTCAGTGCCACGTCCAGATCCGAAGCCATTTCCGTGCAGCTCTGGTATCTCTCCCCGGGATCCTTCCGGATAGCCTTTCTGACAATCTCATCCAGCACCTTTGGAAGATCCGATCGAATGCTCAGGATGGAGCGAGGCTCTGCAGAGGTAATCTTGTAAAGGACTCCATAGCTGTTCTCCCCTGGAAAGGCCTTTTCCCCAGCCAGGATTTCATAAAGAACGCACCCCAGAGAGAAGATGTCGCTCTGGAAGCTGACGATCTCATCCTTTACCTGCTCCGGGGAAAGATAATGGGGAGTGCCGCGAATACTGGTGGTGAAGGTCCGGTCCGTCATCTGGGCCACGCCAAAATCCGTGATCTTGGCGCTTCCGTCCAGGTTCAACAGGATATTGGAAGGCTTGATATCCCTGTGGATCACCCCTTCCCTGTGCGCGTACTCCAAGCCCTTGCATACCTCCAACATGGCCTCCAGACCCTTGTTTGGAGGCAAGAGGTTCTCTTTCCGGCAAAAGTTTTCGAGGGTCGATCCCTTGATGTACTCCATGGCGATGTAGCAGAAGTCGTTTTCAGATCCCGCATCATATACCGCCACGATATTGGGATGACTCAGCCGTCCTGCGGATTGAGCTTCTGCAAGAAAGTTCTCCCTGAATTTGTCTGTTTCGGTTTTCGCCACCTTCAGGGCTACGTTTCTTCTGATGAAGGGATCCCACACCAGGTAAACGATGCCCGTGGCGCCCTGCCCGAGTTGGCAGATGATCTGATACCGCCCCAGCGTCTGCACGTTGTCGGGGTCGATATTGTAGTTGCTTGAAATATCCAAGGAGGTCATCAGCATGAGTATCCGGGCTCCGGGTTGATGGCTCGGAACAGGGCGAGCTTCCTTGTCTAAGGTCCCGGATCTACCCGTCCATGGTCCAAACCCTTAATTGGTTTTGAGCAAGATGTGTGCCACGCTCCAGGTACTTGAAATTTCAATATTTGCAGAGGATTATCTCCCGGAAGGCCGCGGAACACGTCATTTTTTTGGCATCATCTTGATATTCTCGCAAAGGACATCTATAGATAAGACAAGCGGGGAGGCCGGGAAATCCGAATATCGAAATCCGAAACAATGTCGAAATCCTAATGTTCAAAATTCAAATCGAACTGCCCGCCTATGAGACAGCTGTCTGTTTTGGTGATTCGTATTTTGGTCATTTCGCCATTTCCTGATGCAGAACTTATGAGACGCGGCGCCAGGATGGGGTCAGGGATGAAGATTGCTACCTGGAATGTCAACGGTGTGCGCGCCCGGTCTGCGCAGCTGTCCGAATGGCTGCTTCGCGATCGCCCCGATGTCGTCTGTCTTCAGGAGATCAAGGCCTCGCCCGACCAGGTACCCGAAGCGCTTAGAGAACTGGAGGATTATTGGTGTTACTGGCATGGCGCAAAGGGGTACTCCGGTGTTGGACTCCACGTGAGGAGAGATCTTTGTCCCGCCAGACCAATGTGCTTACACCCCACCTTCGACTTTGAGAACAGGATGGCAACCGTCGAGATCGGCAGCATAACGATTGCCTCGGTCTATGTCCCCAACGGCGGCAAGGATTTTCCAGCAAAGATGCGTTTCCTCGAGTCCCTCGAGCAGTATGCAGCCGGGTTCGATGCAAGAAATGCGGAGCTCGTGGTGTGCGGCGATCTGAACATTGCGAGGGCGGAAATCGACGTCCACCCGAGAGAACGAAAGCCAAATGCCATTGGTCAGTTGCCCGAAGAACGCGCACTTCTGGAACGAATCCTATCCCATGGGCTTATCGACGTCTGCCGCGAGCTGGACCCGTCGAATGACCGGCTTTTTACCTGGTGGGCGCCATGGCGGAATTTGCGGCAGCGCAACATCGGCTGGCGTCTCGACTATGTGCTTGCCAGCCGGTCGCTGTTTGATCGTGTGGTTTCCTGCAAGGTCTTGACCGAGGTAGGTACCAGTGACCATGCTCCGGTGATGGCGGTGATAGACTAGGACGAAGACTCCACCCTCGCCATTTCTTCATCCAAAACATCGATCGCGGTCTTGAGCACCAGATAGAGGGTCCCGCTTTCTTCTTCGGTCAATTCGACAGGCTCTTCCCCCTCACCCGCTTCCATGATTGCATCGACCAGGTACTTCACCACAAAAGGCTGGGACCTCGTCTCCATCTGCGCCGCCCTCTCCAGGAAGCGGGAGTGCGCGGGCTCCAGCCGGGCGAGAAGCTTTTCGTTCCGTGTCAGATGGAGCTCGATCTTCTCTGCCGGAATGGGGCTCAGGGTTTGCTCCGTGCCATTCTTGAAGATTCTGTAGATGACGAAATACAGGTAAACCGCCAGTTCCTGGGCGCCCGGACGGCAATCCGTGACCGAGCCCAGTACGAAGGCCAGAAGCTCGGGCTGCTCACGGCCGGCCTCCCCCATCTCCATGCGGGCCTGTTCCGGAGAGATCCCGCTCATCGCCTGCCATGTTTCGGTAACAAGTTCTTCGGATACTTCACTCATCTCTGACTCCCTGGAATCCTATTCTCATCAGGAAGGGCAAGAACAGGTATGGAGAATCGAATGGTAAACAGAGAATACATGTTCGAATTTCCGAACACAAGTTATGATCTTCTCCTCATACCCTTCAAAATCATATCCGTTCAGCTCCAGTTTTCCTGGTCCTTCTGGAATACAGGAATACCTGTATTGCCTGATTTACTTCGATGACAATGGAATCGGCTTTGACGAAATTTACCTTAAACGCATCTTCAAACCTTTCCATCGTCTCCACGGCAAAGAAGATTACGGTGGCGTCGGAATGGGTTTGGCAATTTGCTCAAAGGTGGTGGAGCACCACAAAGGCAGCATTACCGCAAAGAGCACGCCCGGTGAGGGATCGACCTTCATAGTGAACCTGCCTGTGAACCAGGTCAAAGCAATTTCAAGTAGTCTGTGATCTCGACCCCCGGCGACTCACGCGGGATAAACTGCGGGAGAGATCTTGTAACTCCACAAAGTACAAGATTTCTCGGCATTTCATGCAATCCGCTTCCGGGAGTCAATCACTTTGCACGAGGAAACGTGAGTATCAGCGGCAGGGATAACAGAGGCAGGAAAGATACACCCGTCAGGACAGTCTGCATGGAGTAGAGTTCGGCCAGCTTCCCTACCAGGGGCGATACCACGCCGCCCAAACCGAAGGCGAGTCCCATCATCAGGCTGGCCACCATGGCTCTGCTTTTGGGAGCCAGCATCTGTGCCATGGCCACTCCCAGAGGCAACGTGGCAAAAACCATAGCGCCCGCCATTGCTGAGCCGAGATAGACCCAAAGGCCCTGTAGACTCAGGAACAGCAGCAGCACCGGGGCCATGAAGAGAAAGGTGAAAATGAAGACCGGTCTGAAACCTACTCGATCGGATATGTGCCCGGCGATCAAACCGCTTGCGGTCCCGGCCACAGTGAAAAGGGAATACATGACACCGGCAGAGAAGACGGAAAAGCCTTTATCGACGTAATGAACCGGCATGAAGGTCAAAAAAGACTGCCCGATGATCGCCCTGACGACCATCACCGTCCAGATGCACAAAATGGGTTTCCAAACGCTTCCCAGGCTGTATTTTAGAGATCCCCAGAAACCCATTCGGCCCAGCCCTTCACTATGAGGAACCGGCACAACCCGATGCAGGTACCAGACCACCAGAAGCCCGAGAGCGACAGTGAACGGCAGTGCATTCAGACCAAACCGAGTGGCATACCAGGTGATGAAAAGCGGTCCGACTCCGAACGCCAGGGTGCCCCCGGTGTTAAATACGGACATTGCAAATCCGGTCTTGTTCCCGGAGTAGATCGGGACCAGGCCGGTTACCGAGGGATGAAACATTGAGGAGCCGAGGGCGCCTAACGCCACAAGTACGAGCAGAGACCAGAACCCGGTGGCGATACCGGAAAGGGGGATAAAGACCACCGGCATGAGCACCCCTAACAGGATAAAGTGGCGAGTGCTGTAACGGTCAGCCAGGTATCCCACGGAAGGCTGCACAATGAAGGCCAGCAGACGCATGACTCCCGAGATGATGCCGATCTGGGTAAGGGATAATCCTATCTTCTGCACAAAGAGGGGAAACAGCGGGCTGGTGAAAGAACTGTAGAAATCACCCGTAAAATGGACGAGGGTCAAGGCGAATAGTACTTTGACATTGGGTTTACCCGGGTCAGACATTTGGTAGGCCTGATGACATCATGAGAGAAAACTGCAAAGGAAGGCGGTAATATATTTTTCCCGCAGCACTCCGTCAAGCTCATTCTCCCCCGCTCCCCCACCGAGCTGACAGAGATGGCGTAGCACCATTTCGGCTCAAAGCCTGGCATTTTTTTTGCCGCGCTCATTAAAGGAAGAAATCAGGAAGGCGAGGTCGCATGGATAAAGTCCATCTTTAAAACCCCATTTACCAGAACGAATCGATCATATCGGTGTAACCCAATCCCGGTTCGCGACCTTTCTTATGCGCAGAGCCTGACGGAGACTGCACCCGTTCAAGAATCATCTTTATCCTGAGTTTCAGGTCCGTAAGCGACAGGCTTTTCAGCACCCAATAGTCGGCGGAGCGCGGTTTCATTCTGAATTGGAGGGGGAAGTTGTCCGCATAGACGAGAACAGGGAGATCGTGATAGGCATCTCTAATGTCCATCAAGAGATCAAGGGCGTCCGTTTGACCCGAACGGATGTCAAGGAGAACAAGATCCGGTCGAGTCTCTTTGATGAGCCTCGTAACTTGAGGACCCATATGGGCTGTGGTCACATTGTATCCTTCCTCCAGGAGCTCTTCGGAATAGAGCATTAGAGTCGACTCCTCATCGTTTACAACAAGAATCCTGTTCATTCCTTCCTCCAAACGCAGATCTTCACTGAGCCATCTCCAGGCCTCAAAATTTCCCGAAGGAAAAACCCTTGCCACGGAAGCCCCAGGTCCTTGCCCGGCGACTTCAAGGTCGTGCATTCTTGAGTGTTCATTATAAGAGCCCGGCGGAGTGCGGTAGAAAAGGGGATCATCCTTGTTTTCCCCCGTCGCATCATCAGGCTCTGCCTTTGCGAAGTGAACAATTGTTTGCTGCCCCAACACTCTATCAAGATACATGCCAGGAAATCGCGCCTGCAAAGAAAGGGCCTTGCAGACTTTCTCCCATAATTTCAGGGAATTATTTGCGGAGGCAAAACATGGGACAACCGGAGTGTAAATAGGAAGTGGACAGACACTGTTCATTGAGACATGACAACGGGAGAAGCTTCAGGAGTGCTGGCAGCCAAATCTGCAGACTCCGGCCGCATACCCAGGGAGATTTCAGTTGGTACGATTGTCACTCCAGGTCGAATTGAAAGGTGCTTACGACGCGAAGCTTTTTTGTCGGCGTGCTTGTTGGACTGTAAGGGGCCGATTCATCATTTCCATCGCTGCCAAAGATCTGGATAGTTCCCTGGTGTGCCGAACGAATTCTGCCGACCTCGCTTCCGGAGTCCGAGGCAAACTGCTCAGCAGTCGCGCGCGCATTTTTTGTTGCTTCAGCAAGAAGCTGCGGCCGCAGCGTATTGAATCCGGAGAGGACATAGCGGGGATTGGCGCTGCCCCCTTCTGTCTCGCCATCCAACACGACTCCCGACTTGAGCAACTCTTCAGTTGCACCTAATGCGGTCGATACACGGTCGATGTCCGTGGTTTTCACTTGCACCGAGCAGGTCACAACATAGCGCAAGCTCTCTGTACCTTGAGGTTGCCCGTACTCGCGAGCGAGCTTGTCGATAGTGCGCGTGGGCTGGCGGCCAATCTCCTCATTCTTGAATCCTTGCTTCTGAAGGAAGACCACGGCAGCTTCACGATCTGCGATGATCTTCTCGTGAGCGTTTTTGAGATCATCGCTGGCCCGCCTGAATCGCAATGTCCACACGGCCTGGTCCGCTTTGACCTCCTTTTCGACGAGTCCTTTGACCGTGACAGTGCGAGCATCGGATTTAAATCGAACAGCACCCTTTCCTACAAAATATCCCCCGGCCGAAATTCCAACGAGTAGACATACACCAAGAATCGTCGCTGATAGAATCGTTTGTCTGTTCTCATGGAAAGTCATTTTGAATTCTCCCCTCTCTGATGTAGCCTGCCTAAACCCTTCTACTCCTTCAAGTGGATATCCCTACTGGGAACATACCAATTTTATCTTGCGCAAGCACCCCATAAAAACGTCCGTTCTCTAGCTTTTCCTGGGGCAGTTGCGCTGAGTTCACCAATACTCTCTGGACACAGGTAAATTTAGAGTTTTCCCTTATGGCTCCTTCCGCAGCAGCACTTAATTTAACAGCCAGAAAAGAGAACTGCTATACGAAAGGGGGGGCAAAAATGAAGTTGAACCGCTTTCTGTATGTAACCGTGATGGTTGGAGCGATGATCCTGTCAAAGCCGGCATCCGGCATGGCCGAGCAGACAACGCACCAGCATTATGCCGCAACCGAAGAAATAAACTCGCCTGCACCGGATGGCAGTCTGGCGCCGCGGCTTCAGAACCTGGGGAAGCATACGTTCCCCGTTACAGTGAAGTCGGAACGCGCGCAATTGTTCATCAACCAGGGTCTCAATTTGGCATACGGCTTCAATCACGCCGAAGCCAGACGTGCTTTCCGCGAGGCGGCACGTCTTGATCCCGAATGCGCCATGGCCTATTGGGGACAGGCCCTGGTGCTGGGGCCGAACATCAATGCGCCCATGGATCCCCAGAATGAGCCGGCGGCGTACGAGCTTAGCCGTAAAGCCCTCGCGCTGAAGTCAAAAGCCACGCCGCGCGAACAGGCATATATCGATGCACTGGCCGAGCGTTATTCCGGCAAACCGGAAGATCGCTCCAAGCGGGACAGGGCCTATGCCGATGCCATGCGCAAACTTCATCAGCAGTTTCCAGAAGATCTGGACGCAGCGGCATTGTTCGCCGAATCGATGATGGATCTTAGACCCTGGGACTACTGGATGCGTGACGGTCTTCCGCACCCCGGCACCGATGAGATCGTCGCCGCACTGCAATCAGCAATGGAGCGCAACCCGGATCACCCAGGCGCGTTGCATTTCTGGATTCACCTGATGGAGCCTACCAACAACCCGAAATCAGCCGAAGTAGCGGCCGACCGCCTCCTGCAACTGGTGCCGGGCGCCGGCCACCTGGTCCATATGCCTTCGCACATTTTCGTGAGAATAGGCCGCTTCGCCGATGCGGTTCGTTCCAACACCCTTGCCATTCGATCCGACGAAGACTATATCACCCAATGCCGCATCCAGGGGTTCTATCCCGTCAGCTACTACCCGCATAATGTGCATTTCCTCTGGTTTGCCGAAACCATGCTGGGCCACAGCCGCCCTGCCCTGGCCGCGGCGTTCAAGGTCGTTGAAAAGATGACACCGGAAGTCCTGCGGGAAGCGCCAATGTTGCAGTTTTTTGCTGCCGTACCCTATCACGCCATGGTGCGATTCGGAAAATGGGATGAGATTCTCAAAGAGTCCCGCCCCGGCTACGAAGAGCCGCTCATCGTCGGCTTATGGCATTTCGCGCGCGGCATGGCTTTCAGCGCGAAAAGGCAGTTCGATGAGGCTTTGACTGAACTCGAGAGTTTGCGCAAGCTCGCGCAGGATCCGGCGGTGGCGAAGATCGCGCTCTGGACCCCCAATCCGGTCGGCACCATTTTGTCCATCGGCGTGGCGGTCCTTGAAGGCGACGTGGCCGCTCGCCAGGGCGACTATGACCCGCCATTGCACATCTGGACCGGGGAACGCGGCTGGAGGACGGGTTGACCTACATCGAGCCGCCCGACTGGGGGGTTCCGGTGCGCCATGTGTTGGGCGCAACATTGTTGGAAGCCGGCCGCCCTTCCGAGGCGGAAACGGTCTATTGGGAAGACCTCCGCCGGAGCCCTGAAAACGGATGGGCTCTTTTCGGCCTTGCCCAGGCTTTACGCGCCCAGGGCAAAAGTGAGCAGGCGGAAGTCATCGAGCAGCGCTTCCGCCGCGCATGGCCCGATCCGGATATCCAGCTGGAAGCTACCCGGTTCTGACAGGTTGATGTTCGAGACACGTGCCAGCCCTTGTTGAGACCACAGGACGTTCGAGACGAAGTGATTTCGTCTCGAACGTCCCGATCTCCACAAGCTAAGGGATTGCTTATTTCTGGTTTGACTTCAGGTAATCCTGGCAGAACTTGAGCGCCTCGTCGGCAGGCAGGTTCTTTGCTTTCATGGTTTGCACATACTCGTCCAGGATCGGGCGGAGTTTTGCACTCCACCGCCCGTTCTCTTCCTTTGAGAGCTGGGCGACTTTCCCACCCTTCTGCACAAAGTAATCCTTCCCATCCTTATCGAGGTCGTCCCAGAGTTTTCCCATCTTCTCGATCCATTCGTTGTTGACTTCCTCGATGGCCTTCCGGTCGTTGGGCGCAATCGCATTCCACTTGTCCTTGTTCATGACGATGTAATTGGCATTGACGTAAGCCGAGCCGTATTCTGCGCTATTGTTGACCACTTCGGCAAGCCTGAAGCCCCTCATCGCCTCGTAGGGACAGATGATACCCTGGGCAACACCTTTGGAAAGAGCGTCGTAGGATTCCGACATCGGCATTGCCACCGGCGCTCCGCCTAGAGCCTGGACCACCTTTGCGCTTGTACCGGTCGACCTCACCTTGAGCCCCTTCATATCGTCGAGGCTTGCGACGGGTTTCTTTGCAAACATCATGTGGGGCGGTGAGGTTGTAAAGAAAAGGACCTTTACGTCATCAAACTCCTTTGGCTTGAACTTCCTGTAGAATTCATTCGCCAGTTTTGTGCCCCAGTATCCACTCCTGTATCCCAAGGGCAGGTCGACCACCTCGAAAAGAGGAAAGCGCCCCATCGTGTAGGAGCAGAAGCTCAGGCCGATGTCCGCGACCCCCCTCGTGACGCTGACATATGTCTGCGTCGGGGGAGTCAGCGTCCCGCCCGCGAACTGGGTCACCTTCACCCTGCCGTCCGTTCTCTTCTCCACTTCTTTGCACCACTGGTCCATCGCCACGCTGATCTTCTGATCGGGTGGAAAAAAGTTGGCGAGCTTGAGTGAGATCTGCGCGTGAACAGGGGACAGATGCAGCCAGAGCGACGCGAGAAGAACGGAGACAAAAAGGAAAAGAATCTTTCTCATATATCACCTCCATGGTATTTGGTTTTCTCTTGCCGATTCCTGAATCTTAGCACAACACTGAGATCAATAACTCAAAAATGATGGAATGAAGAGCGCGAGCTGGGGCACGAGAAACAGCAGAAATATGACGAAGACCAACCCCAGGAGGAACGGTGTGACCCCCCGATAGATCGTGGCAAATGACTCCTTGGTGATGTTTTTCACCACAAACACGTTGATCGCCACGGGTGGTATGATCACCCCGATCATAATTGTCAGCTGAACGAATATGCCGAACCATATCAAGTCATACCCCAGTTTGGCTGCTACGGGGTAAAAGATGGGCGTCGCGAGAATCATGAAGGCGAGATCATCGATGAATGAACCGCCGATGAGATAAATGAGGCCGATGATAATGATGATCAGATGAGGATGAAGCGGGAGGTTTGCGATCCAATCGGCCGCGATCATGGGGATCTTCGTCACCGTGATGAAATGGCCGAATACGGTCGAACCCGCAATGAGCAGTAAAACCATGGCTGCGGTCCGCAGAGCCTCGCGCAGAGATTTGGTAAGCCCGCCAAAGTTCATGTCTCGTGACATGAGAGCAAGTATCGCAACCGCAAAGGCCCCCACGCTTCCAGCCTCCGTAGGCGTGAAAAAACCCTGCAGCAACCCTCCCATCACCACGATGAAGATTATGAGCACGCCTGTAATCCCCTTCAGGGAGGTCATCCTTTCCTTCCAGGAGGATTTCTCCCCGCGAGGCGCCAGGGACGGTTTCATACGGGCCCATCCGTAAATGATGAGCAGGAAGCAGAGAGCGGAAAGAAGACCGGGAATGATCGATGCAAGAAAAAGCTTGCCGATGGACTGCTCGGTAATAATCCCGTAGACAATCAACGGTACGCTAGGAGGAATAAGGCAGCCGAGGCATCCCGCCGAGGCCACGACTCCGGTTGAAAGGACCCTGCTGTAGCGGTACCGGTCCATCTCGGGGATGCCGACGCCGGAAAATGTGGCTGCCGCTGCAGTGGTGGCGCCGGTTACGCTGCCGAAGGCCGCGGCCCCGAAAACGGTGGCCATGGCCAGTCCTCCCGGGATATGCCCTACAAGCCGGTAGGCTGAGGCATAGAGTCTCTTCGCAATTCCCCCGTTGAAGGCGAGCTGCCCCATGAGGATGAAGACAGGGATGACGGTAAACCCGTAGGTTGAAAAGGTGTCGTAAACATCCTGGGCCAGCATGCTGAACCCGGCCTTCACCGACACGACGTAGCAGTAGCCGAGCAGTCCTATGACGGCCATGCCTACGCCTAGCTCCACGCCGGTCACGAAGACCGCGAGCAGCAGGAACAAGCCAAGAAGGCCTATGGCAGTCTCATTCATACTCTCCCCGGAAGATCTTGAGAATGTCGCAGAACAGCACAAGGGATTGAAAGAAAGAGGCTGCGCCGACAGCGTAGATGATTGGATAAAGGGGTATATGACGGGTGGGCGTGACCTCCCCCGCCTGGAGCGCCTCAGCGCCCAGAATCAGGAGATGCCAGCCGATCGCAAAGAACAACGCCAGGCCCACGCACCGCGTGATCACGTCCACGATCGCCCTTGCTCGCGGGGACAGCTTGAGAATAGCGAAATCGACGCGGATGTGGGCCTTTATCCACGAGGTGAAAGGGATTGCAAAGCTGATAATGACCGCCCCCAGCAGGCCGACCATTTCGTATGTACCAATAATAGGCGCACGCCCGGTCCTCAGGATGACGTCGAACACGGTGAGGAGGATCATGCAGGCAAGGGCGATCTCGGCAATCTTGTTCAACCCCTTGCTCATGATAAAGACTGCTTTCAACAACCAGCCCATGCCTGTCCCCGGAACTGTCAATGTCGACGACCATATCACCGGGAGCAAAAAAGCGTCAACCCAAAACCGGCTGGAGTTTGATTGCTGCGGTGGATTGGTGAGCGGCCATTGCCCCCAGGTGGTGAAATTTGGAGTAATCCCTCGACACTGCATACGGTTTCAATGTATGGTACCCCTTTTTCTGCCCATCTTCACGATCACTTAAAGGACTTCGATCTATGGACGGTTCATCGTCCGTTTTTGGCTGGCTCGACTCACTGAAATTCAACCGGTTTCACAGACAGCTCGTTATCGTCGGAAGCTTTATCTGCGCACTCGGTGGCTACAACTCACAGATCATCGCCTACATCGTGCCGCTTGCATTGAAGGAATGGCAGCTTACCCCCCTTGAGGCGGGGACGATGATATCTTACGGGTTTCTGGGTCTCATGTTTGGCGCTGCGGGGTTCGGGATGCTTTCGGACCGCCTGGGCAGGAAAAAAACGACCATACTGATCGTCATTGTGCTGTGCGTGTTCAACGCTGCCGCCGCCTTTGCCCCAAGCTTCAGGGTCTTCTGCCTCTTACGCTTTCTTTCCGGTCTCGGTATCGGCGTCGTCGTACCCTTGACCATAACGCTCGTTTCCGAATTCTCTCCGTCCGGAATCAGGGCGCGCCTTCTGACGATTGTAGGAGGCAGCTTCACCATCGGATGGGCATTGGCCGGTCTCTTCGCCATGTTCCTCGTCCCTTACTTTGGCTGGCGATCGGTGCTTCTCATAGCCATCGGGCCCTTATTCCTCCTCCCTGTACTGCGCGCATACCTCCCTGAATCCATCCGTTTCCTTGCCGGCAGGAATCGCTACGATGAGTCCATTAAGGAAATACGAAGCATCGAGAAAATCGCGGGTCTAAAGCCGCGCGGTTGGGAGCCGGCGAATTTCGCTCAGGATGTGGTTCTACGCGGCTCCGGGGTTAAAGAAATCCTCCGGCCGGGCCTGAGGACGATGACGATCCTGGTCTGGTGCACGTATTTCTTTTGTATGCTCGCCTTATACGGACTCTCTACCTGGCTGCCGTCGATCCTTGCAAATTCGGGGTTCTCGCTCATCAGAAGCTACAGTTACACAGTGGTGCAGTCCCTCGGCGCCACACTGGGCGGGTTTCTCCTGGGGTGTCTCATGGATACGGTGGGGCGAAAAGCGGGTCTCTGTCTGAGTTTCCTTCTTGGAGGCCTGTCGGTGCTCCTCTTCGGTGCAGTCTCCTCGGATGCTTCCCTCCTGCTTGCCGGGCTTGCCACAGGCATTTTTCTTGTGGGCATCCCCTCCGCCCTTCATGTGGTGGCGAACGAAATCTATCCGACCCGCGTCCGCGCCACCGGGGCGGGCTGGGCGTATGCCGTAGGAAGGGTCGGCTCAATCGCAGGGCCGGTTATCGGCGGAGCCGTCCAGATGGCCGGGTTCACGTTCAATCAGTTCTTCGTTGTCTTTTCCCTTCCCAGCTTTCTCTGTGTCCTGCTGGTCGCGCTTTATCCTGTCGGCGTCAAGAGGGAAGGGCTCGAGGCAGTGGCTGCAAAGCTGCTCAAGCAGGGGTAAGGGGGAACCCATGTTGTCCTTGTTTGCCTAAATGATTAGCATTTATCCAGTGATATGTCTTATCATCTTAACCGGAACAAGGCTTCTCGTCTTTATCGAGCTGACTTGAACAGGTACCGTCATGCCTCTCTACAATCCTGATCTCGATACCGTGGCGGAGATGCGCACACGCGCCGACCGGGCCTTCTCGCGCGCGGCCGGTGCGCCGCTCGTTGAAGGCAACTCTGTTCGGCTGCTGAAAGACGCCCGCGAGAATTATCCTGCCTGGCTGGATGCCATAGGGGCGGCGAAACACCACATCCATTTCGAGAGCTACCTTATTCATGAAGACAGTGCGGGACGCAAGTTCGCCGGCGCGCTGATTGAAAAAGCGCAGGAAGGCGTACGCGTTCGGCTCATCTACGACTGGATGGGTGGATTCGGCAAGGCTTCGCGACGGTTCTGGAACCTCTTACGGGCGGGTGGTGTCGAGGTGCGCTGTTACAATCCGCCACGTTTTGACAGTCCGCTCGGGTGGCTCTCGCGCGACCACCGCAAGACGCTCGTGATTGACGCGCAAATCGGCTTTATCACGGGTCTGTGCGTAGGGAGGATGTGGGAGGGGGTCCCGGAGAAAAACATCGCGCCGTGGCGCGACACCGGGGTCGAAGTGCGGGGGCCCGCCATTGCGGACATCGAGGACGCATTTGCGCACGTCTGGGCAATGACCGGTGAGCCGATCCCGGAACATGAACTCATCGCTAGAGACGGTCTTTACCGGGCAGGAGAGGTGAACATGCGGGTCGTGGCGAGTGTTCCTGCCACGGCCGGCATGTTCCGGTTGGATCATCTCGTGGCCGCGCTTGCAAGAAACAGGCTGTGGTTGACGGACGCTTACTACGCGGGGACGACAGCCTACGTACAGGCATTGAAGGCGGCGGCGAAGGACGGCGTTGACGTACGTCTGCTTGTGCCCAACGGGACAGATATTCCTCTGTTGAGACCTTTATCCAGGGCGGGATACCGTGCGCTCCTGGAGGCAGGGGTGCGCGTCTTCGAGTGGAACGGCACGATGCTTCACGCCAAGACCGCGGTCGCCGACGGACGCTGGGCGCGCGTCGGTTCGACGAATCTCAACATCTCCAGCTGGTTCGGCAACTGCGAGCTGGATGCCGTCGTTGAGGACGAACCTTTCGCGCGGGCGATGGAAGATATGTATCTTCAGGATTTAACGAACTCGACAGAAGTTGTCCTGGATATCAGGCGGAAGGTGCGCGCACCCGGCGAGCCGCGCCGGGCACACCTTGCGAGGACAAGAGGCGTCGTCAGCAGCGGAAGCAGCGGACGCGCGGCAGCCGGCGCAGCCCGAATAGGCAGGGCCGTCGGTGCCGCTTTCACCGGCCGGCGTGTGCTTGAGCCCATTGAAGCGCGCCTGATGACGGCTGCCGGTGCGCTGTTGCTGATATTCGCCGCCCTCTTTGCGCTGTTCCCGCGAATACTCGCTTACCCGCTGTTGATTGTTTTTGCCTGGTTCGGCGTCGCGCTGCTTTACAGAGGTCTCAAACTGCACCTTGAAGGTAAGCGCTCAGGAGCAAAAGAAACAAAGAGATGAATACTCCAGTGAATCGGGCGGGAGGATACCCTGATGAGAGGAGTACTACAAATCCATTTCCTTCCCTGGAAAAAGCGAATCCCGGAAGAGAGGGGCCTGAAAGTCCCTGTTTTGCCAGAGCTCCAGCCCGAAGGAATGGCTCACTATCGGGTCCTCTCTGTTTCCCCAGGTATCGAAAACAGTTCCTCTGGTTGCATCCGTATCGGAAAGAGCGGAAGAGTCCGCATCCCTATTCCCCGATTGCGGCTGTTCGATAACCCTCCTCGCACCAACGATTCTTTCGCTGTAATATCGTTTGCCCAGACTGGAGACAATGACTCCCTTTCTTCTCGCTGCATGGACGAATCTTCCCTCCGAGAGGTAAATCCCCACATGAGTAATCTTTCTGCTTTTTATGGAAGTGGTGAAAAATAGAAGATCCCCTGTCTTCAGTTCGTCCAATGGAACCTTCTGCAGATCCGAAGAGTGGTAGAGAGATGCCGATTGATGGGGGAGGGCCAGTCCGTAGGCGTTTCTGTAAACAAGCCCCACATAGCCTGAGCAGTCCACCCCGCTCGGGCTGCTGCCGCCTCTCCGGTATTGAACCCCAAGGTGCCTGAGCATTTCATTTACGAGAAGGTTTTCAGATGCCGAATAGCGTTTTTGGGAGCTCTTCAGGGAGGAGCGCTTCTTACCGGCCACAGCTGGAACGGCCAGAGACAGAATCAGGAAAAAGGCACACAGGACCTGCGCCATCCACTTCTTCTGCCTCATCTTAATGGCGCATCGGATTCGACGAATACCCGCTGTCTTCAATGCAACCTCATGTATAAAAGCCCCCGCAACCATAGCAAGTCGGAATCCGACCAGGTCAGGATCCCGGCCTGAGATATCCGAGTATTAATGGCGTATAGGATCTTCGGTGGGAGATGCTCACTACTCAAAACTTTGTAGTTACCTCATAGTAAGCAATGCTGTAGTTCACGTTCAGGGGGATCTCCGGCGCCGCCTCCTTATTGAAGCGATGCTCGCATTCCGCACAGTTCCAGCGGTTCCAGCCCTTCCTGATCACGGCATCGAGGCATTTGGAGTAAAACCGACAAAATACATTTCGTTTTCCCCGCCTATATGATGGATTGATGGCTTTCTCTTTCATCTTCTCATCTTTCCTTCCAGGCTTTCTGTTTCCGCCAATCACTCAAGGCAAAATCCGGGTCTCCCCTCTTCCCAGGGGTTTTCTACTTCTTCCGCCGTTCTCACACTCGATCTGTGTGGTTGGTTGACTTCGACTTTGCAAGGGACGCGCCATGATCCTGCGAACCCTATCATATTGGGATAAAGCCATTTTTGACCAAAGACATTTTGCGGGAACACCCGGAGTGCATGAGTTTCCCTACATTTCTTGCATTGACAGATGTAGGCATTTTCATGCACTCGCTCTTCCTCGATGAGACACTAGAACAGAATGTGTTGTGATTCTCTTTCCCTTCAACGACACTTCACCGCTGACCCCACGCTCGGGTTCGTTAATGTTCGATCGGATATAAGGAATTGCCCAACAGAAAAGTTGACGTCGTTTCCGGAAGAATTGATGCAGTTGCACTAAACGGTGTGCGGGGAGGGAATACCCTATTGCCGCCCTATTCCGGTCACCCCCACGAGGGGCTCAATGATTCTTTTCTTAACAGCCACTCTTGAGGCGCACCCCAGAATTTCCTATGCGATGTAAAACCTTGATCAAGAGGAAGCGACTCATCGCCTTTGACATATCTTGGATATGGCAACCGGCGGAGGCTGCATCAGAAGTTGGACCGATGGCAAGCTGTCAGCTAAGCAATCACTTCTCCTATTTCTCGCGACGGTGTACCTTGTCATGGCACACTATCGCGTACCGATCCGCGTTGCTCGATTTCCGCATCGAATTCAGCAATGAGGTGGCGATGTGGAAAATGAGGATGCGCCTTCACATGTAAGGGCAGCAAAATATCTGGGCGGTAACGGGGACAGGTCAACGAACGAACCGATCGTGAAGCCTGCATGCTGGAGCAAGACCTGGGGGGAGTCTGTATTCAGTTGTTCCTCTTCAGAAGGCGGTAGGTCTCCTCGTAAATGACTTTTCGTGGACCTATTGCAACGACCTCAATGATTCCTCTTGACCCCTCTTTGTAAATGATCCTAAAGCGGCCGACCTTGAGGCTCTTGAGTCCTTGTAGTTCGTCCCGGAGGGATTTACCGGAGGCGGGATCCGATGCGACCAGCTCCAGCGCCGCCCTGATCTTCCTCTTGATCTCAGGATGGAGTGAGCGAAGAAAAGCGGCAACCTCTTCCGTGACCCTCAAGCGGAATTGCATGGATTTTACCGACTTAGTCAAGAAGCTCTTCGAGTGTGTAGATCTTGCTCCCACTCTTCAGGGCGGCCAGACCACTCCTGATCTCCTCCATCAGGTCGGAGGATGACAAAATTTCGATGGTCTCCTTCCAGCTCTCGAATTCCCCCGCACTGACCAGCACTGCAGCGGGCCGGCCGTTCTTGGTGATCATGATCTCCTCATCAGTTGCGTGAACCCTGTCCACGAGCTCACTGAGCTTCATCTTCGCCTCTGAAAGCGGCAGGGTCTTCATAGTTGATCTCCTTTTTGGTAGACTAGAATTGTGACCAGAATATATGGCTATCTGGCTGGGATGTCAACGAAGACCCGAGGGCAAAGTGACGATGAAGGTCGATCCTTTTCCCGGGGTGCTCCTGGCAGTGATCTTTCCACGATGATGCTCAATCACCTTCAAGCATTTCAACAGAAATAGGTTACAAACTCCGGCGCTTGAAGAAAAGCTCTTATACAAAATCCTGGAGTGTTTTGCGGTTCAGAACCTTGGGATTTCCCGGAAAGGAGAAGGGCATCCCTCAAAGAAGAGCTGATTCATCAGACTACGAAGGAAGGATTCCCCAAGCCGAGAGCTCCGTGCATCAGGCCGGAGACCTCAAGATGGTGAAGGTAAGCTTAGATAAATGCTGTTTTCTTGGAGAGTCAGGTGAGTGATATGAACCGTCACTCAGGTTTATTCATCGATTTGGCTCCATCCAAAGGCAAAGTTACGATGAAGGTCGATCCCTTCCCCAAGGTGCTTCGAGCAGTGATTTTTCCTCCATGTTGCCCCACGATCTTCTTGCAGATGGCGAGATTGATGCCTATTCCAGGGTACTCATCCCTGTGGAGACGCTGAAAGGGGTGGAAGATCTTTTCCAGATACTTCTGCTCAAAGCCGATCCCGTTGTCTTCCACCGAGATGCGAGCGGTTTTGTCCTTTTCCTCTCCGTTGATCTTGACGATGGTCTTGACCTCCGGCCGGGAATACCTGAGCGAATTGGCAATCAGATTCTGAAATAACTGCCGCAACTGTAATGGATCTCCAAACACTGCCGGCAACTTTCCGATCCTCACCTGCGCACCAACTTTACCGATCAGAGCCTCCAGATCTCCTGCAGCCTCCTTCACAACGTCAGTCAGCCTGGTGAGTCTGAACTCCTGCCCTTTTGTATCAACGCGCGAATACCTGAGGAGCGCATCGAGGAGTTCCTGCATCCGGCTGGCCGACCTTATTATACGAGAAATGTAGTCCCTCTGTTGCTCATCTATGCGATCACCTCTTCTTTTCTCCAGAAGAGAACAGAAGCTTCGAATTTTTCGTACCGGCTCACTCAGATCATGGGAAGCGACAAATGCAAACTCCTGTAACTCCCGGTTTCTCCGTTCCAGCTCAGCAGTGCGCTCCCGCACCCGGATTTCCAATTCATTATCCTGGCGATTATACTGCTGCTCCCTCTGCCGCAGAGCATCCTCGCCCAATTTGCGCTTTGTAGTATGATAAGACATCGCGACAGCCCTTCGGGTTATTCCTTGCAAGTAGCGCGCCGGATCCGGATAGGTTTCCAAGCCATTGAAATAATAAGTTTTTGACGCGGACAGTTTAAGGGGGCTTCCTTGTGCGAAGGATTTTTCCTACAGTCGAGCATTGGCAAACAGCGGATTTTTAGATTAAGTAGGCGTAAACATTCATTTTTGAGGTGTAGGAGTTTTAGTTCACTTTGACTCTTCTCCGGTATGGCTTCGATTTCCAGAGTGGTTCCGTCATTCTACAAATAAGCTCGCGCTTTCAGAAATGGTTGCCGGATATCGCTCTATTTGATTTTCCCCACTGTCGACATGGCGGTGGCGATGAGACCGGCGACGTCGGCTATGTTGGTGGGCATGATAATGGTGTTGGTCGTCTAGCCTTTTGCCTTGCCTGCTGCGAGAGCTCTCACATCCTCAGTCGTCATCGGCTTTCCGCCAATGCCCCAATCGCCGCTTTTCACCTCTTCGACGATGCAGTAGGTGACCTGGCGCATATTCTCCCCTTCAATCGATACCATCGCATCGGTCAGTTTCTTCACTATTTCCCGCTTCTGCTCCGGCGTGAACACTCCCTCGATGACTTTGACTTCAATCAGCGGCATATCATTCCTCCTTACCCTCTTCTCCGCGACGCTCTGCCAGCTATCCTCAGCTCGTCGAGACCTCGTCCCTCGAAACCGCTTAATGGTCAAGCGGTCGACACTCCATGGGGTGACATGCTGTTCAAAGCGCCGGTTAATGAACTTACTGGAAAAGTAATGCCGCGGGATCGGCTGGCAAGAGGGAAGTAAAGATCCGTGTCCGTAGGACCCGGTGGAAAGAGTTAAAGACGGGAAATCATATCAAGAAGACCTTCGAGACGACGTAGCTTACGAAGAGCCAAGAGACAGGTTCACGCTTTTCTTCGCCATAGGCCTTTATGAATCTCTGGACACAAGCAATTGACTTGAAAATATGCGGACAGTTTATTGATAAGGGTTACGCGTTCTCTGATGCTCCGGTCAAACAGAATTTGATGAATTTTCTTTCTGCTTCCTTATAGTCCTCATCCGAGTAGAAATTCCTGTTCTCCTCCCAAAATATTTCTCGATGCTTTTTTATCAGCAGCTGAAGCCCCTGATTCATAATTTCACCCTCATCCGAAGATTGTTAGCGGAATAAACTGGGGTTGTGTTCCCGGAAGTAGCTCGTGAGTCTTTTATCCAAGATTTCTGGACTGTTCGAAATGATTCTCAAAACGCCATACAAGAATAGGATTTAATCCTAACGAGTTCCATTAGACTGATCATGTATCTTCAGGGGAGGTTCTACACGTAGGACCAATTACTTTACACATGGGCTCTACGCAAAGCGGCATGAGCATGCTTCACGAGCTTTTCAGAAAGAGGCTGGGCAAACTGGGTGTTAATCGAGACAGGCGTTTTTTATTGGGATGGACAATGGGAGCAAAGGTCCACTTCCATTATGGGGACAAATGCTCAACATCAGGATAGATTACGCCTTCGCTTGTCTTAACAGCACCAGGGGTGAGGGTGTGTACCTGGATCTTTCCCTGCTCCAGTATGTGAACCACCTCGACATCGAGAGTGACAAGGTAGTCGCTGAGAATCCGCCTGTGGCATTTCCAAAACAACCGCTCTGCGCACATCACAGTTGTCCTGGACCGGGACGCCAGATGCACCAGCTCCGATACTGCAGCGCGGAACGTATCTGTTGCCATGTAATCCGCATAATTCCGAAATCCCGGGGAGGAGAGGCCGGTGTTCGGTGATTCCTCGCCGGGTGTTTTTTTGCGGAACCCGCCAAGATTCCTGTACCATGCATATTGGATGTTTTCCGCTGCCAGCCGCTCCTTGAGCCTGTCCTGCCCGAAGTGGGGGAACTTCCGGGAGCCGGGAAAGCTCCGGATGTCGGCAACTGTTTCAATCCCGGGCTCCCTCAGCAGGATGAGGAACTCCTCGATGGAGCGGGTGGAATGACCTATGGTGAACATTTTCATCCAGAACGACACGCTGAAAAGCGCACTCTACCGAAGCCCCGCTCATGGGCAGGACAGGCGGAGATGCACTTATCTTCTCCCGGAAAGACGCGCAAGGGTTCGGGAGGAGATCCCCAGCAGAAGGCCCGCAACCATCAGTTGGTTGAGCATGGATGTTCGGACCGGACCGAATTCCCGCCATCGCCTTGCCGAGGTGATTACAGCGGCAGGCGCAGTTTCGATGCGGCCTTTTTTCAAGAGACGACGCACCAGCAAGAAATCCTCACCCAGCGGCACCTCCGGAAATCCTCCTGCTGCATCAAAGATCGATTTCTTCATGAAAAGGCCCTGGTCCCCGTATGGCAGCTTGAGTATTCTACTCCTCATCTTGGTGAGGAATTCGATGGCGCTCATGAACGGTGTCCTGAGATCGGTTCGAAAGAGGAATGCTCCTGCTACCACCCCAGGGTTCATGAGCGTGTCAAATACATGCTCCACATAGGATTGGGGCAGGCAGGAATCGGCATGGAGGAAGAGCAGCACATCGCCCCTGGCTCGCTTGGCACCCGCATTCTGCTGCAACGCACGCCCTCTTCGGGTCTCCACTACGCAGGCGCCTGCCATGGCCGCCCTTGCTTTGGTGGAATCTTCGCTTCCCCCGTCGACTACGATGATCTCGGCATTGCACTCCGCGGCGGAGCGAATCGTCTTCTCGATGTGCTCCTGTTCGTTCAGGGAAGGAATGATCACCGAGAGGTAAGGTTTCTTCTCTTCCCATTCAGGCAGGATCGCCCTCAGATCTTCCAGATCGTCGATGTCGGTCAGCGCCCCCAGGAGATGGACACTGAGTCCTTGGACCTTTGCCCTTTGTACCGTCGTTTCAAGTACCGATCCGGTCCCCCATGGTATGTCTTCGAAAAGATCCGCCGGTTTCCTGAGCCCCATGAGCCAGTACCCGCCGTCCGTACTCGGCCCGAGAACGAGATCTCTATTTTCAAGATTGCTGAAGGCCTCTGCAAGGTGGGATTGTTTAAGCCCGGGTATGTCCGTCCCATGAAGCACAACCCTTCGGCAGCCATCCCGGAACGGTTCATCCAGGGCTGCCTTCATCCGATTCCCCAGATCTCCCCTTCCTTGTTTCGAGAAGAGGAAGCCGGGTCCGAGCCAGCGGCTCATCTTCCGTTTGGTGGACCCGTCGAAGCAGACCTCCACATCCACCCTGCGGTCGGAAGAAAACCTTCGAACCTGGGAAAGGGTCTCCTCCGTGAGCCACCGCTGCAATTCCGCTGCCCTGGCCGAGCCGAGCCTTTGAATCAGCCTCGTTTTGACCTTTCCCGGCACCGGGTAACGGCCGAATACGATCAGCCGGTCAGGGTGCATTCCAGCCTCTTGATCTTAGGTGCCATGTAAAGCATGGTCATCGGCATCCGTCATGGTTTCACTCTTTTAGTACTGCCACTAAGACACAAAGACACCAAGACAAGAAATTGTCATAGGCATCCGTCGAGGCGGTGTCAAGTTTCCTGCTAAACGGAGCGAAAGATCCTTGCCGGCAGCGTCAGCCTTCACTTTGGTTTTAGACCGGCCGGCTCAGTGTCGGTTGATCGGAACACGGCCGGGATCTCCGACAAAAGGCAAAATCAAAAGCCATGGCAGGGACAGCTTGCCGGGATCCCGGAACTGGGAAAGCCCGATGGTCATCCCATGGTGTCCTCGTTCAGGCTGGGCCTTGTAAGTGCCAAACAGCCTGTCCCACCACGGCAGATTGAAGCCGTAGTTGCTGTTTGTCTCCCGAATGATGACGGAGTGGTGAACCCGGTGCATGTCGGGCGTCACCACCACGACTCGGAGGACCCGGTCCATGCCTTCCGGGATACGGATGTTGCTGTGGTTGAACAAAGTGGTGGAATTGAGTGCCACCTCAAAAATGAGCACAGCCAGAACAGGAGGTCCGATAACAGCCACGGCAGCGATTTTGATGCCAAGAGAGAGAAGGATTTCGATCGGATGAAACCGCATCCCCGTCGTCACATCGATATCGAGGTCCGAGTGGTGCATCATGTGCAGCCGCCAGAGGAGCGGCACCGCGTGGTGGAGCACATGCTGAAGATAGATTGTGAAATCCAGGATGATCACCGCAACGGCCACTTCGAGCCAATAAGGGAGGTCCAGGTTATTGAGAAATCCCCAGTTGCGCTCCTGAACGAAAAATGCCATCCCGACCGGTACAATGGGGAAAACCAACCGGACCGAGACGGGATTCAGGGCGATGATTGCAAGATTTGCAAACCAGCGTCCTGGTTTTGAAGCGGTCAGGGCTCGCCTCGGGCTCACGATCTCCAGGACAGCTACCAGGGCAAAGGTGCCGAGGAAAAACACAAGGCGTATCATCGCTTCATGGTTCATTATTCGAAGCCTTCATGATTCACGGTCTGTTCGAATGGCCGACACAAGCGCCACCCTGGAAATATTCGCCTTTCCCACTACACCTCTTCCCGAACCGTAGTAGCTGCCACGGGAAGATCGAGCTTGAATACTGTTCTAACGCGTATTCTTCCGCGCGAAAACGATTTCGCCCTCAATGGCCTTATTTATAATATCCATTCAAAAGAATGTCAGTCCGAATTTGAGAGGCAGGTGGATCGTTGAGGAGGTTATGGTGACAACTAAGCCGCTTCGCCCTTCCTTGACATAAAAAAATCGCAATTTCATGACCTAAAGCCGATGTACCGCATTATCTTTACCTTAGCGTTGCATAAGACCCGTTCCCTGGCTATCTGTCATCCCCGCGAAGGCGGGAATCCATGCGGGTCTCTGAAGAGTGGATACTCCTCAGCGGGAATGACTGGAATCCACACATGTTGGCAAGGAGAGAACGCGTCGATCGCACTGTTACCTTTATATATCGAGGGTTTCAGGGAGGCAGGTTGACAGGCGCCTGCATCGCGATTGGCGAGAAAGGAGGAATCATATGAAGACCGTTGTATTTACAGTAGTCTCCATTGCTCTGGTCGCACTTGTATTCGGACTGTGGTCCCATGCCGGGCCCCCAAATGTCAATGGCGAAAAAGGGCGTGGAATGGAGAGACTCCATGGGGATCTTTCCGCAGCGACATTTGCCGGAGGCTGTTTCTGGTGTACAGAGGCCGATTTTGAGAAGGTTGACGGTGTCGTGGAGGCGACTTCAGGATATACCGACGGTTCGAAAGAGAACCCCACCTACGAGGAGGTATCGGCAGGGGGTACCGGCCACCTGGAAGCGGTTCAGGTCCTGTACGATCCCAAGAAGGTTTCCTATCGGGAGCTCCTGGACTACTTCTGGCGTCACGTGGACCCGACCGATCCCGGCGGGCAGTTCGTGGACAGGGGCGCACAGTACGGAAGCGCAATCTTCTACCGCAACGAGCAGGAGAGGCGTATTGCAGAGGAATCCAAGCGGGATCTGGAAAAATCCGCGGTGTTCGACAAGCCTATAGTGACGAAGATCACGGAACTTTCCATGTTTTACGAGGCTGAACAGTACCATCAGAACTATTACAAAAAGAATCCTGTCCGCTACAAGTTCTACCGCTGGAATTCGGGGCGCGACCAGTTCCTGAAAACCGCCTGGGGAGACCTGAAAGAAATTCCTAAAACGGCCGCTTCAGGCAGGAAATATGTGAAGCCCGGGGAGGAGGTGTTGCGCCGGAAATTGACAAACCTTCAATACAAAGTGACGCAAGAGGGCGACACTGAACCCCCGTTTCAGAACGAGTATTGGGACAACAAGCAAGAAGGGATCTATGTCGACATAGTCTCCGGCGAACCCCTTTTCAGCTCCCTCGATATGTTCGACTCAGGAACCGGCTGGCCGAGCTTCACAAAGCCCCTGGAGCCTGAAAACATCGTCGAGAAAAAGGAGGGAATATTGTTTCTTGCGCGGACCGAGGTGCGGAGCAAACACGGTGGTTCTCACCTGGGGCATGTGTTCGAGGACGGGCCGCCGCCGACCGGCCTGAGGTACTGCCTCAACTCCGCGGCCCTGCGTTTCATCCCCAGGAAGGAGTTGGAGGAGAAAGGATATGGTGAATATGCCGGACTCTTTTCAGAGGGGAAAATAGCGGTGAAGTAAATCCGATCTCTCACAGAGCCCACAGAGAGCTGAAGCTTGCCCTGTTTTTTTGTTCCAAAAAACAGGGCAATGACTCTCTCTTAAACTCAGTGATCTCTAGCGCAGCGGGCGAGAGACGCTCTTCTCTTTATGGAAGCACTCCGGCGGCCCTGGCTGCAATCTCGTAGAGGTACCCCGGAAAGAGACCGCCCAAAAAGACAAAAATCATCAACGCCACCGTAAGGGATTTTCCGAAAAGAGAAAGCGAAATTGCAGTCCGCTCCCCATCCGGTTCGAGCAGATATGCAGCGCGAATGATCTGAATGTAGTAGTAGAGGGAAACCGCTACGTTTGCCATGGCAATCAGCACAAGCACGAAGTGCCCCTTTTCCATGGCGGCTGTGAAGACCAGGAATTTCCCTGTGAAGCCGATAGTGGGGGGAATCCCGCCCAGGCTGAAGATCCCGACCATGAGCGCCATGGCAAGAAGCGGAGAGCGGTGGTGAAGTCCGGCCAGTCCCGCCACCTCCACGTTTCTTCCTCCGGTCGAGACCTTCAGCACTACCATAAAACAGATAAAGGTCATGGCCATGTAGGCCACAGCATAGAAGAGGGCCGCTGCATACCCTTTTTGGGTCATGCTCAAAATACCGATCAACACATATCCTGCATGGGCAATGGCCGAATAGGCGAGCAGCCGCTTCATGTCTCTTTGTACCAGAGCAGCCAGGTTGCCCAGGCTCATGGAAACAACAGCCAGCACCAGCAGCACTTCGGCCAGGTGACCGCTCCCTCCGCTTGCAGCAATGATTCGCGTGACAACGGCTATGGCCATCACCTTCGTGGTGGTGGCGATGAAGGCGGTCGTCTGGTTGGAAGCAGCCTGGTAGACGGTCGGCCCCCACACGTGGAAGGGAAAAAAGGCAAGCTTGAAGAAGAACCCGGAAAGCGTGAACAGGAGTCCCACGAAACCCATGGGAGTCCCTATCGCCTCAGGCAGGGAATGGACAAGCCCGGCAAGATAGGTGGTGCGGGTGGCGCCGAAGAGAAGGGCAAGCCCGAAAAGCATGACCGTTGAAACCGTCGCGCCGATCAGGAAATACTTGATGCCCGCTTCGCCCTGAAAACCCTCCCCCCCTCTGACTACCGTCTTCTGTCCTCTGTCTTTTTTCCCTATCGTCCCTCTTCCGAACGCCAGCGATCCTCCCTCCTCCCTCGATTTTTTGTTGTCCTCTGATCTCTGACCTCTGACCTCCGGTCTTCTCAATGGCACCAGCACATAGAGAGAGTAACTCGTCAGCTCCAGGGAGACATAGAGCGTAAGGAGCTCTACACTGCTTACAATGAACATCATGCCCAGGCTGCATGTGACAAGGAGAAAATAGAACTCCGGGTGTTGCCCCCTCGGCAGGTCCATCTCCACGCAAAGCCATACCACCAGAAAGAGCCCGGTCGCAATCAGCACCTTGAATGCCTGGGAGAAGAGATCCACCCGATATGCGTCGAAGAAAAGAGAGCCCTGCATGCCCACCGAGAGGACGGCCACCCCGATTCCCGCCGCCGACATCACCAGGGCGACTGCGTAATCCCCGCCCGGGCTGACGCGCTTCCGCAGGGCCAGAGCGAAGAACAGACCGGCCATGATCGTAAAATAGAGTTCAGGGGCAACCATCGCCCACTTCATGGGGTTAACCTCGCCATGAACGGAATGACCGAAACCTGGATCAGATCCAACATGATCCAGGGCATCACTCCGAAGAGTACCAGTACGGTAACCAGGATCATCCGGGGAATTCCCAGGCCGAAAGACATGTCCGGCAGATGAGCATGCCGCTCGTTCGTTTTTCCATAGAAAGCCTTCTGCACCACCCGCAGCATGAAAAGCGCGTTCAGCACCAGCGCGCTTATGGCGAGAACCCCGCGCACCGGGTACACCTTCAAGGCGGAAAGGAAAACCACCACTTCAGCCCAGAAGCTGGCGAACAAGGGGACACCTATGGCCGCCAGAGCAGCTGCAATGAAATAGCCCGATGCAACAGGCATTATCCTGCTCATGCCGCCGAGCTCGGGGATCATCTTGGTATGGGTCCTGTCATAGATGTACCCCAGGGATGAAAAGAGAAGAGCCGTCATAATGCCGTGGGCGAACATCTGAAAGACCGCGCCGTTCAGCCCTTCGGCCGTGAGGGTGGACAACCCGAGCCCCACGACACCCATGTGGGAAACGCTGGAATAGGCGACCACGTACTTGAGATCGGTTGCAGTCAGCCCGACCAGCACACCATAGACAATGCCGACTGCAGCAAGGAGGGCCATGACCTCGGCCCAGTACTGCCATCCAATGGGGCAGAGGAATATTCCTACCCGAAGGATTCCGAATGCGCCCACCTTCATGAGCACGCCTGCGTGAATCATGCTGACTGATGTGGGCGCAGCCACATGGCCCACCGGGGACCATGAGTGGAAAGGCCAGACGCCTGCAAGGATTCCGAACCCGATGTAGAAGAGGAAAAAGGCGAACTTCTGCTCTCCGGGGGTAAACATGCCGGGCTGCATGAGGGTGAGGAGATCGAAGCTCCTCGAGTCGGCCCCTGCATACAGGTAGAGCATTCCCGGCAAGACCAGCGCGCTCCCGGCAAGCAGGTAAAGAAAAAGCTTCAGCGCCCCATACTCCTTGCGGGTTGTGCCCCAGATCGCGATGAGCTGGTACATGGGGAAAAGGGATACGTCATACCAGACGAAAAGGAAGAAGAGATCCATGCTCATGAAAAAGCCGAACACGCCGGCGACCAGAAGAAAGGAGAGCGCAAAGTACTCCTTTACGCGCTCCCTGAGCTCCCACATGGTCAGGACCCCGGTAAAATGGACGAGACCGGCGAGCAGTATCAAAGGGAGATTGAAACCGTCCGCTGCATTGAGATAGTGGATGCCGAGGGGTTTGAGCCAAAGAACCTTCTCAACAAATTGAAGCCCGCCGCGACTCTTGTCGTAGGCGCAGAACACATAGATGGATAGAGCGAGTGCGACACCGGAGAAAACAAGACTCACCCATTTCACCAGATCCGGCCGGTCGCGGGGAACAAGAAGAATGACCGCGAGTCCTGTAACGCAGCTCAGAAGAATGGCGGAAAGATATGGAAACCCGGCGAACTCCGGATTCATGGATTCCCCTATTCGAAAAAGAAGTAGATCGTCACAAGCAAAAGAGCCGCAAACATGAGGACGACGTTGTGCCTGAGAATGCCGGATTGCAGAAAGGTCATCACCCGGCCGCTCTCCAGGGTAAATCTGGAAACGCGGTCGATGTTCCGATCGATGATACGAGCCTCGTTCCGAGAAGAGAGTTTTGCCAGAAATCGGTCGATCATTGTCTTTACAAGCCATTCGTAAACATGGTCAAGGTACCATCTCTTCGCGAACAGATCTCTGAGCACTGGGACCCGCTCCACAAAACCCACCTGGGCCGCGCCTTTGCGGCCGAACTCCCACCATGCCAAGAGAATACCAGGAATGGAGGCTCCCATGGTGACGTAGAACAGCCATTCCTGGTGATTCTTCGAAAGATCGGTTCCAGGCAGAGTCGAAAGGAAAGTGTGCAGAGGGAGCTGAAAAAACCCGAGTATCACGGTCAGACCCGCCAGAACAATGAGCGGGCCTGTTAGTGCCCAGTAATGCGTTTCCTCGTGTTTCCCGGATTCGGAGATCCGAGAGGGGAAAAGAAGGATGAATATTACTCGAAAGGTGTAATAGGAGGTCAGGAAGATCCCGAGAAGACCTGCCCACAGCCAAATGGGGTTGGAGAGGCCTGCAAGGGAGGCCATGACCGCTTCCTTGCTGAAAAAGCCCGACAGGGGCGGCAGCCCTGCCAGGGCTGCTCCCGCTAATATCAGACAGGCTGCCGGAATCTTCAGCCTTCGCCCGCCGAGGCCGGCCATCTCGTACACATCGTTTGTCCCGAACCGGTGGATCCAGACACCCGAACAGAGAAAAAGCAGCGCTTTGAAGCCGGCGTGGGTAGTCAGATGAAAAGCTCCGGCAAAAAGACTTCCTGCGCTGATGGCCATGATCATGAGCCCCAGCTGGCTGATAGTCGAGTAGGCCCACACCTGCTTGATGTCCCTGTTGACCATGGCCATGGTCGAACCGATCAGCATGGATATCGTGCCGACGGCGAGGAATATGGTCATGGCAGTAGGTGAGAGAGTGAAAAAGGGAAACAACCTGGCAAAGAGAAAAACACCGGCAGCCACCATGGTTGCGGAATGAAGCAATGCACTCACCGGCGTGGGCCCTTCCATGGCATCGGGCAGCCATGTGAAAAGAGGAAACTGGGCGCTCTTCCCCACAACGGCGGCAAAGATCAACAGAGCAACCAGGGTGATGAATCCTGAGGACGCACCGGCCGGACGTTCGTTCCCGATGAGATCCAGAATGTCCGCATTGCCCAGATGACCAAGGATCAGAAGGATGCCTATCAGAAACCCGACATCCCCGAGCCTCGTCATGAGAAATGCCTTCTTTCCGGCCTGGGTGGCACTGAACCTTTCATACCAGAATCCGATCAGGAGATAGGACGACAATCCTACCAGTTCCCAGAACACGTAAAGCTGAAGCATGGAGGAAGAAATGCACAAGCTCAGCATGGCGCCTGCGAACAGCGATTGAAAACCGTAATAGCGGGAGAATCCAGGGTCCCCGGCCATATAGCCCAGGGAGTAGACCTGCACCAGAAAGCTGATCACTGCAACCAGTCCGAACATGAGAAGACTCAACGGGTCGAGGAGGAAACCAAAGGAGATATGGACATCCCCTGAAAGGAGCCATTTGCCCGCGTACTGAACAGGCTGTCCAAGGTGCCGGTTCTGGATAAGCAGAACCAGCGCCAGGATCATGGAAACGGTAATGGCGGCAATGGAGAGTGCCCCTGAAAGGCGCGGCCGGCTCCGGGTGAAGATCATGATCAGGAGAAATGAGAAAAGCGGCAGCGAGACCGAAACGGCTGCAGCAGAGAATCTGAAGTCCGGAATCCAGGGAGAGAACATGGTTACCACTTCAACTTTTGAAATGCGTCAGGGTCTATGGAGCCGCTTCGTTTATACCCGTTTACGATCAGTGCCAGCCCCACGGAAACCTCCGCGGCGGCCACTGCTATGATAAAGAGAACGAACACCTGCCCCTCCATCAACCGCCACCGAAGCGCAGCAGCAAGAAAGGCCAGGGCTGACCCATTCATCATGACCTCGATGCCGATGAGGGTCATGATCAGGTTGCGACGACTCACCATGCAGGCCAGGCCGAGTGCAAAGATGATCCCCGCCAGGGCGAGGACATGTCCATAAGGCACGATAATCATATGGGCACCCTCTCTATCGCCACACAACTTGGCTTGCAGCCATAGCCAAATCCAAATATCGAATCATGAAGTCGACTCCTGGAACTCTTCCCTTCGACATTGGACATTCTACATTGGACATTCTGCGGTTCGCGTTTCAATCTCTCCCTCTTCTCAACTGAATCGCCGCAATCAGGGCGATGAGAAGAAGGAGCGATATGATTTCCACCGCCAGCCAGTATCTCTCGAAAACAAACCGCCCGAACTCAGCGGGAGAAGCAACGGCCATTTTGAGTCCAATGGATCCTTGCGGATCATGGATTATCAAAAGCCCGGTCAGTGTGAGAAAAAGCAGGACCGGAACCACCGCGGGTCCCCACTTGAGCACCGTACCGCCTTTCCCCTTCCATGGGGCTTGACCGAGCATCATGATCACGAATAGGAACAGGACCATGATGGCGCCGGCGTAGACGATCACCTCCACACCCGCAAGGAACGGCGCGCCGAGAAGATAGAAGAGCATGGCGGTTCCCAGGAAGGAAACGACCAGATAGATCACCGCGTGTATAGGATCGCGCCTCGTAATGGCAAGCCCGGTGGCTGCCACGATGAGTGCCGCAAGCACATAGAAGATCGCGCCGAAGACTGTCACGACATCACTCCATCCGAAGTGGAATACCACCGGAAGAATGGAATACTGGAATGATGGAACAATGGGGAACAACAATACATGGGACCATGCTCCTGCCGTATCACTCCAATCATTCCATTTTCCGGGGATCCATTTGACCCATCATTCCAACATTCCAACATTCCATTCCTCTTCACGGCATATTGCTCCTGATATTCACCGGCCTTTCTTCCTGCACATGTGTTCCTTTGTCTCCCAAAGTCGTGACGCCTGCATAGCGATAGTAATTGTACTCCCCGTCCTTGCCCCCGTGGTTCACCAGCAACTCTTCCTTCTCTGCAACCATGCTGAGCAGGTCGTATTCGCACATCTCATAATCAGGGGTGAGTTGGATGGCAAGGGTCGGACAGGCCTCTTCGCACAGCCCGCAGAAGATGCAGCGGGCGAAATTGATACGAAACCACCTGGCCATGCGCCGGTTGTTCCGATCCTCCCCCTCCATGGAAATACAGGTTACGGGGCAAACCGCAGAGCACAGGTAACACGCCACACATCTTTCCTGGCCGTCCGGGTCCCGGGTGAGAATGATTCTTGCGCGGGAACGGATCGGCAGAGGACGTTTGTACTCCGGATACTGCTCGGTGATGGGTTTGCGGAAAAGATGAATGAACACGGTCCACAGGCCGGCGACCGCGCCCCAGACGACCTCACCAAGCGCCTTGATTGGATTTTTTGTTCTTCGTTCCGCGTTCACATTTGCCTTCAGTTTGTTCGTTAACTGTTATCGGTTAACAGTTAATTGTTAATAGTCATTGTCGAGGATTATCGATGCGCGGATCGTCCCTCGACGCATACTTATTCGCCGTTTTGTTTTCACCGTTAACGGATAACGAATAACTATTAACAGTTTCCTCACAGCAGCATCACTCCCCCTGTAAACACGATATTTATCAAAGCCACCGGCACCAGCGCCTTCCAGCCCAGATTCATGAACTGATCGTATCGAAGACGGGGGAAGGTCGCGCGAATCCAAATCATGGCAAAGGCGACTCCAAGGACTTTGATGACGAACCAGACGATGGGAGGCGCCAGGGGACCTCGCCACCCCCCCAGGAAAAAGACCGCCACCAGCGAACCCAGGATCACCATGGTCATGTATTCCCCGAGAAAGAAAAGCCCGAACCGCATGCCGCTATATTCCGTGTGATACCCCGCCACCAGTTCGTTCTCCCCTTCCGGGAGATCAAAAGGAATGCGCTTGATCTCAGCAACCGCGCTCACGAAAAAAATCACGAAGGCGACAGGTTGAACCAGAATGAAGGGATACCGGTCCTGGGCTTGTACAATGTCCACCAGACTGAATGATCCTGTCATCATAACGACCGGGACCAGGGAGAGCCCCAGGGAGAGCTCGTAACTGATCATCTGGGCCACCCCTCGGATTCCTCCGAGGAGGCTGTATTTGGAGCCGGATGACCATCCGCCCAGGGCCACGGCGTATACCCCCAGAGTCGACAGTCCCAGGGCGTAGAGCAGACCGACGTGAAGGTCTGCGATGACCAGGGGAATCGACCTGCCCGCCAGCGTGATTTCCCTGGCGAAAGGGACCACGGCAAAAATGAGGAGCGCAGTGGCAGCCGCTATCGAAGGCGCAAGATAAAAGACGACCCGGTCGGTGCCGGCAGCCACCACATCCTCTTTTGTGAGCAGCTTGACGGCATCGGCAATGGGTTGAAGAAGGCCGAAAGGTCCTGCCCGGTTCGGCCCCAGCCGTATCTGGAGCCTGGCAAGGACCCTTCTCTCTATGTAGACCATGTAGCTCACGCCGAGGAGCAGAACACCGAGGATTGCCCCGAGCTTAAGGAGGAGAAAAATGAGTCCGAAGAAGAACATCATTTCGATCCGGACAACCTTTCTATTTCTCTTATGGAAATGAAAACGGGATGCTCCTTTATCCTCTGCCAGACAATCCGCCGATGTTTCGGCAGCACGACTGTCCCTTTTGCCGCATTATCCGAAATTCTCACAGGAAGATCCAGGGAACCTTCGCCCGGATGGATCCTCACCCAATCGCCATCAGCGACTGATGCAGCAGCTGCATCATCTTCGTGCATGCAGAGAACCGGTTCGTTTTCCACTTCCCTGAGCAGAGGGGAGTAGCACGCAAGCTCTTCTGTTCCAAAGGTCCACTCCACCAGGAGCAGTTCCAATTCTTTGGCTCTTCCTGCTCGGCCCTGTTGAGCCCTGGCCTTAAAAGACGCCATCCCACTCCTTTGGGGAATCACGCTTGTATCCTGAAGCGGGTAGTTTTCGAACCCTTCCATATGCGGGAGCTCTTCAGCCATGATCCGCCCAGGCGGCACGAGGAAGTCCTCACCCGCCAAGGACAGCGCCTCCCCAATCTCCAGAAGAATCCGCCATGACGGCTTCGGCTCGCCGCCGGGAATCATGCTTTCAAAGATCCTGGGCGGATGGGACCCTCCGCTGATCTGATTGATGGGAGCGCCTCCAGCATGCACCGGATGGGCGAACCGGATCCGACCTTCGTGGCTGATGAAACTGGAGCCGGTTTCAAACATGGTGGATGCAGGGAGGAAAATGTCCGCCCGCTTGACGGAATCCGAAGGGAGATAATCCATCACCAGAAGAAGCTCCAGCCTGGATAGGGCGAGCTCGAGGCGAGCCCTGTCCGGGAAGACGCGAAAAGGATCGTTCTCCGCGATTATCAGTGCCTTGATTTCTCCAGCCTCGATTGCCCGTACGATATCCGTGAAACTTGAGGGGCCGGAAAACAGACCGGATCCAAAACTGTTTGCCTCTTCGAGGAGGTACAAGAGACCGGCTGAATCTCCCGCGCTTCGCAGCAGCCGCGCGCAGTCTGCTGCCAGGGCGGGGGTATTCTCCGTCACGATGTTCGTTCCGCAGACGATCGCAACCTTTCGGCTTTTCCGAAGATCGGATGCGAGAGTGGAAAGCGAATCCTGAATATCAGGATCGAGCGAATCGCCGGAAGGAACAGCATCGAAGAACTCGAGAGCCGATATCGTGGAACTTTCAACTCTCTCCCGGTCGACACCGCTGCCGACCAGCAAGGCGAGGCAGATCTCCAATTGTGAGCGTCCAACCTGCAGATGGTGGAATGAAAAGGGCAGAGAAACCGGCCGGGGGTCGATCACCGCCACCTTCGCCCCTTTTCTCCATGCCTGTCTCATGTGGAGCGCAAGCACCGGAGATTCGTTCACCGGGTCCGCACCAACAGCCAGTATGAAGTCCGCGCCCTCCAATTCCTGCATGGACATGGCCAGCGACTCATCCAGGTGGGAAACAGCGGTCATGGTCTTGCGGGCTGTTCCAGGTTCTACAAAATAGACGGGTGGTGTCCACCGGGCGACCCGGCAGAGCCGTTTCAACGCAGCTTGACTCTCCACGCCGGCACGGGAAGAACCAAGACAGGCAATCGAGGACACGGACTCGTGCTGAAACCGTTTGAGCCTTTCCGCTGCAGCGGAGATAGCCGCTTCCCAGGTAACCTCTTTTCCGTCAACCCGCGGTTTTCTAGGCCTTTCAGCGAGATTGGCGAACGGAAAGCCGAAGCGACCGCGGTCGCAGATAAAAAATCCGCGGTCCAGCTCGTCTATGGGTGCTTCCTGGCGAATCACCTCGCGATAACGACTATTGGCAATCGTCCGGCAGACCAGGGAACAGTGGATGCAGAGCGAAGGCGAGCGCTGAAGCTCCCACCTTCGATAGTTGTATCTGGCAGGCTTATCGGTATAGACACCGGTGGGACAGATGTCGATGAGATTGCCCGCAAAAGGGCTTTCCAGGGCGCCGTCCGCATAGCGTCCGAAGTAGACCTTGTCCGCGATCTGCATGGCGCCGAGGTCACGATACCCGCAAAACTCCTGGTAAAACCTTGCACAGCGGTAGCACTGGATGCATCGGTTCATCTCATGCTGGACAAGGACTCCCAGGTACTGATCACGGTAGGTCCTCTTCCTGCCTTTGTAGCGCCGGATCCCGTGCCCTCCTGAAACCGTTTCGTCCTGCAGCAGGCAATGTCCACCCTCGTCGCACACGGGACAGTCATGTGGATGATTCAGCATGAGCCATTCAATGACACGCTTGCGAAACTGCACTGCTTCAGGATGGGTTGTTGAAACAACCATGCCGTCCTGCGCATCGACCATACAGCTCATCTGAACGCCTTTGAACTCCTTGTGCAGCATTTTGACCGCACACATCCGGCATGCCCCGACCGAACCAAGGATCCAGTGGTAGCAGAATCGGGGGATCATAATTCCCAGCCGTTCAGCGGCCTCGATGACCTTCGTCCCCTGGGGGACTTCAATTTCCCGATCGTCGATGATCAATTTCGGCATATTCGATAAGACCTTTGTCTTCACCACGAAGCACACGAAGAGCACGAAGAAAATCATATTGGAATTGATGGGTTTCGCTTCGCTCTACCCATCCTACAGTCCTCACCACAGAGGCACAGAAGTCGCAAAGAAGAGTACCTCTATTTTTTGAATATGCCTTCTCCCATTCTTCCTTGGCCATGGTTTGTCTGCTTACTGCTTACTGCCTACTGCTTACTTCTTGTTACTGCTTACTTCTTTTTGAACGGGCATTTCCTTTTGCGTATATGCTCCATCACCTCGTCTTCAAAAAATTCCAGTAGGCTTTCCACAGGGGAAACGCCGCCCGGTGCAAAGCTGCAGAAGGAGTTGGCCATCTCATCGCATAGCGTTCTGATGAGAGGGAGGTATTCCTCTTCTCCCTCCCCGTTCTCGATGCGGCGCAAGAGATCGCGGAGATAGGGAAACCCTTCGCGGCACGGCGTGCACCAGCCGCAGGATTCCCTTGCAAAGAACTCCGTCAGATTCAGCGCTGCATCCACCAGGCAGGTCCTCTGATCAAACACGATAACTGAACCTGTCCCGAGGCGGTGTCCCACCTTGATCATGGGTTCGAAGTCCATCTCCACGTTGTAGAGATCCCTCGGCAGGAAGCGGGTGGATGCGCCACCGGGAAGGCATGTTTTGAAATCGTGCCCGGCGACCATGTTGCCGGCATGTTCTTCAATCAGCTCGCTCAAAGGGGTCCCGATCGGGAGTTCAAAGCAGCCGGGCCGGTTCACGCGTCCGCTGACGCAATAGAGCTTGGTTCCGGATCCGGTCTCGCTTCGCGCCAGGTCTTTGAACCATCCGGCGCCGTTTCGGATGATGTGGGGCACGTTTGCAAGTGTTTCGGGGTTGTTCACCACCGTCGGCTTTCCCCACAAACCGGCCTCGGTGGAGCGGGGCGGCGAGTGCCTTGGGTTTGGGCGCCTCCCCTCGATTGCATTGAGCATTGCAGAGCTTTCCCCGCAGATATAGCGCCCTCCGCTCCGGTGGACGACGATCTCGAACGAGAAACCGCTTCCCAGGATGTTCTTCCCCAGGTATCCGGCCTCTTCTGCGATCTTCACTTCCCGTTCCATGATGGATGCCACGCTCTCATAGGAGGGGCGCACGAAGAGGAATCCCTTTGAAGCGGATACCGCATACGCTGCGATAATCATTCCCTCTATGAGCATATGGGGATCTGCATGGATCAGAACCCGGTCCTTGAATGTCCCCGGCTCCATCTCGTCAGCGTTGGTGACCAGATATCTTGGGAAGGGGCCTTTCTCCGAAACCGAAGCCCACTTTCTTCCGGCAGGAAAACCCGCTCCTCCCCGCCCCCGAAGATTCGCCTCGCCCACTTGATTTGAGACATCTCGAGGGGAAAGATTCTTCAGTACCCGGACGAGTGCTTCATAGCCTCCGCTCTTGCGGTACTCGTCTATTCGGGCGATTCGACTCGATTTCCGATTCTGCAGGAGGACCTGGGAGAGCAAGGGTTTCATCCTTTGGGCAATCGGTCCTGCTCAGAAAACCTGCGGAGCAGTTCATCGATTTTTTGAGTGGTGAGATTCCCGTACACATCGTCATTCACCATAATGGCCGGTGCGAAATCACAGTAACCGATACAGCAGACAGGCAGCAGGGTGAACAAACCATCGGGGGTTGTTCCACCCATTTTTATCCCAAGCCGCGAACAGATATGGTCGACCAGGGAAAGATGACCCTGCATCCAGCAGACCGCGCTGTCGCAAACGCGAATCACATACCTGCCTACCGGCTCGCGATAGATGAAATCGTAAAAGGTGGCCAACTCTTCTACCTCAAGGGGTGTCATCCCGAGAAGGGCCGCCGCATCCTCCACAGCCTGGTCGCTCATGTATCCATAGTTCTTCTGGAGCGCCAGCATCACGTCCACCACCTTTTCCCTCGTGGTTTCCGCCTCTGCGATTTCCCTGATCAGTCTCTCTTTCAATTTCAAAGGCAACATTGCTCGCTCCGCGCATGAAAAATAGTACGCAGTAAGCAGTAGGCAGTAAGCAGACACTTCTGACTTTCGTCTTCTGTCTTCTGTCTTCTGTATTCACCTGTCAATATCCGGCAATATGTAATCCATGGAGCCGTTGATGGCGATCAGGTCGGCGATGGTCCCTCCCACCGCCAGAAGCGGGATGGCCTGGACATTCGCAAAACCCGGGCCCCGTATCCGCATGCGATATGCCATGTTCAGGCCGTCGCTCACCACGTAATACCCCTGTTCTCCTCGGGGCACCTCGGAGGCGGCGTATGCTTCCCCCTCAGGAATCTTGGGCCCTCTCGTGACATTGATGAAGTGGTGGATAAGGCTCTCGATGTCCCGCAGCGTATCTTTCTTTTCAGGCACAACATACCGGTAGTCGTCCGAGATATACCGCCCCGACGGCATCTTTGCCGCCGCCTGCTCTATGATCCGAAGGCTCTGGCGCATCTCCTCGAACCGCACCAGAAAGCGTGCGTAGCAATCTCCCTCCGTTTCCGTGGGCACTTCAAAATCGAACCTTTCATAGGCCGAGTAGGGGATGTTCTTCCGAAGATCCCATTTGACTCCGGATGCCCGAAGATTGGGGCCGGTCACCCCCCTCTCCATGGCATCCCGGGCCGAGAGCCGGCCGATACCCCGGGTTCGCATTCGGAAGACCGGGTTTTTCCTGATCAACGTCTCATATTCCTTCAGCCGCGCGGGGAAGATCCTGGTAAACTCGTCGATCGGCGCCTTCCATCCCTCGGGAAGGTCCATGGCCACGCCCCCGATCCGAAACCACTCCGGGTGCAGTCTGCCGCCGGTGATCAACTCGGCAATGTCCATGATCTTTTCACGCTCGCGAAATGCATAGAAATTGGGCGACATGGCCCCGGTGTCATGGGCAAATGTGGCAAACCAGACCAGGTGGTTGCTGATCCGGTAGAACTCTGAGAGCATCACCCTGATGAACTGCGCCCTTTCAGGGACCTTTATGCCGGCAAGCTTTTCCACAGCCTCGACATAGGCCAGCTCATTGGCAGCGCCCGCGAGGTAGTCCACCCGGTCGGTGTAGGGAATGAACTGGTGCCACGATTGCCGCTCCCCTATTTTTTCAGCGGCCCTGTGGTGATATCCGATGTCCATTTCCAGCGCCCTGATCTCTTCCCCATGGACCGTGGCGATAAAGCGCAGCAGACCATGGGTGCTGATGTGGTGGGGGCCTATGTTCAGGACGAACTCGTCCTCGCCGAGTTCCCTCTTCAGGTACAAACCTCCGTCCAGGGGCTGGTGCTTTCGTGCATCATCTTCCGTGTAAGGAGCCATTACGGTTGCCCGGCCCGGATAGCTCTTGCGCAAGGGATGCCCTTCCCAGTCGTGCGGCATGAGAATGCGCCGCAAGTTCGGATGTCCCTGGAAACGGATTCCGAACATGTCGAAGACCTCCCGCTCGTACCAGTCAGCCGAAGGCCAGATGTCGGTAATGGTCCTTGTCACCGGGTCCCTTCCGGACAAACCCACCTTCAATCGGACGCGGCTGGCCGATTCGAAGGAAAGCAACTGATAGACGAGCGTATAGTCCGCGTAGGCATGACGGTTGCGCCGGCTTGATTCGTCGATCGCAGTCAGGTCATCGAGGCGCAAGAATCCGGTGCTTGCATCGGTTTTCAGGAAACGAAGAACATCCTTTGCCTGCGGTTCAACCGCATGCACGGTCAGCATGTCGCACGTTTTGGACTGAACCGTCACTGCACTGCCGAATTTTTCCTGGAGAACGCGGCCGAGGGAATGGTCCTTTTCGCTGAGCTCAATACCCTGCGCAGGGGGTGTCCACATCAAGTCGGACCGGCTGGACCAGAATGCGGGGGGCGTGACGGAGGTGCCGCGCTGAGCCGTCCCGAGGTAACCCGGACCGCGGGAGTCTCTGCTCTTGGTGTGGCCGTCGACCAGAATCGGTTTTTGTGTCCCCTGGGTTCCTCCACCCAGGTGGAAAATGGATCGGGCGGGCTTTTCCGATTTGATCTTTTCCTGAAGAAGAATCAGGGACTGCTCAACAGCTTCGGGCCGGGGCGGGCACCCGGGAATGTACACATCAACGGGCAATATCTGATCCACCCCCTGGACCACGCTGTACGCATCGTACATGCCTCCGGAATTGGAGCAAGATCCCATGGAGATCACCCACTTGGGCTCGGGCATCTGCTCGTACAAACGCAGCACGATGGGCGCGACTTTCTTGAAGACGGTGCCGGAGACGATCAACAGATCGGATTGACGCGGTGATCCCCTCAGCACCTCCGCGCCGAAACGGGCGAGATCATAGCGTGAAGTGAATGCGGCTGCTTCTTCCACAAAACAGCAGGACAGACCGAAGAACAAGGGCCAGAGGCTGTATTGCCTCGACCAGTTGATCAGGAAATCGGCTTTGCTCAGCAGGATGTCTTGTGCTTTGTGTTTGTAGCGGTGGGACCCCACTCGAGGCCTCCCTTTCTCCAGATGTAGACCAGACCGAATATGAGAATGGCGATGAACAGCGAAATCTCCAGCCAGCCGTACCAGCCCAGCAGCTCGAATGCAACAGCCCACGAGAAGATGTACACAGCCTCCACGTCGAAAATGAGAAAAAACACTGCAACCAGATAAAACGGGACCGGGTAATTCAAGAGCGCAGGACCGGTTGGGATGATGCCGCTTTCATAAGGCCTGCTTTTCTCCAGCCTTATCTTCTTTTCGCCCAACCAGCCGGCGAGAAACAGGAGAACGGCCACCAGGCCCAGGACCATGACTGCGTATGCCACCAGGGGGAGGAGGCCCGGGACCCATGGCGAAAACAGCTCTGATTCTGAGACAGGCGACATGACTTTTTCTCGCTGACACTACGCTTTTTAACGTATCCGCACATTTAACAGGCAGGCTGCCAAAAACCAATACGGGATAGACCGTATTTTGACCTAGAACCCTATACTGAGGCAAGTCAAATAAGGCACTTGCTTGCTCGATTGACTTTTCTTTATGATGTGCTAGGGATCTAGGAGGATCTCACAACGAAGAACAACTTTTAGGACGAAAGGACGATAATATGGACACAGAACCTTCCACTGCATGCCGGTTTATTGAAAGGGTCAGGGAGAGGAACAAGGTGGGGGTGTGGGGATTCGGCAATGTCTCGAGAGACGTGGTCCTTTCCCTTGTCGAGCAGGGATTGGGCAAAGAGATCATCTTTTATGGAAGACCAAAAGAGGGGTATCCCAACCGGGCAGGCGCCTGGGTGGAAGATCTGAAAGCGAATGCACTGCGGCGTCCCCGGATCCTGGGAACGAACAGCACCGAAGACATGGTAGGGCTGGATGTGATCTTTATCGGCGCCGGTGTACCGAGGAAGGAGGGGCAGAGCAGGAGGGATCTTCTGGACATGAACACCGGTGTGATTGCCAGGACATCCCTTGAGATCCGAAGACTCTATGAAGGATGCTCTTCAAAGGATCTCCCTGTGCTGGTCTACATGGGGAATCCAGTAACGAGCATGACCTGGGCAGGGTACAAGGCCTCGGGCTTCCCCAAACAAAATATCATGGGGCAGGCAGGCAACCTTGACGCAAGAAGGATCTGCCATTCTGTTTCGAAAATCCTGGGGCTTTCAGGGAAAGACATGAGGGGGATCGTGTTCGGGGAGCATGGCGACTCCATGGTCGCAAGCACGCGCTACTTCACGGTCGGGGGCATTCCGCTGGACGACCTGGTACGCGCGGAGGGAATCGATCCCATGAGAATCAGGGAAGCCGTGGAAGAGGCAAAAAAAGGAGGGACCCACTTCGTCAACGAAACAGGGCAGAGCGCCTCTGCCGGCCCTGCCAGGGCAGCATGCGAGATGCTCCGATGCATCATTACCGGCGAGTCGGAAGTCCAGCCCGTGATCGCCATCCTCGAAAAGGAATATGGTCTCCTCAAGGAGAGCGACGGCCTGGATTCCATGAGCTTCGGGGTTCCCGCCCGGATAGGTCCCGAAGGCGTGGAGAAGATCCATGAACTGCCGGTGGAGGATTTTCGTGAAGAGCTGGAGCGTTCCGCCTCTTTCATCTTAAAGGACATTCAGGCATCAGCTGAAATACTCAAAGAGAAATTCGGTATCGGCTGACAGGCTGTTGAAAACGCCCATCCCGTGTTGATCGTCAGAAATGACATTCGATTGCCCTGATTCACAGAGGGGCTTTACCAACTCCGCTCATCCTTTCGCATTTCCTTTTCACCTTGCCCAGGAATCCCCCCATGGGAACGATCATTTGCTCGTTCGCCCCTTCGGCGATTTTCTCGAAATCGTCCCGGACCGTCACGCGAAAGTGCAGTTTTCGTCCCTCGATCTTCTCCAGCAAGGCTTCGGCGGTAACCTTCAGCCCGAGGGGCGTGGCGGCAAAATGTCTGATGGAGATCATCGTCCCGACGGTGATCATGCCCGTGGGAAGGAGACCGTTGACCGCGCTCCTTGCGGCCTTCTCCATCAGGAGGACCACCCAGTGAGTGGAGAGAACCTCGGCGCCGATGTTCCCGATGGTGCTCGCCAGGTGCTCCCGTTGAACAACCATTTCCTCTTTACCCCTGAGCCCGGTTTCGATCTCAGCCATTTTCTCCGCCCTCTTCACTCTGGGATGAGATCCAATGGCTCCATAGTAGCAGAGTTGAGCACGCAATCCAATTTGGGATGCCAGAAAAGAAGGCCATTCCCAGCGCCTGTCAAGGGGAAATCCCACTACAAAGGCGGGATAAAACTCCTTTGTCACATATCTCGAACACCCGTGCCGTGCTCCACCGGAACCCGCAGGAAAATCCCGGTGCTAAACTCCTCAACTTCTTATCTTCTGCTTTCTTTTCTATCCCCAGCATGAGGCCCTTCGCGAAACATGCTCTGGGGAAACATGGATGGCCTTCTCAGGGCAGTCCCGTTCGCATGTATAGCAGGTCATGCAGTCCTCCAGGTATCTTATGAATGCCCTGCTTCCGCAGCCCAAACAGCGTTGTGCTTCCTGCTCGGCCGTCTCCCTGTCGAATCGCGATTTGATCTCCAGGAAGTTTCCCTTCCTTTGATCGGGCGGGAGCAGAGGAGCGATCTGCCTCCGGCTCTTTTCTATTGCTTCCCGGGGAGGTTCTTTTGCCTCCCCCTTTTCATTTTCCGTCCCCCCTTTGACACCTCTCAGGTACCGGTGGATAGAGCCCGCCGCCTTCTTGCCCGAGGCGACGGCCTCGACCACGGATCCAGGGCCAGATGCCACGACTCCGGCCGCAAATACACCGGGAAGATTGGTCTCCAGAGTAGCCGGATCAGCGATGATGTGCTGAGCGTCGGTCCTGATCTCTGCGGGCAGAACGGAGAGGTCTGCACTCTCGCCCACGGCAAAAATTACCGTGTCCGTTTCGATCAGCAGGGTGGTCTCCTCATCGAAACGCGGCATGAAACCGCCTCCACCGTCGAATACCGACAGGCAGCATACGAGCTCGATTCCGGTCACTTTTCCCCCATCCCCGGCAACTCTCTTCGGGCCCCAGCAAACACTGATCTCCACGCCCTCGGCCAGCGCCGTCTCGATAGCCTCCTCGTGAGCGGGCATTTCCTCTCTGGACTCGAGGCAGACGATCCGGCACTCTTTTGCGCCAAGGCGGAAAGCCGTGAGCGCGGCATCGAGCGCCACATTGCCGCCGCCGACCACCACGACACTCTCCCCCACCTTGGCTCGCCTCTTAAGTTTCACGTCCCGCAAAAAGTCGAGGCCCCATAAAACCCCTCGGAGCTCGCCACCTTCGATAGCGATCTTTCTGCTCAACTGGGCGCCGATGGCGAAAAGCACCGCCTGGTGCTCATTCTTTTTAAGGGCATCGAGCGTCAGGTCGCGTCCGAAGGCCACACCGGTCCGGAAGTCGACTCCCATGCCCCTGATGTACTCGATTTGCGCGTCCAGGACTTCCACGGGCAGCCGATACTCAGGGATTCCGGTTCTTAACATCCCCCCCGGCAAAGACTCAGACTCGAAAACCGTTACCGGATAACCCATTCTGACCAGACTGTACGCAGCAGCAAGTCCCGCAGGGCCGGAGCCGATGACGGCGACCTTTTCCGAATGGATCCGGGGCGCCGGTACCGGTTTTTCCCGGAGCCAGTAATCGGCCACATACCTCTCGAGGCTGTTGATATTCACCGGAGCGTCAACTTCCTTGCGAACGCATGCTTCTTCGCAGGGATGAAAGCAGACGTGTCCTGTAACCGCCGGAATTGCCAATTCTTCCCTGATGAGCCGAATAGCCTCCTCGATCTTCCCCTCCTTCAGCAAATGGATATAGCCCCTCATGTTCACCCGGGCCGGGCAGGCCGAAGTGCATGGGGACCTTTTCTCCTGTTCAGAGGGGAAATAGTCGCGACGAATGACATCCATGGCGCAGCTGTTTTCACACACCCCGCACCCAATGCATTTTCCGGCGTCGATTTGCTGAATGGCCATGTAGCAACCTTTCTATAGATGCGCATCCGACAGGAATTAAAAACTTTGAAGAGGACTCTCCATCTGTGTTGGACTGGCTCGTCAACCCCTCAGCAAGCTGCAGGGAAAAAGGGCACCGCCCCGAAGGGGTGGGACTCCAAGCGAAGCGCGGAGAATGCGCGCGCTGTTTTACTTCATTCCTAGCTTGAGGACAGGTCCGGGGGAAATCGCAACTCATATCGCTCCTCGTAAGGCCTGGTCAGATCGGGCCACCACCTCTCCGGAACAGACCTTCTGGACAGCTTCATTTCGCCCTGCTCCTGCTTGAGAATCGTCCATGCCAGCCAGTCAGGGTCTGACCTTCGAGGAAAGTCCTCCCTGTAGTGTGAGCCCCGGCTTTCCGTCCTGAAGAGGGATGCCCTCAATACCATTTCTGCATTGAGCACCATATTTCCGGTCTCGTGGGCCATCCTCAGCTCGTGAGGATCCCTTGCCTTCATCCGCGGCAGCATATGGCCGCCCAGAAACTCCATGAGCGTCAGCGCTGCCTTCAATCGCTCCCCGTGTTTAATTTGCATGATGTAGTAAGGCACCATGATGTTCTGGAGCGTCTGTGTAATGAACCCCGGGCTGAAGCCGCCGCTCCGAAGAAGCGGCTGAAATATCGATTTCCTGAACTCAGCCATCTCTGTTTCTCTGACACTGATCTGCGGAGCTTTCAGAGCAAACTCCGCCGCGCTCTTCCCTGCCCTGTGTCCGGTGACAGATGCCCCGGCAAGACCGTAGCCCATGGGGGCATAGCAACTCCCGCACATCCGGGTACCCGCACAATCCCCCGCGGCAAAAAGTCCCGGCAGCATCGACTCACAATCGGTATTCACGACCACTCCACCCTGGGAGGGCTGATTTCCCACCCACGAGCCGAATTCTATTTCCGTCCTGAGCGCCTTGTTTGCATCAAAGCCCACACGCTCGGCCAGCCAGCTCAACCCGCTCGATTCCGTTGCCTTCGCAGCCCGGCTTCTCTCTTCCGGGGTGGCGGAGTCAAAATCCAGGAATATCGGGCCGCGGCCCGCGTGCACCTCAAACAGGGAGGATATCATCCGGCGAGTCTCAGTATCATGCTTTGGCGCATACCGGGATATGAAAGGTTCTCCTTCTGCGTTCACATAGCGATTGTGCCCTCCGACCACCCCGATTCGGGCCGACGCAAACTCCTTGAGCGTCCCGCCGTCCTTTCCACCGAACTCCTTTCCGACGATCTCGGCGCCTGCCCGATAGCTCATCGCGTCGCCGTCTGCCGTCCAGTAGGAATCGGTCCATCCGGGCATTTTGAAAGCGCCGCTTCCCGTGGCCATGATCGTAGCCTTGGCCTTGAAGGTGTAGAAATCGCCGTCCCTCGTATGAAAACCCACGGCCCCGCAAATCCTGCCATCCTGTTCCACCAGATCCGTGATCATGATCCTGTCCAGAATCCTTGCCCCGCTCTCCAGGATCTTGGCCCTCAGTCTCGGCATGATACCGTTCTTCACCAGGGGCATGGCATGGGCACCGGGGGCCGGCGATCTCCCCTTCCTGGAGGCAAAAGGTATTCCCCATGCCAGAAGATCGCAGTACCTCGCGTAGGACTCCTTCAGGATGATTTCCACCCATTCCCGATGATTCAGATACTCTCCGATGCCGGTAATGAAGCTCATCCAGGTATCCAGGTCATGCCCCCACTCCGGGTTGAAGACCGCAAGCCAGGAGGCGCCCAGGGCCGCCCCACCGGATTTTCCGGTGTAGGCCTTCTCTACGACGGTCACATCCAGGCTGAACTCCCTCGCCTTGATGGCTGCAAACGCCCCTGCGAGCCCTCCTCCTATGACCATGACGTCCGTTTCCATTGTCCTGTCAACTGCCACCAATCCCTCCTGTTGTAAACGGCACTCGAAACGAGAAGGTTCACCCTGACATTGCATTAGACAGACACCCTCTTACCCAAAGGCCTTTATGTGTATCCATCCTTATGAGATTGTTGACGCCAGGGTGTCTGGTTTCGTTTTTCATTCGACATTGGACGTTCGACGTTGGATGTTGGACGTTCATCCTCTAAAGGTTCATGTAAAATTCTCCCTATCCCGTCCCGGAACCCCGCCAAAAACGAGCGCTCATGCTGCGAAGGCGGCCGACCCAGCCCATCAGCCCGCCCGGCGAATAGAGCACGACCAGAATCAGAAGAAGGCCGAAGATAATCAGATGCGCTTCTCCCAGTGTCTCCGCGAATACCTCTGAAAGCACGATCAGGAACACGCTTCCTACGATCGGCCCGATCAGAGTGCCGGTGCCCCCGATGACCGCCGCCATCAGAGGTTCGAAGGTCCAGAGCGGCTCGAATACCGCCGAGACATGGTGAAAGTAAAATCGATTGAACGCGTACACCCCACCGGCCAGCCCGGCCAAAAAGGCGCTTATCAACAAGGCGATGAACTTGGTCTTGAAGGCATGAATACCGGTCGCCTGAGCCGCTTCCTCGTCATCCCGAACGCATGTCATGGACAGCCCGAATCTTGAATTGACCAGCAGGCGGGTCGAGACCAGCGTGAGACCGGCCACCGCAAATCCGAGATAGTAGCGGGAGAAGACATTGAAGTCGGCCGTATAGGTCGCTGGCAGGCTGAGTGAACTGGGGAAGATATTCCCCACCACGATTCTCAGCGCTTCTGCAAGTGCCATGGTGCCGATGGCGAAGTACGCACCTCTCAAATGCAGGGTGGGCAGGCCGATTACCGTGGCAACCAGGGCGGAGGAGAGCGATCCTGCCGCGATCGACAGGTAGATGGGCGCGCCGCTCTTCCACAAGAGATGGGTCACCAGAACGCCGCAGCCGAAGAATGCGGCATAGCCCAGATTGACTTGGCCGGTATATCCACCCAGGAGATTCCAGCCTTGTGAAAGGATAATGTAGACGAACAGCATGATGAGCAGATTCATCGCGCTGCTTCCAAGGTCGACGAGGAGGGGGAGCACTATGAAAATTGCGGCAACAGCTGCAGTGACCGCCATGGATATAGGGTGCGGTCTCATCAGTAGGAAGATCTCCTTTTCGTAAACAACCCCTGGGGCCTGAAGATCAGAATCACGATGAAAATCACCAGGGCCACGACCTGGCGATAGGATGCGCCGAAGATCAATACCCCGACTGCTTCCAGCAAACCCAATACCAGCCCGGCGGGAACAATGGCGTTGAGATTTCCCTCACCGGCAAGCATCATGACGACAAAGGCCACCAGCAGCCATCGGAACCCGCTATTGGGGCTGATGGAATAACTTGAAACGATAACGACACCAGCGATTCCGGCCAGGGCGACGGCAATTCCGCTCGAAATCAGATATGTCTTCTGGACATTGATTCCGCAAAGACCTGCCGCTTCCGCATCCTGAGTGGCCGCTCGAACGTGTTTCCCGAACAGGGTCCTGCTGAGCACAAGATACAGGGCGGCGCTCATGACCACGGCGACTGCAAAGCCGCAGAGCCCGGTCACACTAAGCCTGGATCCGAAGAGTTCAATGGACCGTCCCGTGAAAGGAGCCACGATGCTTCTCACGTCGGGTTTCCACACAATGGTTATGAGATTGTCCAGGACGTAAACGAGGCCGAAGGTAATGAGCATGGAGCTGTTAATCCTCGCCCCGATGTCCGGCAGCTTCAACAACGGCGCCAGCGTTATCCTGTAGACCGCGAGGCCTACAAGGAACATGACGATGATGACCAGGGGGATCGAATGGTAGGGGTTCAGGTCATAGAGGGTAAACAACCAGTAACTGACATACCCGCCCAGCACGATAAAGGTCCCATGGGCCACATTGAGGAACTTCATCACTCCCATGAGCAGGCCGAGGCCAAGGGTGATCAGCCCGTACAAGGCTCCCACCAGGATTCCGTATGCGATGGTCTGCCCGAATTCTCCCATAAGGTTCCTTCCCCTATTCCCGGAAAGCGAGGCCGAGGTATGCTGCCATGATGCGGCGGTCGGATCGCAGGGACTCTGAACACCCCTGAGCTTCAATGCGGCCGTGGTCGACCACGTACCCGCGGTCGGCAATGGACAAGGCGGCGTCCACGTCCTGTTCAACAAGGGCGACACTCACCTTCTTCTCTGTGTTCACCTCCTTGATGGCCAGCAGAATATGTTCAACCACAAGAGGGCTCAGTCCGAGGGACATCTCGTCGATCAGGAGAAGCCTCGGCCCGGCCATGAGAGCCCTGCCGATTGCCAGCATCTGCTGCTCTCCTCCGCTCAGGGTACCGGCGATCTGACCGGACCGCCTTTCGAGAACAGGAAAGAGGTCGAAGACAAATGGTGCGGTGGAGCGGCTGCGGTTGCGCGCCGTCTTTGTAGAAGCGCCGACCTCGAGGTTTTCCAAAACAGTCATCTCGGGGAAGAGCCTTCTCCCCTCCGGCACCATGCTGACGCCCAGGTCCACGATTTTGTGTACAGGCAACCGTTCGAGATGAACCCCGTCGAAAAGAATGCTCCCGCGTTTGGGCTTGAGCAACCCCGAGATCGACTTCATGATGGTGCTCTTCCCCGATCCGTTCGATCCTATCAGGGTGACGATCTCTCTTTCATTGATGACGAGAGAGACATCCCAGAGCGCCTGAATGTCCCCATGGAAGACATTGAGGTTGCTCACGGTCAACATATCGCCCTCTTCCCGAGGTATGCTTTGATTACCCGCTCGTTGCGGACAGCCTCCCGGGGCGGGCAGTCGGCGATCTTTGCGCCGAGCGCCAATACGATCACCCTGTCCGATATCCCCATGATCACTTTCATCACATGTTCCACAACCACAAGGCTCACTCCCGAGTTTCTGATCTTCCCTGCCATCTCCACGGCTATATCGATTTCCGCGGTATTCAAACCTGCGAACATCTCATCCAGGAGAAGCAGCTTGGGCCTTGTGGCCAGCGCGCGGGCGATCTCCAGCCTCCTGAGGTCGACCAGACCGAGGGCGTATGCAGGTTGCAGCCTCTTGTCGGATAGTCCAGTAAGCTCCAGGACCTGATCCGCCTCGGCGCGCGCCTGTTTCATACTTCCGGCGGGCGAGCTCCCGTAGGCCCTGCCCGCCGTCACGTTTTCAAGAACAGTCAATCTGTGAAATGTCCGGACCAGTTGAAAGGTTCTGGCAATTCCCCTTCGGCAGATCCTGTATGGAGCCAGCCTGGTTATATTATCGCCGCTGAACAAGATTCTGCCCGAGTCAGGCTTCATCATCCCGGTGGTCAAATTGAAGACGGTCGACTTCCCTGCTCCATTCGGACCGATCAACCCCACGATCTCCCGTTCCTCAATGGAGAAGCTCAGGTTCGCTACGGCCAGCACCCCGCCGAACCGCTTGTTCACCTCACAAAACTCTAGAAGTGCCATTTGTCCTGCCGGTAGATAAGTATTTGCTTCTATGGACGTGGATACACGAGCGGCTTTGTTTTCTGGACCTCCGGCCATACAAGTTCCGTCTTGCCATTCTGCCATTGCGTCACCACGGGGATGGCGACCTGGCGTTTTCCATTGGGTTGGAACTTGACCGGTCCGGTCACGGTCATCAAGTCGGTCGCTGCGATCGCATCTCTGACTTTTTCCCTGTCCAGGGTGCCTGCCTTCTCTATTGCCGCTGCGATGACCTGCACAGAGGCAACACCTGGTCCAATGGCGTAATTTGCGTCTTGCCCGGTCTTCTCTTTCACCTTCTCGTTGAGCTCTTTGACCCCCGGAAAGTTCAGGCTGGGAACCCAGTCAGGGGACCCTATGGTATAGTCAACGAGTCCCCCCATCTTGGCCCAGGATTGATCATCGGTCGCCCTGTTGAATATGATTGCCTTGGGACGGTAGCCAAGCTCGTTCATCTGCTTCAGCATGGTGATCGCATCCGGGGGCACCGGCGCGCCGAAAAAGACCTCTGCACCGCTATTCTTCGCCTGAAGAATGAGCTGACTCATGTCCGGGGAGAGCATCGCGTACTTTCCCTCATACACAACGGACATACCTGCTGCAGAAGCCTCCTTCTTCATGAAGCCGGCCAGTTCCGTGACAAAATGGGTCTGCTCCACCGCCATGGCAATCTTGGTGGGCTTTTGCTCTTTCGGAAGATTGTTCAGAACGCCGATAAACCCTTTTGCCGAATCGCTATTCAACTTGCCCACGGTGAAATAGTGCTTGAACCCTCGTTCAAATACCGAATCGATCGCGACAAGCATCGTAACGGCAGGCAGTTTGTTCTTCTCAAAAATGTCGGCAGTGGCGTTGATCAGGGTCGTTCCGACCACGGCGGTGGCCTTGTATCGCGAATTCAGGGCTTCCGCGCGGGCAATGGCCTTTTCCGGGTTTGTTTCCATGTCTTGAAAGACGAGTTCTATAGGTATTTTCTTGCCGTACTCCTTCACGAATACACCGCCCTGCGCATTGATCATATCCGCCCCGAGCTGATATCCCACCTTTGACGGTTGCCCGGTCAAGGCATCGGGTCCGGTCATGGAGACGAGTGCTCCAACGATAATGCTCTTGGGAGCTTCCGCCGCAAGAGAGCCGCTCGCCATGAACGCACCAATGAGTACGATCGCCAAGATCACCACACCAGTTCTTTTCATGTTCCCCCTCCTGTTAAAGGTTCACCCTTCATCGCAAGACCGCCTATATCACATTTCTCACCGCGGTCGGGCGGCTCGGCGAACCGTCCCTACCTCGACTCCTCCCGCAAGAAGGCTACCCCTGAGGATCTCGCTTGATCGCTCAACCTATCCTGAATCAATCTGCTTACCGGAAAGGATCCGGGAAGCGGCGCAAAATAGTGCGACTGCTTCCCGTCACCTCCGGCGATCACAATCAGAAACTGCTCAGGTTTGAGGGTAATCGGTATCGGACTGTCCTCCCCAAGCGGCCCCAGCAGTTCCACGAGCCTCTCCCCCCTGCTTGCGGAGGGCCATGCCGACAGAGGACGCCGCGTCTCTCTCCAGAAAGCCCTGCAAAAATCCGCCTTGCTCCAATTTGCCGAAGCAATCAGACGGGCGTGCTCCGGCCCAAGGGCGATAATCGGGCTCTGATTCAGGATCAGAGGAATGGGAGGGCCGCCCATGTTTTGCAGCGGGCTTACGATGTGACCCCACCAGCGCAAGTGTTCTTCGACGGACGCACTCCAGTGGTCCATGTTCTCCACCGGGGGATAAGCGGCCATCACCGTCACCACGCTGTCGGAATCATCGAATCCGTTCTCCACGTGGAGGGGTTTCCAGCCATCCGGCAATGCCTCCTCATTCTCCCCAAATACCCAGCACACATAGTCGGAGGGGGATGCCAGAGTCGATCTGTCGATGGAGGGAGGCCTGGATCCGCCTGCGATATATGCGGCCAGATTCATGGCATATCCGATGGATCCGTTTGCATGATGCCCTTTGCCTGCCGCTCCCTGCCCGCAGGAAATGCCGATCTCCCTCGCCACAGGGCCGTTCAGGACAATCAGCAACTGCGAGGTGCCCGAGCCGGTAAGGGCCAGTCGCAGGTTTGCATCCGAACTCAGGAAACCCTCCAGGGCGGCAATGAACACCGGAAGGTAGTGCGGCCGACAACCCGCCATCACGGCGTAAACCGCTGCCAGTTCTACGGTGAGCAACCCCATGGATGGTGGAAACTGTCCAAGGATCTCGTCGGGCTTTCGGCGTATGCCTTCCAGCATACGGTGGACGCGTTCCGGGGTTGGTGGAAGGATAGGAAGCCCGAGGGACCACTTCTCTTCCTCAAAACGGTTGTTGACGTCTTCGATGGTTCCGTAAACTTCGCACGTCCCGGCGGGATAGATCGCCCGTCCGGACAGACCGGGACCGGACGGGCGCCAGTCGGTCGCGGCTTTCAGCAGCTCGTCAAACGCATTCTCTGCCTTTTTCTTGATGTCGGACGAAGAAAGCATCCCGATCGGAGCGTCCACCGGGACAAGACACGCATCGCAGAAGCCTTCCGCCCGTGAGACGGAATTTGCAATTTCCAGGAATGGTGTTGTAACCACCGTCACTGTCGGTATGCCCAGTCTTTCCAGATTGAGCAGGTCTGAGATCAGCCACGTTGCAGACCCTGCACAGTCGCCCGGGGCTCCGATAACCATATCGGGTTGAAGCCCCTCGATCTCCGCGGCGAGTGTTCTGCTCGCTTCGACGGTGGGATCCGTCTGCCGTGTGGATGGCCTGACTTCCCATGCTCTGACGACTTCTACGTTTGGAATCCGCTCCAGAAGCAGTTCGCCGATGCGATGGAGAAGCAGATCGCCGTTTAATTTTCCGTTCCAGTAGAGAACGATGGTCTTGCCGGAAAGATCCTTGGGGTGCGGATTGACCGCTCCATTTTCAAACCGAAACGACGGCTCCGGATTTACCAGTCGCCATCTGGTGTGGGTTTCGCTCTTCCGCATCCCTCTCGACATTGGTCTATCCCCGGTGCATGCGCATAAATGACGGGAACTCACGAATCCTATTTTGTCAGTATCTGGACACTGCAGACAAGCCCGGTGAGATTATGCGTCAACCCCACCTTGGCATTGGGAACCTGCCGCTTGCCGGCCTCTCCTCTTAGCTGCCACACAATCTCCACCACCTGGGCCAGTCCCGTAGCACCGGTCGGGTCGCCCCTGGCCAGCAGTCCACCGCTCGTGTTCACGGGAATACGCCCCCCGATTTCGGTTGCCCCTTCATCGATCAACCGCCCGCCTTCACCTTTGGAGCACAACCCCAGGTTTTCATAGTGGCATATCTCCGCTATGCTGAAGCAGTCGTGGAGTTCGATCACATCCAGATCTTCCGGTCCGCAACCCGCCATCTCGTAGGCTTGCTTGGCGGCTTTGATGGTGAAACCGTGTATGCTTGTTGGGTCGTCCGGGGCATATACCTGGCTGCACAGAGCGGCTCCCGCCATCTTCACGAGTGGTTTGCTCGAGTGCCTGGCAGCGATCTCCTCGGCGCAAAGCAGCAATGCGGCCACGCCGTCACCGGTGGGGGCACACTGGTAGAGTGTCAGAGGGTCGGCAACCATACGCGAGCCGAGCACCTCTTCGAGTGTGAATTCCCTCTGGTGGTGCGAAAAAGGATTGAGAGCGCCATGCCTGTGGTTCTTCACTGAGACCTGCGCCAACTGCTCCGCTGTAGTTCCATACTCCTCCATGTGGCGCCTTGCGATCATGGCATACTTTGAGGGGAGGGAAAGCAGACCCATGGTTCGCTGTATCCTGTCTACTTCGGTTGAATCCACGATTTCGGGCCCCAGGACTCCCTTGCCCATTTTTTGAAGACCTACGATCAGGACAACGTCGTACAAGCCGGCCCCTATGGCCTGGCGTGCGATGATCATCGCCGTGGTGCCGCCGGCACATCCATTGTCCACGTTGAAAATCGGGATGCCGGTGGGTCCGAGCGGCAAGAGCACCGACTGGCCGACCGTTACCCCCATCATGACATGGCTGCAATAGGCGGCGTTCACATCCTTCCACTGAATGCCGGCATCTTTTATGGCATTGAGGCAGCATTCGGCGCCCAGATCTATGACGCTCTTCTCGTATTTCCCGAACCGCTCCATTGCGGTGCCGAGTATGACGACATTCCTCATTATAAAAGCCCTCGACGGTTCTCCGACCCGAGTCTGACCGGTCTGAATTTGTAGCTTAACCACTCTTTGCCGCTTTCATCGCGGCAAATCGGGCCGATGAGAAGCTCCATATCCATGTTGATTCTCAACTCCTCTTTGCCGGCCTCCAGTTGCGTCAGGACAAACACACCTTCGGGCAGAACGACGCGTCCGATCAAATAGGGAACACGGCCATGATAGTCAGGAGGCTTCTGATGGACTTCGGTGAAAGTGTACAATTTGCCGGCACGGGAAAGCGGCACTTCTGCAATGTTCCGGCCCGTGCAGCGGGGGCAGATCGATTGTTTCGGAAAGCACACCTCTCCGCAAGAATCGCATTTTCCCCCGATCAGGTAAGGCCCCTCCTTATCCCTGCCAACCAGGAGGGCCAGTCCACTCACTTCTTCAGCTTCACTCATGAGCGTCTATCTCCTTCCCGGCTCGCCAGGGCCTGCACAAAAGCCACTACCCGGGTGGTCGTGGTCTCCGGGTCGAAAACTTCCGCTATTCCCATTTTCTTCAGTTCCGGAATGTCGGATTCCGGTATGATTCCCCCTAAGATGATGGGAATGCCGTTCAGCCCCTTTTCCCTGAACAGTGAAGTGATTCTGGAGCACAACTCCAGGTGCGCTCCGGACAGGATGCTCAGGCCGACGACATCCACAGATTCCTGGAGCGCAGCGTTTACGATCATCTGCGGGGTCTGCCTCGTTCCGGTGTAGATTATCTCCATTCCGGCCTCGGCCAGAGCACGGGCGATGACCTTTGCTCCTGATTCATGTCCGTCCAGGCCCGGTTTGGCAATGAGCACTTTGATGGGCCTCCTGTTCATCACTCACTCCCCCCTGTGATCAAAAGACTGCCGGCGGCCGATACTCGCCGTATACTTTCCTCAACGCCGCAAATATCTCACCTTCCGTGGCATGCGCCCTCACCGCTTCCAGCACTGCGGGGACGATATTCAGATCCGCTCCCTTCTCCTTTTTCCCGGCCGCCCTGCTCAACTCGTCCAGGCTTTTTGTTACAATTTCCCTGTTCCTGGCACGTCTCATCTTCTCCAAGCGTTGGATCTGCCTCGCCTCACCCCTGGCATCGCCCTTGAACCGGGGAACCCGCACCTTTTTGTCCAGGACAAAGGTATTGACACCGATCACCTTTCTCTCGCCCTTCTCGACTTCTTTCTGATAGCGGTACTGACCTTCCGCCATTTGACTCAGGTAGAATCCGTTGTCTATTGCGGCCCTGGCGCCACCCATTTCCTGAACCCGTTCGTACCAGCACCGGGCCTTCTCCTCCACCTGGGTTGTCATGGATTCAACGAAGTAGGAACCTGCAAGGGGATCGAGGGTGCTTCCAATCTGGTTTTCGTTCTGCAGGATGTGTTTTGTGAGGCTTGCCAGACGGGCGGATTCAAAGGTGGGCAGGGCCAGAGCCTCGTCAAAGGCGGCTGCGGTTACATGGTCGATCCCGGCAAGCATCGAGGCCAGGACGTGCATGGTGCTGCGAATGATGTTGTTGAGGGGCTCCCGGGAGGTCAGCCGGTTTGCAGCGGTGTATGCGCTGATGCGGAGGGACAGGATTCGGGGGTCACGGCTCTTGAACCTCTTCTCGGCGATCCTGGCCCAGAGGCGGCGTGCGGCCCGAAATTTGGCGACCTCTTCAAAAAGGTCGTTGTCCGAGCTCATATGCAGGTCCGCACGCGGTATGTACTCTTCGGGTTTCACCCCTTTTGCCTGGGCGGCCTCCGCATAGCAGAGGAGGTTGGCGATGCCGAAGGCGACTTCCTGCGAGGCGGTACATCCTCCCCACCTCATCGTCGTGGTGCAGGACCATTGCGGCTCCCATGAGGGAACATGCCGGCACATGTAGGCCACCACGTCCGACGCAAAATCCACGGCGATCCTCGGATGAAAGATGTACGTGCCCCTGCCTGTATATTCCTTGAAAGGATCGTTCTGGATACGGATTCCCAGTTGAGAAGGCCCTAACCGGGCACGATCGCATAAGACAAGGAACAGCGAGAGCGCCCACGGGCCGATGCAGTTGCCGACGGTGCCTGTCTTGAGGCCGGTGAGCGGGATGGACTGCAAAGCCCTCTCCAGGTCGGCGACCGTGTCCACTGCCAGACCCACCTTGCCGACCTCCCCTTGCGCCAGCGGGTCATCCGAATCCAGCCCGAGCTGCGTGGGCAGATCGAGCGCCAATCCGATGTCCCTGGAACCGGCGGCATAAAGCTGGCGAAAGCGCTTGTTCGCACTCTCCCCTGAACCATACCCGGCATAGAAACCCAGGGGAGAACGAAAGGCACGGTAGCCTAAAGGATCAATTCCGCGTGTGAAGGGGTACTGGCCCGGAAACCCGATGTCTTCATGATAGTTCAAATCAGCGGTCTGGAGTGGCGTGTAGATTCGTTCCGTGATCAGTTCCCCGCTGCCTGACGCGAACTCGGCCTTGTTTTCCTTTACCTTGGCCAGCTTGTCTTTGACCGTGCCATTTTCCCATTCGGAAAGTCTGGCCCGCAATTCCTTCAGAAATCCGTCATCGTACATTGCAGAACCTCACGCTTTCTCAGCCCCCAATCGGCCTGGTGTGCTCTTTCCAGTATGGTCTCCTCAACTCCCGCCGGAGAACCTTTCCTTGCGGGTTCCTGGGCAAATGGTCCACAAAATCGACGGACCGGGGCTTCTTGTATCCGGCGAGACGTTCCCTGCAAAATTCGATAATCTCTTCCTCTGTAGCGGTGAATCCCGGTTTCAGGACTACCGCTGCCTGGACGGCCTCCTGCCACTTCTCATCCGGCACACCGAAAACGCAAGCCTCCAGCACGGCGGGGTGTTCATTGATAACCCCCTCGACTTCACTGGGGTAAACGTTGAGGCCGCCGCTGATGATCATTTCGCCCTTGCGATCCATCAGGTAAACGTAGCCGTTCACGACCTTGCCGATATCGCCTGTGTGTATCCAGCCGTCGACCAGTTTGGCGCTCGTTTCTTCCGGACGGTTCAGGTAGCCGATCATGGCATGGTCGCTCTGGACTACGACCTCCCCGACATCCCCTTCCATCACTTCCTTTCCATCATCGCCGACGATCTTCAGCTTGACCATCGTGTAGGGCCTTCCCACGGAAGCCAGGGGGGCAGTCTCTTCGGGGTTTCCTTCCGTCACGTGCTCTTCCCTGCGAAGGCAGCATATGGTAAGCGGCACTTCACTCTGCCCATAGTTTTGGATGAACACGCTGCCGAAAATCCGAATCGCCTGCCTGAGCTTGTCCGTTGCGATCGGAGAGGCCCCATAGATGATGGAGTGCACTTTTCTGAAGTCGTATTTTCCGATGTCCGGATGGGCGATATAGCGGTTGATCAAGGTGGGTATTGTCTTTATTACGGTGACGCTTTCCTTCTCGATCAGCGGAAGCACGGTCTCGGTATCGAAGCCGGGCGTGATCACGTGGGTCGTCCCTCTCATCCAGCAGGGCAGGACAAAGGAGGAGACCGCGTGATAAAGGGGCTGCAGCCCCAGAAACACGTCGTCGGAATTCAGCTCGGGCAAAATATCCAGCAAGATATTTCGGGCGACCAGCAGGTACGAATCACGCGCCCACATAATGCCTTTCGGTTTCCCGGTGGTTCCGGAGGTGAAAACGATGTGGCCCAAATCCCGGTTGTCCACCCCTCTTTCGGGCTCCGTCGTTCCCGCTCCTGAGAGAATTTTCTCATAGTCGAGCCACCCCTCCGGGGTTTCTGAGACCGCCACGAAATTTTTCACCCCGGGTATTCTGGATCTGTCCGGGAGCAGGGAAATGTACTCCTTCCCCACGATCAGGATGCCGATTTCCGCATGATTGATCTGGTATTCGAAATCCGCGGTACTGATGCGGGGAGAAAGAATCACGTCGACCGCGCCGATCTTGTGCTTTGCGAACATGGTCTCTATGTACTGGGGGCAGTTGCCCAGGACCGTCCCTATCCGGTCGTTCCGGTTCACGCCGAGATCCAGAAGCCCGTTGGCCAACCGGATGGCTCGTTCGTTGACCTCCCTGAACGAGAATCTCGCATCGCCGTATACGATGGCCGTTTTGTGTGCATAATACTCTGCATGGCGGCTGATGATCGTTTTTACGTCCATGGATTTTCCAGTTTTTCAGCAATCCGCAAGGCGGTAAACCCTGACGGCGGTATCGTGAAACAGCGCTGCGCGCTCTGTCGCGGAGAAACCTTCACAAATGCGCTTAAAGACGTTCCACAACACCGTGTATGAATAGGAGACCCTGTCGACCGGGAAGTTGCTCTCGAACATGCATCGGTCGGCTCCGAAAGCCTCGATACAGAAAAGGAAGAAGGGTTTCATCGTCTCCGCCAACTCCGCCGAGTTCGAAGGTTTCACCCGCTCATGCCACCCGAAACCGCAGCGTGGCATGCCAAGACCGCCCAGCTTCACGACCACGTTGGGGCAGGAGGCAAGCCCCTTCATGCCTCTTTCCCACTCATGGAATACCTCCCTGGATCTTCCGGAGTATGGTCCAACCCCGAGCACCCCTCCGGTGTGATTGACGACAATGGTCGTATCAGGGTATCTTCTTGCCAGTTCCGCCAGCTCCATCAACTGGGTGTGGTACTGCCAGGCGTCGAAGTTCAAGCCGTACCTTTTCAGACAGGCAAATCCCTCCCGGAATCTGCTCTCCGCCATCATGCCTTTGCCCTTGCCCATGGAAAGGATCCGGGGATCGCTGTCCCAGGTGCACGACTGCCGGACACCTCGAAAATGACCGGTGCTCGCGGCAATGTGAGCCTCAAGCACCCGGGCCGCGCCGGCCCCGAGGGTGAGATCGGCCCACCCTACGATGCCGGCTGCTATGGCCGCCAAGCAGTCCTTTCCCTTCCCGCACTGCGCCGCAATGGACTCTGCAAATTCCGTCTCGCCCACGGCCCGCATCTCTTCGGGTCCATGGGTTCTGTACATGGCGCCGCACTCGACGAACACGGTCTTTACCACCCTGTGCCCGCCCGAGACATCCTTCAGGAATTCGCCTGCGAGATATCGCCCCCGATCTCCGGGCCCGTCCCAGAGATGGTGGTGCGGATCGCAGATCTGCAGATCCGGATCCAGCGGCTTTTCTTCCGCCACCCTCAGCCATGCTTCATGGTACCCGGGGGCCGACATCATCCCTCTATAACCCCTCGGCTGCCTTTTTCAGGTTCAACTTCTCCAGTGTCTCAGGCTTTGGTTTGCCTGTTTCCCGGTCCCATCCCATGCACTCGTAGAAATCCTTTATCAGGTCTCTCAGATAAGGTGCCACGGTTTTGCCTTTTGCCGGTCCTTCCGCCGGAGCCTCCATGAGACGCTCTCCGATGTCCAGGTCGCTCTCTATGGTGAGGCCGCGCTTCATGTTAAAGATGCGCTCCAAGGTGATTACCCTGTGCGCGATATCGAGGGTCTCCTCCCAGGTAAACTCTTTCCATCCGGTAATCGCCTCTATGGCAGGGGGGATCAGGTAAGTGGCTTTTGTATCGTTTTCCGCCATGGTGCCCAGCAGGCATTGGCCATAGCAGTCGTCCCACATCCTTCTCAGCATCGACTTTGCCGTGATCGAAGCCAGGCCATCGGTGGTAAAGCGGGGAGTGCGACTGTCAAATCCCAGGTCGAACTGAGGAAACACGTCATTGGAGAAACCGCCCTGCCAGCATGCTCCGGCGCCGGAAGTGACCTGCCCGAGCATAACCCCCCAGGCCGTCCGCCAGTCGTGCATATTGTACCCGGCGCCCTTGACGTGAATGATGTACTTGGATGCATCTCCACCCAGGATTTCAGCCGCTTTTTTCACGCCTTCGGCAAAGATCCTGCCGAAGCCCTCCCTTTTGGTGATCTTCATAAGAAGCGCTTCGGCCGCTTCGGCATTGCCCCAGTTGAGTTCAAGCCCGTCGGTCTGTTCCTTTGTCAGGAGCCCCCTTTCGTACATCTCGAAGGCGAGGCCCAGACACACCCCCGGTTCCGCGGAATCAAACCCGAGACGGTCGTTCAGATCGAGCAGATAGAAGACGGTTCCCGGTTCCGTGATGCCGACGATGCCCGCAGCGCCTTCTCTTCCTTCGGCGCCGCCGCCGGGAGTCAGTACGTAGCCCTTATGGGGGCCGCTAGTAATCTCCGCCCTGTAGCAGCAGGCGACCGGGCAGCACCAGCAGGCAACGTGCCTCGTATTAAAGCTCTCGTGGATGGAACCATACATCCTGCCAGCCCACTCCATTCCCTCCACGGGGTGGAGCATATTCTTGTAAGTCGTCCATTGCGCAAAGAGACCGAAAACCTCTTTTCCGCCCCCTGCGCTGATGCCTTCCAGCTTGTGGCAGTTGTAATAGACGAGCGGGGCCATGCCCTGATCGAACGCGATGCGGTACCATTCCCTCGCTTGTTCCAGGAGCTTCTTGGGGTCGGCGATCGGGATGATGCCGCTGCCCTTCACGGCTATCGCCTTCAGCTTTTTGGACCCCATGATCAGCCCGTTTCCTCCCTTGCAGAACATATGATGCTTGTCATTTCCAATGCCTGCTCCATGAATGAGGTTTTCCCCTGACGGCCCGATAGCCGCCACGCACACATCGTGGGCGCCGACCTTGGCCTTGATGGCATCCTCGGTATCATGGGTGTCCTTGCCCCAGAGCCAGGAAGCATCTCTGATCTCCACCTCGTCATCGCAGATCCAGAGGTACACGGGCTTCTTTGACGCTCCCTGTACAATGATCCCGTCATAGCCGGCAAATTTGAGGTAGGTTCCCAGGAACCCGTGGGAGTGGGAATCGCCGATGGTATAACCGGTATTGGCATTGAGGGTTACAGCCGCCATGTCGGACGCGCATGGATAAAAGGTCCCGGTCATGGGGGCCGTCATGAAGATGATTCTGTTCTCCGGGTCCAGCGGCCTGGTATCGAGGGGCAGCTCGTCGTGCAACAGCTTTACGGCCAGCCCGGTAGCGCCGACATATTGTCGGAGTATTTTGGGGTCAGGCAGATCCTCTTTGGTCACTGACCCGTTCGTCAGATCCACTCTCAGAATCTTGCCGACATATCCTCCTCCCCGGGCAGGTTTTCTTCTCTCCGTCGATCCGGATGATCTCTTGCCTTGCCTCGCCATATCGGCCTCCTTCACCCAATCCGTTCATCCCATCTTCTGGCTCATCGCCTCTATTTGCCGCTGCCCGCACCCCGGGAGCGCGCCGGATCGGTCCCCGGGGCTATTCCTTTTGCACGGATAGCGTGTCCCTGTACATCTCAAGCAACTTGTCGCTTAAGGAGATCCGTTTGGAGTCGCTAATGTCGTTCGGCGTACCGTAGACCAGCGCCTTTGCCTGGCAGAACTCCACGCAAGAGGGTTTGCCCCCGCAGAGGTCACATTTAATGGCGACGCTGTCCACGAAACCCATGGCTCCGAAAGGGCATGCGCCGAGACACATCTTGCAGCCCGTACATTTGCTCTTCGTGACCTTCACGACGCCCGTTTCCGGGTTCCTGGATATCGCCCGGCTTGGACAAACAGAGCCGCAGTAAGGGAGTTCGCACTGCATGCACACCACCGGGTTGAAAAAAGCTGCATTGTCGTAGCGCATCACTTTCAAACGTGCGTGCGAGATGCCTACCGCTCCATAGTGCACCAGCGAACAAACCGCTTCGCACATCCGACAGCCGATGCATAGATCCGCATTCACGATGAGCATCTTTTTCATTGAGATTGGGCCTCCTCTCTTCTTCCCTCTCAAGCAGGGCACAGGCAATCACTCCTTGAATATTCCCCGAAAAAAAATCTCCTCGTACGTGCCACACAGCTCGTCGGCCGATTCCGGCCTCCCGTTGTCGAACCAGTTGAAGGTCCACCGACACATGCCGATAAGGGCAAAGGCCGCAAAGGTCTTGTTTATTTTCTTACTCTTGCCCGATGCCTCCAGTTCGGAAATGCTGTCGCGGAGAAGATCGAAGAACCTTCTCCAGGTTTGGTTAATGATCTTCCGGTGCTCCGGGCTCAGTTTCCCGACCTCATGGACGAGCACCCGTTGCGAAGCATCTCTTGCCATGCTCGCCTTCGTGTATTCCCTGATGAGGTAGGCAAGGCGCTTCTCGGGGGCTTTAATTTTCTCGGCAGACTCGATGATCGGGATCAGATCTCTTTTGAGGTTGCGCTCATGGATGAAGAAAAGGAGTTCTTCTTTGCTCTTGAAATAATGATACAGGCCGGCTTTCACAAGATCGAGGGATTTGGCAATCTTCGACATGGGAGTCTGGTCATAGCCATCCCTGATGAACAGCTCCATCGACTTTTCGTAAATTTCTTCTCGTCTGTCCACTGCCGCCCTGACCTCCCCCGGTCCCTTTCTCGTTTGCGATGAACGTTGCTCCTGGAGAAAATACTTACCGGCCGCACGGTCAGTATTTTCTCCGCTTCTTTCCCTGTTGTCAAGGTTGTTTTCTTCGACTTCTCGACATCGACTTCTCGACATTGACACTCATGCCGCATGTCTGGTAAGGATGGTCCTCTCAAAAAGAAGCGTTCATGCTATCGGAGGAAAACATGGGTCTTATGTACGGATCCGGCAGTTTCACAAGGTATCTGGTCGACGGCGCAATTCCCGAGGACTATCTGGAGGAATTCCCGAGGAGAATTTCCAAATTTGCTTTCCGGAATATCGATCCTTCTTCCGAGCAGGAGCGTTCGTTCGGCTGGGTCAATATCATGGATATGTTCGACAGCCGGTTTCGCGGGATGGAATTCCTCAAAGAACCCTGTATCGCCATGTCGTGGCGCGTGGATGTGAGGAAAGTTCCTTCAAAGGCGCTGAAGCAGGCCTGCAGGGAAGCAGAGGAAAAGATCAAGGAGGCGGAAGGGCTGGAGTATATCGCAAAAGGGAGACGCCAGGAAATCAGGGACGCCATGCAGCGGGAGCTCATTCGAAGGGCCATTCCCCGGTCCCGGACTCACGACATGATCTGGAATCTTCGCACCTGCATGCTCCTTTTCGGCTCTACCAGCAACAGCATATCGGATGAATTCGCGCAGTTTTTTTCTGAATGCTTCGGCCTTCAACTGAAGGTCATCTTTCCCTATTCCAATGCGGCACGACTGCTTGAAAAAGAGGGCATGGATCCCACCCTTCTCGAATCCCTCTATCCTTCCCTGGCGGAGGTGAAGTAAGATGCAAGTCATTGACCGGGCACGAGACTATGGATTTCTGGGGCGTGAATTTCTCGTCTGGCTCTGGTACAAGAGCAGGACGAACGAAGGAAGATTTGACCTGGCGGAAGACGGGGAGGCGGAACTGCTGTTTGACTGCCGCGTCGTTCTCCAATCAGAGGAAGACGGCACAGAGAAGGTCGTATGCCTGGGGGAAAAATCTCATCTACGGGAAGCCCGCTTTGCCCTCACCGAGCATAAAACCGTCACCGAAGCCACGCTGAAACTGATCATCGGCGACGATGAATGGTCCTTTATCCTCGACTCCACCTGGATGAATTTCAGATCCTTCAAAACACCCAAGGTGATGCAGGACAATGACAAGGACCCCGAAGGTCTTTTCTACGAGAAATTCCAATTGATTGAAAAGGCCCTCTCCGCCATGGATTCCATTTACGCTTCCTTCATAAAGATCAGGCTGTCTCCGGAGTGGTCGGCAGAGGAGCTTCCGGCCCTGCTCAAATGGATCAAGGAAGGGAAGTAGACGGCCGGGGCTTTGTCCTTGACAGGATCGCCCGCTTCACCATATTGTGAAATCATTCAGGTGCCAACGCTCAATAGGGAATCCCGTGAAAGACGGGAGCGGTCCCGCCGCTGTGATCCTCCCCCGAAATCAACGGGGAAGCAGCCTGCAGGCACTTTGCTGGACTGAGCCACTGTCCGGTTGAGCCGGATGGGAAGGTGGTCCTGCAGGAGGGGAGAGCCAGAAGACCTGCCTGAACATGAGATTCGGTCCCCCCCGGGGTATGCTTAGGGGCGGCTGAAGGATATGGGGATCAAGTAAACTGGGTGCAATCCTTAAATCCGGATATCAGGATTTAAGGATTTTTTTGTTTTATGAACCGAGAAGAAATCTACCGTCTTGAAGAGGCAGCAGGAAGGAAATTCACGATCCTGCTTGTACTCCTCATTGCAGCCGCCGCGGGCTCCATTTTTCTGGCGACTCTGCTGGGCAAGGCGGAGATTCCGGCTCGAGGGGTTGCCGACGTGATCATGGAGGCGATCGGCATCAGGGACGATTTACCGACCGACTCCACGTGGCGGCTCATCGTCCTGGACATCCGGCTGAGCCGCATTTGCCTCGGCATGCTGGTTGGGATCGCCCTTGCGGTCGCAGGAACGGTATTTCAGGGGGTTCTTCGAAATCCGCTGGCCGACCCCTTTACCATCGGCGTGTCCACAGGCGCGGCCTTCGGCGCTTCCCTGGCCCTCTTTCTGGGCGGCGGGTCGGTCCAACTCGTCGGGTTCGGCCTTGTCCCACTCGCATCCCTTGCCGGCGCCATGATCGCTCTCATTGCCGTGGTGACGCTGGGCAAGGTCAATGGCCACCTGAGGCGGGACACCATGGTTCTTGCAGGAATCGTTGTTGCCACTTTTCTGTCGGCGCTCATCTCCCTGCTGAAGTCCCTGGATGAGGAATCCGTGGCGAGCATCGTCTTCTGGGTCATGGGCAGTTTTCAGGGAAGGGGATGGGACCACCTGCTCCTCGCACTGCCCTATGCAGCCGCAGGATTGATCATCATCTGGACCTGCTCCCGGGAACTGGATATCCTCAGCATGGGAGACACCCAGGCGAAGCTCCTCGGTGTTCATGCGGAAAGAGCCAGGCTGCTCCTGATGATCGGCGCAAGCCTCATCACGGCAGCAGCCGTATCGGTTTCCGGGGTGATCGGATTCGTGGGGCTGATTATGCCCCACTTGATGAGGATGATCGTTGGAGCGGAGCATCGGAGACTCCTGGTTCTCTCCGGATTGGCAGGCGGCCTGGCACTCGTCTGGTCCGATGTGCTGGCGCGGACCATACTTCCGGGAGGCGAGGAATTGCCCGTGGGGGTTGTCACCGCCCTGATGGGAGGCCCCTTCTTCTGTTTTCTTCTGAAGAGGAAAAGAGGGTCTGAAACATGATCGAGGCGGCTTCCCTGGCCTGCGGGTATGGAAACAAGGATGTCCTGAAGGATATTCACTTTCGAGTCCGGCCCGGTGAATTCGTGGGAATTCTGGGGCCTAATGGAACCGGGAAATCGACCTTTCTTCTCACCTTGGGGGGGGTACTGCCATACCGGAGCGGAAGCATCAGGATCAGTGGAGAAGAAATCGCGGAGAAGGGCCAGGGATGGAGAGCGAAGAGGATTTCCTCTGTTCAGCAAAGATCGGAGATCTCCTTTCCTTTCAAGTGTCTCTCCGTGGTGCTCATGGGCAGGTATCCCTACCTTTCCCGCTGGGGAGGATACTCCCCTGCGGACCGGGAAGCCGCGCTCCAGGCCATGGAGGATACCGGGACAATTCATCTGGCCGAAAGGATGATTACAGAGGTTTCCGGTGGCGAAGCCCAGAGGGTCATCATAGCAAGGGCACTGGCCCAGCAAACCGACCTGCTCTTTCTGGACGAGGCCACTTCAAACCTCGACGTTTCAGGCAAGATCCGGATCTTCGACCTCCTGAGGCGAAAGAACTCCTCAGGAACAACCATCCTGTGCGCCATGCATGATCTCAACCTGGCGGCGCTCTACTGCAGGAGACTGATATTCCTCAAGGCCCGGGGTATCGTGCTGGACGGGCCCACGGAAGAGACATTCAAGGATGAAACCTTATCGAAGATATATGAAACGGATGTTCGGGTGTGCAGGCATCCTGTCACGAACGATCCGCAGGCCCTTTTCGTGCCCGGCCCGGATCATCGGCCCGGCCCTGATGCTGGGGGGACTGCTTCTCCCCTTCAATGCCCTGGCCGGTGAGACCGCGATCACGGACGATTTCGGCAACCGGGTTGCACTCCCCATGCCTGCAAAGAGGATCATTGCGCTCTATGGCGCGTTCAACGAGATCCTGGCTGCGATGGGGCTGGAGGAAAGAATAGTAGGGAGGACAAAGGCGGATTCCCTGCCCCCGTCCATTGTCTCCAAGCCGTCCATCGGGACTCACATGAGGCCCAATATCGAGGTGGTTTTGTCCCTGAAGCCGGACCTTATCATACAATCCGCCGGCCGTAAGGAAGGGGCAGTGATGGTGGACCAACTGCGAAAAGAGGGGCTGTCCGTTGCGGTCTTCAACCCGAACAGTTTCGAGTCCCTTTTCTCCGTGATCAGGAGACTTGGAATCCTGACCGGCGAGGAAGCCCCTGCCGAAAGACTCATTGGATCCCTGGGCCGGAGGTTGTCCGTGGTGGAGGCCCGCCTCCGCGGCGTGGAATCCCGGCCAAGCGTCTTTTTCGAGGTGCGCCACACGAACCTGCTGGCCGCCGGCCGCGGATCGATCGTCAATGAAATCATCGAAAGGGCGGGTGGGCGAAACTGCATCGAGCTTGACAAGAAGATGGCGCGGATTGGAATGGAAACCCTGATCGAAACGAACCCCGAAGTTTACGTGGTCCAGAAGGGTCCGATGAATCAGAATCCCTCATTGCCTTCGGAAAGGGACCATTTCAAGGTGCTCGATGCCGTGAAGAAGAAGAGAATCCTCATGGTGGATGAGCAGATCTATTCGAGGCCCGGGCCCAGATCGGTTAAGGCGGTGGAATCGCTTGCTCCGTTCCTGCATCCGGAGAGGTTCCGGTAGGGGTATTGGTCATTTTGGCATTGATCATTGATCATCCCTAATCAAAGACAAGTTCACCATTCTTGCGCAGTGTGCTGAAGAACTCAATGCTTGCAGGTTGCTCAAAAATGTCCAGATGCAAGGCGCCCGAAATCCTGAGGAGTGAGGCGTACACTTTAGTACGCCGCAACGACGAAGGATGAGGGCAACGCCGCAGATGGGCGTTTTTCAGCAACCTGACAGGAGATCGACATGAACGAATACGGAACACTATACGGCATCGGCGTCGGCCCGGGGGACCCGGAATTGATTACCCTTAAGGCAGTGAAGATCCTGCAGAGAGTGTCCTGCGTGTTTGCAGCCGCCTCGCCCAGGAACAGCCATTCCCTTGCCGAGAAGTCAATTTCTCCTCACCTGAGGGAAGACACCCCGGTGGTGCGTCTGAATTTCCCCATGACCAAGAATCGGGCTGAGCTGAAAGAGGCATGGAGGGAGAACGCTCGAAAGATCATGGAAGTGGTCGGGGCAGGCAAAGACGCAGCGCTGATCACCCTGGGCGACCCCATGACCTACAGCACGTTCGGATACATGATGCGCACCATGAGCGAGGAAAACCCTGGTGTACCTATCCGGATCATCCCCGGCATAACCTCTTTTCAAGCTGCCTCCGCTGCAACAGGATGGGTTCTGGCAGAAGGAGAAGAATCCTTCAGCGTGGTCTCGGGCGCACTGGGGGCGGAGCGACTCACCGACGTGATCGAACACACGGACACGGTGGTGATTCTCAAGGTCTATCGTCACTACAAGGAGATTATGGAAGCCTTGAAGAGACTGGATCTGAGCGGGAAGTCAGTCCTGGTATCCCAGTGCGGACTGAAGGATGAGAAAATTGTATGGAACCCCATGGATAATGTCAACGGACTCCCGCCATATCTCTCTCTCCTTCTCATCAGGAAGAAAAAGAGATGAAGAGGGTCCCCCTCCCTGCCCTTATCCTGCTTATCGGTCTCCTCGCCCTTTGCGTGCTTGCGGCGGTTTTTCAGAATCCCACGGGAACCTTCCTCCTCGACCCCGACAGACTCCTGAATAGAGTGATATGGCCTCTCGTGAGACTCTCTTTCTTCATCTCCATCGGGCTCTTTGCAGCACTCATCGTGGAAGGGGCCGGATGGACGAACCGCCTGGCAATTCTCGCCCGCCCGTTCATGCGTTGGGGGCATCTTTCCAATCAAATTGGCAGCGCCTTCACCACATCCTTCTTCTCGGGAGTCTCGTCGCTCGCAATGCTGGCCTCCTTTCACCGGGAAGGAAAAATGGGGAAAAAAGAGGTAATCCTGGCCGTGCTTCTGGATACCTTTCCCTCCTATTTTCTTCACCTGCCCACCACCTTTTTCATCATCCTGCCCCTGGTGGGAAAGGCCGGTATCATTTTTCTCCTGGTCACTCTTGCCGCCGCACTTCTCCGGTTCGGAACAGTACTTGTGTACACCCGTCTTACGCTCCCGGCACAGGAGTCGCCTCTTACGGCAGAAAGGTCCGGGAGCAAAAACTGGAGTGTGCTTTTCCTGGGCGCCGTGAAAAGGCTTTCCACGCGTCTGGCCCGGATTCTTCTCATCGTTGCGCCTGTCTATATGATCATGCTTCTTGTTTCGGATCTTGGTTTTTTTGATTGGATAAGAACGAGCGTTGCACTGGGAATCGGCGAGAATCTGTTCCCGGTGGAAGGAATTTCCGTCGTCATTTTCAGTCTACTTGCAGAGGCGACTTCGGGATACGCAGCGGCGGGCGCAATGCTGGAATCAGGAACCCTCACCATCCCTCAGACCGTGCTTGCCCTGATTGCAGGACAGATCATAGGCGCGCCCTTGAGGGCGCTTCGGCATCAACTCCCCTACTACATGGGAATTTTCAGCCCGGGGGTGGGGATCACCCTCATTGCGGCAAGTCAGTGCTTTAGAATAGTGAGTCTTGTCGTAGCAGCCGGGCTGTTTCTGTTGATCGTATAGCGCAAAGGGCAAGGCGCAGACTAATTTTTCTTGCACTAATTTTTCTTGCCGTGTTACCGCCGAGTCAATATGACAAATTTTTCTTGCCGTTGACTCTGGTGGGACGTTCCATTATGATGCACCCGACGTGGCAACTCAAACCTTTAAGCACAGGGAGAAAGTGCTCCATGCACCCCATAGCCTCTGAAGAGACCTTTTCGGACGGACAACTGATCTTCAAGGAGGGCAGCCCCGGAGACTGGGTATACGTGATCCTATCGGGCGCCGTGGAGATCACCAAGGAAGTCGAGGGCAGAAAACTCGTCATCGAGGTGTTGAAGGAAGGGGAGGTCTTCGGGGAACTCGGGTTTCTCGGAGGAATAAAGAGGACGGCGGCTGCCAGGGCAGTCGGGGAAACCATGCTGGGCGTGATCGATCGGACCTTCCTGGACAGTGAATTCAACAAGCTCACTGCCGAATTCCGCTCCATCCTGAACGCGGTAGTCCTCAGATTCAAAAAAATGATGGAAGAGCGGATTTCCCAGTTTCCCTACAGAACGGATCCCCGCTGCAATAAGTCCGTTGCCCTCACCTACAAGGACCGCCAGTCATTCGTGAACGCCTGCATGGGGAACATCAGTGCGAAAGGACTCTTTGTGCGGACAGATCGCCCTCTGACACAGGGCGAAAGCTTCTTCCTGAAGCTGCAGCTTCCGGATGTTCCGCAGCCCCTGATCATACCATCGCAGGTGGTCTTGTGCCGGAACCCCGGCGAACAGGCCGAAAAAGGCCCTCCCGGTATGGCTGTCAAGTTTCTCGAGATAAGCCCCAAGGATGACGAGGTAATCAAGAAATTCTTCCAGGAACTCCTGGGAAGGAAGCCGGCGTGAGATGAAAAGAACGGGGTTCATGTTTCCTTTAGAGGCCTGCCTGCAAATGGGCTACCGCTGTGGCTTCTTTTATTTTATCAGGCTGCCCGCGGCCGGGCGGTCGTGGACCGGAGGAGGGGGATAGATCCTGCTCCGGAACGACGGACAGAGGCCATGGGCAAAAAAGCTCATGGCCTTTTGATTTTTTCGATCATGGAGGTGAAAGGAATATGAGATGGGAGTCTATGTACGAGGAAAAGAAGACGACGCTGGAAAACGCGCTCAAGGCTGTGAAGCGGGGCGCCAAGGTATTCCTCGGATCAGCCTGCGGGGAACCGAGTCATCTGGTGCAGGGCTTGATTGAACGGGCCGGCAGGCTCCACGATGTCCAGATCCTGCATTTCGTGACACTCGGAGACGCGCCTTACACTGAAAAGCGGTTCGACAATCGCTTTCGCCACAATGCATTCTTCGTGGGCCCCAGTACAAGGGAAGCGATAAACCAGGCCCGTGCCGATTACACTCCTATTTTCATCTCCGAAATCCCGGATCTCTTTCGCAGAAAAATCGTGCCGATCGACGTCGCGCTCGTCCAGACCTCCCCTCCCGATCCCTATGGGTTTGTGAGCCTGGGGATTTCCGTGGATATCACGAAGGCGGCTGTGGAATCTGCCAGGGTTGTCATTGCCCAAGTGAACCGGAATATGCCCAGGACCATGGGAGACAGCCTTATTCCTATTGAAAAGATCGACCACCTGGTTGAAAAAGACGACCCGCTCCTGGAGTTTCCTTATCCGATTCCCGACGAGGCGGGGAAAACCATTGCCAGGAACGCGGCGAGGCTCATCAGCGACGGCGATACGCTGCACATCGGATACGGCCATCTCCCCTATGCCGTGCTGCAGTTCATCCATGGCAGGAAAGATCTGGGCGTTCACACGGAGGTCCTGTCGGACGACTTCATCGATCTCATCGAGGAAGGGGTGATCACAGGGGAGAAAAAGACCTTCCACCCCGGAAAAGTCATCTGCAGTTTCTGCATCGGCACACAGAGGGTTTACGACTATGTCAGGGACAATCCGCGAATCGGCTTCTATCCGGCAGAGGTGGTGTACAACCCCATGACGATCGCAAGGAACGATCGCATGGTCTCCATCGGAAGCGCACTGGAGGTGGATCTGAGCGGTCAAATCTGCAGCGAGTCCAAAGGGCATCACTTCTACAGCGGCATAGGAGGGAGACTGGATTTCATTCGTGGAGCTGCCTTGTCCAAAGGAGGGAAATCCGTGATCACCCTCCCTTCCACAACCAAGGACGGTCTTACTTCAAGGATCGTGGCCAATCTTCAGGAGGGGGCCGGGGTGGTAGCCACAAGAGGAGACGTGAAGTATGTGGTGACCGAGTACGGGATTGCTTATCTGCACGGGAAAAGTGTGAGGGAAAGGGCTATGGCGCTTATCAATATCGCGCATCCGAAGTTCCGAAGAGATCTTCTGGAAGCGGCGAAGAGGCATGCCTATGTCTATCCCGATCAGACTTTCATCCACTCAGAAAACCATGCCTATCCGGACGAGGAGGAGGGTTCGGCAACCCTTTCGAACGGCACGGCTATAACCATTCGCCCCATCAAACCCACGGATGAGGTGCAACTTCAGGACTTCTTCTACTCCCATTCGAAGGAGACGATCTATTTGAGATACTTCCGAACCGTCAGGAGCATGCCCCATTCCACGGCCCAGGCCATGGTAAATGTGGACTATAAGAATCACATGGCCTTTGTAGCCACTATCGGTGAGATCGGCCTGGAACGGATCATCGCGGTTGCGCGCTATGCAATCGAAAAGGAGAATTCAGGTATGGTGGAGGTAGCCTACACCACCCACGAAGATTACCAGGGACTCGGACTTGGGACCATGCTCCAGGAACGGTTGGAGGCCTATGCAAAGCGGATGGGATTTCGCGGAGCGGTCGGATATCTTTTCGAGGACAATATGGCCATGCTGAAGACCTTTTCAAGAAAAGGGCAGTACCAGGCGGAGATTCTGGAAGACGGGATCTTGAGGGTATGGCGGTATCTTAACGGCGAGGGAGCAGCGGATAGTACAGTTAATAGTTAATAGTAACTGATAACCATTAACTATTCATTCATCTTAAACACCTTACTTACCGGTAAGTAAGGCCGTTGACGCCTTGATGTTTGCGTGCTATCGTCATGCCTCCAAATACCGAACATAGCAGGATCTTTCAGGAATGAGCGGCAGGAAAAACAACAAAGGCGTGGACGAGCAGACCGCCAGGAGGGCGCTCCTGGTTACCGCCACGGCGCTTTTTGCGAAAAAAGGGTATGCCAGCGTTTCCGTGAGAGAGATCGTGGAGTCGGCCGGCATGACCAAGCCCATGCTCTACTACTATTTCTCGAACAAGGAAGGCCTGTTCCGTTCCATTCTCGATTGGGGAGCCGATATCCAGGAGGAAATCCTCTTGAAGGCGACCACGAGCAGTGGAACGGTTCTGGACAGGCTGAACCTTCTTTATCACAGCACCTACGAGCGCGTTCTGGAGCACATGGATTTCTTCAGGCTGATTCACAACCTGATTTTCGGACCTCCACAGGGTGCGCCAAAATACGATCTCGAGGGCTACCACAAGAGAATGATGGAGGCCATCAAGACCATCTACCAGGAGGGGGTCGAAAAAGGTGAAGTGAGGAGAGAAGACCCGGATCTGGTGGCCGCTCTTCTCATGGGTCTGATCGATTTCTGTTTTCACACGGTGTTTCTCTATCCTGAAAACGAAAACACTGAAAGGCCCGAGCGGTTGTTGCGACTCGCTTTCAAGGGCCTTCAGCTGCATGAGGCGGATCAATGAAAAGGCGGTTTTTCCACACGGCGATGCCGGTTCTTGTTCTTCTCTGGGCCGCTTCGGGTCTGGGCTGCAACCGTTCGGAGAGCAGCACCACACCCGAGAAGAACGGCAAAGAGGAACAGAAGAGATTGATACAGGTCTCGGTCCAGACGGTGGAACCTTCACCCATTCGGGACATCCTGGTCCTGCCTGCCCAGACTGAAGCCTGGCAGGATGTAAGGGTGGCCGCAGACACCGGCGGCCGGGTGGATTGGATCGGGCCTCGGGAGGGACATCAGGTCAAAAAGGATCAGCTTCTGGCCAGGATCGACGTCGCTGCGCACAAGGCCGCGCTCGACCGGGCAGAGGCCGCATTCAAGCTGGCTGAAGAACTCTACGAACGTCGACAGAAACTCCATGAGCGCAAGATCATCAACCAGGAAGATCTGGATAGAAGTCTGACCGAGCGTATCCTTGCCCAGGGAAATCTCAGGCAGGCGCGGATCGAATATGAACGGGGTTTCACACAAGCCCCGATCAGCGGATTCGTCAACTACCTCTACGTGGATCAAGGCGAGTTCGTGGACAAGGGGAAACCGCTCCTTGATCTGGTGGACGTGGAAAAGATCAAGATCAACGTGGACATGCCCGAGCTCGATGTGCGCTTTATCCAATCGGGGCAAGCTGCGAAGGTCACGGTGGACGCCCTTCCCGGCTCGGAATGGACCGGCACCGTCGACTTTGTCTCCTTCAAGGCAGACCCAGGCACCAAGACCTTTCAGGTTCGGGTTGTCATCCCCAACGCGGACCATCGGGTGAGGCCGGGGATGATCGCAAGAGTCGCCTTCCTGCGGAGGGTAATTCCCGAAGCCGTGACTGCACCCCTTTTCGCCATTGTCGAGAAGAGCGGGGAGAGGATGGTCTTTGTGGAAAATGACGGGATCATTCAGGCTAGGGCCGTGTCGCTGGGCGTGATCGAGGGAGACCGGATTCAAGTCACGGAGGGTCTGAATCCGGGCGACCGTCTCGTAATCGCAGGACAGACCTTTGTGGAAGAAGGAATGAAGGTGCAGGTCCAATGATTGTCAATCAAGTCGCGCTCAAACGTCAGGCAGCGGTACTGGCCCTGATGGTGCTCCTGATCGTAGCCGGGATCTACTGCTATCGAACCCTGCCCCGCGAGGCCTTTCCGGACATTACCATACCCTATGTCTTTGTCTCCACCACCTATGAAGGGGTCGCTCCCGAAGACATGGAGAAACTGATCACCATTCCCATTGAACGAAAGCTGAAGGGAATTTCGGATCTGGAGGAGATCCGTTCCACATCTGCGGAGGGATTTTCGACGGTTGCCGTGAAGTTCCTTGCAGGCGTCAACATCGACGATGCGCTCCAGAAGGTGAGGGATAAGGTAGATCAGGCAAAGGCCGATCTGCCCCCGGACCTCCCCGACGATCCTGTCATCAAGGAAGTGAACTTCTCCGACATACCGGTGATCAGGGTTGTTCTCTCGGGCCCGTTCAGTCTTCGCCGTCTTCAGAGTTTTGCAGAGGATCTGCAGGACAGGATCGAGTCTGTCCCGGGAGTGCTCGAGGCGAGGGTCACGGGGGGCATAGAGCGGGCAATCCAGGTGGAATTCGATCTGGAACGGGTCGCTGCCTACAATGTTCCTTTCTCCAGCATTATCCAGTCCGTAACGCGCAGCAATGTGAACATGCCGGGCGGGAGCATGGACATAGGGGAAGGCAGGTACCTGGTCAGGGTCCCGGAGGATTTCAAGCACCCGTCCGAGATCTTCTCCATTGTGGCTTTTGTAAAAGACGGCAAGCCTGTTTATCTGCGGGATCTGGCAACCATCAACGACAGTTACAAGGATCCCCTCACCAGGAGCCGCCTCAACGGCCGCCAGAGCATAACCCTGGCCGTCATCAAGAGAAGCGGAGAGAACATTGTCAGGATCTCGGATGAGGTGAAACAGGCGGTCGCCGGAATGAAGGACCAGCTTCCGCCTTCGCTCCGGATAGACCTGATCTCGGACATGTCCGACGACGTACGGCTCATGGTCTCGGATCTGGAGAACAACATCATTACCGGATTGATCCTGGTTCTGGCGGTGATTTTCGCATTCATCAACGGCCAGTCGGCCCTGTTCATCTCTCTTGCCATTCCCTACTCCATGTTCATCGCCTTCGCCATGCTTCTCGGCTTCAATATCACCCTCAACATGGTCGTTCTTTTCTCGCTCATTCTCTCACTCGGGATGCTCGTGGACAACGGGATCGTCATCGTGGAAAATATCTATCGCCATATGCAGGAGGGAAAATCCAGGTACCAGGCCGCCCTGGCCGCAACGAACGAAGTTGCATGGCCGGTGATCACCTCTACGTTGACGACTCTCGGCGCCTTCTTTCCAATCCTCTTCTGGCCGGGCATCATGGGCGAGTTCATGTCCTTCCTGCCCCAGACGGTCATCATTACCCTTTCCGCTTCTCTTTTCGTCGCCCTGGTCATCAATCCGGTGCTCTCCGCCCGTTATCAGAAGATGAAGCCTTCCCACAGGGTCAGATCCTCCCCGGGACGGGAGGTTTTGGTGAAAAGGTTTTATCTCAGGCTCCTCACATGGTCCCTGAACAATCGTTTTCTCGTGATCTTGATCAGCTTCGTCCTGCTGATCGGATCTGTTGCGGGTTACGCAAAATTCGGCAAGGGTGTGGAGTTTTTCCCGGAAGTAGATCCCAAGCGGGTCAACGTGCACATCAAGGCGCCCGAGGGCACGAACTTGGATGCTTCCGACGCACTGGTATCCCAGGTGGAAAAGATCGTTTCCGAGTACCAGGACATCCGATTCGTGATCACCAACATAGGTTCTGTCGGCGGCGACCCCTTCTCCCAGGGAGGCACAGGGACCCACATCAACAGGATAGTCCTCGACTTCAAGGAGATACACCAACGGTCCAGGCCTTCACCCGAGACCATCAAGGAACTGCGGGGAAAGCTCCTCGGAATGATGAGCGGCGCTGAGGTCCAGGTCGAAAAGGAGGAAGAGGGCCCCCCCACCGGCCCTCCCGTGAGCCTGGAGATTTCAGGGAAAGACATTTTGGTTCTCGGCGAACTGGCCGACAGGGTGCGGAAAAGGATTAAAGATGTGGACGGCCTGGTCGACTTGAAGGATAACTTCGTGAAGGGGAAACCCGAGATCAAGGTCAGGGTGGATAAGGAAAAGGCGGCGCTCCTCGGTCTCGACACCTATCTGATCGCCTATACAGTGAAGGCCGCGGTCAATGGCGCAAAGGTGGGCGTCTACCGGGAAGGCAAGAATGAATATGACATCATGGCCCGATTGCCAGAAAAGGACCGCAGATCCTTCGAGAATTTGAGAAGAATCACGGTCTCCGGGCCCAGGGGCGAGCCGGTGCCGATCACGAGCATAGCCGAGATCAGCCCGGCAAGCGGCATGGGCGCGATCATGAGGCTTGATCAGAAAAGGGTCGTGACAATCATCGGGGATGTTTCGGGCCGGTTGGCCAATGATGTGATCCGGGATATTCAGAAGATCCTCTCCAAGCAAGACTGGCCCCGGGGCTATGAATACAGGTTTACAGGCGAGCAGAAGGAGCAGCAGAAGGCCCAGGCTTTTCTTGGCAAGGCGTTTGTTGCCGCGCTTTTTACCATACTCATCATCCTCATGTTCCAGTTCAACTCTCTCAGCACGCCCCTCATTGTCATGACCTCGGTTCTCCTCTCCCTCGTCGGTGTTTTTGCCGGCCTCTTGATCACTTCCACCCCATTTGGGGTCATCATGACGGGAATCGGTGTAATCAGTCTTGCCGGAGTGGTTGTAAACAACGCCATTGTGCTGATAGACTATTACAACCAGTTGATGGAAAGAGGGCTCGCTTCAAAGGACGCCCTGATCGCCGCGGGAATGGTGCGTTTCCGACCGGTCATGTTGACGGCGATCACAACGATCCTTGGGCTTTTGCCAATGGCTATACGGATCAGCTTCGATTTCCGCAAACTCGCATGGGATGTCGGAGGGGAATCCTCTCAATGGTGGGGGTCTATGGCGGTAGCAGTGATATTCGGACTCGGTTTTGCCACCATCCTCACGCTTGTGGTGGTTCCGGTCCTCTGCTCAATACAGTACAGCTTCCAGCACCGCTTTGTGAAGATCCGCGAGGGTGAGCCGGTTCAACCCGAGAGGGTCCCACTGAGCGCGGGCGGATCACTCTAGGAAAAAAGGGGTAACAGACCTATGGGGAAGAGCGATAAGGAGATCACCTTCCTGGGGAAGGACGCGGACTTTGAGGGAAGCCTCCGTTTCGAGGGCACCCTTCGAATCGACGGATCTCTTCAAGGAGAGATCAACTCCACCGGAAACCTGGTAATCGGAGAATACGCACTGGTCAAGGCGAATATCCACGTCTCCTACGTCGTAATCAGCGGGGAGGTTCACGGGGATATTGTCGCCGATCAGAGGGTTGATCTCCGTGCCCCTGCCAAGGTCTTCGGAAATATTGTTGCACCCGCCGTCGTAATAGACGCAGGGGTGATCTTTGAGGGCCGTACCAGGATGTATCAGGCCCGGGAGGCTATGGCGGAGCCGGAGACCGCGGTTGTAGGAGTCGATGATTACAGAGGGAGTCCGCCGGAGGGGCTCACCGCCGTCTACGGGATTGTAACGGATCAGGAGTCAGGGATGCCCATCAAAAAAGTCACGATTGAATGCAAAGGACAGGAAAAGAAGAAAACAGAGACGAATTCTTCCGGGTATTACGAACTCATCAACCTGAAGGAGGGGGAGTGGAGTCTCAAGGCGGATGCAAAGGGATACAAAAACGAGAAGGCCAGTGTCACCATTTCAGGAGAAGGGACCTTCCGGCAGAACTTTGAACTGACACGCAAGAGCGGTTCCTCCTTCTTCCTGGGAAAAACCAAAAAAAATGAAGGGACATGAACCGAAAGAGTGCAAGAGAGACCAAAAACGCGAGAAAAACGGAGTTCCGGCAATTCACTATTCTCGCCCCCCAGCGCTGAAAGAAAGTTAACTGTTTGGAATCATACGCTCTTCTCACTTCCGAAATCCCGCCTGTTATTTATGGGTTAAGGGTGGCGGAGATTATCTCTCGTGAGCAAGGGCATTTAGGGAGACCCAGCACAGGGCCGCCCCCTAACTTTTCCTGCCACATATTCAGCTTTGACAACCCCTCCTTTCTTTATAATAGTTTCCATCAGCAAGGAAACTTTTCTCTCATTTAGCCGATCTCCCATTAATCTCATTTCCCTGGTGACTACCCCTTGTTCCAAGACATGCTTTCGGAGGAGTGATGATTGCATCGATCAAGCATATGACCCAGTCCAATCGCTTCGAGGGAAGCGACTTGGACAAGAGTCTCCCCTACGCTTTGGAAACGGATGCCATTGCCACGTTGGCCGGAGGGATAGCTCATCAGTTCAATAATGCTCTCGTAGCCATCGTGGGCAGTATCGATCTCCTTCAGCTGGATCTCTCAGGAAACCCCGAAGTGGACAAGTATGCAAAAAGCATGTTGTCCGCCGTGAAGAGGATGACCCACATCACAGATCAGTTGCTGGCCTATGCCAGGAGGGGAAATTACCAGCCTGTGCCCATGTCCCTTAACGAGATCGTTGAAATGATTTATCCCGAAATCGCAAGGGAGATGAGTGTCGATATTCATCTTGAGAAAGACCTGGCAAAGGACCTCCCGCAGATTCTGGCAGATCCGGCGCAGTTGCAGATGGTCGTCTCCGCACTTGTGGAAAACGCCAAAGAAGCCATGGAAGGACCGGGATATATCCGAATTCTCACGAGGGAGGATTTTCTCGGGGCAATGCCTCGTATACCCGGACAAAGTGTCGGCCGATGCGCATGCATCCAGGTCTCGGATACTGGAAAGGGGATGGTTGAGGAGATCAAGGGGAGAATATTTGAACCCTTCTTCACTACAAAGATAATGGGGAGAGGACTCAGCATGGCCGCCGTGTACGGCATCGTCAAGAACCACGATGGATCAATCATCGTTGATTCGACGCCGGGCATGGGAACGACGGTGCGGATCTACCTGCCGGCGGCAAAAGCGGAGATCCAGCAGTAAAGAAAGTGGCCTCACGCAAAGGCGCAAAGAGAACCCTGGGCTTAACGTAGGATGGGTAGAGCGCAGCGAAACCCATCGATTAAGCAAGAGCATAGCAAACGAAAAGGCCGAGCAGGATCAATTCCTGCCCGGCCTTTTTAATTCGCTCCTGCTAATACATGTCCTCTGAGGGCATCTGAGGCATTGGAGCTTTTTCCTTCTTCGGTTTTTCCGCGACCATCGCTTCGGTGGTCATCAAAAGACCGGCAACCGAGGCCGCATTCTGGAGCGCAAAGCGGGCCACCTTAGTCGGATCGATGATCCCCGCCTTGAGAAGATCCTCGTACTCGCCTGTGTCCGCGTTGAAGCCGAAGTTGCCCTTTCCGTCCAACACGCGCTGAACGACTACCGACCCTTCGAACCCGGCGTTGTTTGCGATCTGCCGCATGGGCTCTTCCAGGGCCTTCTTGATCAGTTTGATGCCAAGGGCCTGATCCCCCTCGAGTTCCAGCTTGTCCAGGGCCTTCAAGGCGCGGAGAAAAGCGACACCGCCTCCCGGCACGATTCCTTCCTCGACAGCTGCGCGGGTGGCATTGAGCGCATCTTCAACCCTGTCCTTTTTCTCCTTCATTTCGAGCTCTGTTGCGGCCCCGACATTTATTACAGCCACACCGCCGATCAATTTTGCAAGGCGCTCCTGGAGCTTTTCCCGATCATAATCGCTGGTGGTCTCCTCAATCTGGGCCCTGATCTGTTTTACCCTGCCTTCAAGGGCCTGCCTGCTTCCGCCGCCGTCGACAATCGTGGTGTTATCCTTGTCGATGGTGATTCGCTTGGCATTTCCAAGGTCTTCGAGGGACAGCTTCTCCAGCTTGATCCCCAAATCCTCGCTGACCACCTTGCCTCCGGTCAGAATCGCTATATCTTCCAGCATGGCCTTCCGCCTGTCGCCGAAACCCGGCGCCTTTACGGCCGCGCACTTGATGGTTCCCCTCAGCTTGTTCACCACCAAGGTTGCCAATGCCTCGCCTTCGATATCCTCGGCAATGATCAGGAGGGGCTTCCCCATCCTCGCGACCTGCTCCAGGATGGGAACCAGGTCCTTCATGACACTGATCTTCTTCTCGTTCAAGAGGATGAGCGGATCTTCCAGATGAATCTCCATCTTCTCGGCATTGGTTACAAAGTAGGGGCTGAGATACCCGCGGTCAAACTGCATGCCTTCGACGATTTCCAGGGTGGTCTCCATGACCTTGGCTTCCTCGACAGTGATCACCCCTTCCTTCCCGACCTTTTCCATCGCCTCGGCGATGATGTCCCCGATGGTGGTGTCGTTGTTGGCCGACACAGTGCCTACCTGGGCGATTTCTTTCTTCTCCTTAGTGGGCTTCGAGAGTCGTCTCAACTCTTCCACCACAACTTCAACCGACTTTTCAATGCCGCGCTTCAAGGCCATGGGGTTGACACCGGCGGTCACCAGCTTGATGCCTTCCCGGTATATGGACTGGGCGAGAATTGTTGCGGTGGTCGTGCCGTCACCGGCCACATCAGAGGTCTTGGAGGCTACCTCCTTGACCATTTGCGCGCCCATGTTCTCGAATTTATCTTCCAGCTCGATTTCCTTCGCCACCGTGACGCCGTCTTTTGTCATTTTGGGGGATCCCCATGATTTCTCGATGAGGACATTTCTTCCCTTCGGCCCGAGTGTCACACGGACAGCTTCGGCCAGCGTATCCACGCCCTTGATCATCTTCTCTCTGGCCTTTGCACTATAATGGATCTCTTTGGCTGCCATTCCTTAACCTCCTCCTATTGAACAATTGCAAGAATATCGTCTTCTCTCATGATCAGATGCTCAACCCCGTCCACCTTGATCTCCGACCCGGAATACTTTCCAAAGAGGACCTTATCCTTTTCCTTGACTTCCAGGGGAATTCTTTCTCCCTTGTCGTTGACCTTTCCCGGCCCTACAGCAATCACCTTCCCCTCCTGCGGTTTTTCCTTGGCGGTATCGGGGATAATGATCCCGCCGGAGGTCTTTTCTTCCTGTTCGATTCTGAGAACCAGAACCCTGTCGTTCAACGGCTTGATCTTCATTCGAATAATCCTCCTAAAATGTTTGAAAGTATTTGTCCTTCGAAGATGAAAGGGCAAAAAAGATATCCGCCGTAGTCCTAAATGGCTGATCTCTCTCCTGGAATTCCTTTAACCAAAAAATATAAACACCCTTTGGGTGTTGTCAAGAACAGCACCTCTTTTTCCCCAGATCCTTTCTGTAAACCCCAATCCTGATCGGTTCGGCTTGAAAGGGAGAGGCATGGGAGTATTTCATTTTCAGGAAGAACATGGTATTTCCAACATAGCGGACCGGCCACGCGTGATTGGCGACCAGTCGGCCCCCCTTTAGCTCGAACATATATCAGTAATTTGATCGGGCCGAAAGCAAAAAAAAGGAAGCTTTTCCCAGCCACGCATCGGTGCTTTCCCCGCTCGCGAGTTCCTTTCGGCTTGACAGGTTCCGGGTCGCCTGTAAACATTGTTCTAGAATTACAGAAAGATAATTTCACATCGGGGAATATGGGGACTTCCTAGCTCGAGCATGACTACGAAAAGGCCGGCGCTGGCGAACGTCGTTGTTGCGCCTGGAAGAGATCACTCACTGCGAACGGGACAATGCTTTGCATGGGTTTCTCGATCCGTTCGAAATGACACGTTATGCTAAGTACTTCGCGTATTACGACACTCGTGCAAGAGTCAAGGGGGCCAATATGAGGGAAGAAAAGAGCAAGGAGTTCACAGGGAAAAAGGTTTCCCGCCGCAGTTTCATAAAGGCTGCGGGAGTGGCGGCGGGAACGGCGGGCCTCGTCGGATTTCCGGCGGTGATGAGGGCCTCTGCCCAACCTCCTGTTAAAATCAGGATGCAGACCGCATGGAATGCCAGTGACTTTGCCTACCCGGGGTTTGTGAAGTTCTGCAAGGAAGTGGGTGAACTGACCGAAGGCAAGCTTGTCGTTGAACCTTTTCCCGCAGGCGCAGTCGTAGGAACTTTTGAAATGTTCGACGCTGTGAAGGCGGGTGTGTTCGAAGCCATGCACTGCTTCGACGTATACTGGCCGGGCAAAGTGCCGGCCTGCACATTCCTGAGTTCCTATCCCTTCAGCCTCGATCGGGCCGAGCAGTTCGAGACCTGGTACGAGAGCATGGGGGGGAAAGAGATCGCCAGGGAGGCCTACGGCGCCCAGAATCTTTACTATGTCGGTCCCATCCAGCACGACGATAACCTGATCCACTCAAAGGTGCCCATCCGCTCTTTTGAAGATTTCAAAGGCAAAAAGATTCGCTACCCGGGCGGCATAGTCGCAGACATCTACAAGGCCGCAGGCGTCTCAACCATCCTCCTTTCAAGCGATGAAGTTTATCCGGCGCTCGAGAAGGGTATCATCGATGGTTCCGACTTCGTGGGGGCGGCCGTCAATTACACCCTTGGACTGGGAAAGATATGCAAGTACATCATCATGGGTCCGCCCTCCACCCCCTGTCTTCACCAGCCGGTGGACGTCATGAGCATTGAAGTCAACATGAATACCTGGAGAAAGATCCCCAAGCACCTGCAGGAGATTTTCGAGGCGGCAGTGAAGAAGCACTCGTGGGAACAATACTCATCCATTCAGAAGGCTGACATCGAGGCTTTTGACAAATTCCAAACCGAACAGAACGTCGAGGTGATCCGGCTCAAGGAATCCGACATAGAAAAGTTCAGGAAGTTTGCGCCGGCCCTCTGGGTGTCGTGGGCCAAGAAACATCCTCTTGCCATGAAGGCCTTCAAGTCTCAGTGGGAGTACATGAAGTCCGTCAAGGTCGGGTACTATACCGATAAAGACCTGGTCGATCCTCAAGGCAACAGGCTCGATATCTAGTGTTTTCGTTCTTGAAAAAAGACCTTCAGGGCCAACCACAGTGTCACGAAATAGGTAAAAGGACTTCTGTCGCAGTACACGAGATGGCAACATTGGCGAATGAAAAGGAACTTGCTTTCTGCTATACTTGTGAGCTGTTAAATCCCGAGTGTGAAGGAGAGTCATTATGCACAAGATCCGCATCTCTGCAGGTCAGGTGTCTGCAACCGCAGTGTTGAAGGAAAACGATACGGCGGAGTCGCTCTGGAAAGCTCTTCCCCTGGAGGCATCGGCAAATACCTGGGGTGATGAGATCTATTTCGGCATCCCGATTCATCAGCAGGAGGCGGATGACGCGACAGACGTGGTGGAAGTGGGAGCGCTGGGTTATTGGCCGCCGGGACATGCCTTTTGCATCTTCTTCGGGCGTACGCCGGCAAGCCGGGGCAGTGAATGCCGGGCAGCCAGTGCTGTCAACGTGCTGGGCAAAGTCGAAGGCGATGCCGCCGTATTCAAGAAGGTCCGAAGCGGAGAGAAGGTGCGCATTGAAAAAGTAGAAGGTTAGAGATTTCGCAATCGAGAAAGGAGAATCCCATGGCATTTGAAAAAGAAATGCAGATCCTGGTGGAAGCGGAAAAGAAACGAGTGGCGGTAGGACCCATATCGGATGTGGTTCCGGGCGGTCTCAGCCTTGACGATGCTCACCGAATCTGCGAGAGAAACATCGAGAAACGCATTCAGGCGGGTGAGAGACTTGCCGGCTTCAAGATCGGTTTTACGAATCTTGCAGTTCGGGAGAAGATGGGTCTGCCTGACTCCACTTACGGCTATCTCCTGGATCCCATGCTGCTCAAGAACGGGGTCAGGCTCTCCATGAACGAGCTCATCGCACCAAAGATCGAGTGCGAAATCTGTTTCAAGCTCAAGAGCCCGCTCAAAGGTAAAGGATTGAGCGTAGAACAGGTGGTTCAGGCAACAGAGGGTGTATGCGCATCTTTTGAAATCTGTGATGCCCGAATAAAGGACTGGAAATGTCCGTACAACGACTTTTTTGCAGACAACGGCTTTTCCGCCCGCGTGGTCCTCTCCGGAAACTGGAACTCCCCAAAGGACTTCGATTTTCTGAACGAGAAAGTGGTCCTCACCCAGTCCGGAAAAGAGCTGGCAGAGGGGACCGGGGGACTCGCCATGGGACACCCCGCAAAAGCGGTATCCTGGCTGGCCGGCAAGCTGGCGGACAGGGGCAAAGGCCTTGAGGCGGGGCAGATCGTGATGACCGGAACCCTGACCCCAATCCTCCCGATTGAAAAGGGAACGACATATACCGCAAGTTTCTCCACACTTGGTAAAGTCACGGCAACGTTCGAATAACGTATGGCGCACAGGAGCAAAGCGCATAGTGCATAGCGCACAGCGTCAATCAAAAAGCAAAGAAGCACGAGAGGGATTAGGAAGGAGGGCTTGCGTGTCACGCCCTCCTTCTTTATAGTCTCTCCGCGCTGGCCGGACTCGTTCAAGGCGTCTGGATTCCGGTTTACACCCACTAATGTCCGGTTTAGAAATTGCATAATTTCGTGATGAAATAATTTTGAAAATTTGAGGATGAAATTACATATTT